>Ga0213875_10000293_pt1 | contig 48226 bp, 55 predicted proteins | sample BarmaccomBMRX_R8_FD_160105 | JGI IMG/M metagenome (GOLD analysis project Ga0213875, IMG submission 160105) | Root-associated microbial communities from Barbacenia macrantha in rupestrian grasslands, the National Park of Serra do Cipo, Brazil - RX_R8 | ecosystem: Host-associated > Plants > Roots...
GTGGGCGGCCTCGTGCAGCATGACCTCGAGGACCGCGCGGCCGCCGAGGCCGAGCAGCTCGCCGGCGATGAACAGCTCGGGGGCGCGCTGGGTGCCGTGGATCCACCGTTCGGGCCAGTGGTGGCCGCGGAGCTTGTATCCCTCGGGGGTGCCTTTCTGGTGGGCGCCGCTGCCGGTGATCAGCACCACGGCGGGTACTTGGGGGTGGTGGTCGCGGATCGCCTGCCAGGCGTCTTCCAGGGCGGCGATGATCCTGCTGCCGTGCGTGCTGGCCATGGCGGCGTCGTCCTCGGCGGTGTCGGTGGTGGCCCGGGCGGGGCTGGTCATGGGTGCTCCTGGCTTCTATCTTGGCGTGTACACGCTGACTGCCGGGCGGCGGGGCGCGGGGCTAGGCTGGGCGCTGCCCCGGTGGTTCCGGTGGCGTAGGGGCCGGCGGCCTTCCACCCCGCATGGCGGGCATGCCGCCGGCCCCGCTGGGTCACCGGCCCGGGGACGCTCCCCCGATGCCCAGCTCGGCGCGCATCGCGCGGACGTGCGGGGAGTCGTAGTCGCCGCGGGCCTGGTGCTCGCTGATGACCAGCGCGGTCGTTGCCTGGGCCTGGGTCCACTCCCCCGGCAGCCAGGACACGCGCCAGGCCTGCGCGGCGCCGTCCCACGTGGCGAATTCGGGGCTGATGTCGCTGTCCATGCGGGTGCTGGTGATCCTGATGGCCATGTCGGGCCCTCTCTTCTCGGTGGTTCCGGTCGGGCGGCGGGCCGGGCTTCCACTCCCGGCCCGCCAGTATTGGGTTGTGCTCAGGCGGTGCGGGCCTGCCAGGCGGCGGTCTGGTCGGCCAGCTGCCGCAGCTCGGCGGCCATCTGAGCCAGGCTGACCGGGCTGCGGCCGGGGCTGGGCAGGACGGCGGCGACGGGCACGGCCAGGGCGGCCGTGGTGGCCAGGTCGTCGAGCCAGGCACCCAGCTCGGCCAGCTCACGGCGGCACAGCGGGCCGTAGACGGCGGCGTCGACCTCGGCGGGGGTGCGCAGCTGCATGGGTTTCCTCCCGTTTGGTTCCGGTGCGGGGCCGGGCTTCCACTCCCGGCCGTTCCATCTACCTCTATTTTAGCGTGTACACGCTAACTCTGTCTAGCGTGTACACGCTAATTCTGGTTTGGTTTTCGCAGGTCACCGCGCCTGTGCCGGCAACGCGGCGAGCGGCCGCGCGGGCTTGGGAAAGGGCGTCCCACACCTCCCCGAACCCGACCGCTGCCGGTTGGGGCGGCGGCCGGGTTCTGTCAAGGGCCGGCGCAGCCGGTCGCGTGCGACGCCGAAGGCGCCCTTGACGGGTTCCGGGCGCCGTGAGAACCCTCCTCCGGCGGGTTCGGGGAGGCCCCGGCACCTTCCACGGCCATCCGGGCGCACCCCCGGCCCGCATGATCCGGGGGATGTGCCCGCGCAGCGGGCGCCTTCCGGGTTCCCCGGTCGCGGCGGGTGCGCGGCCAGCCGCTCTGGGTGCATGCTGGGAGCCATGAAAGCGGGCGTGGAGCTAGGACTCCGGAGCCTGCGTGGGACGTGCACCGGGACATGTCATGGCACGTGCTAGCGGACTGCCGGCTCGCTACCGGGACCGGTCTCCGGTTCTGGTGTCGTGGTGGGTGCTGGGCGTGGGAACCGTCCTGATGACCATCGCCGTGGGCTACCTGTTCGAGGGCAGGTGGTGGCGGGCCGTAGCGTTGATGGCGGGCGCGGTCGTTGCGGGCCTGGTTACGGCGGCGCGGGCAGTGAGGCTGGCACGCGGCGAGGTCATGGCCGGGCGGGCCGAGCTCCTGGCTGCGATCCGTGCCCTTCCCCCGGCAGATGCCTGGGCAGACAGGAGCCGCGGCGTCGCGTACCAGCTGGAGGCCCGCGCCAGCGGGCTTCCAGGGGTGACCGCCGTCTACCTGGCTGAGGTAGATCTCGATGCCGTGGTCGGCACGCCGACGGGCGGATACAGGGTGACTGCGCGCCAGTACGGAATGCTGCCGTGGCAGCCGCGAGTGCGGGTGGAGATCGTCGAGGGCCCTGTGCCTGGCGGTCCCGGCGACGGCTGCCCGCAGCCGCGCCGGCCGACCCTGGCATGGGTGTGGCACTCGTGGCAGGTGCGGCGCGCGGGGATGCTGTACGCCGAGGTCGGCGAGGTGCGGCAGCTGGCCGCGCGCCTGGCAGACGCTAAGCCGGCTGAGTAAGAGTCCCGGTTTGCCCGGGCACCGCGGCGCGCGGCCGCGCGGGTTCGGGAAGGGCGCCCACCCTTTGACGGGTTCCGCGCCGTGAGAACCCTCCTCCGGCGGGTTCGGGGAGGCCCCGGCACCTTCCACGGCCATCGGGGAAGGCCTCCGGCCCCGTGTCCTCCCTTCGGGGGCCGTGCCCGCGCAGCGGGCGCCATCGCGGGTTTCCTGGTCGCGGCGCGTGCGCGGCCGGCTGCCCTGGGTGCATGCTGGTTGCCATGACGGCAGGCGTGGAGCTGGCGGTGGCCGCCGAGGTGCGGGAGTGGGTCGAGCCGGGCGACCTGGACCGGCTCGCGGCGATGGCGGCCGGCGGGTATCGTTGCGTCTCCTGCGGGCGGCGGGGCAAGCCGGGCGGCGGCCCGGCGTCTGTGGTGGTGGTCATCCGCCCGGGCGCGCCGGGCGGAGAACCGTCCGCAGTGGTCAACCTGGCCCACGCGCGGTGCCTGGCCTCACAGGTCCGCCACGAGCCGGACCCGCTCGCGGCGCCGGGCGCGGGAAGCATGTCGGCCACCGCCGCGGTGCTCCCCTACCCCGGCCCAGCCGGGCCGCGGGCGCTGCTGATCACCGAGCTGACCACTGCGGTGGTGGCCCGGGCCAGGCCGGCCGAGCCGGTGGATATGACCAGTGCGGTCCTGCTCGGCGACGGGCTGCACCTGCTGCCCGACGCATGGCAGCCCGCCCCGCCCGCGGCGGGGTGGGCGGTGCTGCTGCCCTCGCCGCGCTCCGCTGTCGTGCTCGACCCGCACGGCGGCCGGTACTACGACGGGGACCTGGACCAGCCGGCGCCGTGGCGGCGGCTGGCCGCCGCCCGCGGCACGGTGGAGCTGATCGCCGGCGTAGCCGGCACAACGGGCGGGCGCGGGAATCCCGGGCCGCGGCTGCGGACGCTGGAGGCCGCCGCCCGGGCCGGGCGGCTGGTCGGCGGGACCGTCATCGTCCGGCCCGGCCGCGACGCGGGGCGGACCCAGTGAGCGGCGCGGCGCGGCTGGCGGTCTCCGCTGAGGTCGCCGCGGCGGTCGGCGCCGAGGACCTGGCGCGGCTGGAGGCCCGCGCCGCGGCGGCCGGGTACGACTGCGCCGACTGCGGCCAGCACTCCGCGCTCGGCGACGGGCCCGCTGCGGTGATCGTGCGGGCCGCCGGGCCCGGCATCACCTGGGCCCGCATCAGCCACGCCCGGTGCTCGCCCTCCCGGGTCCAGGAGATCCCCGCGGAACTGCCCGGAGAGACCGCCATGACGGTGATAGCCGGGGTGATCCCGCACGCCGCCGGGTGGCGGCCGGTCATCCTGGCTGAGCCGGACCTGAGCGCCGCCACCGGAACCGCCGGCGGGGAGCGTACCGACCTGCTGCTCGCCTGGCTGCTCGGCAACGGCCTGCACCTGCTCGCGGCGGCCGGCCGGCGGGCCCCGGCCGCGCCTGGCTGGGCGCTGCACTTCCCCTCCCCCGCCGAGGCCGTCATCTGCGGCCCGGGCGGCGCCGTGCTGTACGAGGGGGAGATGATCCGCCCGCCGCTGTGGCAGCAGGCCGCCGCCGCAGCCGGTGCCGCCGAGCTGCTGGCCGGCGTGACCGGTCTCGCTGCTCTCGGCCCGCACGACACCGCCGCCGGGCTGCTGGCCGCAGCCGCCCGGGCCGGGCGGCTCGCCGGCGGCACGATAGCCATCACGCATTTATACATTCGTAAATGCACGCATGCCTACCTTCATAATCAACACATTAGACCTGCATGACCTGGGCAGATAATTTTACATGCCTAAATGTATGCCTACTAGCATGCCCGCATTTACGCATGCATAATGATAGGCATGTCAGCTAGCCTGCCGGCCTGTAGCCGGCCGTACATCGCTACCGTGCTCGCCTACAAGGGCGGGGTCGGGAAGACCACGATCGCCTACGAGCTGGCCTGGCTGCTCGGCGCGGTGCTCGTGGACCTGGAATGGGACTCGGGCTCGGCGACACGGCAGTGGGGCTACCGGCACGAGGACCGGGTCCGGGCACCGCTGCTGGACGCGCTGGAGCGCGGCCGGACACCGTCGCCGCTGCAAGGAGTCCGGAAGCCGCTGCTGGTGCCCGGGCACCCGGACCTGTCGGCGCTGAACGTGGCGGCGGACACGATCACGGCGGCGATCGAGACGTGGGCTAAGGAGTGGCAGCGACCGGTCGTGGTTGATACTCACCCGGGCGGCTTCGCCTCCACCCTCGGCGCTGCCGCGGCGGCTAACGTGGTCGTGTCGCCGACCGTGCTGGCCACCAAGGAACTGGAGGCACTGGAGGGCATGCTGGCCGAGATGGCCGACTATCCGATGGTGATCGTGCCGAACAAGGTCCCGGCGGTCCCCCCGGCCACGCAGCTGGACAAGCTGAGCCGACTGGTGACGGCGGCCGCGGCGGTGGTCTCCCCGCCGGTCTCGAACTACGTGTGGCTGCCCCGCCGGCAGATCCGGGTTGCGGTCACCAGCTATGACCCGGTGCCGGCGCGGATCGCCGGGCTTGACCAGGAGCTGCGGGCGGTCGCGGAGACGGTGAGGAACTATGTCGCAGCCTGACGGCCTGTCCGCGCTCCAGGGGCGCCGGCAGGCAGCAGCGGCCCGGCGGGGCCGGGCGCTGCCCCCGCCGAAGCATCCGCGCCGGGACCCGCCGCAGCGGCCCGCGCCCGAGGACCTGGCCGAGGCCGCGGCGACGGCGGCCCCCGTCCAGGCCCTGCCTAGCGCACCGGCGAGTCCGGCTCCGGACCGCGCGGGGCCGGGGAAGCGCAGCCGGAGCGGGCGGGGTGGTACCGGCCTGCGGCTGGGCCAGTTCTACCTCGACCCGGCGGCCGATGACTGGGTCCGGGCGGTGCGGCTGGCGGCCATGCAGCAGGGGGAGGACGTCACCGGGTCGGCCGTGGTGCGGTGGGCAATCGCCCGGGCCGCCGGGGAGGTCACGCCCGAGCAGGTCGTCCGCGAGTTGCTCGCCGCGCCGCAGTTCCGGGCCGGGCCGGGACGTCCGCGCCGGTAACAGCCAACAAGCCTTACACGCATTTACACATGTGTGCATTTATGCATGCGTAAATGCGTCGGTCAGGCAAGGACGGACCAGGGCGGCCGCCGACCGGTGACAGAGCCCGGAACTAAACAGAGTCGCAGACTCCGGAAGTGGGCCGGGAGCTGGAGCCAAGGGGCGCCTTGGTCGGCACGACCGAGGAGGAACTACGGAAGTCTGTTACCCACAGAGTTCCGAACTCGGCGGCTTCGTGACCAGCATGCAAAAGGGGTCCGGGCGGTTGCCGCCCGGGCCCCTTTCCGCATGTGCGGGACGTAAGCCGATGGGGGGAAGGTTGTCGTCCTGGTCCAGGTCGAATTCGCCGTCGCGGACGCCGGCCTCGAACGCGTCCCACTCGGCCTGGGTGAAGTACAGCCGAGACCCGTCTGGGTCGGCTGGGTCGCGCATGACGTACAGCTTGGGCTCGTGAGCCTTCCCGGCGGGCGCGGCCGAGGTGCCCGTGGTGACGTACACCTCGATCCGGCTCTCGCTGGCGGACGGCGGCGTAGGCTCGCCCAGAGAAGTGTCCATGGGCGGGGCGTTACCCTCGTCCCATGTTCCGGACGGCCTGGCCCTGCCGAACGGCGGACGTGAACGCCCGCCAGGCAGCCGGGCTGACGGCAACCATGCCGCCATCCCGGTCCTTGGTATCGCGGACCGCTACCCGAGCCGGGGTCTGCCCGACCTCGACACAGCTATTGGCCTCGCCGCTGTAGCGGCTCTTTCGCCATCCGTTCCCGACTTCAATGCAACCGTTAGCTTCGCCGCTGTAGCTGCTCTTACGCCACAGCGCTCCCGAAAGGTCGATAGTGGTCATTGCCGTAAGCTCCTCCGCAGCTAATAACGACTGCTGCCCCGGCATAGAGGGCAGCGGTCAAGCGAGTGATCAGGCTAAGGGGCGGGTGGCCTGGCCTTGACGAATTTCGGCTGTGAAGGCGCGCCAGACGGCTGGACTGACCGCAAGTACAGGGCCGCCTCGGTCCTGTGTATCCCGAACGGCGACGATACGCGTTGATGTCTGCCCGACCTCGACGCAGCTGCCAGAGCCGTTGCTGTAGCTGCTCTTTCGCCACCCGGCGGCGACTTCGACGCAGCTCCCCTGAGCGCTGCTGTGGCGGCTCTTCCGCCACTGCGCGCCGGGTAGATGGAAAGTGCTCATTGCCGTAGCTCCTCCGCGGCTTGATGTATGAGGTTTATCGAAGATGCCTCGTCTAGTGAGGTGTCCCAGATGTTGCCGAACAACGTGCTGAACCGTTCGACTTCGCGGGGCTTATCCAGGTATAGCGCTCCGGTAGCGCCATCCTGGTACACAGTGGGCGGCTCGCTATCACGTCCATCACCGTTGACCGGGAACCGCAGGATTTCGAACGGTCCCGACAGCTGCCCGTGGTGAAGGCCGACGTTGAAGGGGACGACCCGGATGGAGACGTTGGGCAAGTTCCCCGCTTCCGTGAGCTGGTCGAGTTGCTCTGCCATAACAGCGGGACCGCCGACCGGGCGGCGCAGAATGCCCTCGTCAAGCGCGACATGGATGGCAGGAGGGGCGATCGTCCGCCGGACGAGGGCCTGACGCGCCAGTCGCAGATGAACCCGGCGGCCGATGTCCTCGTCGCTTTCGTCAGAGTGCTCCGCGCTGATGACAGTGCGCGCATAAGCCTCGGTCTGAAACAGACCGGGCACAAGCTCGGCCTCATACCACGCGATCTGCGAGGCCGCTTGCTCTAGGCCGATGTACACGTCGAACCACTCGGGCACGGCATCGCCGTAGGCATGCCACCAGCCTTTGGCCTTGGTCTCCTTGGCCAGGCCCATCAAGGCCTGGGTGATGTCGGGCTTGGCGCCGTAGGCGCGGCACATGGCCTCGACGTCGAGGCTGCGAAGTGAGGTCTGCCCGGTCTCGATGCGCCAGATCTTAGCCTCGGACCACTCCAGCGCCTGGGCGGCGGCGCGGATAGTGAGACCGCCTTCGCCGCGGAGGTCACGGAGGTAGCGGCCGAGCTGCCTGCGGGGGACGGTGGAGCCGGTCATCTGGTCGGGCATCGCTCACCTGCCTTCATTCTGAGCCTATCTGACATCCGATTTGAAAGCATTCCTTCGCACGCTCCGAAATGCTTTTAATCATACGGAATTTTTACCTTACCAACTTGAAATGAAACCTTGCATTCTGATAATTCGTGGTGCTTGACTAGCGATTAAGCGCAGGTGAGGCGGGTGGCGGGGCTGATCCGCCTTACGCCGATCAGCCCCGCGTCAGGCTTCACAAGGAAGGGGCACTCGATGCCGGAATGCACTGCCAAGCTGTTGCGGGCCGGGCGATGAGAGACCGGGAGATGAACCGGTTCGAGGCGCGGCATCCCGACCTCGCCGCGCAGGTAGCCGGGTGGTACGCGGCCCACCCGGGCTGCACGCGGGAGTGCCTTGGAGAGGCGGTGCGGGACCTGGGGCTGTGGCCGAGGCCGGAAGACAAGGACGCGCAGTGGTTCGTGTGGCGGTACCTGCCTGCGGTGGCCCGGGAGCGGATCGGGGGAGTGCGATGACCGGCGGCTTGCACGGCCCGGCCGTACGCGGAGGGGCCAGCGCGGTGACGGGACAAGAGCAGGTGAAGCACAAGATCGTCGGCTACGGGCACGGGCGCAGCACCGCGCGGCCGGCGTTCACGTCACCACTGGCACCCGGCTGGCCGCCGGCGCAGGACGATAACGATCTCGTTGTTACTGCCCAGATGCGAACCGACCTGGAACGTGCGCGGCGGGAGGCCGCCAGCGCCATAGGGCCGGTGCCGGGTGCCGCAGCGGCGGCCTCGATCAGGACGGTCACCGCTGAACTTGAGGCCGCCGGAGGAGGGCTGACCAGTGCAGAGCCTCAGTGACCTGGACGACAGCAAGCTCCGCGAAGCTGAGCAGGCACTCGCGTACCTGGACAGCATCAGCGCGTTCGTGTGGCGGCCCGATAACCGCTCGGCCATCAGGGAGCTTCTTGGCGAGGCGCGCGAGGCACTGTCCGGGCGGCAGCCTGAGTGGTTGCGGGAGCAGGCATCGTGATCGGCGCTGAGGTGACAAGCCCCTGCCGCACGGGGAAACGTTTCCGTACTGCGGCGCGACCGAGCCTCTTGACCGGATGCCCCGTGCGGCAGGTCCAGGTTTCCCGCCCGGGAAGAGCAGGAGGGGGCTTTCCCGGGCGGGGTTACCGCCGTGCTCGCGCTGGCCGCGCGAGCACGGCGGCTGCCAAGGAGGAACGGGGAGGCCAATGACGATCGTGGCAGCGCCAGCGCCCGGCACGTTGCGGGGAGCTGGCCGCGTGCGCCGGGAGGGAAGGCAGATGCGCCAGCAGTGGCCGCTGGGGACCTTCCTGGAACTCGGCCCCTACCCCGGCGCGGTGCCCTGCGCGCGGCTGCACGCCCGGGTGGTCACCGCCGAATGGGGTCTGCAACGGCTCAGGGCCACCACTGAACTACTCGTCTCGGAGCTGGTCACCAACGCTGTCCAGGCGTCCCGCGGGCTCGGCGGGCAGCCGCCGGTGCGGCTGTGGCTCCGCTCAGACGGGATGCGGGTACTGGTCATGGTCGGCGACGCGAGCCCCCAGCCGCCGGCCCGGGTGCGGCCGGCGGCGGACGACGAGAACGGCCGCGGCCTGCTGCTGGTCGACTCGCTCGCCGAACGGTGGGGCTGGCACCCGGAGGCGGACGGCAAAGTGTGCTGGTGCGTAGTCGCCGGGGAAGGATTGTTAACGACCGGAAGAGGCGAGGGCATGGATAGTGAGGGGACCGGCGGACGGCAGGACGGGGCGGGGCAGCTGCCATGCCGGGCGGCCGGGAGGACGGCACCGGTGTGGTACCGGCTGGGCCGGGAACCGGTCCGGCCGGAACTGCTGGCGCGGGTGCTGGCGGCGCTGCGCCACAGCCCGCCAACGGGCCGGCCTGGCCGCCCAGCTCGTAACCCGAGTCACTAAGCAGTTCTGGCGATCGGAGATCAGCGGCGCCATATGCGGCGGGAAGGATGAGCCATGGCGGCCGTCGAGATGGTGAGCCTGGTGTGTGACCTGCACGATGGCGGCGAGCGGGTGGCGGGTACAGTCCCGGTCTGGGTGGGGATCGGCGGGCAGCTGTACCAGGCCGACGCGTGCTCGGGATGCGCGGCCCGGCTGCGCGAGGTGCTGGGGGAGTTCCTGATGCGCGCTCGGCGGGCCGGGCCGGTGCCGGGGTGGCTGCCGAGGCCGGACGCCCCGGCCGGCCGCGCGGTGGGGACGGCACCGAAACGGGACCTGGTCGTTAACGTGGTGCGGGCGCGGATCATGGACGGCACGTACCCGTCCGGGTCATACCTGCCGACGCAGCGGGAGCTGGCCGCCGAGCACGGCACGTCGGCCACGCCGGTGCACAACGCGTGCTGGCAGCTGGAACAAGACGGGCTGATCCGCAGAACGGACGACGGGCGCGGCTACATCGTGGAGGCGGCTTCCCGGAAACGCGGCGGCAGGTCCGCTGGCCGCCGCGCTGGGTTCCCCGGCGTGCACGCCTAAGTCCCTGCGCAGGACGAGCCGGTGAATAAGGCGCCAGGCCAGCTACCGTGCGGCGGATGACCCGGCTCGGGCGACCGCCAGTGATCTGATCCGGTTCACGAGTAGCGCGGTAATCCCGGTACGGCGATGACCAGTACGCGCGGAGCCGGGTTGTCCACGCGCGCACTGGTCATCTTTCCCTCCCGTGCTACCCATGTCCGCTACCCCAAGGCCGATATTAGGGGCGGTAGCCGGGGAGGCTTGAGGGGGCCGCCCCGCGCCGGCGGTGGCGGCGGGGCGGGGGGCCCCGCGCGGGCCGTCCCTCCGGCAGAAGGTGGAGAGGGCGACCCTGCCGGCGTCGCGCGGGGCTGCCGGGAACCGGCCAGCCGGAGTGAGGGGAACGACCGCGGGCGCGGGGGCGGTGCGTCGTTCGGCGGGTCCCATGGCGATTGACCCGGGTACCCCGGCTGGCCGGCGGGCCTAAGATGGGGGCGGTGCGCCCGGGTCCGCGGCGGTGACCGGGGGGTTTTACCGTGGGTGTCATCGCCTCTCCTCTGCGTGATCATGTGCGACGTGCACCACGTTAGGAGTTACAGATACCGACAACCAGTGACATAGCGTCATTATTTTGCTGTTCGGCTGGGACGCAGCTGTTTCACTGGGTACGTAGCGTCCTACCTACCTCAGCGACGCGCGGATCGCCGGGCCACCGCGAGACCAGCAGGGCATGTACGTGGGCGAGCATGGCGGCCAGCCTGACCGAAGCTGTCCGGTGCATGATCGCGGCGGCCTGGCCGGCGATGCTGCACGCCTGGCCGGTGTCGCCGTCGCGGATGTAGACGACCGACAGGTGCGCCAGGTAGGTGCCTCCCCAGGAGGACATCTGGTGGTCTTCGGGCAGGCCTGCGTATCCGGCCTGCATGGCGTCGATGGCGCGCCGGGCGTAGCGGGGATCGTCGGCGAGCCAGCTGTAGGCGACCCCGCGGTTGCATTCCAGGTACAGGGGTGAGATCCAGTACAGCCACGGGTGAGCCTCCTGGCTGCCTGCTGGCAGCCGGGCTGCCAGCTCGGCGGCCTCGCCGAGCTTACGGTCGGCCGCCGCGGTGTCACCGACCATCGCGAGGCCGCATGCTTCGAGCCCGGCGGCGCGCGCCCGCTGGCCTACGGCTACCACCGGGTTGTGCTGGATGGCCTGCGCGAGGCCGAGGGCGGTCCCGGCATCGCCGGCGGACAGCGCGGCTTCACCGCGGTTCATCAGGACCGTGGCGGTCATGGTGGCATCGCCGATCTCGGTAGCCCATTCGAGGGTCTGGGCCAGCAGGGCCCGGTCAGCGGCCTGGTCGCCGGCGTCGCGGTGCAGGTAGGCGCCGAACTGGGCCCACTGCTGGGCAACTTGGACCAGGGCCAGGCGGCCGCGGCCGCGGGCGCCGCGCAGCAGGTCTTCGACCATGGTGAGCTGGGCCAGGACCGGGTTCCGTACGGCCGTGGTACCGGCGCGGTCCTCGATCTGCCGCTGCGCGGCGAGCATGGCGGCCAGGGAGCTGACGACGTCGGGGTCGACCGCGGCCGGATGCTGCCAGGCGCGGGTGATCCGGGCCGGCTCGGCGTGGCCGGGCCAGCCTGCCAGCATGCCGGCGATGCTGCCCGCGAGCACGGCCCTGCGGTCGGGTCCGGTACCCCGGTCGCCGAGGAGATCGGCTATGTCGATGTCCAGGGCGGCGGCGAGCTGTTCCAGGGTCTGGACCCGGGCGGAGGTCCGTCGGCCCTGCTCCAGCTTGGCGATCAGGTCCCTGCTGATGCCGGCTAGCCCGGCGAGCTGCTCCTGGGTCAGCGACCGTTCGCGCCGGGCCTCGCGGAGCCGCGCGCCGATGGTGCGGGTCTGGTTCATGGGCCTGCTTCTTGGTGGTGGCGTGCCGGGCTGCCAGTCAGGTTAATGCTGCGGCGCGGCATGCGGGGCGGTGCGGGCCCGCGAGCTGGCCCGGGCTGACTGCGTGATCTGGCGTGTACACGCCAAATGGTGCTGGTCTGTTATCTGGCCGCAGTGGTGGGGTCCCCGGGCGGGTTACCCAGGCTCCCCTCCCCGGATCCGGCCGCTGCCGGTGGGGGCGGGCGGCCGGGTTCGGTCAGGGGCCGACGGAGCCGGTCGGGTAGCGACGCCGCCAGGCGCCCTTGACGGGTTCCGGCCGCCGTGAGAACGCTGCTCCGGCGGGTCCGGGGAGGCCCGCTGTCCCTTCGCTGTGGTGTTTGCCGGGCCGGCGGTCAGCAGTGGTTAACCGGGCTGGCGCGAACCGGGAGCGTGCGGGGTACGTGGTCTAGGTACGGGGGAGTGACGGTGCGTGCGTGAAATGTCACGGGGGTAGCGCATCATGGTGTCATGCCCCGGCCGTCCCATCTGTGAAAGGGGTTTCCGGGGGGGAAGGGAGGCGCCGGTGGGCACGATGGCGGCCCGGGGGGCGGCGCTGGGTGTGCCGCACCTGGCCGGGTGGATCGCGCTGGTCCTGACCGGGTTCGCGGTGGCGGCCGCCGCGGTGGCGGGGGTGCGGCTGGGCTGGGCGCGGCTGGTGCACGGGCCGCGACGGCCGCGGCTGGGCCTGGTGGCGCGGGTGCGGCTGCGGATGTGGCCGGGGCCGGGGTGGGCGCGGCGGTGGTCGCTGTGGCGGCAGCATGGCCGCCCGGCGGCGCGGCGGGTGGCCCGCGACGCGCGGCCGTCCCTGTCGTGGGCGGCGCGGCGGTTCGGCCCGTGGCGGGAGTACGCGACGTTCCTGGGCTGGGCGCAGGGCTGGGTGCTGCGGTGGCGGGTGTACGCGCACCTGGAGTCGCTGGTGCTGGTGATCGCGGCGCCGCAGGAGGGTAAGAGCCAGGCCGCGGCGGGCGCGATCCTGGACGCGCCGGGGCCGGTGGTGGCCACCTCGATCCGCGGGGACCTGGTCGCCGCGACGGCGGGGCTGCGCGCGCTGCGCGGCCGGGTGCACGTGTGGAACCCGGAGGAAGAGGGCGGGTTCGCGTCAACGTTCGGCTGGAATCCGGTGGCCGGGTGCCAGGACATCACGGTGGCGGTCCGCCGTGCCGGGTACATGGTGGAGGCGGTGAGCGGGCGGGGCCTGGCCGATGAGGCGTTCTGGAACGACCAGGCGTCCATGGTGCTGGCGGCGTACCTGCACGCGGCGGGCGTGGCCGGCGGGGACCTGCGGCACGTGGACGGCTGGGTGCTGGGTGAGGACCCGGCGCCGGAGCGGCTCCTGGCCGCCCACCCGGGCGCGGACCGGCGGGCGCTGGCCCAGGTGCGGCTGTACCTGGGGCTGACCCAGCGGACCCGGCAGGGCATCAGCACCACGCTGAACCGGGTGCTGCGGTTCATGCAGCTGCCGGCCTGCGCGGCCGCAGTCACCCCGGGGCCGGGGGAGGGGTTCGACTTCGCCGGGTTCGTCACGAGCAGGGACACGCTGTACCTGGTGGCCAGCGACGGCGCGACCTCGCCGGTGCCGCCGCTGTTCCTGGCCATCACCGCGGAGGTGGCGCACGTGGCGCGGGCGGCGGGGACGGTGCGGCGGCTGGACCCGCCGCTGTCGATGATCCTGGATGAGGTGGCCAACACCGCGCCGGTGCCGGCCGCGTCGTGGTCGAGCTGGGCGGCCGGGTCCGGTATCCGGCTGTACCTGGTGGCGCAGGCCTACGCGCAGCTGGTGCAGCGGTGGGGCCGTGACGGCGCGGCGATCGTGTGGCAGTGCTGCAAGAGCCGGGTCGTATACGGCGCGACCGCCGAGGACGAGCTGTGCGCGCTGGTCGAGCGGGCCTGCGGCACGGTTCGGGTCCGCACCACCGAGCATCACGACGGCGAGCGGCGGCACCGGCACGAGGACGTGCCGAAGCTGCCCGCCGCGACCCTGCGGGAGCTGCCCGCGGGCCGGGCGGTGGTGATCCAGGGCCGGGCCCGGCCGGTGATCGTCCGGGTCGAGCGGGTTTCCCGCCGGGCCGACGCGAAGACGCACGCCCGCCACGGCGCCCCGGCGGCGCTGCCGGTGCCGCCACGCCGGACGGTCCCCGAACCGGAGCCGTCGCTGCTGGCCCCGCCGCCCGGCCCGGGACAGTGGCCGCAGGCCGGGCCGCCGGACGAGCTGGCCGCGCGCCGCGACCGTCACCACGGCGGCCAGCCCGGTGACGGTGACAACGGCAGCGAGCCGGGCAGCGGCCCGGCAGCACCGCGGCCGAGGCCTCCGTCGCGCCGCCCGCCGTGGGAACGGCCGGCGGCCGGGGACGGTGACCGGTGACCGGCGCCGGGGAAGTGGACGGCCAGGGCCGGGATGCGGCGCTGGCGCTGCTGGCCGAGCGGGTCTCGCAGCTGGCCGAGCGGGTCGGGGAGCTGACCGCCCGGGTTGAGACCACCGAGGCCGGGCTGCGCGGGCAGGCCCAGACCGTGGCCGAGGCCGCGAGCCTGGCCCGGGAGGTGGAGCGGCTGGCCGGGCTGGTCGAGCAGACGGCGGGCGGCCCCGGCGGGGCCGGGCCCGATCGGGGCGGGCATCCCCGGGTGCCGGTGTGGGCGCAGATGACCGACGCGGAGTCGGCCGACGCGCTGCGGGACCTGGCCGGATGGGCCGGGCAGGTGCTGGTGCGCCGCTACCCGCATGCCGGTCTGGTGCTGGTGCCGTGCTGGCCGGCGCACCCGGCCGCGGTCGAGGAGCTGGACTGGCTGTACTGGACGTGGCTGGAGTGGGCCACGGCCGGCGGTGAGGCCCGGGCCCGGGACGCGGCCGACTGGCATGACCGGTGGCTGCCCGGCGTGCTGGCCCGGCTCGGCCCCGAGCTGGCCCAGTGCAGCCGCGCCGGGCATACCCGGCCGCAGTATCCGCGCAGCGTGCCGGAGGCGCTGCGCGACGCGCAGTTCGCGCCGGAGCAGATGTTCGTCGAGCAGATGCGCCGCGCCCGCCGCGCCGATCAGGCCCCGGCCTATCAGCCGGGCACGGTGCCGGGACACCGTCCCGGGGGGTTCTAGCGTGCGCACGCTAACCGGCGGGACGCCAGTGCAGGCAGTACGTGTGCTGGCTGCGTTTACTCCGGCGGGCGGGGCGGCACGCCGGGGACGATGGCCGGGGTGCGGGGCCAGGGTTTGAACCGTTTCCGCAGCCGGGCGACATCGGCCGTGGTCAGGCCGTACCGGGCGAACCTGTCGTCGGGGAGACGGTCCAGCCGCACGCCCGCCTCAGCGAAGTCCTCGGCGGCAAGGCCGGGGTCCAGGCCCGCGGCCAGCTTGATGAGCCGGGCCACGGTGTAGCCGCGGCCCAGGGCGGCGGCGACGTCGATGTAGTCGCGTTCGAAGGCGCGGCTGGCCAGCGCGGCGGTCTTGCCGGCCAGCACGTCATCCAGGTCCAGGACCGGGCCGAACTCCATCACGACCGGCAGCGACGTGCGGTGGAAATACGCCATCTGGAGGATCATCTGCCGGCCGTCCGGGGCGGTGATGATCCACTCGGCGAGCCCGTCGCCGATCTCCTCCCATACCTCGCTGAGCCCGGCGGTCTTGTCCTGCGGCTCGGCGTCATAGCCCGCGGCCCGCAGGCTGGCCTCGACCGCGCCAGCGGCCGCTGCCACGCCGTGCTCCTGGTCGGTGAACAGGTCCACGTCCTCGGTAGGCCGGCTGATAATGCCGTGCGCCTGGAGCGCGACCCCGCCGCCGAGCGCGAAACCGTGCCGGGCCGCGGCACGCAGCGCGATGGCCGCTATGTCGCGGTGCAGGTCAGTGACCGGCATCAGGCTGCCGCCTGCCGGGCGGCACGCAGCGCTGGGTGCCGGTCCTCCCACGCCCGGCGCACGCCGGCGGGCAGGTACAGCTCGGGCCAGACGGCGAGCAGGATCTCGGCGTTGAGCCAGCTGGTGAGGTCACCGGGCCCTCGGGCCTGGTTCAGCACGGCCTCGTACAGCGCGCACCGCTGGGACGGCTGGTCCAGGTCGAAGACACGGTCCGGGGCGCTCCAGAACAGCCGCAGGGGTAGCTCCACCGTGCCGTGGGCCGGGCCGCGCAGGCTGGCCAGGTCCGGGATAACCACGACGGCCCGGCCGGGCCTGGCCTGGTACGGCGTGCGCCGGGCGGCGGCCGCCCCGCCCGGCGGGGCGGCGGGCCGGGCGAGCAGCGGTTCGAGGCTGTCCAGCGCGGCGCGCAGTGCCCCGGCCGCGGCCTCGACCGCGGGGCCGGGCTGGCCGAGCTGGTCCAGCAGCGCGGCCGGGACGACCGCGGCGGCGGTCCGGCCGTGGCGGGTGATCACCGTGACATCGCCGCGCTCGGCATCGTCGAGCAGGCCGGCGAAGCCGGCGCGGGCCTCGCGCATGCTGACGTGACGGAGCTCCATACCCGTCAGCGTACACGTGTGGGCTAGAACGTGTACACAAGTGAGCAAGCGGCACGGTCAGGTATCCATATGGATACTTCACCGTCCGCGCCGGTCAGCTGACGCGGACGGGCGGGGTGGTGGTCTGGCCCCACAGCCAGCGCAGCGTGCACGCGACCGCGTCGGCGTAGCCGGGGGCGATGTCGCCGTGCCGGTAGCCGAGGGGCTCGATGTGCTCCTCGGCGGCTCGCCGCTCGCGGATCATGGCGGCCTGGTCCGGCAGGCTGTCGGAAGGCGGGTGGCTGCACGCGGTCCCGCCCGGGTGGGCCATCGGCGGGTCGGCGCGCCCGCCGGTCACCCATGACAAGGTCGCGATGACGCCCTGGTGCCACCCGGGTCCGGATCCCCACCCGGTCGTGTCACCGGCGGCGAGCTGCTCGCGGGCCGCCGCGAGCATGCGCCGGAGCTGGGTGTAGGACCGGACGACCGGGCCGCGGCCGCCGACAAGGTCGCCGGGCTGCGTGCCGCGGGTGTAGGTCGGCGGGACGTCGTCGGCGCCGGTCAGCCACTCCAGGATCTTCAGCACGTACCGTGCCCGATCGATGGTGTCGTCGCCCTCGGCGCTGTAGGGAGTGGATTTGAGGTAGCCGCGGCAGGCGTCGACCTCGGCGGCGACGTGGTGTGCACGGGCGCCGCCGGGGGTCGGGGTACGGGTGAACGGCGCCTCGGCTTGCTGGCCGAGCGCCCAGTCGATCGCATCGACGATCAGGTAATCCGGTGGCCGCCCGTCGCGGACCGCAGCGCTCTCGGCGCCGCGGATGGCGTCGGCGCGGACCGCCCGGACGTGGTCGGGCGGGCGGATCACCGTGCCTTCATTCACCAGGCCACGCTAGCGCGTGGTGCCGGGCCCGGGGCGCAGGGTTACCGGGACGGGCTGGGGCCGTCGCGGTGCGGCGGCTCGGGCGGACGGCGGGTCCGCTCGTACGGGTCCGGGGCTGGCGGCCGGGCCGCCGGCGGGCGGGGAGTGCGGGGGAAGTTCTGCGCGGCCAGTTCGGCCGCGGTCGGCTGGCGCGGTTCGCGCCGGGCGGACCGGTATCCGGGGTCCTTGTGCGGCCACCGGTCCCGGTCGGGGGCGGGGTCGTCGCGCTCGCGCTGGTCTTGTTCGCGGGCGGCACGGCGGTCGGCGGCTTCCCGCTGGTCGAGGATGCGGCGGGCGCGGTCGGCGGCCTGGGCCGCCTGCCGCAGCTCGGCGCCGGCGGCCTCGCGCTCGGCGCCGGCGGGCTGTGGCTCGCGGCCGGGCTGGTCCTGGCGGTCGCGGGTAGACGGCGGGTCGTCGCGGCGGTGCGGGTCGCGCAGCGGCAGGCGGCCCGCGTCGGGCCAGCGGCGGCGCAGCTCGGCAGTGGCCTCGGCGGCGTCGGTGCGGGCCTGCTCTGTGTGCTCGTGCCAGCGGCGGCGCTGCTCGTCGACGTCGGCGAGCAGCTGCTCGCGGGCGGTGAGGGTTTCCAGGAGCTGCTCGTGCGCGATCGTGCGGGCCTCGGCCTGCTGGCGGTCCGGGCCGGTGGTCGCGCGGGCCCGGGCGCGGGTGAGCACGGCCTCGGTCTGGTGCTCGCGGCGAGCCTGGGCGGTGGCGCGCAGCTGCTCGCCGACGTGCGGCGGTGCCCAGGCCAGCTCCCGCTCATACCGGGCGCGGGCGGCCCACAGGGCGCCGTCGCTGGCGCCGGCCAGGTCCCGGCCGGCCTCGGGGCGGCCGAGGGCGCGGGCCGCGGCGTGCCAGGCGGCGCGGGCCTCCGGCGCCTTCGGCTCGCGGCCGATCGGCCGGGCCGGGTCGGTGTAGCCGTACTGCTCCCGGTAGGCGGCGATGGCTCCGGCCCGCCGCGACCATCCGGCGCGCTCGGCCGGGCCGGCGGGGACGGGGCCGAGGCCTTCGGCCGCCCACCGCGGTGTCTGCTCGGCGGCCTGCTCGCCGAGGTCGGCGACGCGCTGGTCCATCGCCTCGGCCAGGGCACGCATGACCGCGCCGATCTCCGGGTCGGCGGCGGGCGGGGTACGGTCGGTGAAGCTGGCGGGGCGGGGGACCGGGTCGCCGATCAGCTCATCGCGGATCCGGGAGTGAAGAACCTGGGAGATCACCTCGGCCGGGCCGCGGTGCGGGTCGTCGTCCAGCGAGCGCAGCCCGACCGCGTGGCGCAGCAAGGCGGCCGGGTCGTGCCCGGCCAGCTCGGCGGTGCGGACCTGCCGGTAGAGGGTGGAGCGGGCGTCCTCGGCCTGGAACCGGGCGTACTGGCCGGGGGTGAGGGCCTGCTGGAGGATCGCGTCGTAGCGGCGGCCAGATTCCTCGGCGGCCAGGTCGGCCCAGATCGCGCCGAGGTGGGCCAGGTGCCCGGCGCGGGCCAGCTCATCGCGCAGCACGGCCAGGGCCGGGGTCTCGGTGTCGTCTCGTTCCAGGGCGGCGATGAGGACGCTGAGCCGGTCGGCCTCCGGCGCCCACGGCGCGGCCGGGTCGTCGGCGGCGTCGGGCGGCCCGCCGGTCAGGGCGGGGGAGGGACGGGTGCCGGGCCGCAGGTCGGCGCTGGTGCGCTGTCCGGGCGGAGGGGAGCTGGCCTGCTCGGGCCGGATCGTGGTGGCGGCCTCGACCACGGCGTAGGCGTAGTTCGCCAGCCGGCCGCGGGTCAGCGCCACGTACAGCAGGGCGCGGGTGATGGCCTGGTCGACCAGCGCGTGGCAGGTGTCGACGGTGCGGCCCTGCGCGGCGTGGACGGTGCCCGCGTAGGCGAGTACCGCGTCGGTGGCGAGGTACTGCTCGGGCACCGTGAACGGAGTGCTCCACTGCCGTTCCCCGGCCTGGTTGCGGCCGAGGTAGCGGCGCACGATGACCTTGGGCGGTTCATCCTCATCGGCGAATCTGGCGCGAGCGTAGCCTTCGATGCGCCATACGTCGCGGTTGGCGACCCAGCGGCCGTCGTTGTCCTCGATGTCGTGGTCGTTGCGGCGGGCCTGGACGAGGTCGCCGGTTCCGGCGGTGTTGCCGTCGCTGAGGGTGATGCTGCCGTGTTCCTCGACCAGGCCGTAGGCGGCGAGGTCGGCGCGGGCGCGGGCGGACAGCTCGGCGGCCTGGTCGTTGCCGCGGGCGATGAGCAGGGAGTCGCGGCCGGCGAGGTGGTCGGCGAGCCAGTTGCGGTAGGCGGCGGTGGTCATCTGCTCGGCGGTGCCCTCGGTGAGGCGGCCGTGCCGGTCGTAGGCGGCCAGGGCGGCGGTGTCGCCGTCGCGGAGCTGGAGTGAGGCCTCGCGTTCCCACTGCTCGGCCATCCGCTGGACGGTGGTGAGCTGGTAGTAGCCGTGCTCGCGGGCCAGCATGCCCAGGACGCCGCCGGCGCCGACGCTGGGCAGCTGGGCCGGGTCGCCGGTGAGCAGCAGCTTGGCGCCGGCGGCGCGGGCGATGTGGTGCAGGGCGGTCAGCTCGGCGGTGGGTACCATGCCCGCCTCGTCGACGATCAGCAGGTCGCCTGGGCCGAGGCTGATCTGGCCGCGGGCGGCGGCGGCCAGGAAGCGGGCGATGTTGTGCGCCTGGCCGATGCCCTCGGCGCCGAGTACCTGGGCGGCGTTCTCGGCCAGCGCCACCCCGGTCACCTGGCCGCCGGTGAGCTTGGGCCACAGGCCGGCGAGGGTGCCCATGGTGCGGGACTTGCCCGTGCCGGCCGGTCCGATCAGCACGTCGGCGGGCCGGCCACTGGTGAGGATGCCGTACACGGCCGCGGCCTGGTCCGGGCGCAGTCCGCCGGCGTAGCGGCGGCCGGGGTCGTGGTCCTGGTGCTCGTCGTCGTGGGTGAGCGCGGCGGCGGGGGGCACGCGGCCGGACAGGGCCTCGATGCCGGCGAGGTCGGTGCCGAGGGCGCGAGCCGCCGCGGCGGCCGGGACGGCGGGGGCGCCGGACTGGCCGGCGGCGGCGAGCAGCTGCTCCTCCGCGTCCAGCTGCGGCTGGGTGGTGTACAGGGCCCGGTCGTGCGGGGTGTAGATGCTGCGGCCGTCGCTGCGGCGCAGCTGGGCGGGCATCGGGACCAGGTCGGGGGCCTCCAGGCTGGTGATGCCGTACCCGCCGGCCAGGGCCTGGCTGGTCAGCTCTTCCAGGACGCGACGGACCTGGGCGGCGTCCAGGCCGCCCAGCCAGCCGGGGAGCTGGGCGTCGATGGCGGCCAGTAGCTGGCCGCGGCTCCACACCGCGTGGCCGGCCTGTACCTCGGCCACCGCGGCGGACAGCATCCGGGCGATCTCCTCCCCGGCGAGGCCGGCGATGCCGGGCGCGGCGGGGTCGAGTGACCCGGCCACCGCGGCGGGGATGCCATCCAGCGCGCCGAGCTCGGCGGCGGTCATCTGCGCCGCCCACTGGTCGAGCAGCTCGCCCCGGGCGGGCGCGTGCCGTCTCCTGGGCTTGGCCCGGCGGGAGTTCAGCGTGGCGAACTGGGCCATGGCGAACAGGGCGCGGGCGTTCGGCGGGTGGCCGTGCCGCTCGGTGTAGGCGGCGGCCAGCTCGGCCACCGCGGCGGTGACCACCGCCCGGCGGGAGCTGAACAGCTTCTTGACCTGCTCGGGGACGCCGGTCAGCTCGCGGCCGTGCCCGTCGGGCCGCTGCTCGTAGGCGGCGGCGAGTTCGCGGGCGATCCGCTCATCCATCACCCGGCCGCCGATCGCGCTGGCGGCGGCGCGGGCCCGGTGCAGGCCGCGGGAGTCGATGGTGCGCCACACCTGGTCGTCGTCGCACTGCGCCCGGTTGAGGATCGCGTTGTGCGCGTGCAGCTGGGGGTCGCCGTCCCTCGAGGTGTGCTGGAAGAAGGAGGCGACGACCCAGTCGTGGGCGTCCACGTACCGGCCCGTGGCGTGCTGGGCCAGCGGCCGGCCCTGCTCGTCCTTCGGGACGGCGCCGTGGTACCCGGCCCGGGAGTACCCGGCCTCGTCTTGCAGGTACTCGATGGCGGCGGCGGACCCGGCCATGATCGCGTCCTCGACGATTTTCGCCTGCCGGGCGTACTCCGCCGCGGCGTCGCCGTCCCCGGCCCGCTCGGCCCGGGCGGCGGCGGCCTGGAGGCTGGCGTGCAGCACGCTGGTGCTCTTGTCCACCGAGAACGTGAAGTCGAAGAACATCACGGCCTGGCGCTGGTCCTTGCGGGCCTGGATGGCCAGCTGCTCGCGGCGCTCGGGGGTCGCGTCCGGCTCGGCGGCCAGCAGCGCGGCCAGCCGCTGCTCGGTGGTCTTGTACGTGCGCGGCGCCGCGCCTAGGTGCGCCTTGTCCTTGGCGGGGATGTCCGGGTCGGCGAAACCGGGGTCGCGGGGGTCGAGCAGGGCGCCGTAGATCGCCTCCATCACCGCGGGCTCGACCTCGGCGCCGGGGGCCAGGCCGAGCGCGGGGCAGGCCCGGCCGGTCCACACGCCGGGGGGCTCGCCGGTCTCCGCGACGGCGCTGAGATAGTAGCCCTCGGCGCCCTTGGAAGATTCGCGCAGCAGGTACCCGGGGTCATACCCGGTCGAGATCGACCCGTAGGCACCCATCGCGCGGCCCCCTTCCCCGCGGCGGCTCGCCCGCGGGGCGGGCAGGCACGCTGGTGGGTTCCCCCGTCCCCGGCGCCGCCGCGCGGCGAGGGCGCGGGGCCTTTTGCACGCGCTGCGTGCAAAAGGTTTTACTAACCGTCATCATTGTAATGCCTCGGTGTGCAGCCTTTGATCTTTGCCCCGTAAGCGCCCTGGCGCTGGAGGGCCGCCCGGCCAGCGGCCGGGCGGCCCAAGTCCTCGGCACGCCGAGGACTTGGATGGGGGGGGAAGGACCTGAGAGCCTTTAGTGAACCTTAGTGTTCGCTTTGGGTCTTTGGTTTTTCGGCACGCTCCGCGTGCCGACCGCGCAGCGGTGTTACCCGCGGCGGCGGCCGCTCGGGCGGTGAGTTTCCATATGGATACTTTCCACGGCGGTCGCGCTGTTACCCGGGGCGGGGGTCAGAAGAGAGGAACGGGAGTGCCGGCGGAGGGGAGGCCTGCGGCGATCGCGGCGTCGATCGCCGGGTCGGGGGCGGTGCCGGCGGCCAGGGCGGCGCGGATGGCGGCGGCGATGGCGCGGGCCCGGCCGTCCGGGCCGCGGCGGTCAGCCAGCGGGCCGGTGCCGGCGCCGCGGCGGGCCATGTACTCGCCGGTGTTCCCGGCGGTGTCATCCAGCCGCCAGTGGGCCGGGTTCTGGCAGGAGGCCTCGTCGCAGCGGTGCGCGATGAGCGGCAGGCCGGTGCGGGGGTGCGCGGCGGCCAGGCCGTAGACCAGGTGCCAGCCGTACACGTGGGCGGTGACCACGCGGGAGGGGGGCTCGCCGGCCTCGGCGGCGCCGACCGCGCGGGATCCGGCCCGCAGCTTGCCGTGCCCGGTGTCGGAGATCGCGCCCAGCCAGTACCAGCACAGCTCCGGGCCGCGCCGGTGCACCTTGGCCAGGTAGCGGCGGCGGGTCGGGGTGTGGCCGGTCAGCGCCGCCCATACCTCGGGCGGCAGCCGGTCAGCGGGCCGGGGCCGCCGGCCCGGGCCGGGGCCGGGCGGGGGAAGGCCCGGCAGCAGCAGCGGCGCCGGCGGGGGCTGCCGGGCTGGCTGGGTCACGTGCCGTCATCCTCGCGGGTACGCCCGGCGCGGCGCCGGGCCGGGCGCGGGCTGGGGGTGGTGGTGGTCTCATCATCACCCGCCGCGGCGGGAGCGCGCAGCCGTTCCGCCTCGGCGGCCAGCCGGGCGATGTCGGCGCGGGCGGCGTCGAGGTCGTGCTCGGCCCGGCCGGCCCGGGCGCGCAGCTCGGCGCGGGCTTCCTCGATGGCCTGCACGCGTGCCTCCAGCGCGGCGCGCAGTTCCTCCCGCTCCCGGGCGGCATCGTCGCGGGCCTGCTCGGCCTGCTGCTGGGCCTCGGCGAGGCGGGCGGTGAGCTGGTCGCGTTCGCGGTCGGCGGCGGCACGCTGGCGGTCCAGCTCGGCGGCGTGCTCGGCGCGCAGCTGCCCGGTCTCGCGGGCGGCATCCTCACGGGCCCGCGCGGCGTCGGCGCGGGCGTCCTCGGCGCGGGCCTCGGCCGCGGCGGCCTGCTGCGCGGCGCCCTGCGCCTGCGTCTCGGCCTGCTCGGTCCGGGCCTGGGCGGCGGTGACGGCGGCCTGCGACTGGTCGCGGGCGGCCTGGACCTGCTCAGCGGCGCGGGCCTCGGCCTGGGCGGCCCGCTGCTCAGCGGCGGTGACCGCGGCGGCGGCCTCAGCGCGGGCCTGGGCGATGGCGGTGTCCCTGGCCTGCTCGGCCTCCTCGATCCGGGCCTGCGCCCGGGTGCGGATCTCCTCGGCCTGGCGGGCATGCTCGGCGGTCGCGTCGGCGAGCCGGTCCAGGGCCTCGCGGGCGCGGGCCTCGGCGTCGGCCAGGTGCCCGGCCATCTCCTCGGCGGCCGCGTCGGCGGCCGCGCGGGACGCGGCGGCCTCGGCGGCGCGGCGCTCGGCGTCGGCCCGGGCCGCCTCGGCGGTGACGGCACGCTGCTCATAGGCGATGCGCGCGGACTCGACCTCGGCCTCGGCGGCGGTCGGGTCGCCGAGGTTAGCCACCGCTGCGATCAGCCGCCCGGCGATAGCGGCCTGCCGTTCGCCTTCCGCGCGGATCTGGCGCAGCAGCTCGGACCCGGTCACCCGGGCGAACGTGACCGGCTGGGCGGCCTCGGCGTCGCTGGTGACCTCGCCGCGCGCCTCGGCATCGAGCCGCTTGCGCTCGCGCCAGGCGTTCACCGCGTTGTGCTGCGGGTCCTCGCAGTATTCCGGCGGGCGCCCCGGCTTGCCGGCCGCCGGAGCGGGCGCGTCCGCGCATCCCGGGTACTTGCAGGTCACGCTGTCGGTCTGCTCGGTCATCGGGCCCCTCCCGGGCTGCTCGTCGGCTCTGCCGCAAGCCTATAGCATTTCATTGCATTACGTCAAGAATATGTAATGAAATGAATGTAATGAAATTAAATTACTTAGCGTGTGCACGCTATACCGAACCGAAGAAGGAGCCGCCGGTGGTTTCCCCCGGGGGCCCCCCTCGGCGGGGGGCACCGGGGGGTCTTCCGGCTAGCTGTGCACGGGCTGGAGGGCGCGGGCGGCGCGGGACTCGGCGGCCTGGGCGGCGGCGAGCTCGCGGTCGTCGTGCCAGCGGGAGCCGAGGCGGCTGCGGCCGAGCCTAGCGCGGGCGGCGCGGAGCGCGACGGCGCCGGGGGTGTCGCCGTGCGGGTCGGGGCGGTAAGCGCTGTTACCGAGACGGGTGAGCGTAGCGGCGTACCGCTGGCCGGTCTCGTCGGCGGGCACGTGCCGGGCCGGACGGCGTCGCGCGGCCGCCACCACACGGCCGAGCCGCCAGGCCAGCACGGCGGGCAGGTCACGGGAGCTGGCCACCTGCCAGGTGAGCAGCTGGGTCATCTCGCCGGGCCCGACGTGGCGCAGCGCCAGCGCAGCCAGCGGCTCGATACGGGCCAGCTCGGCGGCGCCGGGCACGCCCAGCGGGCCGCGCTGGGCTAGCCACTCCCCCCGGCAAGCCGACAAAACGGACAGCGCGGACTCCTTTTCCTCGTCGCTGATCCCCGGGGACCGATGGTGACGAGCTTGGCGCGGTCCGGCTGAGGCGGTACCGGAGGGGGACGGGGGGTACCCCTCGCGTGTAGAAGGCGACGTATCAAGTCCTCCACAAGACGACGGCCGTGCGGGGTCCTGGTCCTGCTCGTCATGGTCCTGGTGGTGGCCGTCTCCTCCCCCGCCTTCCTGCTCCTCCCCTGCCTGGGCCAGGCGGCAGCGCGGGGGGCGGAGGCCGAGCGGGCAGGCCAGCTCGGCGGGCAGGCCGGGCATCTCCTCGGCGATCATCGCGGCCGGGGCCGACAGCCGGTAGCGAGCACTCTGGCCTGGCGCGGCCGCGCGGACCTGGCGGACAAGGCCGCGCCCGGTCAGCCGGCCCAGGTCGGTCCACGCGGTCTGGGCCGAGACGTGCGCGCGGGCCGCGTAGGCGGCGATCATCGCCGGCACGTCGCCGATCACCCCGTCCCCTGCCACGGTGTCGGTATCGGCGAGAAAGCCGGCGATCCGCAGCGCGCACGGGTCATCGAGCAGGCCCCGGTGCTCCATCAGCCGGTACAGCCGGCACCACAGCCGGGTCGGCAGCCCGGGGTAGGCCTCGGCCGCGCCGAGGTAGGCCAGCCGCGGCGCCGGGGCCTCGGCCGTGCACCACCGCAGCGGGTGCGGGGAGATATCGGATTCCGCTGGCGACACGCCGCAACCTGGATTAGAGCGTGCTGGCCTAGCGGAGCGGCCACCTGGTATCGTGGGTCTCCGTTCGGGTGCATTCCCGGACACGACAAAGGCCCGGCTCGCGAGAGCCGAGTTGTCATATCGGGTCAGGAGTCCCGCCAGATCGATTGCCGCCAAGCCTCCGAGAGCTGGCCGACTCCTAAGCGGTTAAGTTGGACTTGTGCCGGCCCTTTCTGGGCCGGCTTTCGTTTTTGCGCCGGTTTTCCTCCTGCTGGCTGCCGAAAGCGCTCAGTGATCAGGTCCCACCTTGGCACCCGGCCCCGCCCGGCGCACGCACCGGGCGGGTAACAGCGCTCCGCGTGTCGGCGGCCCGCATTTGCGTAGCGTGCGAGCCGGCAAAAGTGCCGGCAGTATCACCAAAGTCGAATACATGACTGATGATTGGTGATGACAGGGCAGGACGTCGGCACGGGGACTGAGACAAAGGCTCTCGGCCCGTTCGTGCTGGCGATGCGCTCACCCACCGGCCTCGGATCCCCCGACGGTTGGCGTGCGCACGCTAACCGCGCAGCGTTCTCCGCTGGCCAGCCCTCCGCCGCGACGGGCCGCCAGCCCGGAGTTCACAGCGCCCGCGGCAAGGATCGCGCCCGGGAAGCCGCCATTCACCCGGTCCACACGAGCGCGTGCACCCGGATTAGCTCCGCGGGCTCGACCTGAGGCCCAGCTCGCGGCGGCACCGCCGACCGTAGACCGCGGCGCCGACCTCGGCGGGGGTCACCAGTTGGCCATAGTTAGCGTGTGCATGCTAACCGGATAAGCGGCCGGCGGGGCGGGCGCGGACATCCGGACGCTACGGGCGGGGTCTGGCTAGCATGGGTGGTGTGAGCGCGCTGCCCGTGGAACCGCCGCCGGCCGAGCCTGATCCGCTCGACCCGGATCGCATACTGCGCGCACTCCCGGCCGCCGAGCGGGAGGCGTTCCTGGCGGGATACCGGCGGGAGCTGGAGGCCGCGCGTGACCCGGCCGGCTGGGGTGAGCTGCGCCGGTTCCTGCGGCTATGGGCGTTCCGGGCGATCGCGATGGCCCAGCCCGGCTACTTCGAGGCGCGGGAGGCGGCGCGCAACGGAAGCAGCCGCGGTGGGCTGCTGCTGGACGACGCCATCCGGATGCTCCGTGAAGGCACGCTGGACGACCACATCCGCGAGCACTGCGCGTCGTGAGCTGGCAGCCCGAGCTGGAGCTGCCCGTGCTCCGGCAGATGCGCGGGCTGCCCGGTGACGCGCTCGACGCGCTGACCCGGCTGCTGGCGCGGATCTGCGAGGACCCGTACGAGCGGCTGCACAGCATGACGGCCGGCGAGGACCCGCGCGAGCGGATAGCCGAGATCGGCGATGCCGGTTGGATCGAGTTCCGGGTCGACGAGCCCGCGGAGCTGATCCGGGTGCACGCGCTCGTGTGGACCGGGTGAATGACGGCTTCCCGGCACGGTTAAGTTTCCATATGGATACTTTCCCGGGCGCGATGCGTACCCTCGGCCTGGTGGACCAAGTGGACGAGCCCGCCGCTCGGCGCGAGCTGGCCGACGCTACCGGCTCCGCTGAGCGTACACCGGCAACTGACGGCAGCGGGCCGGTACGGTGGCGGGTATGAGCGCGCAGCCTGACGCCGGGCCGGGCCCGGCCGGGCCGTATGAGGTGATCCACCTCGGCGGGGAGGCCGCCGCCATCGTGCCGCTCGCGGAACTGCGGCGGCTGCGGGCGCTGGAGCGCCGGGCCTCGCCGGAGGATCTGGAGGAGGCCGAGATCGAGGCGGTGCTCGCGGCCCATGACGAGTGGGTCGCCGCAGGCTGCCCGGGCGAGCTGTCGCATGAGGAGGTCATGGCCTCGCTGCTCGGCAGCGGCGCGTGAGGATCCGGTGGACGCCCGCGGCTGCGGCGTCCACGCGCCGGTTCATGCACGACCAGGAGGGCATGCGTGCCATCGGCGCTGCCGTCGCCGCCCTGGCCGGTGACCCGTACCCGGCAGAGGGATTCCACCGGGGCAGGTACCACCGGCTGCGCGTCGGCGCCTACCGGGTCCTGTACGTCGTCGATGACGACGTGGTCACGATTGAGCGGGTCGACCGGGTGACTGGCCGGGTCCCCTTCCCCAGGAGCGCGGAACGCTCCGGGGGACGGGGGCTGGAATCCGCGGAATGCCTGTTGTCAGCCCCAGCCTGATCCGCGCGTCATGGCGGCACCTCCCTTTGCTGGCTGCTATGCGTGTAAAAAATCGCCGTAGTTTCCAGCGAAAAAACAACGCTTAGGCGTAGAACTCCTGTGACTAGGCGGGGGCCGCGGACCGTGCCGAATCCACTCCGGCGCGGGCCAGCAGCCCCGGCCCCATTATCCCCGGGCGTGGCCCGCCAGGTCGCGTGGAAACGCTACCGTCCCCGCTGACCATGCACCCGCCGTCCACCGGGCAACCGCGCAATGTCTGAGCCTGTTCAGCCCCAGCCGGAACTACGCAAGACGGAACCTCCCTTTGCTGGCTGCTATGCGTGTCATGTTCTATCCGCGCAGGCAGGCAAAGTTCGGTTCATCACCATCTTTCGTGACACATTGCTTTTGATCAGCTACTGTCGGTTGTGTATCTATCTTCTGCCTGCTCTGCCCGCGCTTACTCTCTGTGTACCCGTTCCGGGCCGCCGTGGGGAGGTCCTAGCTAGTGGTTGACGCTAATCGTTGGACCCGGCGACGGACTGTGACTGGCTGGGCGGTGTGGCGGCTGCCGCCTGCCTTGCGCTGGTATGTGTGCGGGCTGACCGCCGCCGCGGTGGTGGCTGCGGGGTGGGCCGCGGCGGTGACATCGTGGCGGCTCCGCGACCTGACGCTGTGTGCCGTGCTGACGTGTTTCGGCGCGGCCGTTGTCGAGCTGACCAGGCGGTCCGCCGGGCCTGAGCCCGCAGGCCATATGAAAGAGGTCTATGCGGCGTGGCTGCTGCCGGTAGCGCTCCTGCTGCCTGCGGTGTACAGCCTGGCCGCGCCGGCGCTGACCATCGCCCTGCTGCAGCTGCGGATCCGGCGCACCATCGTCCACCGCAGGGTATTCAGCGCCGCGGCCAGCGGCCTGACCCTGGCCGCGGTCTCGGTCGCGTTCCATGCCCTGCCGGTCAGTCCCGCCCGCCCGCTGCTATGGCTGCTGGCCGCAGCTGGCTGCGCGGTGGCGTGGATGGCGGTCAGCCAGGCGCTGATTATCGCCGCGGTCTGGCTGTCGGACCCCACGGTCAGCATCCGCAGGCAGCTTCTCACCTGGGCGCCGCTGGTGAACGATGCGTGCGAGCTCGCTGCGGGCGTGCTGACCGCTGGCGTGATCGCCCGGATCGGCCTGGTCCTGCTCGTCCCCGCGCTGCCGCTGGTGATGCTCTTGCAACGGTCATTCCGGCGCATGCAGCTGGACAGCCGGGTCACCCGGACGGGGCTGCTGAACGCTGTCGCCTGGCGCGCCGAGGCGCAGGTGCAGCTCGCCCGCGGCCAGCGCACCGGCTCACCGCTGGCTGTCGGCATCATCAGCCTGGACCTGGTTAACCCGGACGCCGCCGCTGGCGACGCGCACAGCTATCTGGCACGCGATGCCGTGCTGTCGGCCGCTGCCAGCGCCGCCTGTTCGGCCCTGCGTCCCTGTGACCTGACCGGCCAGATCAGCGGCCGGGAAATCGCCCTTTTGCTGCCAGCGACCACGGCAGCCGAAGCCCGGGCCATCGCCGGCCGGGTGCGCGCCGCCGTGGCGGCGCACCACGTGCCCGCCGCGGCTGGCGAGCAGCCAGTGCACATCACCGCTGCTATCGGCATGGCCGCCACCGGCACCCCGGCGCAGGGCGATCTGAACGAGCTGCTCGCCGCCGCTGATCTCGCTCTCTACCGGGCCAGGCAACTCGAGGACGACCAGGTATTCCTCACTGACAACAGGCCTGACACCGAGGCCACGGCCGGTAACCCGGCGGGCAGCAGGGACGCCCAGCGGCGCGATCGCCGCGAACTGGGCCGGCAACTGGCAGCCTGGCGAGCACGAGCCCACCTCAGCCAGCGGGAGCTGGCTCACCGCACCGGGTACACCCGCAGCACCATTTCCTCAGCCGAGGCGGGCGAGCCGCTGTCGGGTGAATTCTGGGCACGGGCTGACCGGGCGCTAGCCGCCGAGGGCGTGCTGATCGCCGCGCACGCCCGCATCGACGCCGCGGTGTCCGCGGCCAGGCGGCGCGCGGCCAGGCTGACGTGGTGGACGCGCGCCGACGCGGCCGGGCCCGGGCCCACCGGCGCTATACCAGATGACGGTGGTATCACCGTGGACAGCGCCTGCCCGAGCTGCGGAGCGCCGATCACGATATCCGCCCAGGTGACCGCGGTACTCCCTCGGCACGCCAGCGCCCGGCCAGCCGGCCAGGAACCAGGCTAGCCCGCCCCGCAGGGACCAGCCCGGAGCCCGGTCCCCCGCGCCGGCCTCGCCAGCGCCGGATGCCAGATCCTTGATGCCGGCACTGCCTGCCCGGTTCTGGCCGGCGCGCCGCCGGCACCCAGAAAATGCTGGCATGCACAGTAAGGCACCGCCCGTTTTAGACCCGCCGGCCAGCCGGGGTACCGGGCCATCGCCATGGGACCCGCCAGAACGACGCCGACCGCCCCCACTCTCCGCGGCCGTTCACACCCCGGCTGGCCGGTTCCCGGCAGCCCCGCGCGACGCCGTGCAGGGTGGTTCGCTCCACCTGCTTCTGCCGGAGGGACGGACGGCCCGCGCGGGGCCCCGGCCCGCCCCGCAGCACGACCACCGCTCTGCGGGGCGGCCCCCTCAAAAGCCTCACCGGCTACCGCCCCGGATATATCGGCCTTGGGGTAGCGGACATGGGTAGCACGGGAGGGACAGGCCCCCGGGTCCCTCGTCACCGGAACAGTTGTGGCCCGGGGGTCTTCGAGCGCGAGCGGTCGTCCGGCCAGCAGCGGGGGCTGGCCGGGACCGCGAGCGCACACGGCTGTTCCTGACCAGCACCGGACCCGAAGGACTCGTGCGAGACCACCATGACCACTAGCGCCCGCGACGGCGGCTGCCCGGACTGGTGCGACGGCCAGCACGGCGCCGACGACGACCGAGCCGTCTTTCACGGCCGGCTCGTCGGCCGCCGGCGCGCCGCGACCGCCGTGCTGTCCTGGGCCGTTCCCCGCGATCCGCGCCAGGCCGGCAGCGGGCCCGTGATCGTGCTCGGCGCCGACCAAGGCGAGCGACCGGTCGAGCTGGACGCCGGTGCCGCCATCCGGCTGCTCGCCGCGCTGCAGGCTGGTGCCGATGACCGTACCTGGCTGGCCCGCGTGCTCTGCTCGGCTCTGCGCCTGCTCGGCCAGCCCCCGGCCCTTCCTCTCACCCAGACCGGGCGGCCGCCTCGGCGGCCGCAGCAGCACACCCCCGAAAGCCGATCCATGACCACTGACAATGACCACCACCCAGGACGTGACCGGGCCACCCGCTCTAGCGGCCAGGCGCTCAGGAAAGGAATCCGCGTCGTCGGGGTACACCGCAGCAGGCTGGGGGCAGCTCTCGGCAGCAGGTACGACTCCGGCGAGAGCATCCGGGCGCTAGCCGCGTCGACCGGCAGGTCGTACGGGTTCGTGCACCGGCTGCTGCGCGAGTCAGGCGTGCAGCTACGGCGCCGCGGCGGCGTCACGCACACGCAGGCAGCAGGCCGCAGGGCCAGCCGGGCCGGCGGGCCGCCACGTGCCACCCGGATGTAACCCGGGCCGCCGGGAACGGCCCGCTCAACCGGATATGCAGGTCAGGCAGTGCGGGGCCCCGCCCCGCCCCCCGTGCCCTGGGGCTTCGCCCCCGATCCGGCAGGCTCGTCCCCCATGCCTGCGCGGCACGCGCCATCCCTTCGATGAAACCCGCGCGGGGACACCCTGGCCGGCGAGTTAGGAGAAAGCCTTATGTACGAATCGCTGACGTGGCTGCGCGACCCGGCGGCAGCGCCGGCCCTGCCCGACCTGCTGTGCGGGCTGATCAGGGATATCCGGCTGATCCTCGTGCACCCGGACCTGGGGAACGTCGCCAAGCTGGCTGCGATCACCGGCGCCGTCGACCAGCTCGCCCCGCCGCCCGGCCCGCAGCCCGCCGGCGCGCCGGCCGCCGCTGCGGTGGCCGCGCTGCTTGCCCGCCGCACTGGTCCCGCGACGCTCCTGTTCGAGGCGCTGGCGGGCGAGCAGATCAGCATCGAGCTGTCCGGCCGCGCGGACCGCCCGCTGACCGCTGCCGAGGCCCTGGAACTGCGTGCCGCCCCGGGCATGCAAGGGCACCAGCGCACGGGCACGCTGCGCACCGTGAACTCCGGGCTGGCGGCCGCCGCCGTGTCCTCGGTGATCGTCCCTGGCCGGCTCCCGGCCGCGGCGCTGAGGGCACTGGGCATCTCCGGCCCCGGCCAGCCGGCGCCGCCGTCCTCCAGCATCCCGCTGGGGAAGGTGCTGGACGAGCTCGGCGTCCGGCGGGAACAGCTCGGCGTGCGCCTGGCTGGTGACAGCACCGGCGCACCCGGCAGCCGCGTATCGGTGGAGTCCTCGGCGCGGATGTGGCTGGACGATATGCCGGTCGCGCTGGCAAGCGAGCGGGTAACCGCTGAGTTCTGCCGCCGGGCCCGCGGCCGGCTGACCGGGGCGCATCACGCGGACGTTCCGGCCCTGAAGGCTTCATAACGAGCTCAAGCGGGGCGGTCCGGGACCGGGCCAGGGAGCCGGCTCTTTTCCAGATCAGGACAGGAGCGAAATTGTGATCACCCGCAGACGACGGGCAGGTTGTCAAGAAATGATCACCCGCGAAGACGCCGAGCGCATTGCCAGCGGAGTTGTCCGTCAGCGAAATGACTGGGAGCTGGTGGAGTTTGACTCCGGATGGCTCGTCCTTGAGGCTTCCGCCAAGGACCGGTCCTTGCGCGGAGGGTCAACGCTGGTCATCGAGCGGTCGGGCCGCATCATGCGGTTTCCGTCCTCCGTTCCGCCGAATCGGATCATCCACGAATATTCCGAAGTCGTGGAGGACGGCTTTACCGCTATGCCTAGCTTCGGAGGATGGCCCGATCCGGAAGTGGAAGCAACCGAACTCGCGAGCGATGTAATCCTTGATCTTGACCGGCGTCACCCGGGTGAGCTGGATTCTGTACTCACTGCGAAACTGGCAATTCTTTCCGCCGCTGCCCACCAGGCCGAGCAGAAGCGACGCGAGTCGGAAGGGGAGCGGATGTGACGTCGCTGCCCGTAGCCATAGGGCTCTATATGTGCGGGCTCGTTACCGGCGCCTCGCTGGTAGTCATCGCAGTGCACATGTTCCGTCCCGCTCCCAGAACCGGACGAGGGAAGGTAACCCCCATGGCTGAGAACGCCACCGATGAGGACACCGGGATCTTTGCCGACGACAAAGACCGGATCGGCACCCTGATCAGCGAGGTGAACCACGATGCCTAGCTTGAGCGACTGGACCGACGATGACCTCAGCCGCTTCGGTGCGAATGTGGCCGAAGTTCTCGACCTGGGCCGGTACTACGGGGACCTGGATCCTCAGCTGATGTCCAGGCTGTCCAGCCTGGATGAGGACATTACCCGCGCCGAGGAAGAACGGCAGGGGCAGCGAGAAGACGCGGCCATAAGAGTCTTTGACGCGCTGAATGACGGCGAGATCTCCGCCACGCTGCTCGCGTCCGCCACGCTGGCTGGCCTCGGCGAAGCGCACGCCGGTGTCCTGGATTCCGAGCTTGCCTTGCGGATGACGGCGCTGATGGCGGATCTCCTGGCCGCCCAGAGAGACAGGCGGCGCAAGTTCCTCAAGGAAGGAGGCTCCCCCAGATCCGGAACCGGGTCAGGCACGGAGATCACTGGGACCGGAGACGAGGGCGAAGAGTACGACGACGTCCCCGTGCCGTGACCAGGATCCCGTTCGGCTGCCCTGCGGGAACCCCCGGGGGGGTGTGCCCGCGCCGGCAGCCCGGTATTCCGCCATGGTCCGGCGGGCGATCGCGGGCTCCGGGGAGGATCGGAACAGCCGTTGGCGCTAAGGGCCGGGAAGGATCGGAACAGGATTGAACGCTAAGACTGCTGCGCGCTGGCCCTTGAAGGCCCTGGGGTCCGAGGAAGATCGGTACAGGATCCTCCGCTAAGGTCCTTCGCTCGGGTCCATGTCACCAGCCGCAAAGTAACTGGGCGGGGATGCCGTCTTGCGAGGTTTCTGCCAGAGCCTCACGGCGCACCCGCTCGATCGTGGGGCCTCGCCGGTAGGTGATCCCCTTTACCAAAGGGTGATCTGGCGGCGCGAGGTCCAGGAGCCGGACAATGTCCCTGTAGGCATCCTCCAGCTGGTCCTCCCGGACTTTCCGGAGGCGCCGCAGTTCGCCGATGAGGTCTTCCAGCCGCTGGTTCCTCGCCTCCTGATCTGCGATCTCGCCGCGATGCTTCTGCTCGGCGGCGGCGATCTGCGGGGCGGCGAACTCGGCGGCGCGCCGGTCGATATAGCCATCCAGGTCAGCGATCATCGCGCGCAGCTCCGCTGTCAGGTCGCCGGTGCTGCTCATTGCTGTTCTGGTTCCGGGTCGGGCGCGAACGCTAGCCGTGCGCATTCGCCAGCCATCGCGTGTGCTTCCTGGCGCGCCTGGCGCAGGGCGATGTCGACAGCGCGGCCATGGCCCATCGCCGCGTCGATGACCTGGGCCGGGGTGCGGTCAGTGTCGGTGCGCAGCCGGCGGCCGGTCTCGTAGTGGGCGAGCTGGACCCCGAGATTGCCGTTCAGGGTGAACAGCGCGTCAAGCACGTCCTCGACAGCCAGGGCAAGGGAGTAGAAGTCCTCATGGCGCGGCTCTTTGCCGTACTGGGCGCGTGCCGCCTCGGCGATCGTGGCGGCGGCATTGCGGACGTCGGCGGCTACGTTCATCGCGGTGTTCCTCCTGCTGGCTGGTTCCGGGTGCTGGTGCGCTTGATGTCGTCGGGGTCGAGCGCGCGGTAGATGGTGGTGCGGGAGACACCGCCGAGCAGGGCGGCGATCTCGGCGACGCTGTAGCGCCGCTTGCCGTCTTCGCCGGTCTCGGCATACAGGGCGCGGGCGTGCCTGACCTGGGCGGGGGTGAGCTTGCGGCGGCGGCCGCCGGTCCGGCCGCGGGCCCGGGCGGCGGCCAGGCCCTCGCGGGTGCCTTCGACTATCAGCTCGCGGGTGAACTCGTCGACCGCGCCGAGGACGCTGAAGACCAGGCGGCCGTGCGGGGTGGTGGTGTCGATGTGCTGCTTGAGCACGACCAGGCCGACGCCGCGTTCGCGCAGCTCGTCAGCTACCGCGAGCAGGTGCTTGAGGGAGCGCATCGCGCGGGACAGCCGGGTGATGACCAGCACGTCGCCCTCACGCAGGTAGGCCAGGCACTTGCCGAGCTCGGGCCGTTCGGCGAGCTTGCCGGACACCTTGTCGGTGAAGATCTTCTCGCAGCCGTAAGATGTCTCTTGGCCGGGAAAACTCGGGCAGGTGGTTCGGCGACGAAGATGTCGCGCTCCTCGCGGATCTGGCGCCCGTGATCGCGGCCCGCCTGCGCGACGGACTGCGTGTCGGCTGCCCTGACGACGGTCTTGATCCCGGACCCGGGACGATCATCTTGGACCAGGACCTGTCCCTGGTCGCAGCCACCGGGCAGGCATGGCGCTGGATCGAGCGGCTCGGGATGCAGCCGGTGACCAGCGACGTGCTCCCGGGGTTCATCTACGCGGCCGCAACCCGCGCCGCCACCTCAGCGGCACAGGTGCCAGAGCCGGCCCGCGTGCGGTTGCAGACCGGTGACGGCCGCTGGATCATCGCCTGGGCCGCTCCGCTCACCCGCGGTCCCCGGGCGGGAAACGGCTATGCCATCACGCTGGAGCGTGCCCGTGCGGATGACCTGGCGCCGCTGCTGATGCGGGCGTGGGCCCTGACCCCGCGGGAACGGCAGGTGGCGCGGCTGGTGATGGACGGGCTGTCCAGCGACGCCATCGCGGCTGCATTGTTCGTCTCGGCACATACGGTTCGTGACCACCTGAAGGCGATTTTCGCAAAGGTCGGCATTAGCCGACGCCGTGACCTGGCAGCAGCCCTCGCTGGACAGAAACCAGGCGCGGACGGCGACTAAGCCCTACCGGACCATATGGCGATGCCCGGTGGTCAGCTAAGGAACTCGGCCACAAGGGACACTCGGTTCAGGACCGGGCTCGCGTCCGCTCGATGACGGTCCGGCGGATGCTGGCCTCGCCTTGGCTGCGACCAAGGTCATTCTATCGCATATAACAGATCATTATCTGTGATACTGGCAGTGTCGTCCAGCGCAAACGCCTTCCCTAGGCGGGCGCGACACGGCATGCTTATCTGCGATAGAGCGAAACGGAGCGAAGCCAGGGCTGTCCCCGACGACCGCGAAGCATCGGAAGCGCACTCGAGCGCATGCCCAGGCGAGCTGGACGATGCTCCGGTCACGGATGGCCGGATCATGACGGAATAGGAAGTTGACCGGATGCGCATCCTGTCCTGGTGGGCCTCGTACTCAAGGAGAGGCTGACCGTGACCGCCACCAGCGCGCGCCGCGCGGACTGCCCGCCGTGGTGCGCCACCGACCACACCGGCACTGACGAAACCAGCAAGCCCGTCCCGCACTTCGGCGAGCGCACCTGGATCAAGTCCGGCAGCCTGTCAGCGTCTTTCCCGGCCGCCTCGAACTCGGCGACGGGCCGGAGGTCATCCTCGATCGCACCCTGCGCCCCCGGCGAGGCCAAGGCGCCCCGCGAACGCGGAGACTGGCAGCTGACCTGGGTCCGGCTGGCACCAGACCAGGCCGGGAACCTCGCGGCGGTCCTGGCCGAGGCCGGCCAGGACGCACTGGCCGCCCTCATCCGCCAGGCGCTGGCCGCGATCACCGCCGCGCCTGGCAGCTGACCGGCCAGGGAATGGGCGAGCTCCACCGCCTCGACCGCAGCGCATCACCGCCGCTGCCCGCCGCGTCGGCCGCTTACCTGGCCACGCTCTCCGGACCCGAGCAGCGCAACACCCAGCGGGCCTACCGGTCCACCCTCCGCGCCCTGGCCGCCGAGTTCGCCCCGCCCGGCACCGCGTTCCCGGTCGCCGAACTCGACCGCGCGGACAACGTGGAGAGGCTGACGGCGTGGTTCACCGGGAAGTGGAGCGGCCGGGCCGCCGCGACGTTCAACCGGCACCTGGACGCGCTGCGCTCGGCCGCCGCCTTCTGGATCAGCCAGGACTGGCTCACCGCCGACCCGTCCCGGCGGCTGCAGCGCCGCGGGCGCGCACCTGACCGGACCAGGGCGCTGCCAGCTGCCGACATCGAGGCAATCCTCGGCATGGACGTCCCGATCCGGGAGAAGACCCTGTGGACCATGCTCTACGAGACCGCCGCCCGCGCCGGCGAGATCCTCGCGCTCGACATCGAGGACCTGGACCGCCGCAACCGCCGCTCCAGGGTCACCCGTAAGGGATCGGCGGTCGACGTCATCGTCTGGCAGACCGGCACCGCCCGCCTCCTGCCCCGGCTGCTAGACGGCCGCACCCGCGGGCCGGTGTTCCTCACCGGCCGCCGGGCCCGCGTCGCCCTGGCCGCCGCCGACATCGACCCCGCCTCCGGCCGCGCCCGCCTGTCCTACCGCCGGGCCGAGGAGATATTCACCGAGACGACCAAGCCCCTGGCCCATCCCGGCATCACCGAGCCGCAGCAACTCGCCGCCGCCCCCGGGTGGACCCTGCACCAGCTCAGGCACAGCGCGCTCACCCGCGCCGCCGAGAACGGCGCCAACACCGGCACCCTGCTCGCCTACTCCGGCCACGCATCGGTCGCCAGCCTGGCCATCTACACCCGCGTATCACCCGACGCCCTAAGCCGCTGGCAGGCCCAGCGCGATCCCCACCGACGCTGACGCGCGCCTCTGGCCTGATGGAACTTCACAGGTGGCGGCTGGTGGGAGTTACCTTACCGACGGGCCGATAGGGCAGTTCCACGCTCCTAACGTAGCAGAAAGGGTGTTGGCTGAACGTAGTTTCCGTACGCGAGTTACGTACATTCAGGACCGCATGTCAGCGCCCCTGCATCGTGGTGTTCATTTAACGATCGTTTCCGTACGCGGCTCAGGCGTTGCCGGGCAGTCGGGGCAGTTGGCCAGGTATGCCACCAGCGCGGCGAACTCGGCGCCGCGGTGGACCTTGGGGTTGATGGGGTAGATCTGGTACCCGGCCGCGCGCAGCGAGGCGACCAGCAGCCCCCGCTCGGTCTCGATCGCGATCTTCACCGTGCCCGGCCCGCCGCCGTGCTCCGCGAACATGCTGGTCAGCTCGCCCAGCCCGGCGGCGTTGTCGCGGATCCGCCGCCGTCCCAGCTTGTTTCCCTCCGGGTCGATCAGCGCCACGTCGTGGTGGTCGCTGGCCCAGTCGATCCCGCACAAGATCTCTGTCATCGGCCTCCTTCCTGACGTGCGGAAACGAGTGACCGAGGGCCAGCGGCTCCCTAATAGATCAGCGCTCAGCGGCAGCAACACCCCACCAGCCGTGCAAGCCCTCAGCAACCAGCAGGGCCGCCGTCTAATCCTAGTGATCACAGTCACCGGTGCGAGAAGCGATCATCCCGCTGGCCACTCAAGGCGTAGCCTGACCCGGAAACCCGACATATCCCCGGAGCGACACGCCGGTTCTTTGGGCTATAGAGCTATTAGGCGACGGGGCCGGGCACGATCAGCAGCCCCGCCCGGGTGAATCCGTCCCTGGTGGGATCGCCGCCGACGGCGCGCCAGCGGGCGAAAGCGTCTTCCAGGGCGATGTCGGCGGCGGGGCCGAGCAGCTGGAGCTTGGCGAGCAGACGATCCTCGGTGATCTCGTACTGGTCGCCGGTCCCGCGGGTGAGCAGGTCGTGGCAGCGGGCGTAGCAGACCGGCTCGGCGGCCCGGGTGGCGCCGTGCGCGGGCTGCTGCCCGGCCAGCGCGTCGGCCAGGAGGCGGGCCTCGCCGAGGGTGAGCCGGACGCGCGCCAGCTCGCCGGCCATGACCGCGCGCCACGTGCCGAGCTCGTCGCGGGCCTCGCCGTGCGCGGCGGTCACCGGATCCGGATCCAGACGCGGTCGGCGTCGGCGTAGTCGTACAGCAGGTCGAAGACGAGGTCGAATTCCTCCTCATCGCGGGCCTGGGCGAGGTCGTCGACCAGCTCGGCCACCGGGTCGGGCTCGTCCAGCTGCCGGAGCCAGGCGCTGGCGCGCAGCCGGTCCACGATGGTGTCGCGCCGCTCGGCGTACGGCAGGTCCCCGGCGCGGAACACGTCGGCCAGGTTGACGCGCAGCGCCCAGACCGGCATCCCCGCGTCGACGCGGCCGCGGGCCAGCCGGTACATGGCGACGCTGTGCTCGGCAGTCCTCGGCATCGCTATCCTCCCCGGCCGGGCGCCATTCCCCGGCCTTCCCCGATTATCGGCCTGGCGCGGACGGCGTGCCAGGGGGCGCCCCCGCTCCCCCGGTCCGGACTGCCCCCGGCGGGGGCCGGGGACCGGACACGCGGGCCACGCCCGGGAGCGCGGACCGAATGCTCGGATCCTGGTCGCCGACAGGATCCGCCGGGTGCTTGCACGGGCTAGCACCGTGCAAGCACCCGGCTTGACATAACCCTTAGCGGCACGGTTCCAGGTCGCTGGCCTGCGGAGATACCCGGCACGGCCGTTATCACTCCGGCAAGCACCCATTTTGCCCTGGTTTGACGGCGCGTTCCGGGCCGTCCCGGGACCATTCCGCGTAACGGCCGGACCGGCGGGATCGTCCATCCAGTGCGTGACGCGGAATACGCGCCTGGGATCGCGCCGGCGGCCCCGGTCCCGGTTCCCCGGCGCGGTGTCCCGGGTTGTCCCGGGCCGTTCCGCGTCACGCCCGGATGGCGGTATCGTCCGTTCCGTGCGTGACGAGCCGGGGCGGTGCGGGCTGTGCGGCGCTCCCCTCACCCGCCCGCGCGGCCGCGGGCCCCGGCGCCGGTTCTGCTGCCCCGCGCACCGCCAGGCCGCCTACCGGATGCGCTCGGCCGCGCGCCGCTCCCCCGCCGCCCGCCGGCAGGCGGCCGCGCGGATCGCGCCGCAGCGCCGGGCGAGGCGCGACGCCGCCGCGTCGCTGTCTACCGCGGCGGCCGCGCTGCGCGCCCAGATCTCCCGGGGCTGGCTGCCCGGCAGCGTCATGCTGCCGCCGGGCGGGCACGCCGCCGCGGTGGCCGGCCTGGCCGGGCTCGCGGCCGAGCTGGAGGCCGCGGCCGTCGCCGCCGATCGGGCCGCCGGGGCCACCTGGGCGCAGGTCGGCGCCGCGCTCGGCCTGTCCGCCGACGCCGCCCGCAAGCGGTACAGCCGCAGCGAACAAGCCGTCAATGTCACGGTGATATAGCACAGCGCCATCTCGGGTGGTCAGGGCCGGTTCCGTCACGACATGGACACCCGGCTCGATCTCACCGGATAGTCACGTGCCGACGGTAACCACCGGACGGTGAAATGCCTGTGCGGGGCTAGACCGCTGCCGCGCGCCTGCCCGGCGGGTAGCGTGCTCGGGTGACAACAGGCAAGCAGGGCAACGCCGATTACACTGCGACGCTGCCGCGCAAGCGGATGGGCGCGGCGGTGCTGTTTTCTGATGAGGCTGGCCGGGTTCTGCTAGTCGAGCCGACGTACAAGCCGTACTGGGAGATCCCGGGCGGGGCGGTGGAAGCGGACGAGTCGCCGCGTGATGCGGCGGTGCGGGAGCTGAAAGAGGAGCTGGGCCTGGCCGTCGCGCCCGGGCGGCTGCTGGCTGCCGACTGGGTGCCGCCGCGCCCGGATCGCGCGGAGGGGCTGATGCTGGTGTTCGACGGCGGGGTGCTGCCCGCCGCGGATGCGGCGGCGATCAGCGTGCCGCCTGATGAACTGCGCGGTTGGGCATGGTGCACGCCGGATCAGGCGGGCGAGCGGCTGTCGCCGTTGCTGGCCCGCCGGGTGGCCGCCTGCACGGCGGCCCGGGTGGCGGGCCACACGGTCTACCTGGAGAACGGCTCGCCTGTCGGCTGATCTCACGCGGTCACCGTCTCGGCTGGCCGGGGCAGCGGGAGAACCGCCGCCGGTGCTGGTGCCGGGGTCCCGCCGAGCAGGGTCTTGCCCGCTGACCGGTACAGGCTGTCGTGGATCCCGTCGGCGTACCGCAAGGCGGCCAGGTCAGCGCGGGTCTTGATTAGCGGGCTCGCTGCGGTGAACCCGGCGGCGCCGGTGAACGGCGCCAGCTCGTCGACGATGCTCAGGGCCAGGTATCCATATGGATACTTAACGTCCGGCGCGACCGCTGGCCTTGGCGTGCGCACGCTAACCAGGGACGCAGTAGCTCCCGGCATGATCGACGAGCCCCCTACCACGCATAGTGATCAAGGCCGAGCGGGATAATCGAGGCCTGGGGCTGCTGGCCCGCGCCGGACTGGATACGGCACGGTCCGCGGCCCCTTCACCGGCGCAGGCTTCGCCGGCCGCCAGGACCGATCCCCGGCGGGACGGCTGGCAGGGCTCACCCCCGGGCGTAGCGGACGAAGAACCGCTCGCCAGGGTCTGTATCGATACGGGAGTGAATACCGAAGATCGCCCACAGGTCCAGGCTTTCTCCCTGGGCGAGGACCTGGAAGCCGTTGCGGCGGTAGAACGCGTCCAGGCCGGGGACGCCGGCTGGCATCTGCCCGTAGACGATCTGGTATCCGCAGGCGAAGTAGACCTGCTTGCAGCGCTGCAGCAGCGGGCGGCCGGTTACGAACGCCGCGCGGGCCGCGGCTGCGCTGGGTCATCTCTTCAGGTGGCGGGTTCGGTGACCAGCTCTATTTCGATGGCTAGGACACCGAGGGCTTCTTTCTCGGGGCCGTAGATGCGGCGGATGTTGGCGAGCTGCTGGTCGCGCGGGCTGCTGGGGTTGACTTTCTCCGGGCCCTCGGTGTCGAGCAGCTGCTCGAACGAGTTGTAGCGGGTAACCCGCGCGACCCTGGTGAGGGCGTCATCGCGGCCGCAGATAAAACGGATATAGTCACCTGCTTTAAGGTGGCGCAAGTTGGGGTACTGGACGCGGACCTCGATGGTCTTGCTGCCGTTGGCGACAAGATCGAAGTAGCGGCGGTAGAGGTTCATCTCGCGGGCGCGGACGCCTGCGGAGGTGGCTGGGCGCGTGGTCATGATCCTGTCGAGTTCGGCGGTGGTATATGAGCGGTAGAAGTGCCTGGGGTCGGCGAGCATCCGGCTGACGAGCCAGACCATCGCATCGACGTAGGAGTCGGTATCGCCGGGCCATTCGGTAACGTCAAGCATCCACGGGCGGGCCCCGCGCGGAGGCGGTACCTTGCCCTCGCGGATGAGTGACTTCGACAGCTTGGCCCCGGTGTCGGTCAGGACCATCGGCGTGAACACGCGGGACGGTGGTGCCAGCCCTGGAAGCTGGGTGAAGGCCTCGTCGACCAGCTGGCAGCCATAGGCCCAGTCACCGCCCTTGACCATGACGGACAAGGTGACGTGGTCGCGGGCAGCGAGGCGTTCCTTGACCAGGTTCCGGTACAGGGTGGCCAGGTCGAGGTAGGCACCGGTGTCGGCGGTGACGGCGATCTTGTAGTCGCCGTGGTCGGTGCAGACCGCGGTGAAGTCAGCGCCGCCCGGGCCAGCGCGCAGCAGCCTTGTGCGCTCGGCTCGTTTCTCGGCCCAGCTGCATTCCGGGCAGGGCAGCCGGAGGTGGACCTGGCCGTGGGAGGGGGCCAGCGGCCAGCGGATCTGGTCCAGGTGCCCTAGCGTGGCGAGGAACTCGTGGCGGAAGGCGGGAGTGGCCTGCTGGGCAGAGTAGGTCTCGATCTCGTAGTCGACGCCGGTGGCGTCGGCGAGGGAGTCGAACATTGCCCGGTAGTACTTACCGATCAGGTCGCCGATCGCCTGCCCGCCGAGAGCATGGAAGTAGGTCTGCTGGTAGGCGTGGTGGGTCTCGGGGTCGAGGCGGATGTCATACGGGGCGTTGTCGAGCGCTCCGAACCGCACGATCGCATCGACGTTGAAGGTGCGCTTGGTGGCCTTGGCGAGCAGGAACGCCGCGGTCTGGACGAGCGAGGTACCCAGGTGCGGGGCACCGTTGATCTGGGTGCCGACGCAGAACGCGACCCGGTCGGGACTGGTGGCCTGAAGCCGGGGCCGGATCATGTCGACGGCACGCACCATCGCGTTGGCCAGCACGTTGTTAGGGCTGATGATCTCCGCGCTCATGGCGCTCCTCCGGGGTCAGGTCGCCGGGACGGGGAGCTGGGCGAGTATGAAGCTGACACGCCGGCCCGGTTCGTCGGCGGGGACGAATATGGGGCGGTATCCCGCGTCGTAGTAGCCCTGGATGATCAGCTCGTGGACGCGCCGGATCTCCCGGTCCTTGGCGAATACCAGGTCGTCCTCGGAGTTGAAGTCGTCAAGGGGGTCCAGGATGAAGATGGCGTCGTAACGGTAGATCCGGGCGGCCTGTTCCAGTTCGGGGTAGGGGCCAAGGCCGAAGAAGGCATCCCACCCGTACCCGTCAGGGATGCCGCGGTTGTAGAACCGCGGGCCGGCCTTGTGGTCGCAGTACTCGGCAATGAACGCCTCCAGGACATCGCGGGAGTAGGCGCGGCGATCACCGACCTGCAAGTGGCGGCCGAGCCGGTCGCGGTGCCTGCGGTAGATCTCCCGGGCGGGCTCGCCCTCGGTCGCAGGGATCCCCCGGGAGTGCAGCTCGGCCAGGACGGCTTCCTTGCCGGCGGACGGTCCGCCGGTCACCACGTACCGGCGGGGCGGGGTTCCGGGATCGGGGAACTGGTCAAGGCTCATGACATTGCGGTCTCCATCTGGGTGCCGCCGTCGCGGCCGGACAGCGCGCGCCGCCAGGCAGCGGCGAGCCCGGCACCGCCTGCGGCTGCGTCCAGCCGCGCAGTGAAATCGGCCAGGCCCTGCTCAGGGCCGCCCAGCTCGGTCAGCAACAGCTCCTGGGACGGGGTGACCGGCGGTGTCCATCCGGCGTAGCCAGCGATCTCCTGCGGCCCCAGGCCTGCGGCTGCGTGCAGGAGCCCGTCCCCGTAGGCGGTTCGGTACCGGCCGGCGGCCGCCAGGACTTGAGCGTGCCGCCACAGCGCGGCCATGGCCGCGCCGCCGATCTCGCGCTCCGAGGCGTCCATGCTGGCCAGCCGCGCAGCGGTGAGCAGCTCGGCCCGGAGCAGGTACACCGCTCCCCATAGTGCCGCGAGGGCGTGCTGGTGCTCAGCGGCCTCCCAGGCGAACACGTCTGCGGGCAGCACCAGCGGCCCGGCTGCGGCACGCAGCTCGGGTGGGGACGCATGCCGGGCGGTGAACTCCTCGCTGTCGCGGCGCAGCTGCCAGGCGACCAGTTCCAGTACCTTCGGCTCGATCCGCTTCCGGAAATGATGGACCTCATATCCCGAGGCGGCGGCCGCCGCCTGACGGCGGGCGGTCAGCGTTGCGCCGGATGTCGCGGCCTCGGCACCGAACAGCAGCCGGGCCGCCGCGGCCAGCTCCGCGTTCTCGAACCGGTCCAGCTGCTCCCGCAGCAGGCCGTCCAGGGCCCTCGCCCGGCTCGCCGGATCCTCTGGGCGCAGCGAGCGCGCCTTCACCCCGCGCAGGCCCAGCAGCGCGGTACCGCATGCCTTTGCCCGCACCGGCAGCCCGCTCCGCACCAGGACCCGGACCTCCCCCGGCAGCGTGTCGGCGGCCGCCGCTCCGTCAGCTTTCACGGCACCAGTGTGACAGAGACACCCACAAAATGCCCACTATGATGCCCAGGAAATGCCCACACGCCCCAGGGCCGGGGACCCGCGGGCGCGGTCGCTGACGTTCGCCGGGCCGCTCACCGGTCCCGCAGCCGGGCGGTCCGCTCCGGCGGCAGGCCCCACTTGGGCGGGAACCGGTAGTCGGCCGGCGCCGGCACCGGCCGGAACTCCTGCTTGATCCGGGTCCGCCCGGCGATCCCCCGCACGTGCGGGTGGCTGACGCGGGTGTACTTCGATACCTCGCAGAACACGTTCTGCCAAGTCGATCAGCGTGGGCCAGCGGCCCCACAGGTCGGCGAAGTCCAGGCCGAGCCGCGTGAAGTGGTCGCGGGAGGTGTCGTGCATCCACGCGACCAGCTCGGCCGGGGTCAGGCCGGCGGTGTCGGTGAAGCACTTGGATATCCCGTCCAGCGCGCCCGGGCCGGCCACGACGAACTGCGACTCGTCAGCGCCGGTGGCCGGGGAGTAAGCCAGGTCCACGGCGTACTGGTAGGCCAGGAACGGCCCGAGCGACGGCAGGGCGAGCAGCAGCTCATACACCTCGCGCAGGCTGCCCGCCGCGGTGACCGCGGCGGGCAGGCCGCCGGTCATGGCGTGCTCGATCAGCCGCAGGTGGTTGCCGTGCTTGCGCGGCTCGCCGAACGGCGGGTTAGGCACGATGTAGGCGGCCGAGTAGATCCGTTCGCCCCGCCGCATCGCCTCGCCGAGTATCTGGTCATAGTCGCGGAAGCTGTACCCGTCCCAGGCGGGTGCCGCGCCGAGGCGCCCGGTCAGCAGTTCCCACGTCTCGATCCGGTTGAAGACCTTGAACAGCAGTACGCGGAACACCAGCTCGGCCGGGTCCTGCGCGCCGGCGTAGATCACGTCAGTGATGAGGTACTGCGACACCCGGTCAGCGGCACGGTAGACGTTGGTGAACTTGTGCCGGGACAGGACCGGATCGGCTGTCCACGGGGGCGGTGATCCAGCCGCGCGGCGGTGGAAGATGCGCTGCCGTTCGGCAGCAAACCGCCAGTACGTGTCGAAGCACTCGCTTACCCGCAACGTGCGCGTCCCGGCCCTGAACTCCCCGGCGGCCGACGGCCCGGGGGCGCCTGCAAGGCCGAACGGCAGGACTAGCTGTTCCGGCATGGCGACGACCATACCGGCCGGGTAGCCCGGCGGCTTCCTGGTACTGCGGACGGCTACCTCAGCCGCCGGCGCGGGGCGGATAGCGGATGTGGATGTCGACGGCCGCCTCGGTCAGGCCCGGGCGTATTCTCTCGTCGCAACAGCAGCCGGATCCCGGGCGGCGGCCGCGGCCCGGGACAGTGCGGCCCGGTCGCAAGCTCGGCGGCCTCGGTCAGCGCGGTGTTGAGGCCGAGGCCGAAACAGCAGCGGGTACCTGCCCGCATCCGGCGTGGCGGCGGTCTCGACGGCCAGGCCCGGGGCGGGACGGTCCGGCGGCAGCGACGGGGGCGGCGGCAAGGGCCTCGCCGAGCGCGCCGGTGGCCGTCTGGATCCGGGCGGACGGTGGGAGGTCCCAACCGTCCGGCGCGACCGCCGGTGAATCGGCGTGTGCCCGGGTCGCCACTGACGCGGTCGAAGTAATGGCCGAGCACATCACGGTAGGCCGGCCGGGGACGGCTGATCCGGCAGGAACCCGCCTCCAGGCGGGTCGTCCCTGTACGGGGAGACACAGTCGGCGCGGTGAGCTTCTTTCCAGTCGGCGGCGCAGTAGGGGCAATGGTCGTGCCCGATGCCGTACGGCGTGGGATCGGGGATTTCACCGCGGCAGACTCGGCCCCACAGGTTGTTGTACTCGGCTTTGGTGACCGGGCGGGGCGGCGGGCAGTCGCTGGATGCCATCAGGCAGGGCCTTTCCGGGAGGTAGTGAGTTGTTGTTTCGATCTTGCGCCTGCGCGCCTATAACCGGGCCGGGGCATCGCCGCAGGCAGGCCAGGCACAGGCTCCTCTGCCGGCGCCCGGTGGTGCCTTGGCGGGCGGATGCGAGACCGAGGCCGAGATGTGTACTCGTCTAGGCTGATGGTGTACACAACTGTCCTTGGCGTGCGCACGCTAAACCAGGGGCCGCGTGGCTCAGTCGTCGGCGCGGGGCGGGTAGCGGATGTGGATGTCGGCGGCCGCGAAGGCGGCCGCCTCGGTCAGGTGCGCGCGGAGCCGTTCGTCGTAGCAGCAGGCCAGGTCGCGGGCGGCGGCTGCGGCCCGGTACAGTGCGGCCCGGTCACCGGGCGCGGTCGCCAGCTCGGCTGCCTCGGGCAGCGCGGTGTTGAGGCCGAGGCCGAGGATGAGCGGGTACCTGCCGGCGTCTGGCGTGCCGGAGGTGCTGACGGCCATGTCCGGGACGGGGTGGTCCGGCGGCAGCGACGGGGCGGTGGCCAGGGCCTCGCCGAGGGCGCGGATGGCCGCCTGGATCCGGGCGGGCGGCGGGGTGTCTGGGGCCTGCCCGTCGCGGTTGACCAGGGCCCGCGCGATGCCGTCTGCGGCGCGGAACGCCTGCCAGGCTGCGCGCAGCGTCTCGGCGGTGGTGGCGGTGCCGGGGGTGCGCAGCACTGTGAGGGCGCCGGTGAGCGCGTCGTAGGCAGCCATCCGCTCCACCCGTGATCCCCTCCTGCGCGAACCCTCCCCCGCGGGTAACGCTACCGGCGGGGCGGAACAGTATCCATATGGGAACTTGACCATGGGCCGGCGTCGCCCGCGCGGCCTAGCGGCGCAGCGTGGTCATGTCGTGGCGGGCGCGGTGCCACTGGAGATGTGTTTCCTGGCACCAGGAGACCGCGGCGGCGATGACCGTGTCGGTGGCGTGGCCGGCCCACCGGTCGATGGCCATCCGCGCGATGGTGCCGCGCGGTACCTGGCGGGTGTAGTACAGGCCGTACCGGTCCACCTGGCCGCTGATGTAGCGGGCCCGGTTGCGCTCAGCGGCGTCGGAGTATCCGGGGTACTGCTCGGCTGCCTCCTCCTCGGCCTGGCGGAGCTTGCCGGCCGCGGCGGTCGGCGCCTGGGTGCGCAGGGCCTCGGCCTGGTCGGCGAGCTCGGCGGGCAGGTAGAAGCTCACCGGGGGGCAGGCGGGGACGTCGGCGCGGGGCTGGCCGCGGCGGGCGTGCCACTGCGCCAGCATGGACCGGTAGGCGTAGCCGGCCAGTTCCAGCGGCTCGGGCGGGCGGCGCAGCAGGTCGGTGACGGCGGCGGCGATGGCGTCGGAGGTGGAGGCGCGCGGGTGGTCGGTCGCGCCTGCCATCCGCGCGGCCGCTCCCACGCGGTCCTGGCCGGGCAGCGGCTTGTCCTGGCGCAGCCGGGCGCGCCACTTGTCGACGGTGGCGGCCTGCGCGGGCGTCAGGCGGCCGGTCGAGCAGTGCGCCGGCGGCCGGGGCTCGTCGTCCTCGGTCCCGTCCCCCGCGCGGGTCTCGTCCGCAGGCTCGCCGGGTTCCTCCGGTGCGGCGCCGGCCGGTGAAGTATCCATATGGAAACTTTACCGTCCGGCCGCCGCCCCGGCGGCGCGGTTCAGGTCTCGTCGTGGTCCTGGTGCTCGTCGCCGGCGGGCTCGGGGGGTTCGAACCGCTCGCCGCACACGCCGCAGATGACGGGTCCGGCTTCCAGTTGCTTGGGGGTGAGCTGGATGCGGCGGGGCGGGTCGCAGGCGCATTCGGCGGCTCGGCGCTGCCCGCCGCGCCTGGTCTTGGGCTTGTCCCCCGTCTTGTCCTCGCCTTCGCCGGTGCCGCCGCCGTCCTGCCCGTCGCCGAGGCCTGCGAGGTCGGCGAGGTAGGGCAGGCGGGCGCTGTCGATCGCGCCGATGACCGTGGCGTAGGCGGCGGCGGTGGGGTCGGTGATCTTGCAGTCGGACCAGCCGGTGACCTTGTCGGTGGCGGCGGGGCCGGCTAGGCCGAGCTCCTCGGCGAGCGTGACGAACCGCTTGTTGTGGTAGCGGTTGCCCTCGGCGCTGGTGTCCTTGATGCGCCGGACGGTGGCGAGGGCGTGGGCGGCCTCGTGCAGCATGACCTCGAGGACCGCGCGGCCGCCGAGGCCGAGCAGCTCGCCGGCGATGAACAGCTCGGGGGCGCGCTGGGTGCCGTGGATCCACCGTTCGGGCCAGTGGTGGCCA
>Ga0213875_10000294_pt1 | contig 48221 bp, 40 predicted proteins | sample BarmaccomBMRX_R8_FD_160105 | JGI IMG/M metagenome (GOLD analysis project Ga0213875, IMG submission 160105) | Root-associated microbial communities from Barbacenia macrantha in rupestrian grasslands, the National Park of Serra do Cipo, Brazil - RX_R8 | ecosystem: Host-associated > Plants > Roots...
TTCCCGATGGGCGACGCCGGCCAGGGCATCGTGCACGTCATCGGGCCGCAGCTGGGGCTGACCCAGCCGGGCATGACGATCGTCTGCGGCGACTCGCACACCTCGACGCACGGCGCGGTGGGCGCGCTGGCCTTCGGCATCGGCACCAGCGAGGTCGAGCACGTGCTCGCCACCCAGACGCTGCCGCAGGCGCGGCCGCGGACCATGGCGGTCAGCGCCGAGGGCAGCCTGCCCCACGGGGTGAGCGCGAAGGACCTCATCCTCGCGATCATCGCGCGGATCGGCACCGGGGGCGGCCAGGGCTACGTGATCGAGTACCGCGGCCAGGCGATCCGGGAGCTCACGATGGACGGCAGGCTCACCGTCTGCAACATGTCCATCGAGGCCGGCGCCCGGGCCGGGCTGGTGGCTCCGGACGACGTGACGTTCGGCTACCTGGAGGGCAGGCCGCACGCGCCGTCCGGGGCGGCGTGGGAGGCCGCGCTCGACCACTGGCGCTCGCTGCCGGCCGACGAGGGGGCGGAGTTCGACCGCTCCGTGACGCTGGACGCCTCCGCGCTCACCCCGTACGTGACCTGGGGTACCAACCCGGGGCAGGCCGCGCCGCTGTCCGGCGTGGTGCCCGACCCGTCCGGGATGGCCGATCCCGGCGCCTCGGCCAGCGCGACACGGGCCCTGGAGTACATGGGCCTGACGCCCGGCACGCCGCTGCGCGACATCGCGGTTGACACGGTGTTCGTCGGCTCGTGCACCAACGGCAGGCTCTCGGACCTGCGCGCCGCCGCCGAAGTGCTGCGCGGCCGGTCGGTGGCCCCCGGGGTGCGGATGCTCGTGGTACCCGGCTCCATGGAGGTCAGGGCGCAGGCCGAGCGGGAGGGCCTCGACGCGGTGTTCACCGCCTCCGGCGCGCAATGGCGCGCCGCCGGCTGCTCGATGTGCCTGGGAATGAACCCGGACAAGCTGGCACCCGGCGAGCGCAGCGCGTCCACGTCCAACCGTAACTTCGAGGGCCGCCAGGGCAAGGGCGGCCGCACCCACCTGGTGTCGCCCGAGGTGGCCGCGGCGACGGCCGTCACCGGCCGGCTGACCGCACCCGCGGACCTGTGAGCAGAGGGGAGAACGTCAGATGCAGCCATTCGTCACGCACACGGGCCGCGCGGTACCGCTGCGCCGCACCAACGTCGACACCGACCAGATCATCCCGGCCGAGTACCTCAAGCGGGTCAGCCGCGACGGCTTCGGCGACGGGCTGTTCGCCGCCTGGCGCGAGGACCCGGCCTTCGTGCTGAACCAGCCCAGGTACGCGGGGGCGACGATCCTGGTCGCCGGCACCGACTTCGGCATCGGATCCTCGCGCGAGCACGCCGTCTGGGCGCTGACCGACTACGGCTTCCGTGTCGTGATCGCGCCGCGCTTCGGTGACATCTTCCGCAACAACGCCACCAAGGCCGGGCTGCTCCCGGTGCGCCTGCCCGAGGACGCGGTCGGCGCGCTGCAGGACGCCGCCGAGGCCGGCCCGCCGGCCGGCGTGACCGTGGACCTCGGCGCGCGGGAGGTGCGCGTGCCCGGCGGCCCCGTGGTTCCGTTCGAGATCGACGACTACACGCGGTGGCGGCTGATGGAGGGCCTCGACGACATCGGGCTCACGTTGCGGCACGCCGGGGACATCGACAAGTTCGAGCGGGACCGGCCCCCCTGGCTGCCGGTAACCGCGTGACCGGCGGCCGGGGAGGTTTCAGCCCGTTTCGCGCCATTCTTCGCTTATGCGCCCCCTTGCGGCGGCTCCAAAGCCGTGATCAGGCCCGACACGCCCGTGAATATTGGCCAAGGTTATTGTGTAACGGAGCCCGATCGCCTACTTTCGGGCAGGTCAGAGGTCGCGACCCAGGCTCCCTTGTCCGCGACCTCCCGTGGGGGAACCGCAGGAGTGAATAATGAACAAGCGTGATCTGATCGATGCGATCTCGGGTCGGCTGGGGGACAAGAAGTCCGCGACCGAGGCCGTGAACGCGGTACTCGAGACCATCCAGACAGCGGTAGCCAGCGGCGACAAGGTCGCGATCACCGGCTTCGGTGTCTTCGAGAAGGCCGAGCGTCCCGCCCGCACTGCCCGCAACCCGGCTACCGGCGCGACCATCCAGGTGCCGGAGTCCTCGGTGCCGAAGTTCCGCCCCGGCGCCGACTTCAAGGCCCTGGTCAACGGCGAGAAGGGTGCTCCCGCGAAGGCGGGTTCCAGGAAGAAGTAGCGGTAACAGCAGGGTCGACACTGACGGGCGGCGGCACGGGGGAACGTCCCCTGGGCCGCCGCCCGTCGCTTTAAGCCGCCGCCCGTCGCTGTAACAGGTCCGCCCGCCCGCGCCGGGCCGCGAGAGTCAGCGCAGGCCGGGGCGCTTGCGCAGGGCGGTCTGGATGATCCGGTCGACGAGCGCGGGAAGCGGCAGCCCGGTCGCCGCCCACATCAGCGGGAAGCCGGAGGCGGGCGTCATGCCGGGCATCGTGTTGATCTCGTTGACGAGGATCTCGCCGTCCGGCGTGCAGAAGAAGTCCACCCGCGCCAGGCCCTCGCAGGAGATGGCGTCGAAGGCCGCGCAGGCGAGCTGCCGCACCTGATCGACGGCCGCGGCCGGGATGGGCGCGGGGATCACCATGCCGGTCTCCGAGGCCAGGTACTTCGCCTGGAAGTCGTAGAACGCCGAACCGGGGTCCACGATCACCTGGCCCGGCAGGCTCGCCTCCGGCGGCCCGCCGCCTTCTCCCTCGAGCACCGCGCACTCGACCTCGATGCCCTCCACCGCCGCTTCCACGAGCACCTTGGGGTCGTGCCGGCGGGCCAGCTCGATGGCCTCCTCCAGCGACGCCGCGCTGGATGCCATGGACGTGCCGATGCTGGACCCGCCGCGCGCGGGCTTGACGAACACCGGCCAGCCGAGCTCGGCGATCTCGTCGAGCACGCGCTTGCGCTCGGGAGCGGCCGCGGCGGAGGCGCCCGCGGCCGCCCGCCAGTCGCGGTCCCTGACGACCACGTACCTGCCCACGGGAAGACCGCGCGCCGCGAAGAGCAGCTTCATGTACTCCTTGTCCATGCCGGCCGCGCTGGCCAGCACCCCGGCCCCGGCGTACCGGACGCCCGCCATCTCCAGCAGGCCCTGCAGCGTGCCGTCCTCGCCGTAGGCGCCGTGCAGCAGCGGGAGCACCACATCCACCGCGCCGAGATCGCGCGGAACCTCGCCCGCGCCGGTGATCATCAGCGCCGAGGCGCCCGGCCCGGTGCGCGGCGTCACCTCCGCGCCCGGCGTCGCCACCGCCTCCACGGACGGCAGCTCGCCGTCGCCGAGAGCCAGCCTCGCCGGATCGCCCGAGGTCAGCACCCACCGGCCGTCCCTGGCGATACCCACCGGAACGACCTCATACCGGTCGCGGTCGATGGCCCCGAGTACCAGCCCGGCGCTGGCGCACGACACGGCGTGTTCCGCGCTCCGGCCACCGAACACCACGGCCACCCTGATCTTGCGCTGCCCGTTCACGCTCCACCTCCGCTGCCGCTGGCCCGCCGGTGCTGCCCCCCGGTCCCCCGATGCTAGTGCCTTACGCACGCGGCATCGGCGTCACCGGTGTCTCGCGCGTGCCGGCCCCCCGCGCCTTCCGGCGGGGCCGCTGGCGCATTCGGCCCCGCCCAGCGGGGCCGCTGGCGTAACTGGCCCCGCCCCCGGCGCGTGGCGCTAGGCGCGGCCGAGCGCCTCGAGCGCCATGTAGGCGTCGGACACGAGGTCCTCCGCGTCCTCAAGGCCGATCGAGAACCTGACGGCACCGGGGTCGATGCCGGCCGCGGCGAGCGCCCGGTCGTCGAGCTGGCGGTGCGTGGTCGACGCCACGTGACTGGCCTTGGTGTGCGTGCCGCCCAGCGACGTCGCGACCGCGGCGAGCCGGAGCTTGCCGGCGAAGGCCAGTCCCGCCTCCCGGCCGCCGAACGGGCTGACGGTGACGATCGCGCCGAACCGCACGCCCTCCGGCCCGGCGTCGAACGTCCGCCGCGCCAGCTCGTGCCCGGGATGACCGGGCAGGCCGGGATAGTCCACCGAGCGGACGGCCGGGTGCCGGGACAGGGTGGCGGCGAAGACCGACGCGGTCGCGCACTGGCGGCGGACCCGCACCGGCAGCGTCTCCAGGCCGCGGCGGAGCAGGAACGCCTCGTCGGGGGCGAGCGACCCGCCGGTGTCGATCCGCACCGTGCGGATCTGGCTGATCAGCTCGATCGGGCCGGTGACGACGCCGCCGGTGACGTCGGAATGGCCGCCGATGTACTTGGTGGCCGAGTGCACCACGAGGTCGGCGCCGTGCTCGAGCGGGCGGCACACCACGGGCGGGGCGAGCGTGGAGTCGACGACCAGCATCGCGCCGTTGTCGTGCGCGATGCCGGCGAGCCTGCGCAGGTCCGCGACCATCGTGGTCGGGTTGGCGATCGTCTCCGCGTACACGATCCTGGTCTCCGGCCGCATCGCCGCCTGCACCGCCTCCAGATCGGAGATGTCCACGAAGGCGGTCTCCACCCCGAACCGGCTCAGCACGTTGCGCAGCAGGCTGTAGGTACCGCCGTACATCGCGGACGGCGCCACCACGTGCGCGCCGGCCCTGACGAACGTCCAGAACACGCCGCTGATCGCGGCCATGCCGGAGGCGAACGCCTGCGCGGCCGGCCAGCGCGGCAGGTTGGCGCCCTCCAGCGCGGCCACCGCGCGGGCGAACGCGTCCACCGTCGGGTTGTCGATCCTGCTGTAGCTGTACCCGGGCACCTCGTCGTTCAGGACGGCGGCGTACTCCTCCGGGGTGCCGAAGGCGAACGCCGCGGTGCGGTAGACCGGCGTGCCGAGCGGCTGCTGCGCGGGCGCGGGCGGCGGCGGAAGGTGCACCGCCCGGGTGTTCTCCCCGAGCTGCCTACGCACTATGTCCAAGGCTCAGGCTCCGTACCCTTCAAGGCTCAGACTCCGTACCATTCCGGTTTGGCTGAACGTGACGCTAGCACCGTGGCCGCCTCCCTGACCGGCAGCCCGTCCCTGAGGACCGCCGCCACCACCTCCGTGATCGGCATGTCCACGCCGTGCGTGCGGGCCAGCTCCAGGACCGGCTGGTAGGAGGTGGCGCCCTCGGCGGTCTGGCTGATGACCGCGGCGGCCTCCGCCGGCGGCATGCCGCGGCCCAGGTTCTGGCCGAACGCCCGGTTCCTCGACAGCGGCGAGCTGCACGTCGCGACGAGGTCGCCCATCCCGGCGAGCCCGGCGAGCGTCTGCGGCGCGGCGCCGAGCGCCGCGCCCAGCCGGGCGATCTCGGCCAGGCCGCGGGTGATCAGCGTCGCCTTCGTGTTGTCGCCCAGGCCGAGCGCGACCGCGATCCCCACCGCCAGCGCGATGACGTTCTTCACCGCTCCGCCGAGCTCGCACCCGGTGACGTCGGTGTTCGTGTAAGGGCGGAAGTACGGGGTGTGGCAGGCCCCCTGCAGCAGCTGCGCGCCCTGGTTGTCCGCGCAGGCCACCACCGTCGCGGCGAACTGGCGCTCGGCGATCTCCATGGCGAGGTTGGGCCCGGAGACCACCGCCACGCGCGACGCCGGCGCGCCGAGCACCTCGGTGATGACCTCGCTCATCCGCTTGCAGGTGCCGAGCTCGATCCCCTTGAGCAGGCTGACGAGCAGCGCGCCGGGCGGGATGAGCGGTGCCCACAGGGTCAGGCTGGCGCGCAGCCGCTGCGCCGGCAGCGCGAACACCACGAGGTCCGCCCCCGCCAGCGCCTCCGCCGGGTCGGTGCCCGCGGTCAGTCCCGGGGTCAGCGGGATGCCCGGCAGGTAGGCGGGGTTCTCGTGGTTCTGCGTGATCGCCTTGGCCACCTCCAGCCTGCGCGCGTACAGCACCGCGGGGGTCCCGGCGTCGCACAGCACCTGGGCGAACGTCGTCCCCCAGGACCCGGCCCCCATGACCGTGGCCTTCACGCCGGGGTCACCTCGGTGGGGGAGTCGCCACCGCCCGTTTGGCTGACCGATTTTCGGGGGTTGAATGGTACGGCGGGTGGCTCTTCTCCCCGCAGCCCAGCCAGCAGGGCCGTAACCTCCGCCATGATCGCGGCGGTCGCGTCGCGCAGGGCCCTGGCCGAGGTCTGCTGCCCGGCCCAGGCGGACAGGTCCACCGGCGGGCCGGCCACGGTGCGCACGGTCTTGCGCGGGAACAGCCGGAGGTCCTTGGTGCCGTAGCGGAGGATGTCCTGTGTGCCCCAGTGCGCGACCGGGATCACCGGGGCGCCGCTGGCGAGCGCGAGCCGCGCCACGCCGGTCTTGGACACCATCGGCCACAGCGCGGGGTCACGGGTGGCGGTCGCCTCCGGGTAGATGATCACGCAGGCGCCGGCCTCCAGTGCCTGCTGCGCGTCCTTCAGGACGAGCGCGGCGTCGGCGCGGCCGCGGTACACCGGGAGCTGGCCTGCCCTGCGCAGGAAATGCCCGATCCCCCTGACCTTGAAGGCGGAGTCCTTGATGAGGAACACGGGGTAGCGGCCCGCCCGGTAACAGAACAGCGCGTCCGTTCCCCAGTCCACGTAGGAGAGGTGATTCGGCGCCAGGATCACGCCGCCGGTCTTGGGTATGTTCTTCATGCCGCCCGGCTTGTTGCGGATGAGCAGCCGCAGCAGCGGGTACAGGACGATGACGGACAGCAGCCGCCAGCCGCGCGAGTAACTCGGGGTAGCCTTGGTCATCGAGGGTGCCTTCCGATGTGCAGCACGTCAGTATCCATAATCTCCTGACTCTCGCGAACGTCCCGAATGCGCGCACGATCACGTCCATGACCGAGTCTGTCCCGTTCCCCTGGGCGGTGGTGATCCCTGTCAAGGTACTCGCCCGCGCCAAGTCACGGCTCGCGGCGCTGGCGGGTACCCGGCGCGGCGAACTGGCGCTCGCGCTGGCGTCGGACACCGTCGCCGCGGTGCTCGCGTGCCGGGAGGTCTCGCACGTGCTGGTCGTCACCGACGACCTGGTGGCCGGCCGGGAGGTTTCCGTGCTCGGCGCGAGCGTGGTCCCTGACGAGCCCGGGGACGGGCTGAACGCGGCGCTGGCGCACGGCGCCTCGGTCGCGGGCCTGCGCTGGCCGGACACGGGGATCGCCGCGCTGTCGGCGGACCTGCCCGCGCTGCGGCCCGCGGAGCTCGGGCGCGCGCTGCGCGCGGCGGCGGCGTGGCCGTCGGCGTTCGTGGCGGACGCGCAGGGGTCGGGCACCACCCTGTACACGGTGGCGCCGGGGGCGTCGTTCCAGCCGAGGTTCGGCCTCGGATCGCGGGCGCTGCACGCCTCCGGCGGCACCGTGGAGCTCGATCTCGCCGGCGTCCCTGGCCTGCGCCGCGATGTGGACACGCCCGCTGACCTGCGCGAGGCGGTCACGCTCGGCGCGGGCGCGCGCACCGCGGCCCTGGCCGGCGAGCTGCTCCGGGATTTCAGCCGCGGTTAGATGTGCACGACCGGGCAGGTCAGCGTCCTCGTGATGCCCTCGACCGCCTGGATCTGCGCCGCGACGAGTTTGCCCAGCTCATCGACGTTCTCCGCCTGAGCGCGGACGATGACGTCATATGGGCCGGTCACATCCTCCGCCTGCGTGACCCCGGCGATCCCCGCGATCTGCCTGGCCACGTCGGCGGCTTTGCCGACCTCGGTCTGGACGAGGATGTATGCCTGCACCATGGCGTCCTCCTGAGGGGCAGACTAGGACGGTTGCCCCATGGGAAGTCACGCTACCGTAGAGGTCCAGACCGGTGCTGCACTCGGATGGCGACGTTTTCGCCGCCGTCGCCGCGAAACCGGTATTTCTGCTCAGTTGCCGGGGGAGGCATGATCGCTGGCGGTTCGCCCGGGCCCGGCGAGACCGTTGCGGGCGCCGGGGAGCGGGGGCTGATCGCCGCGCTGGCGGCGCGCCTGCCGCCCGGCCCGCGCACGCGGGTCGGCATCGGTGACGACGCCGCGGTTCTCGGCACCCCGGACGGCAGCGTGGTGGCGACGGTCGACCTGCTGCTCGAGGGCAGGCACTTCCTGCTGGACTGGTCGTCGGCCGCCGACATCGGCCACAAGGCGGCGGCGCGCAGCCTGGCGGACGTCGCCGCCATGGGAGCGGCGCCGTCCGCGCTCCTCGTCGGGCTGGGCATACCCGGCTCGCTCCCGGCCCGGTGGGCGCTGGACCTCGCGTCGGGGCTGGCGGAGGAGTGCGCGCGGGCCGGTGCCGCCGTCGTCGGCGGCGACACCGCCGCGGCGGACTCGGTGGTCCTCTCGGTGACCGGGCTCGGCGATCTCGCCGGCCGGGCGCCGGTGACGCGGTCCGGCGCGCGTGCCGGCGATGTGCTTGCGGTCGCCGGCGCGCTCGGCCGTGCCGCGGCGGGCTACGCCCTGCTGGCCGCGGCCGTGCCGGGCTTCCCGGAGCTGGTCGCCGCGCACCTGCGCCCGCGGCCGCCGTACGAGGCCGGCCCCGAGGCGGCCGCCCTGGGCGCCACGTCCATGATCGATGTCAGCGACGGCCTCGTCGCCGACCTGGGCCACATCGCGCGGGCGAGCGGGGTGTCGATCGGCGTCGAAACCGCGAGGCTGGATGTGGGGGAACCGCTCGGGGAAGCCGCTCGCGCCGTGGCCGCATCCCGCCCTTCATCATCGGGAACGGGCGCCGGTACCCCCGGAGGCGATCTCTCTCCCCTGGCGTGGCTGCTGACCGGAGGCGAGGATCACGCCCTGGCCGCCACGTTCCCGCCAGGGGTGGCTCTGCCGCCGCGCTGGCGCGTCATCGGGACGGTCCTTCCCGGCGCCGGGGTGCTCGTGGACGGCAGCCCCTACGCCGGCCCGGGCGGCTGGGAGCACTTCCGCTAGATCAGGATTACCTCGATACCTTGCCTGCTTTGATGCAGGAGGTGCACACGCTGAGGCGCTTGTGCGTGCCGCCCACGACCGCGCGGACGGTCTGGATGTTGGGGTTCCAGCGGCGGCGGGTGCGGCGGTGCGAGTGCGAGATATTGTTGCCGAAGCCCGGCCCCTTGCCGCATACGTCGCAGACGGAAGCCACGGTTGCTCCATTGGTCGGATTACGTTCAGGGTTGGCGCTGCGTCCGCGCAGCGCGAACCAGGCAGCCGTCAGAGCATATCCGACCGCCCGCCCGTGCGCGAACCGCCCGCCGGGCACACCCCGTATCCAGCGCCATCGCCCGCGGGCACACCCCGTATCCAGCGCCATCGCGGGGCCAGAGGGACCCTGGGCACCCTGAGTTCCTGCATTTCCATTCGCATCTCCAGCATCTTGGAGAGCAGAATGTCGGCGGTGGCTCTTATGCTGCGCTGTGTGACCACCCTGCGCGAATCGCTGGCCCGGCCGCTGGGGCAGAAGACGAGCACCGTGCTCGCCGGCGTCTTCGGCCTGTACTCGGCCGGCGACCTGCTGCGGCACTACCCGCGCCGGTACTTCACCCGCGGTGAGCTGACCGATCTCGCCTCGCTGCGCGACGGCGATCACGTCACCGTGCTCGCCCGGGTCGCGACGGTGAGCAAGATCCCGATGCGGAACCGGCGCTCGGACCGGATCGAGGCGATCGTCACCGACGGCACCGCCAAGGTCGTGCTCGCGTTCTTCCACAATCCCGGGTACTGGATGAAGGTGCTGCGGCCGGGGCAGCTGGGCCTGTTCGCGGGGGAGGTGTCAACGTTCCGCGGCAGGCGCCAGTTCATCCACCCCGACTTCGAGCTGCTGCCGGATGTAGCCGACGACGGCGTCGCCGGCGAGCTCGCCGCCGAGTACGCGACCGAGCTCATCCCGGTGTACCCGGCGAGCCGGAAGATCAGCTCATGGCAGATCGCCAAGGCGATCAGGATCGTGCTCGACACGCTGGAAGCGGGGGAGGACCCGCTCCCGGCGGAGCTGCGCGAGCGGCACGGGCTGTGCGGGCGGGCCGAGGCCATCCACGCCATCCACAAGCCGCTGGACCAGGCGGACATCCACCGGGCGAAGGACCGCCTCAAATGGGACGAGGCGTTCATCATGCAGGCCGCCCTCGCCCAGCGGCGGCTGGCCGCCGCCGCGATGCCCGCGGTGCCGCGGCCGCCTGTGCCGGACGGGATCGCGGCGGAGTTCGACAAGCGGCTGCCGTTCACGCTGACCAAGGGGCAGCAGGCCGTCGGTGAGACGATCGCCGCCGACCTGTCCTGCGCCTACCCGATGAACCGGCTCCTGCAGGGCGAGGTCGGGTCGGGCAAGACCGTGGTGGCGGTCAGGGCCATGCTGCAGGTGGTGGACGCGGGCGGGCAGGCCGCGCTGCTCGCGCCCACCGAGGTGCTGGCGCAGCAGCACTACCGCAGCATCACCGCGATGCTCGGCCCGCTCGCGGAGGCCGGGCAGCTCGGGGCGGCGCCGCACGCGACGCGGGTGGCGCTGCTCACCGGCTCGGTAGGCGCGGCGGCCCGCCGCTCGGCCCTGGCCGACGCGTTCACCGGGGACGCCGGGATCCTCATCGGCACCCATGCCCTGCTCGAAGACCGGGTTCAGTTCGCGGACCTCGGCCTGGTGGTCATCGACGAGCAGCACAGGTTCGGCGTCGAGCAGCGCGACGCGCTGCGCGAGAAGGCCGCGGAAGCCCGGCCGCACGTGCTCGTCATGACGGCGACGCCGATCCCGCGGACGGTGGCGATGACCGTGTTCGGTGACCTGGAGGTCTCGACGCTCTCCGAGCTGCCGTCCGGGCGCTCGGTCATCGCGACCCACGTGGTGCCGGCCGCCGACCGGCCCAGGTACCTGGAGCGGGCCTGGGAGCGGGTCAGGGAGGAGGTCTCGGCGGGCAGGCAGGCGTACGTGGTCTGCCCGCGCATCGGGGGCGACGAGCCGGCCGAAGACGACGCGGCGGCCGGTGAGGCGGGGGGCGGCGCCGCGGGGGAGGACGGCGGCCAGCTCGATGCCGGGCCCCTGGACGCCGGTCCCCTGGACGCCGGGCTGCTGGATGCCGGGCTGCTGGACGCGGAGGCCGCCGGCGCCGCGCGGCGGCCGCCGCTCGCCGTTCTCGACGTGGCGCCGGAGCTCGCGGCCGGCCCGCTGTCCGGGATGCGGGTGGAGGTGCTGCACGGCCGCCTGCACCCGGACGACAAGGACCGCATCATGCTGGCGTTCTCCGCCGGGCAGATCGACGTGCTCGTGGCGACGAGCGTCATCGAGGTGGGCGTGGACGTGCCCAACGCCACGGTGATGGTGGTCATGGATGCCGAACGGTTCGGGGTTTCCCAGCTTCACCAGCTTCGCGGCAGGGTTGGCCGCGGCTCCGCACCTGGCCTGTGCCTGCTGGTGACGGACAGCCCGGAAGGCAGCCCGGCGCGGGACCGGCTGGACGCGGTCGCCGCGACCGTCGACGGCTTCAAGCTGTCCCGGCTCGACCTGGAGCAGCGCAGGGAGGGCGACGTGCTCGGCGCGGCGCAGGCGGGGCGCCAGTCCAGCCTGAAGCTGCTCAGGCTGCTGGCCGACGAGGACCTGATCGCCCTGGCCAGAGAGGAGGCCACCGCGGTGGTCGGGGCTGATCCGGCGCTGCTGGGTCATCCGGCGCTCGCCGTCGCGATCGACGAGCTGCTCGGCCCGCGGCGCGCCGAGTTCCTGGACAAGAGCTGACACACTTGGAGCATGACTCGGGTCATCGCGGGGGAGGCCGGCGGACGCCGGCTGGCCGTGCCCGGCGGCATGGCCACCCGGCCGACCAGCGATCGCGGGCGCGAAGCCCTGTTCGCCACCGTGACGTCCGCCGTCGGCGGCCTCGCCGGGACCCGGGTGCTCGACCTGTACGCGGGATCCGGCGCGCTGGGGCTCGAGGCGCTCTCCCGCGGCGCGGCGGATGTGCTGATGGTCGAGTCCGCCGCCCGTGCGGTCCAGGTGATCAGGGCCAACATCGCCGCCGTCGGGCTGCCCGGTGCGCGGGTGGCGGCCGGCCGGGTGGAGCGCGTGCTGGCGCGCCCGTCCGCCGAGCGCTACGACATCGTCTTCGCGGACCCGCCGTACGCACTCGCGGACGCGGCGGTGACGCGGATGCTGAGCCAGCTGCTGGCCGGAGGGTGGCTGGCCCCGGGCGCCCTGGTGATCGTCGAGCGCGCCACCAGGTCCGGCCCGGTGGAATGGCCGGCCGGGTACGAGCGGGGTGAGGCGCGCCGGTACGGCGAGGCGACCTTCTGGTACGGTCGCGTAGCGCATCGCATCAACGAGGAGTGATACGCGTGCATCGAGTGGTGTGCCCCGGTTCGTTCGATCCCGTGACCAACGGGCATCTCGACATCGTCGGCAGGGCCGCCGGGCTCTACGACGAGGTCGTCGTCGCGGTGCTCGTCAACATCACCAAGCGCAGCCTGTTCACCGTGGACGAGCGCGTCGAGATGCTCCGGGAGGTGACCCGTGGTTACGGCAACGTGCGGATCGAGCGTTTCCACGGCCTTCTCGTGGACTTCTGCGCGGCCAACGGCATCACCGCGGTGGTCAAGGGCCTGCGGGCCGTCAGCGACTTCGAGTACGAGATGCAGATGGCGCAGATGAACTACCGGATGGCGAAGGTCGAGACGCTGTTCATGACCACCAATCCGCTGTACTCGTTCCTGAGCTCCAGCCTGGTCAAGGAGATAGCCAGGTATGGGGGGGACGTCAGCGGGCTGGTGCCGGAGCCCGTTCTCGCCCGGCTGCGCGCCCGCCTGGCGGAGACGTAACCGTGTCTTCCCCGCTCGCCTCCGGGCTCGCGGTCCTTTCTCCGCACGGTGCCCGCGGATCCGCCGAGTTGGGAATAACGCGAGCCGCCGGTAGGCTAATCGGTCGGTTGAGACCATCCCGACACGGTAAACTTTGATGTCGAACGTATACGGAAAACACGTCACCCACGAAGCCTCCCCCCAGGATTTCGTGTTTGACACGCGGCCTCTCGGCCGTCAGCCCGGCTCGTTTCGCGATGAGACCCGGACGGTGCCCGCGCCTTCCGGCCTCGGTGCCGGGCTGGTGTGGGTGCCTGCTGGCGCAGAGGTTGTGCTTGAAGTGCGCTTTGAGGCGGTGACCGAGGGGGTACTGGTCACCGGCTCGGCGATCGCGCCGCTGGCGGGCGAGTGCGCGCGGTGCCTGGATTCGCTGACTTCGTCGGCGGAGGTCAGCTTCCAGGAGCTGTACCGTTACCAGGCGGATCCGGACGATCCGGGCGACGACGAGGACCGGTTCCTCGACGGTGACCGGCTCGACCTGGAACCGGCTTTCCGTGACGCCGTGGTACTGGCGCTTCCGCTGTCGCCACTGTGTCGCGAGGACTGCCCGGGACTGTGTGCCGAGTGCGGCGCCCGGCTGGCGGACGCGGGTCCGCTCCACGGGCACGACGGCGAGGTGGACCCCAGGTGGGGCCCGCTTCGCGGACTTGATGTATCCGACGTAGCAGAGCGACAGGAGGGCTGAGGTGGCGGTTCCCAAGCGCAGGATGTCACGCAGCAACACCCGATCGAGACGGGCCCAGTGGAAGACGGCGGTGCCCACACTGGTGAGCTGCCCGCAGTGTCACAGCCCAAAGCTGCCGCATGTCGCGTGCCCGACCTGCGGAACCTACCGGCGCCGCCAGGTCATCACGCCGTCCTGAGACATGCCGTCCTGAGACATGGGGGGCGTGCCGTGGACGCGATGCGGGAATGAAGCGTTCCGGCGGACCCGACGTCAGAGCTTTTGGAGGAAGCGCCGTGAGCGTCGTCAGCGGTCGAGGCTACGACGGGGAGGTAACCATCGCGCGGGACCCCTCCGAGCTTCCGGCTGCTCTCGGCGTGCAGATCAGCGCCGAGTCGCTGGAGCGTGCGCTGACGCACCGGTCCTATGCGTACGAGAACGGCGGCCTGCCCACGAACGAGCGGCTGGAGTTCCTCGGTGACTCGGTGCTCGGGCTCGTGGTGACGGACACGCTGTTCCGCGGCTACCCGAACCTCCTCGAGGGCCAGCTCGCGAAGCTCCGCGCGGCCGTGGTCCAGATGGGTGCGCTCGCCGGGGTGGCGCGCGAGCTGAATCTGGGCGCCTATATCCGGCTCGGCCGCGGCGAGGAGGGGACGGGCGGCAGGGACAAGCCGTCGATCCTCGCCGACACGCTTGAGGCCGTGATCGGCGCGATCTACATGGACCGCGGCCTCGTTGAGGCGAGCGAGCTGGTGCACCGGCTTTTCGACCCGGTCATCAAGCGCTCCGCCAGCCTGGGCGCCGGCCTGGACTGGAAGACCTCGCTGCAGGAGCTCACCGCCGTCGAGATGCTCGGCGTGCCGGAGTACCAGGTCGAGGAGAGCGGCCCGGATCACCAGAAGTCCTTCCGCGCCGTGGTGAAGGTCGCGGGTAAGATCCTCGGCTCGGGCGAGGGGCGCTCGAAGAAGGCCGCCGAGCAGGAGGCGGCCCAGGCGGCGTGGCGCGCGATCAACGCGGAGACCGCCGTCGCTGACGACCAGAGCGCAGCCGCGGGGGACCAGCCCCAGCGGCCGGAGGACCGCGCCAGCCGCGCGGTGCCGAGGCCGGCGACTCCGCAGGACCCCTCGCGGGGACGCTAGGCGGGCCGGATAACCGTGCCGGAACTGCCAGAGGTCGAGACTGTCCGCAGGGGGCTGGAACGCCATGTCGTCGGCCGCAGGGTCGAGACGGCCGAGGTGCTGCACCCGCGGGCGGTGAGGCGTGACCCAGGAGGCCCGGCCGGCTTCGCGGCCGCGGTGACCGGCCGCCTGTTCACCAGCGCCGAGCGCAGGGGAAAGTACCTCTGGCTGACGACGGACGACGGCGAGGCGCTGCTCGCGCACCTCGGCATGAGCGGCCAGCTGCTGGTGGGCCCGCCGGACCGGCCGCTGTCCCCGCATGTCCGGATCCGTTTCACGTTCACCGACGGCGGCCCCGACCTCCGGTTTACCGACCAGCGGACGTTCGGCCACATGACCCTGGTGCCGTTCGCTCCCGGGGCGCCCCTCGCGTCTGAGGCGGCCCCCTCTCCCGGGGCGCTCCCCGCTCCCGGGGCGACCCCCGCGTCCGAGGCGCCCCCTGCGTCCGAGGCGACCCCCGCGCCGAGCGTGGCCGCCTCCCCGGGCGTGGCCGCCCCCCCGAGCGTGGTCGTCCCCCCGAGCGTGGCTGCCCCCCCGAGCGTGGTCGTCCCCCCGAGCGCGGCAGGCCTGGTGACGATGACGGGCGTCGCACCCGTGCCGGATGCCGTGCCGCCGCCCGACGTGATGACCGCACCGGGCACGCCGGTGTCCGTCCTGCTGCCCGCGCCGATCGCGCACATCGCGCCCGACCCCCTCGAGCCCGCCTTCGACGCGAAGGCGTTCGCCGGCCGGCTGGTGCGCCGCCACACCGGGATCAAGCGAGCCCTGCTCGACCAGTCCCTGATCAGCGGCGTCGGCAACATTTACGCGGATGAGGCGCTGTGGCGCGCGAAGCTGCACTGGGCGCGCCCGACGGAGACACTCAGGCGCGGTGAGGTCACGCGGGTGCTGACCGCGGTCCACGACGTCCTCTGCGACGCCCTGGGCGCCGGCGGGACGTCTTTCGACAGCCTGTACGTGAACGTGAACGGGGAAAGCGGCTTTTTCGACCGCTCGCTGGCTGTCTACGGGCGGGAGGGCCAGCCGTGCCCCAGGTGCGGCACGCCCATCAGGCGCGACCCGTTCATGAACCGCTCGGCGTACTCCTGCCCGCACTGCCAGCCGCGGCCGCGCCGGGCGCACCGGTGAGGCCGGTGCAAGCGCGCCTCACCGCCTGGGTCGACGGCCGTGTGCAGGGTGTCGGTTTTCGCTGGTGGGTCGGCCAGCGGGCGGAGGAACTCGGTCTCTCGGGCATCGCGACCAACCTGGACGACGGCCGCGTCGAGGTGATCGCCGAAGGCGACGAGCAGGCCTGCCGGGATCTGCTGGCCCTGCTCCGCGGCGGCGGCACCCCAGGCCGGGTCGCGCGGGTCACCGACCGCTGGGCGCGCCCCCAGGGCGGCTACCACGGCTTCGCCGCCCGCTGAGCTGGGACCCCGATTTGCAACCGGAACAAAACGGGCAGCCGCCATGATCATGGAATTTAGGGGTCATATACGACACCTTACTTTCCGCAATCATAAGCCGTGGTGCTGATGTGGCCGATGTGCCCAGCAATGACCGCTGTCGGCGGGGCCGGTGTTGTTATCGAGGCTGGTATTGCTGACGTGGTGGGGTGGCGCCGGGCCGCTGGCGGCCCGCGGGTGCCGCTGCCGGATGGCGGCACGTAGCGCCGTTGTGCGGGTCAGTAGCGCCGTTGCGGGTCAGTAGCGCCGTTGCGGGTCAGTAGCGCCGTTGTGCGGGTCATAGGCGGCATTGCGGTCCACGATCATGACGGTCGGCTGGCAGGATGGCGAACTACCGGCGGAGTGTCCAGGATCGCGTGGCACGGCGACCCCCTCCCCGCGCCCGGCGCGGTGTCCGGAGGGTAGGCGGTGCGATACGTGAGAACATGCGCGCGGAACGCGACACGCCCGGGCGCGCGGGCGGCCCAAAAAATCCCGCCGGAGGGGGCTGAGATGTCCCGGGCGCAGAGGTATATCTGGTAAGATAAGGGACATTAAGGGTGCCGAGCGGCTCTCAACTTGACCGGAAAACCTGAGGGTGGGACCCTGGTAACTGTTGATTGCGCGCTGCGGCGTGCGTATTGCGTGTGTGCCCACTCTGGTCACTCAGTGTGGAGGACCTTATACCATGGCGAAGGCTCTATTCGGCCACGTCGGCGGTCCCGATCCCCGCATGGTCTCCGAGATGCGCCGTCTCCAGCAGCGAGTACGTGACCTGGAAGCCGAGCTTATGCGGCTCCAGGAGCAGAACGACGCGCTTGCTGCGGAGGTCGGCCACGAGGACGACGTGCTCGTGCTGGACCGGGAGCCCGCGCTCACCTGACGAGCGCTGGCCGACACGGCAACAACGACAGAACGAATCAGGGACGCCCCACGGCGTCCCTCTTCGTTGTTCGCCGTTCACTTTGCCGTAAATGGCCGCCGCGGCCCATGTTGCCGTGTTTACCCTGTTGGTCCTGAGTGATCTCTTGTTGTTCAGGGGAAATTCCGGTCGGCGATGACCGTCGGCGACTCGCGGTAAGGTGCGGGAGGCGGGCGATCCAGCGCGTTCCGGGGACGCGCCGGTCCCCGGCGACCACGGCAGGCGGCGGCGAACGGCCGGCGGCGGAGGAGGGGCGAACCAGGTGTACCTGAAGAGCCTCACTCTGCGCGGCTTCAAGTCGTTCGCGTCCGCCACGTCGCTTCGCCTCGAGCCGGGCATCACCTGCGTGGTCGGCCCGAACGGCTCGGGCAAGTCCAACGTCGTCGACGCGCTGTCCTGGGTGATGGGCGAGCAGGGGGCCAAGTCGCTGCGCGGCGGCAAGATGGAGGACGTCGTCTTTGCGGGCACGACGTCACGACCGCCGCTCGGCAGGGCCGAGGTCACGCTGACGATCGACAACAGCGACGGCGTCCTGCCCATCGAGTACGCCGAGGTCACGATCAGCCGCCTGATGTTCCGCTCGGGCCAGAGCGAGTACTCCATCAACGGCGACCACTGCCGCCTGCTCGACGTTCAGGAACTGCTGTCCGACTCGGGAATGGGCCGCGAGATGCACGTGATCGTCGGGCAGGGGCAGCTCGACGACATCCTGCACTCGGGGCCGGAGGCGCGGCGCGCGCTGATCGAGGAGGCGGCCGGCGTGCTCAAGCACCGCAAGCGCAAGGAGAAGGCGCTGCGCAAGCTCGAGGCGATGCAGGCCAACCTCACCAGGCTCGTCGATCTCACCGCCGAGCTGAACCGCAGGCTCAAGCCGCTGGGCCGGCAGGCCGAGATGGCGCGCAAGGCGGCCATCATTCAGGCCGAGTTGCGCGATGCCAGGCTGCGGCTGCTCGCCGACGACTACGTCACGCTGCGCGCCCGGCTGGAACGCGAGGAGGCGGACGAGGCGGCGATACGCGCGCGCCGCGCCGCGCTCGAGGCCGACCTCGCGGCGGCCCGCCAGCAAGAGGAGGCCCTCGAAATCGCGGCCCAGGAGCAGAGCGCCGGGCTCGCCCGCGCGCAGCAGACCTGGTTCGCCCTGTCCTCGCTGACCGAGCGGATGCGCGGCGTGGCCGGCCTCGCCGCCGAGCGCGCCAGCCACCTTTCGCAGGAACCGGAGCCCGAGCGTCCCGGCCGGGACCCCGGCGAGCTCGACCGCCAGGCCGCCGAGCTGCGCGACGAGGAGGCCGCCCTGACCGAGCGGCTGGCCGCCGGGCGCGAGGTGCTCACGGCCGCCGTCGAGGAGCGGTCCGCGGCCGAGGCCGAGCTGGCGGAGACCGAGCGCAGGCTGGCCGACGACGCCCGGGCCGCCGCCGGACGGGCGGAGCGGCTCGCCCGGCTACGCGGGCAGGCGGACGCGGCCGCCAGCCGCGGCGCCGCGACGCAGGAAGAGATCGGCCGCCTGACCACGGCCGCGGAGCAGGCGCGCGACCGCGCGGAGCTGGCCCGCCAGGAATACAGCGAGGTACAGGACCTCGCCGACGGCCGCGACGAGGACCGCACGGGGCTGGCAGCCGCGCACGAGCAGGCCGCCGCGGCCCTCAATCAGTACACCGAACGGGTCGCGGCGCTGCGCACAACCGAACGCCAGGTCAACAGCGAGGTAGCGGCGCTCCGGGCGCGCACCGACGCGCTGCTGGAGACACTCCGCCGGGGCGCCGACGCGTCGGCGACGGTGCTGGCCGACCCGGCGAGCTTCGGCGGCGTGCTCGGCTCGTTCGCCGAGCGGCTCACCGTCAGCGACGGAGCCGAAACGGCGATAGCCGCCGCCCTCGGCGCCGCCGCCGACGCGATCACCGTGGCGGGCCTGGATGCCGCCGTCTCCGTCCTCACCGCCCTCCGCCGCGACGACGCCGGCACCGTCGCCCTCGTCATAGCCCGTCCCGCTGCTTCCGATGGCACCGGAACCACAACTGCCGTTTATTCCGGTAATCCTTCGAGGCCGGACAGCCCCTCTGAGCCCCTCAGCCTTTTTGACCACCTGAGCCCCTCTCATCAGGGACAGCGCGGCGGGGGGCGCGAGTCCCTGCCTTCTCTGCCGCCCGGCGCGCACTGGGCGGCGGAGCTGGTTCGCGCACCGGCCGAGGTGGCCGGGGCGGCCGCCGAGCTTCTCGCCGGCGTGGCCGTCGCGGCGGACCTCGACCAGGCGCACCTGATCGTCCGGGAGAACCCAGAGCTCCGCGTCGTGACGCGGCACGGCGACCTGCTCGGGACGCACTGGGCGCACGGCGGGTCGGCGCGGCCGCAGTCACTGCTCGACGTGCGGGCGGCCGCCGACGAGGCCGCCGCCCGGCTGGCCGAAGCCGAGCAGCGGTGCGAGGAAGCCGGGCAGCTGCTCATCGCGGCCACCGAGGCCGAGGACGCCGCCCGCCGGGCGGTGGACGAGACGCTGGCTCGCATGCAGGCGGCCGACGCCGCCGCGGCGGAGATCTCGGGCCGGCTCGGCAGGCTGGGCGGCGCGGCCCGCGCCGCGCGGGACGAGGCGGACCGGCTGGACGCCGCGATCGGCGCGGCCAGGCGTGCGGCCGAGAAGGACCTCATGAAGCTCGCCCAGCTCAAGCGCGAGCTTGCCGAGGCCGAAGCCGAGGAGCTGCGGGCCCGCGACCCGGAACTCGCCGCCCGGGCGGCCGCCGCTGACCGGGAGGCCATGGTACAGCGCTGCACGGCGGCGCGAAACGCCGAGATGGAGGCCCGGCTCGAGGTCCGGACGGTGGAGGAACGACTGCGCGCTATCGGCGGCCGCGCCGACTCGCTCACCGCCGCCGCGGCGGCCGAGCGGCTGGCCCGTGAGCGCGCCCTGGCGCGGCGCAGGCAGCGCGCGGCGCAGGCGGCGGTGGCGCGCGCCGTCGCGGCTGGGGCGGCCATCGCCGTCGCCGCGGCGGAGCAGTCGCTGGCCGCGGGCGTGGCCCGCCGCGAAGCGGCCGAGGCGGCCAGCGCGGGCGGCAACTCGCAGCTCAAGGCGGTACGGGCGCGGGTGGCCTCGCTCGCCGCGGAGCTCGGCAAGGTCGTGAACACCGCGCACGGCACCGAAATCGCCCGAGCCGAGCACCGGCTCCGGCTGGAGCAGCTCGAGGCGCATGCGGTCGAGGAGTTCGGGGTGGAGCCCGCGCAGCTCGTCGCCGAATACGGCCCCGGCGTACCGGTCCCGGTGCCGTCCGAAGACGTCCAGAGCACCGGGCGCGGGCGCCGTTCCGCGCGGGGCCGGCAGGCCGCCGACGGTGCCGCCACGCTTGACGGTGCTGGCGCGCTTGACGGTGCCGCGGCGCTTGACGGTGCGGGCAGGCACGATGATGCCGCGGCGCTTGACGGAGCGGGCGCCCGGGGCGCCGCCGGTGCGCCGAGCGGCGCGGCGGTCCCCGGCACGCTCGCCGAGGCCCTCCGCGCGGTGACGGACGCCGCGCGGGCCGGGCAGGATGATGGCGCCGTGCTGGCGCGCGACCCCGAGGCCCCCGGTGACACGGTGGCCGGTGACACGGGGACCGGTGACACGGTGGCCGGCGAGCCGGCCGCCGTCGGCGCGCCCCGCGCCAACGGCGACTCGCCCCCCGCCGCGGACGCCGCCGCTCCCGTGGCCACGGTCCCTTACGACCGGGCGGAACAGGAGCGGCGCGCAGAGGGCGCCGAGCGCCAGCTCGCCCGTCTCGGCAAGGTGAACCCGCTCGCCCTGGAGGAGTACGCGGCCCTGCAGGAACGCCACGCGTTCCTCGCCACGCAGCTGGAGGACCTGCGCAAGACCCGCCGCGACCTGCTCACTGTCGTCAAGGAGGTCGACGACCGGGTCCAGGAGGTGTTCACCTCCGCGTTCGCCGACACCGCGCGGGAGTTCGAGCACCTCTTCGGCCGGCTGTTCCCCGGCGGGCAGGGCCGTCTGCTGCTCACCGAGCCGGACGACATGCTCGCGACCGGCATTGAGATCGAGGCACGCCCGCCGGGCAAGAAGGTCAAGCGGCTGTCGCTGCTGTCCGGCGGCGAACGGTCGCTGACCGCGATCGCCTACCTTTTCGCGATCTTCAAGGCCCGGCCGTCGCCGTTCTACGTGCTCGACGAGGTCGAGGCCGCCCTGGACGACACCAACATGCAGCGGCTGCTGCGCGTCTTCGAGGAGCTGCGCGAGAGCTCGCAGCTGATCGTCATCACGCATCAGCGGCGGACGATGGAGGCCGCCGACGCGCTCTACGGGATCTCCATGCGCGGCGATGGCGTGTCCACCGTGATCAGCCAGCGCGTCCGCGAACGCGAGCCCGCGTGAGCGGGCTGCGTAAGCTATGCGCGAGCGCGGCGTCAGGTGTGCCGGCCGTGCGTCTGGGCAGGCTCCGGGCAGAGGCGCCGTGAGCTGCGAAGCTGTTGCTGTTCTGGGAGACTGTGGGCTGTTATGGCATACATCATCCTCATCGTCGTTATCGCTGTCCTCGCCGTGGTCAGCGCCGGGCTGCTGCTCGTCCGGCCGCGGCTGGGCCGGGGCGCCGGCACCAGGACCCTGGAGCGAGGCCGGGCGGAGCAGTCCGGCGCCGGCGGCGCGACCGGGACCCTGACGCGCGGCGACGAAGCGGCAGGCGCCGGTACGGCAGCCCCTCCCGCCCCTCCGGCCCCGCCGGAGGGGGAACTCGAGACGCCGGCCGCCGTTGCCGAAAAGCCGCCGCCGTCGGCCGGGCGGATGACGCGGCTGCGCGCCAGACTCGCGCGGTCGCAGAGTTCCGTGGGTTCCGTCCTGCTCGGCCTGCTGTCCTCCGGCCGGCTGGACGACGAGACCTGGGAGGAGATCGAGGACGTCCTGATCACCGCCGATGTGGGGGTGTCCACGGCGCGGCAGATCGTGGAGGACCTGCGGACCCAGGTCAAGGTGGAGGGCGCGCGCACCCCAGCGGAGGTCCGTGCGATGCTGCGCGCCGAGCTGCTGAGCCAGATCGGCGAGGACGGTAACCGGCAGCTGAGGACAAGACCGCACGGCGGCATGCCCGCGGTGGTCCTGGTGGTGGGCGTCAACGGCACCGGGAAGACCACGACGGCCGGCAAGCTGGCCCGTTCCCTGGTCGGCGACGGCGAGACCGTCCTGCTCGGCGCGGCGGACACGTTCCGTGCCGCGGCCGCCGACCAGCTGCAGACCTGGGGCGAGCGGGTCGGCGCGGAAACCGTCCGCGCCGACAAGGAGGGCGCGGACCCGGCGAGCGTCGCCTTCGAGGCGGTGCGCAAGGGCATCGAGGCCGAGGTCGACGTGGTGCTCATCGACACCGCGGGGCGCCTGCACACCAAGACCGGCCTGATGGACGAGCTGGGCAAGGTTAAGCGCGTGATCGAGAAGCGCACCGGCGTCGACGAGGTGCTGCTCGTGCTCGACGCGACGACCGGGCAGAACGGCCTCCGGCAGGCGCGCGTGTTCGCCGAGGTGGTCGACGTCACCGGCATCGTGCTGACCAAGCTGGACGGCACCGCGAAGGGCGGCATCGTCATCACCGTCCAGCGCGAGCTCGGCGTCCCGGTGAAGCTGGTGGGCCTCGGCGAGGGCCCGGACGACCTGGCCCCCTTCGACCCGGCCACGTTCGTCGACGCCCTGCTCGGTTAATCCCGGGGGGTAAACCCCCCGGACCCCCGCCCGCTCCGGCAACCGCCGTATCATCACGCGACCGGAAGGGCCAGGGCCCTTCGCGGACGCGTGATCGCGGAATGTGAGCCGCGACTGCGGCTCACTCCGCGCTAACCGCCGTAGCCCGCTGCGCTGCTAATCCGGGGGACACCCCCGGACCCCCGCCCGCTGCGGTGCTCGCCGTAGCATCACGCGATCGGGGGGCCGTCGGCCCCCGCGAGCCGCGTGATCGCGGAATGTGAGCCGCGACTGCGGCTCACTCCGCGCTAACCGCCGTAGCCTGCTCTGGTACTCGCCGAAACATCGCGGCTCACTCCGCGCTAACCGCCGTAGCCTGCTCTGGGCGAACCGGCCTTTGCCGGGGGGCATACCGATCGGCACCAGCAAGACGTTCCCGCGGCTCATCCGTCCCGCAGTTCACCTCCGTGTGCGGCCGGGCGCGCGCCGCGGCCCCTGGTTTCCACTAAGTCGCCCGCCAATAGCGCGTCGTGGAAGTGTGGGGCCGTATATGACCCCCTGGGTTCCACCATGCTGTTCGGAGCCGGGGCGTAGCGGAAACGCGGGGGCATTAGCGGGGGGGCCGGGGCGCCGGGCAGCGACCCGCACGGACGCGCAGCCGGGCGAAACGTATCTGTAACATGATCGCCCTCTGTTTCACGCTGCCGACACACTCGGACCGGATGACGGAAACGCCCGTAAGGAATCGTCGGCGGTGGGCAATGAAAGGATGGTCACATGAGGCTCATCACCGCCGTCATCAAGCCCTTCAAGCTGGATGACGTGAAGGCCGCGCTGCAGGCGTACGGCGTGCACGGCATGACCGTGAGCGAGGCGAGCGGCTATGGCAGGCAGCGTGGGCACACGGAGGTGTACCGCGGCGCCGAGTACCGGGTGGATCTGGTGCCGAAGGTCCGCGTCGAGGTGCTCTGCGATGATGAGGACGCGGATGACCTGATCGGCGTCGTGGTCAAGGCGGCCCAGACGGGGCGGATCGGTGACGGCAAGGTCTGGTCGGTGCCGGTCGAAACGGTTGTGCGGGTCCGCACGGGGGAACGCGGCCCGGACGCCATCTGACCCAGGCCGGATGATCGGGGGGACCTGGTGGAGCGTGATGACCTCATTCGCAACGGACCGTACCCGGAGGGCTACCGAAACCGACCGATGGCTCGCCGGGATGCTGGGGGCGGAGCCCGGCGTGGCCCTCGTCGCGGTGGGCGGGTACGGGCGCAGAGAGCTGCTGCCCGGCAGCGACCTGGACGTGCTGCTGCTGCACGAGGGACGCGATGACATCGGGCGCGTCGCGGACCGGATCTGGTACCCGGTATGGGATTCCGGCGCACGGCTGGACCACGCGGTGCGCACGGTCCCGCAGGCGAGGCGGGTGGCCCGCGGTGACCTGAAGGTCGCGCTCGGGCTGCTGAGCGCGCGGCACGTCGCGGGCGATCCGGACCTGACCGGCCGGCTGCGGGAGGGCGCGCTGGAGGACTGGCGCGGCGCCGCCCGCACCCGGCTGGGTGAGCTGCACGAGCTGCATTCCGAACGGACCCGGCTGCACGGCGAGCTCGCGTTCCTGCTCGAGCCGGACCTGAAGGAAGCACGCGGCGGCCAGCGGGACGTGCACGCCATCCAGGCGATCGCGGCCGCCTGGGTGGCCCCTTCGCCCGGGCCCAGGGTCCGCGCCGCTTACGAGCAGATCCTGGACGCCCGGCACGTGCTGCACGAGGTGACCGGCCGCCGCCTGGACCGGCTGGTGCTCGAGGAGCAGGACGAGGTGGCCAGGTCGCTCGGGCTGCTCGACGGCGACGCCCTGCTGCGGAACCTGGCGGGCGCGGGCCGTACGGTGGCCTACGCGGTCGACAACGCGTTCCGCCAGGCGGAACGGGCCAGCGGCCCGCGCGCGCTGAGTTCGCGCACGCTGGGCCTTCGCGGTCCCGGGCTGCGCATGCGGCGCGCCAGGCCGGAACGCCGGCCGCTCGCGGACGGCGTGGTGGAGCAGGACGGCGAGGTGGTGCTCGCCCGGGCCGCCGCGCCGGAGAAGGATCCGGTGCTGGTGCTGCGCGCCGCCGCGGCGGCCGCCCAGGCCGGGATTCCGCTGGCGCCGCGGGCGCTGGCCCGGCTGGCGGACTGCCCGCCGCTGCCCGTGCCGTGGCCTGACGATGCGCGGGACGCGCTGCTCACGCTGCTTGGCGCTGGTCCCGCCGCCATCGGCGTGTGGGAGGCGCTCGACCAGGAAGGCCTGGTGACCGCGCTGATCCCGGACTGGGAGCGGGTGCGGAACCGGCCGCAGCGCAACCCGCTGCACCGGTTCACGGTGGACCGGCACCTGGTGGAGACCGCGGCGAACGCCGCGTCGCGGACCCGCGACGTCGCGCGCCCCGACCTGCTGCTGCTGGCCGCGCTGCTGCACGACATCGGCAAGGGCTGGCCGGGCGACCACAGCGTCTCCGGCGAGGTTGTCGCGCGGGACGTGGCGTGCCGCGTCGGCCTCGGCGACGCCGACGCCGAGCTGATCGCGGCCGCGGTCCGGCATCACCTGCTGCTGCCCGTCGTGGCGACCCGGCGTGACCTGGACGATCCGGTGACCGTCCGGCAGGTCGCGGCCACCGTCGGCAGCCGCTCGCTGCTGGAGCTGCTGCACGCGCTGGCGCCGGCCGACGGGCTGGCGACCGGGCCCGCCGCGTGGAACGACTGGAAGGCCGGCCTGGTCACCGACCTGGTGCGCCGGGTGGAGGCGGTGCTGGACGGCGAGCCGATGCCCGGCCCGGTGCCGCTGCGCGAGGACCAGCTCGCGCTCGCCGCCAACGGCGGCCCCGCCGCGACCGTGCGGGGCTCCGAAGTCACCGTCGTTGCCCTAGACCGTCCCGGCCTGCTGTGGCGGGCGGCGGGCGTCCTGGCCAGCCACCGGCTCGCGGTGCGCAGCGCGAACGCCACCGCCGTGGATGACACCGCGGTGGCCACCTTCAGCGTGGCGCCGGAGTACGGCGACCCGCCGGATGGCGAGCTGGTGGCCGCGGACCTGCTGCGGATGCTCGAGGGCAGGCTGGACGTCGAGGACCGGCTGGAACGCCGGGCCCGCGCCGTCCGGCGCGCCGGTGCCGTGGTGCCGCCGCCGAAGGTCACGCTGGTGGACGACGCCTCGCAGACCGCGACGGTGGTGGAGGTACGCGCGCACGACGAGCCGGGCCTGCTCTGGCGGGTGGGCCGCGCGCTCGGCGATTGTGGCCTCAACGTGCGCGCCGCCCGGGTGGAGACGCTGGGCGCCGAGGTGGTCGACGTCTTCTACGTGACCGACGCCGCGGGCGGGCCGCTCACCGACCCCGGCACCCGCCGCCGCACCGTAGCCGGAGTTCTCGCCGCACTGACTCCCGCCTGATGTTATTCCGAACGTGCGGTGGTATCAGCGGTTGCGGCGTACGCCAGCTGTACCGTCACCGGGTCGCTGCCCGGCCGCACGAGCAGAGCGCGACCGGGAGGCTGCGGGACCGGCCGGACGCCGAGCAGCGGCCCTTCGCGCGGGTCGCCGGACAGCAGGATGGCGGGCGTGCCGAGCTCGGTGAGCCGGCGGGGCAGGGGTTCGTACAGAGCCTTCGCCGCACCGGCGGTCCGCCGCGCGATGACCACGTGCAGGCCCATGTCCCGCGACTTCGGAATCAGCTCCGCGAGGCGCTTGAGCGCGTCCGCCGCCTGCCGCTCGAGTTCCGCGTCGTTGTCGATGAGCCAGAAAATCTGGTCGGCGCTGCGCGCTCTGCTGCCCGGGGTCCAGTACTCGAGCCCCATGATGTGCTGGGCCAGGGAGGCAACGGATACGTCGATATTGTGCCTGGCGAGCAGTGTTCTGGACAGCTCGTCCGGTGCGCCGAAGGCGTCGACCTCCTTCAGGGGCTTCGCCTGACCGGTGAGAATCCGCGAGAGCAGCCGCAGGAACGACGTCTTGCCCGACCCGGCGTCGCCGAAGACCATCAGGTGCGGGTCGGTATCGAAGTCGACAGTCACCGGCCTCTGGTTCTCGTCCAGGCCCACAGGGAAGCGCATGGTCCCCGCCCGTGGTGCCCGCAGCGAGCGGTACGGAACCAGCCGCGGCAGCATCCTCAGCCTGGGGGCCGTGACGTTGGGCCAGCGTTCGGCACAGCGCTTGACCAGGGCAGACAGCCCTTCCTTGATGCTCTCCGGGTCGGCGAGACCATCGTCCCTTGGCAGCGCGCCGAGGAAATGCGTGCCGAAGCCGATGATTCCGTGCCCGGGCCTCGCCGGGAGGGCATGAGCGGCGAGCGCGCTGACCTCGGATCGGGCCGCCTCGTCGAGCCGCAGCTCGAGGTAATTTCGCACCGCGCCGAGCACCGGTAGCGGTATTTCGTTCCAGCGCCGGGCTGTGACCACCACGTGCACCCGGCAGGGCCGGCCGTCGCGGATGATCCGCTCCAGCTCCGTCCCCAGGTCACCGGCCCGTTCCCGGACCGACGGGTAATCGTCGATGACGAGGAACACGTCACCGTAGGGATCCTCCGTGCCGGCGCGGCTTGCCCGGCGTTCCCGGGAGGCTTCGGCGTGACCGTTCATCGTCTGCTCGCGCTCGCCTGTCAGCCGGGCGCATTCGGAGATCACGCGGCGTATGGTCTCGCGGTCCTGGTCTGCGCCACCTGCCGCTGCGCAGACATGCGGCAGCGAGGCGAGCGGCGCCAGGTCTGACGCGGCTTCGGGCCACAGCAGAAAGAACTGCACTTCGCCGGGGGAGTACTGGAGCGCCAGGGAGCAGACGATTGTGGCCGCGAGCGTGGACTTGCCGGTGCCTTTCGCGCCGGCGATCGCCGCGTTCGCGTAGCTGCCGCCCCTGGCGAAGTAGACGCTGAGCGGCGGCTGGCTGCGTTGCTGCGGCTCGTCGGCGATTCCGATCACGGCCTGCAGCTGCGTGGCCTCAGGCTTTTCGGGCGGCATCGGCAGCTGATCGAGCGTGGGGGACTGATCCAGGGGAGGGAGCAGGAGCGGAAGCGCCCGCGGTCCGGCCGCCGCGAGCTTGCTGACGATGGTGTACCAGTAATGGGGGTGCTCGGCGGCGCCCGTACCTGGCTGCACGGGAGGTTCGGCGACCTGGAATCTGACGGGAAGTCCGCCGTCGCGGGTCCACAGGAAACCGGTGCCGGGAACCGGCGGCAGCTCGTAGGCATCGGGCGCGCCGATGAGTGTCCGGCTCTCAGCGGCCGAAGCGGTGCGCAGCGCGATGCGGAAGGAAAGGTAGGCCCCGAGCATGGGAAACCACTCTTCGCTCAGCCGGCGCTCGCTGAGCAGCAGGTGCACTCCGAGGCGGTCGCCGGTCCTGGCCGCGTGCCGCAGCAGGTCCGTGAGGTTCGCCCGTGCGCTCAGCCGGGCGGGTTCGCTGATGATGACGACCAGGGCGGGGAGCGCGGGTGCCAGGTCGTAAGGGATGTCGCGGAGAAGCTCCTCGCGCCGGATCATCTCACCGTTGAGCGCGCTGGCGAGCCGTTCGGCGGCCAGGTCGTCGCTCACCGTGCTCACCCGGGATGACACGTGGGGCAGCACGCATACCGGATCGTCGGCGAGGCAGTCCACGAGGACGAAGTTGAGCTGCTCCGGTGAATGGGTCAGGGCCAGTGCCAGCACGAGGTCGCGCAGCAGCCACGATTTCCCCGATCCGGCGGCGCCGATCAGCAGGCCGTGTGGCCCGGCCCCGCCCGCGCTCGCCGGTTTCAGGTCCAGCAGCACCGGCTCGCCGTCCTGACCGGTGCCGATGGGGACGCGCAGCCGGTCTTGCGGTCGGCTGGGTGTCCACAGCGTGTCCGTCGGCACGTGCAGCGGGTCCGCGTCGCCCGTCATCCCGAGCATGCCCAGCACCCCGAGCACGCCGCGCGGCTCCCCTCGCGCCGCCGCGCCAGCCGTCCGCCGTGCGTCGCGGCGCGCTCTCCCCGCTCGCGCGCGGGCCGCATCGTCGTGCCCGGTCTGCCGGCCCTCGGCCTGGCCCTCGGTCTGGCCAGGGGAGGTGCCGGCGCGGACCCCCGCGCGCTGGGCGCGGGGCGCGGGCGCGTCGTGCCATGCCGTGTCAACGCGAGCCACAAGGTCGGCGAGGCCGGCGCCCAGGTCGTCGGTGGACCGGGAGCCGTCGATCCTGGGCAGGGCGATGTTCAGGAACACCGGGCCGCGGGCGAGCCCCTGGCCGGCCACGCCGGCCGGTATCGCGGCGGTGAGCTCCGCGCCGTACTCGGACTCCCGCGGGTCGCTGAGCGGAAGCTCTATCCGTACCGGAACGCAGCGCCGCATCTCGTCGGGCAGGTCGGTCCAGCGCGGCGCGGAGACCGCGAGGTGAACACCCGACCTGAGCCCGCTGCCGGCAAGCCGCATCAGCGGCTCCACCAGGTCGGGGAAGGCCGCGGGGAGGTCTGGCCACCCGTCGATGACGACGAAGACGTCACCGAAGGGATCGTGCGCGAACTCCCCGCGCGAGCGGCGCACCCGGTACTGGTGCACCGAGTCCACCGCACCGGAGGCGAACTGCTCGCGCCGCCGTGCGGCCAGGTCGGCTGCCATCGTGACGATGCCGGCCGCCAGGTCCGGGTCCAGTTCCCCGGCCACGCCGCCGACGTGCGGGAGCCCGCTCAGCGCGATCAGGTCGCCGTCGAAGTCCAGGCAGTAGATCTGCACCTCGGCGGGCGTGTGGGTGAGGGCGAGCGCGCACACCAGCGCGCGGAGCAGGGTTGTCTTGCCCGACTGGGGCACCCCGGCGACGGCGAGGTTGCCCGCCCAGCGGGACAGGTCGACGGTGAACGCGGTGGCGTCGCGCTGCCGGGGCTCCCGCGCGAGCCCCAGCGGGACCGTCAGCCGGCCGTTGCCGGGCCAGCCCGGGTCGGCCAGCCCGCGGCCGGGTGTCTCGGCCACGGCGGGCAGCAGGTCACCCAGGCCGCAGGCGCCCTCGCCGGCCCGTATGCCGGTGCCCAGCGAGAACGCGCCCGCCCGCGGCGGCACCTTGGCGACGGGAACCAGGCCAGAGACGTTCACATCGAAGCGCCTGGGCACCTGCCTGCCCTCGGTGGCGGCCTTGACCTCCCTTTCGGTGTACCGGAACAGGTCATCGGCCGAGACCGTTCCGTCGCCGTCGAGGTCGGCGTCGCCGGTCGTCAGCCCCTCGATCACGGCCCTGGTGAAGAACGAGCCCTGTTCCTGCCCCACGGGTACCGTCTCGCCGTCCTCGTAGGCGTACTCGAGCGCACCGGTGGCGGTCATCACGAAGGTTCCGTGCGGGACGATCAGGTTACCGAGCTGGGCCTCGCCGGCCGTACGCGGCGCGAAACCGCGGGCGAACGCGCCGCCGAAACAGCAGTCCAGCATGGCGACCTTCATCCCGGCGCGGCTGTGCTCGATGATCTCGTTGACCGATGCCGCGGAGACCGCGGTCGAGGGCAGTCTGGACAGCTTCGTGTCCTCTACGGCGAAATAGAGCCGGCCGTGCTCGTTTTTCAGCCCGTGACAGGCCAGGTACACCAGGATCAGGTCGTCGCGCTCCCGGTCGGCGGACAGGTTGTCGAGCTCCGCCTCGACCTCCTGCTTGCGCGGATCGCTGAGCACCTCGACGGAGTCGAAGTAGCCGATCAGCGGGTCGCGCAGCAGTTCCGCCAGGCGGCGGGCGTCTGTGCCGGGCGTACGCAGCTGGCTGAGCGCGGGGTCACGGTACGACGCGGTCGCGACCAGCAGCGCGTGACGGCCGCCCACGACGGTCAGGCGTCCTTCTCGCCGCTCGGGGGTGCGGCGTGCCGCGCGATCCACCGCTCGATGATCTCCCGCTGCTCCGCGCGGGACTGGCCGCCGAGCTCGAGGCGGTCCCCGTCTTCCTCGAGGACGACCCGCCGGGCGCCGGAGCGCCTGATCCACTCGGTGGCGATCTTGACGACGGCGCCGAGCGTCCCGGCGGAGAACACGCCGCTGAGGATGATGTCCCGCAGCGACAGCCCGATCCCGCCGCGGGTGCCCGGTGGCGGCGGCCGCCCGGGCGCGCGCCGCGCCGCCACGGCGTCCAGAAGGCCGAGCTCCTCGCGCAGCGCGCCGGTGAGCTCGTCGAGCCTTTCGGGGTCATCGCCGATGATCTCAACGGTGACCGTGATGCTTCCGCTGGCCTCGCTCATAGGGCTCCCGTGATGGTCACCATGGAGCTTAGCCCTTGCGGGCAAGCGACTGCAGACGGTTACCCGGCCGGCCGGGGAGATGCCACCGCCCGTTTGGAATGACAGCTCAATAACCTCAGCCCCCGCGGGCCGGTAGCCTTGAGAGCGTGTTTGAGACGCTATCGGACCGGCTGACCCAGGTCTTCTCCTCGCTGCGCGGAAAGGGGCGGCTGTCGCAAGCCGACATCGACGCCACCGCCCGCGAGATCCGCATCGCCCTGCTGGAGGCGGATGTCGCGCTGCCCGTCGTCAGGCAGTTCATCGCGCGGGTGAAGGAGCGGGCCGGCGGCGAGGAGGTGTCCGCCGCGCTCAACCCGGCCCAGCAGGTCATCAAGATCGTGCACGAGGAGCTGATCGGCATCCTCGGCGGCGAGGCGCGGCGGCTGCGGTTCGCCAAGGTCCCGCCCACCGTCATCCTGCTGGCGGGCCTGCAGGGCGCCGGCAAGACGGCGCTGGCGGCCAAGCTGGGACTGTGGCTGAAGGAGCAGGGCAACACGCCCGTGCTCGTCGCCGCCGACCTGCAGCGGCCCAACGCGGTGCAGCAGCTTCAGGTGCTCGGCTCGCGCGCCGGGGTGCCGGTGTACGCGCCCTCGCCGGGCAACGGGACCGGCGATCCCGTCGCGGTCGCGCGTGACTCGCTCGAGGAGGCGCGCCGGCGCCAGCACAACATGGTCATCATCGACACCGCCGGGCGCCTCGGCGTCGACGCGGAGATGATGGCGCAGGCCGCCGCGATCCGCGACGCCACCCAGCCCGACGAGGTGCTGTTCGTCGTCGACGCGATGATCGGCCAGGACGCGGTGGCCACCGCCCAGGCGTTCCTGGACGGCGTCGGCTACGACGGCGTGGTGCTGACCAAGCTGGACGGCGACGCCCGCGGCGGCGCGGCGCTGTCGATCGCCGCGCTCACCGGCAAGCCGGTGATGTTCGCGTCGACCGGCGAGAAGCTGTCCGATTTCGACGTGTTTCACCCGGACCGGATGGCCTCCCGCATCCTCGACATGGGCGACGTGCTCAGCCTGATCGAGCAGGCGGAGAAGGCGTTCGACGCCGAGCAGACCGCGACGCTGGCCGGCCGGCTGATGTCCGGCGATGGCTTCACCCTCGAGGACTTCGTCGAGCAGCTCTCCATGGTGCGCAAGCTGGGGCCGATCGGGAACCTGCTCGGCATGCTGCCCGGCGCGGGCAGGAACAGGGAGCTGCTGTCCCAGGTCTCCGACCGCGACCTGGACCGCGCCGAGGCCATCGTCCGGTCGATGACGCCGGAAGAGCGCCGCAACCCGAAGGTCATCAACGGGTCGCGCCGCGCCCGGATCGCGGGCGGCTCGGGCGTGTCGGTCGGCGAGGTCTCCCAGCTCGTCACGAACTTCTTCGAGGGCCAGAAGCAGATGCGCGCCCTGTTCGGCGGCGGCATGCCGGGGATGCCCGGCATGGCGGCCCTGGGCGGCCGGCGGGCCGTGGCCAAGGCCGCGCGCGGCAAGAAGCCGAAGAAAAAGCGCCCGGGCGGCGACCCGCGGCGGGCGGCTGCCGCCGCCTCCGGCGGCGCGAACGGCGCCGCACGGGATACGGGCGCCCCCCAGGCCCCGTCCGCCGAAGACATGGCCGACCTGCTGCGCGACGCGGCCGCCGGCGGGTTCCCCGGCTCGGCGGCCGACGCGCTCGCGGGGTTCAAGGGCGGTCAGGGCCTGCCTCCCCTTCCGGGTGCGCTGCCCGGCGGCGCCCTCCCCGGCGGGTCACAGGGGCCGGGCAACGTCCCGGCCGCGTTCCGCCAGGGCGGCGGCAAGCCCAAGCGCCGCAAGAAGAAGTAGCGCTCGCCCGCCCGAAGCCATCCCGGCTCAGGCCGGGGCGAGGGCGCGGACGGTGTCGACGGTGTCGGCCTCGGCGGCCGGCTTGTCCTCGCGGTACCGCAGGACCCTGGCGAAACGCAGCGCCAGGCCGCCCGGGTAGCGAGGGCTGCGCTGCACGCCGTCGAAGGCGATCTCCACGACGAGTTCCGGCCGGACCCAGACCGTCCAGTCGTCACGGTGGTCCTCCAGCGCGAGCAGCCGCTCGGTCTGCCACGCCAGCAGCTCGTCGGTCAGCCCCTTGAACGTCTTGCCCAGCATGACGAACCCGCCGTCCGCCGGGTCGCGCGCGCCGAGGTGGAGGTTGGACAGCCATCCCCGGCGCCGCCCGTGGCCCCACTCCACCGCGAGCACCACCAGGTCCAGCGTGTGCCGCGGCTTCACCTTGATCCAGCCGGAGCCCCGGCGGCCGGCCGCGTACGGGGTGTCGAGGGACTTCACCACGACGCCCTCGTGGCCGCGGGACACCGCGTCGCCGAAGAACGCCGCCGCCTCCTCGGCCGAGTCCGTGACCAGCCGCGGCATGAGCATGTCCTCGGGTACCGCGAGGGCCAGCTCGGCGTGCCGGCGCGAGTCGGGCAGGTCGATCAGGTCCGCGCCGTCGAGGTGCAGCACGTCGAACAGGAAGATCGACAGCGCCACCGCCGGCGCCGCGTCCGCGCCGCCGCCCGCTTGGCTGGCGGCCCTGGCCGAGGTGTCCTGGAACGGAAGCGGCGTGCCGTCCTCGCGAAGCGCGATCAGCTCACCGTCGAGCACAGCGCTGCGAACCGGCAGCTTCGCGAGCGCCGTCACGACCTCGGGGAGCCTGCCGGTGATGTCGTCCAGCGTGCGCGTGAACAGGCGTACGCCGCCCTCGGCGAGGTGCGCCTGGATGCGGATGCCGTCGAGCTTCCACTCGACGGCGGCCCGGCCGCCGATCTTGCCGAGCGCCTCGTCGATCGACGTGGCGCTGGCGGCGAGCATGGGCCGCACCGGACGGCCCACCCGCAGGCCGAAGGCCCGCAGCGCGCCGGTGCCGCCCGCCAGCGCGGCCGCGGCCACCGCTCCCAGCGAGCCGCTGAGCATCACCGCGCGGCGGACCTCCGCGGCGGGCACCGAAGCCGCCCGCGCGACCGCCTCGGCCATCACGCCGTCCAGCGCTCCCTGCCTGAGCTCACCGGACAGCAGGCGGAACACGAACTCCTGCTCGCCCGCGGTCGCGGCGGCCAGCAGGTCACCGATCAGCCGCCTGCGCTCCGCCGCCGATCCCTTGCCGGACAGCGCGCCGATCCGGGAGAAGGCGTCGTCGACGTCGCTGAGCGTCAGCGACGGCGCCGCCGCCGGGGCGGGCGGCTCGCGCAGTGCGGCCCAGCCGACGCCGATCTGCCGCTGCGGCAGCTCGCCGGACAGGTAGGCGACCGCGATGGGTACCTCGTCCGGGCCGGCCTCGCGCAGCGCTGCGGCGAGGGCGCCGATCTTGGCGAGCCGCGCGCTCGTCGCGGCGACTGCCTGCGACACCCCGGCCAGTTCAGCGAGAAGCACCTCATCATTCTCGCGCAGCGTTTCCCCCGCTCGCCTCCGGGCGCTTTCGAGCCGCCGTCTTCCCTCGTCGCTCGTCGCTTGTTCCTCGCTCCGTCGCTCCTCAGTCCAGACGGCGCCGCGCCCTTCGGCTCACGGGTTTGTTTCCCCGCTCGCCTCCGGGCCCCACCGGGCCCGCGGGTGAGCCGCGGCCGTTGCGCCGCCGCGTCTCGCCGGGCGCCCACAGGTAGTACCCGACGGGGAACAGGCGCACGTGCAGGCGCTCGTCGATCAGCCCCCACAGGCCGCGCCGCGCGAACAGCGCCACGGCGATCGCCACCAGCCCCAGGATGATCAGGTACCAGGCGTTGTAGGACTGCAGCGTCTGCTGAAGGACCATGTACACGATCGTGCCGAGGATGGGCCCCTCGATCGTGCCGAGCCCGCCGATGATCACCGCGAACGCCATCTCCGCGGTCCACTGCACGCTGAACACGCCGCCGGCGCCACCGGGCTGCACCTGGAGCTGGTCGATGGCCAGGATGCCTCCGGCGGCGCCGCACCCGACCGCGGCCACGACGAAGACCAGCATCCGCGCCAGCCCGACCCGCGCGCCCGAGCTCCGCGCGGCGATCTCGTCGTCGCGGATGGCGGTCAGCACCAGGCCGAGCCTGCTGCGGAGCAGCAGGTACACCGCTGCCATCGCCAGCACGGCCACGGCGAGCGCCGCCCAGTACGTGTCGGCGGCGAGCAGCACCGGGTCGAACCCGGAGAAGCCGGGCAGCGGCATCCCCGTGCCGCCGCCGATCGAGGGGAACCGCTCGATGAACAGCATGATGGTCGACGCGAGAACCCAGGTGGCGATCGCGAAGTACCCGCTGCGCAGCCTGGAGATGAGCCACCACAGCGGCACGGCGGCGACGCCCGCCCCGATCGCCGCGATGGGCAGCGCGGTGAACGGCGACAGCCCGTGCATCGCGGGGATCAGCACGAAGTAGGCGCCGAGCCCCAGGAACGCCTGCTGGCCCACCGACACCAGGCCGGCGTACCCGGCGAGCAGGTTCCACATGCTCGCCAGCGTCAGCACGATGAGCCCCTGGACCATGATCGCGGTGGTGCCGGAGTACACGATGTACGGGAACAGCGCGAGCACCACGACGACCGCCAGCGCGCCGAGCCCCGTCCAGGCGACGTTTCTCCGCGACCGGGTTACCCGGTATTTTTCAGCCGAACGAGCGGTGGTTTCCGCGACGGCGCTCATGACTGCGACCTCCGCGCGGTAAGGCCCTGTGGCCGGAGCACCAGGACGGCGAGGAAGACAACGTATCCCGCCAGCACCTCGTAGGAGATGTTGATCTGCGCGCCGATCTGCTGGGCCACGCCGAGCACGATGCCGCCCAGCAGGGTGCCCCACAGCGACCCGAGCCCGCCGATCACCACCGCGGCGAACGCGAACAGCAGGATCGTGTCGGTGCCGGTCGTCGGCTGGATGACGGTGGTCATGCCGTAGGCCACGCCGGCCAGCGCGACGGTGCCGAAGGCCACCGCCGCCGCGATCCCGAACACGTGCCGGTAGTCGGCGCCGGAAAGCTGGGCCGCTTCCCTGTCGTCGGCGACCGCGCGTATCAGGCGCCCGTACTTGGAGGCGGACAGGAAGTACTGCAGGCTGAGCAGCACGACCAGGGCGAGCGCGAAGACGACCACGAGCAGCCAGCCGATCTGGATCTGCGAGCCGATCTTGAACGAGCTGCTGACCAGCGAGGATCCCACGCCGATGCCACGGGTGTTGGCCGTGAAGAACTGCAGCAGCCCGTTCTCGATCACGATCGACAGGCCGAACGTCACGATCAGCGTGGTGAGCTCGCCGCGGCTGAGCGCCGTCTGGAGCATCGTCCGCTGCAGCGCGTAGCCGAGCGCCGCCATGATGACCACCACCACGGGGACGGACCACAGGAACGGCATGTGGGTGGAGGCGATGATGCCGACGCCGATGTAGCCGGCCACCACCGCGAGGTCGCCGTGCGCCAGGTTGACGACCTTCATGACGCCGAACATCAGCGACAGCCCGCAGGCGAACAGCGCGTAGAGACCGCCGGTCAGGATGCCCTGAATGATCGCGTTGACCCATGCCATTACGGTTCGCTCCCCTCGCCGGGGTGCCCGGGCTGCCCGGGGTGCCCGGGGTGCCCGCCCTGCCCGGCCGCCGCCCCGGCCATGCCGAAGTAGGCGGCCTCGACCTGCTCGGCGGTGACATCGGACGGCCGCCCCTCCAGCGTTGTACGGCCCTCGAGGAGGCACTGCAGGTGGGTCGCGACCCGGAGCGCCTGGGTCACGTCCTGCTCGACGAGCAGGACGGTCACGCCGGACTCCAGGATCTGCGGCAGCATCCCGTAGATGCGCTGGACGACGACCGGCGCCAGGCCGAGCGACAGCTCGTCGAGCAGCAGCACGCGGGGATTCGCCACCAGCGCCCGGCCGATCGCGGTCGCCTGCTGCTCGCCGCCGGACATCTGCGCGGCCCGCTGGTTGCGGCGGTCCTTCATCCAGGTGAACAGCTCGTACACGCGCTCGATGGTCCACGGGCCCTCACGGGCGAAGGTCGCCCCGACCTTCAGGTTCTCCTCCAGCGTCAGCGACGGGAAGAGACGCCGCCCCTCCGGGACCATGGCGATGCCCGCGGTGGCCCGCCGTTCCGGGCGCAGGCCGGTGACGTCCTCGCCGTCGTAGAGGATCGCCCCGGCGGCCGGGTGGTGCAGGCCCGCGATCGTGCGCAGCAGCGTGGACTTGCCCGCGCCGTTCGCCCCGATGATCGCGTACACCTCGCCCGGGTAGACACGGAACGACACGTTGCTGAGCGCGCGGAGCTGGCCGTGGTGCACGGTGAGGTCGCGGACCTCGAGCACCGCCGTCCCGTTCTCCGGACGCGTGGCGTTGCTCACGAGGTGCTCCGTTCCGGGTCCGGTTCCCGGCCCGGCTGGCCGCTTGGCTCCTGTTCCAGCGCCGCCTCGACGACCGACGCGGTGACCTCGCTGCCCAGGTAGACCTCGCGCACCTTCGGGTTGGCCAGCACCCCGGCCGGGTCGCCGTCGCCGACGAACTGGCCGCCTGACAGGCAGATCAGCCGGGTCACCAGGGCGGTGAGGGCGCGGACGACGTGCTCGATCCAGATGACGGCGGTGCCCTCGGCGTTGATGCCGCGGACGATCTCGACGAGCACCGTGACCTCCGGGTCGGTGAGCCCGCCCGCCACCTCGTCGAGCAGCAGCAGCGCCGGCCGCGTCGCGACGGCGCGGGCGATCTCCAGGCGCTTGCGCTGGAGCAGGCCGAGCCGGGCCGCGGCCACGTTCGCCTCGCCGCCCAGCCCGGTGCGCTCCAGCGCCTCGGCGGCGGCCGCGTAGCTGGCGCGCCGCCGCAGCCCGCCGCCCTGCTGCGCGGCGACCAGCACGTTCTCGAACACCGTCATGTCAGCGAACGGCCGCGGTACCTGGTAGGTCCGGCCGATGCCGAGCCTGCACCGGGAGGCCGCGTCCAGCCTGGTGACCGTCCGCCCGCTGAAGCGGATCTCCCCGGCGCCCGGGGCCAGGTCGCCGGAGATGAGGCCGAACAGGCTGGTCTTGCCGGCGCCGTTCGGCCCCACGATCCCGACCGTGTCCCCGGCGCCGACCGAGAACGACAGGTTCTCGGCGATGACGACCCGGCCGAACCGTTTCGTCACGCCGTCGAGTTCAAGCAGTGCAGTCATCCGGTCACTTGTTGGTTGGCAGCAGGTCGCCGGTGATGGCCGCGTGTGGCTGCAGGGTGTTGTCGACGACCTTGGCCTCCAGCGGGTACTTGGTGCCCTTTTGCCACTGGATGCCGACCGGCGGGGTGATCACCACGCCGGGCGCGGGGTTCTTGGGCGAGGTGAAGTCCATCGGCCCGGCCAGGGCGTCGGGGATCACCACGTTGTGGATGGCGGCGGCCACCTCGGCCTTGTCGTGCGGGTTGTTCACCGAAGTGAACGCCTTGTGCGCGATCTCGAACAAAGTGTAGTTGCTGATGTTGGCGTTCCACTGGCTGCCGGTCGCCGCGGTGTACGCGGCGGCCATCTGCTGGCAGGACTGCCCGGTCAGCGACGAGTGCCACGGCAGCGACGGCACCCACCAGCTGTCGGTGGCGACGTTGTACACCGACGAGCCCATCGCGTACGCGTCCGGGGGGAACAGCAACACCTTGGCCACCGTCGCCAGCTTCGGCCTGAAGCCCTGCTGGATCGCCTGCTTCCACATGGTGGCGAAGTCCGGCGGCAGCGGCACGTTGGTGAAAAAATCCGCCTTCGCGTTCTTGAACTGGGAGATCATCGGCGAATAGCTGCCCAGCCCGTCGGTGTACGGCGCCGACAGCACGAACTCATACCCCGCCGCCTTGGCGATCAGCGGGAACACCACACGGAACGCGTTGCCGTCGCTGTCGTTGGGGAACGCGGCGGCGACCACCTTGCCGGTGTGCAGCTGGGCGTGGATCCGGTTCCACATCGGGATGAACGCCTGCACCAGGTGCTCGGCGCCCAAAAAGTACATCACCGTGTACCTGGGCTTGAGGGTGGGTTTTTGCGGGTTGCCGCCGAGGTTGATGTACCACGACTCCCAGGGAATGTTCGCGCACACCAGCGGCGTGCCGAGGGTCTCGGCCTGGGAGGCCACCGCGTTGACCGTCTCGGGGGTGGAGGAGGCGAACAGCATGTCCACGCCGTCCCCCTGGATCGCCTGCTTGGCCAGGTCCCCGGCCCGGGTCACACTGGACTGGCTGTCATAGGACTTGACCGTCACCGTGTAGGTGGCGCCGCCGATCTTGAACCCGTTCTTGTACGGGCCGGTCTGCGCGATCTGCGACATCACCCAGGCATCCGGCGCACCGAACCCCGCCAGCCCCCCGGTCAGCGGGTGAATCCACCCGATCTTGATCTCCTTGCTGGCCGCCCCCGCCCCGCCGGAGGAACCCTTGATACCCGAACTGCACGCCGGCACCAGCCCGCCGCCCCCCACCACCGCCGCCCCCGCCCCGGCCGCGCGCAGCAGGCCACGCCGGCTCAGCCCACCCCCGCCGGCACCGGCTGCACGGGAACCGCCGGGCCACGCACTCCGGTCAGTCATTGATGTTCCTGCGGCCGTCGCGCCCGACGGCGAACGGGTTCGTGAGCTCGGCTTTGTCACGGCAGGTGTAGCTGCCGGCCTGGCTGGGGTCGCCACCGGTGTAGACGGCGTCGGGGTCGGGATAGGGGCACAGTGGCCGGGTGACCGGCTGCCCGTTGATGGTGCCGCTGGCGGGCAGGACGCCGGGCGCCTGTCCCTTTTCCACCCAGTTGATGACAGCCTGCATCGGGTCGGTCGGGGCGATGCTTCCCGGCCCGGGCGTGCCGCAATGCGCGACCCCGGGGGCCAGGAAGTAGCGGAAGAACCGCTCGGTGTGCTTCACCCCGCCCATCGCCCAGAGCACGTGATTGTAGAAGTTGATGCTGTCGCCGGTGAATATGAGCTGGTCGGCTAGCCCCTGCCACATGATGATCTTCCCGCCGGCCCTCCGGAAGGCGCTCAGGTCCGGGTTGTCGGTGGCGAGCGCGTAGTCGAACATCCAGGCCGAGGTGCCAAAGTCCCGCCAGAACTGCCAGTAGGTCTCATCGGTGAACAGCCACGCATGGTCCTGCTTGATCCAGTTCCGGTACCAGTCGTATGTGGGTATGAACGGCACCCCTCGCTGCGGTCCCGTCCCGTTGTCCGGCCCGGTGGTTGACGCCAGGGTCAAGCCGGGTATCGAGCCCATGTCCGCGCCCGGCTCGAGCCCGAACCACACCGGCCATCCGTGCAGCAGATCGGACCGCGATCCGGAGAAACGGGGCCCCTGCCAGATCTCGCGGACCACCTTCGCGTCGATGGCGGTGAACACGCCACATGGGGTGGAGGTCCCGATCAGGTCGTTCAGGACCGCGAGCACGTTACAGGTGCGCGGGTCGAAAATGCCGTCGACCTGGCCGTTCTGATCGCGGCAGTGCGATCGCAGCGCGGTGTTGACGGCGGCTTCCTTGCATGGCGGCAGTTCGTCGTTGCTCCATGCCATGACCAGTTGCGGCCACATCTGAGCATTCATGAACTCGGGCCAGTTGACCGCGGGGGCTCCGGCCAGAATGCCATTGAAGTCGGCGGGGTACTTCTCGGCTTCGGACAATCCCTGCCGCCCGCCGGTCGAGCATCCGTTCCAGAACGAGTACTGCGGCGCCAGGCCATAGTAGGCGTCGATCACCGCCTTGGATTCGACCGCCATCAGGTGCAGCGACAGGTAACCGAAGTCGTTGATCCTGTTCCAGTTCAGCCCGCCCGCGGGGTTGATGACCCACAGCGAGGTCAGCGGGAACTCCTGGTGGCCGGTATCGGTCGTGGACGTCGCGTACCCGGCGGCTAGCTGGTCCGTGGCCGGCGCGACCACGCCGGCGTACACGCCGCCGCCTTCGGCCATGTAATTGCCGTTCCAGTTGGTATCCGGCAGCGTCAGGTCGATGTTGATGTTGCCAGGCAGGCCGCCGCGCGGATCGGAGGCATCTATCACCCGGATCGACACGCTGCAATAGGCGGGTATGCCACCCGAGGCCGGTTTGTCGATGGCGCCGGTGACATGGCCGGCGGCGGGCAGCGACAGCGCCGACAGCGCCGCGCATGGCTCAACTGGCGCCCGCGTGGCCTTCGCGCCCGCGCCGTCGTTAGCGTTCGCGCCCCCGCTGGCGTTCGCGCCCCCGCTGGCGTTCGCGGCGCCGTCCGTCACCGGCAGGCTCATCACTACCAGCGTGGCCGCCAGCAGGCTTCCGGCCAGCCATCTCACCAAGGAACCCGGCCGCCCGGGCCGTCGCGCTCGCCAGCCGCTCATCGCCACTCCTCCCGCCACGCCGCGGAGAGACCTTGCTCAGAGTGTTGAGACAGGCTGTCCAACTGTCAATACATCGTTCTAATATCTGGGACATGCGACAGGCAGTCAGCGATCCGGGCTTCTCCCAGTCGCTCGAGCGCGGCCTGGCGATCCTCAGCGCGTTCACCCCCGACCGCCCGGCCCTCGGGATCAGCGAGCTGGCACGCCAGCTCGCCCTCACCCGCAGCACCACGCACCGCTACGCCGCCACCCTCGCCAGGCTCGGCTACCTTCAGCAAGACGACCCGACCCGCAAGTACCGCCTCGGCCCACGCGTGCTGGACCTGGGATTTTCGATGCTCGGCTCGCTCGACCTGCGGGAGATTGCCGCGCCCCACCTGCGCCGGCTCACCGACACCACCGGGCACACGTCCAATCTCGCGATCCGCGACGACACCGACGTGATCTTGATCGACCGGGTCCGCGGCTGCGCGGGCCGCTATCACCACCTCGAATTCACGCTGCACGTCGGCTCCCGGCTGCCCTCCTACTGCAGCGCCACCGGCAAGGCCCTGCTCGCCTTCCTGCCCCACCCCGACCTGGACCAGCTCATCAACCGCATCGAACTCGTCCAGCGCGGGCCTCGTACGCTGATCGACAAGACTGCGCTGCTCGCCGAGCTCGAACACGTGCGCCTCACCGGCGTCGCCGTCAACGACGAGGAGCTCGACAGCGGCCTGCGGTCCATCGCCGCGCCCGTGCGGTCGCGTTCCGGCGATGTGGTCGCGGCGGTCAACGTGTCCATCCCGTGGTCTCCCGTGGCGATGAGCGAACTCGTCAGCAAGCTTGGGCCCACTCTCCGGATGACGGCACACCAGATCGCGGCCCGGGTGATCTGAAGCAGCACGGCCGCGTCGCCCTTGCCGTTCGTCGAGGGCGACAGCCAGGCCCGCTCCCATGCCGCTAACGGCCAGGCCCGCTCCCATGCCGCTAACGGCCAGCCGCGCTCCCATGCCGCTAACGGCCAGCCGTCATGATCGTGGAAGTGCGGGGTCGCCCACGGCACCGAGGATTCCGCGATCACGAGGAGCGGTGCTGATGTGGCGGGCGGGATTGGCGCAGGCCGTTACCGGCGATGCTTGAGTTGCTAGCGTTACTGAACTCTACTGCCGTGGCATGGCTGGTGCGGGCGGACAGCGGCCCTGCGGCCACCGCGGCTGGACCGCGGCAGGGAGTCGGCCCGGGCGCTGTGACGTATGTGACAGGTGATCTCTTATTACGGTTGTGTTACAACACAGCACCGACTTATAGCGCTATTTAATTGCGAATCGGTTGCGGGCGCTCGGGCGCGGGTGCAGCGTGGACGGGACAGGCGCCCCTGCGTGCGTGATCGCCGCCTTCTGCAGCGGCCCCGGTGCCCTGACCCGCACCGGCGCGCACGCCCACTGCCCGCCCGCCTGGCGGCCGGGCAGAAGTGCCGGGCGGAAGCCGAGCGCGCGCCGCGCGCCCGACCAAAGGTTCACCATGTCCTGTTCCAGGACTGCACCCACACGCAAACCATCCCTACTCACCCGTACGTTCAGCCCGCGAGTTCTGATGGGGGCCACGCTGGCGGCATCAGCAGCCGCAGCGATCGTCATAGCCCCCGCCTCGCCGGCACCGGCCCACGCCGCCTCGGTTTCCCCCTCCGCCACAGCCCACCGCGCCCCGGCGCGGTGGGTCGCGCTGGAGTGGGCCGTGCGCCAGGCCGGAAAGTGGTACTGCTGGGGCGGCACCGGCCCGAGCTGCTTCGACTGCTCGGGCCTGGTGCAGCAGGCATACCGGCACGCGGGGATCTCGCTGCCCCGCACCACCTACGAGATGCTGGGAAGCCGGCTGCTGCGCCGGATCCCGGCACGCGACCGGCGGCCCGGTGACCTTGCCTTCTACGGCACCGGCCACGTGGAGCTGGTAACTCCGAGGGGCACGTTCGGCGCCCTGCACACCGGCACCCGCATCGGCTGGCACTTCCCCAACCCCTGGTGGTACCCCACCATGTATTTCGAGGTCAGATAGGGACGGCTGGGCGCCCGGCGATGCCGGGCGCCCAGCCATATCCACGCTCATCCCCCGAGCCCGCTCCTCCGCAGGCCTAAAGGGCCTTCCCGACGGTGTCCATGTCGTCGTTTCCCTTGGCGCGTCTCTTGGCGTGGGTTACCGCCCGCTGCCCGGCGGCAGAGACCCTAGGCGCCGGAGAGCCTGCCGAGCCTGAACGGCGAACGCGGCCGCGTGCAGCACACCGGAGATCGCTATCAGATTCTGCGCCTCGGCCACGAGCCCGTCTGGTCCGGGCCGCCCGGGGGGCCGGGGGCCGCCCGGACCAGGCTAGCCGCGCTGAGTGAGCGGGCGCAGCATTGCCAGCAGGGCTTTCGTATCGGGAACGGCCTTGAAGAACGCGTCGTCGGCCGCCTCCACGGCGGCGATGGCCCGCGCGGCCAGTTCGGCGCCACGGTCCGTGACGTGCAGCCTGCGGGCGCGCGTGTCAGCGGCGTCGATCTCGCGCCTGATCAGGCCCTTGGCCTCCAGCTTGCGGAGCACCTCGGAGGTCATTTTCACGTCGGTGCCGGCCTGCCGCGCCACGCTGAGCTGGTTGGGGTCCTCGCCACGGGAGTTCAGCCACCAGGTCGTCGCCAGCAGGACGAACTGCACGTGGGTCAGGCCCAGCGGTGCCAGCGCCGCCGCGATGTCACGCTGCCAGCGCAGCGTGACATGCCACAGCAGGAATCCTGGGCTGTCCTCGGGGTCAAGCGGCACGGGCTAGCCTTCCGCGAGCCGGGCCAGCGCCGCGAGAACTTCGGGGAAGTCGGCCGTGATCGCCGGGCCCAGCTCGGGTCCGGCCTCGTCCGCGGCGGGACCTGTGATCTCCGTCCGGTAGATGATGCGGGTGCGGCAGCCCGCGGCGGGCTCGATCCGGTGCACGGTGCGCACGATGAAGTTGCCGGCGTCCATCTCGTCGGTGAACAGTTCTCCGGGCACGATCTCGGTCAGGCGCATCTGGATCGGGTCGTCCCCGGGGGGCGTCATCGTGAACGTGGTGCCGATCGCGAAGGGACCGTCGATCGTGATCTTCTCGATGCCGTCGTTCCACGTGGGCCACGCCGCCATGTCTGACCAGCACCGCCAGACCGCATCAGGCCCGGCGGTGGTCTCCACAGCGTGCTCATATTCCCACATAGACCCTCCTCGTCGATCTACGCAAAGACTATCTATACACAGATTATCTGTCAACAGACTAGCCTGCGCCGCGATGAGTACCGGGCCGCCCGGCAGTCATATGAGTAGACCTGCCATCTGGTGAGTAGACCTGCCATCTGGCGAGCCGGTTCCCGGGGAGGGCGCCATGCACCCGATGTTCGTGAAGCTGTTCATCGAGACCGATGCGGACGATCTGCTGGCATACGAGGACGACAGGCGCCGCCGGGCACGGCGGGCCAGGCGCAGTCAGTCGCGCATCGCGACGAGGGCTACCGCACGCGACCGCGACCAGCGGCCGCGACGGCCTTGATCGTCAGGACGGCCGCTCGTCGAGCCGGAAGCCAACCTTCAGCGTGACCTGGAAGTGGCAGCGCTGGTTCTCCTCGATCCGGCCCCGGATTCCGCTCACCTCGAACCAGTCCAGGTTGTGCAAGGTCTTCGAGGCGCGCTCGACGGCTCCCTTGATCGCGTCGTCGATGCTTTCCGCCGAGGAGCCGACGATCTCACTCACTGAATAAACGCTGTCTGACACCTCTGGTCCCTTCGCATAGGCTCGCGAGCCGCATACCCACTGCCGAGCCGTCTTATCCGGCCCTCAGCATCCTGCTCCCGTTTGGGCGCGCGCGCCCTGGGAAGAGGAGGTCACCGGCAAAACTTACTCATGGAGGTGAACCATGAGGATCGGCGCAGGCCTTGTCCTCATCGCGATAGGGGCCATTCTCAGATTCGGGATCTCCACAGTCTCAACGCACGGCATCGCCATCCACACGGTCGGTGACATCCTGATCGTGGTCGGCATCGTCGGCGTGGTGCTGATGCTGCTGCTCTGGGCGCTCTGGGACCGTAACCGCGCTCCGTACCGTAGGGACGTGCCCCCGGAGTACCGCAGGGACGTGCCCCCCGACGAGATGCCCCCGCCCCGCAGGTACCCCGCCGACGCCCCGTACGAGGACGAATACCGGCGGCCCCCGTACGAGGACGAATACCGGCGCTAGCGCGGGCTGGTACGCCACCACTTCGCCCGCCACCCGGTTCGTGGGTTGCAGCGTCCGCACGGCACCGTCGGCACGGACGCCGGGCGGTCAGCGCATGCCACTGGCAGTGCCGCGCGAGCCGATGGCCTCCGCGGTCGCCAAAAGGTGCCGAAGGGTTGATGATGACGGGGTTGGCGTGGCGTGCCGTCATAGCGTCCGATTGGCGCTGGCATCCAGGAGGCGGAAAGGCCCCCGTGGGTGAGTGCGCCGATCGTGGACGCGCCAACGGTGATGGCATAGTTGGCTAATGCCCGTCCGGGCCGTCACTGCGGCGAGCCGGGCGGCGGTGGCGTCCGCGACCAGGGTACGTGAGGGGGAGTTGTCGACGGCAGCGAGCATCGCCTTGCCGCGGGCCGGGAAGGGACAGAAGCGTCGGCTGCCATGGGAACGGTCGTCACCGCAGCCTCTCCGCCTCGCCGAGCTGGTTGCGCGCGGCGGCCAGAATCGCGACCTCGGCGACGATCGTCTCTGCGGCGATGAAGAACGGGATGTGGATGCTGGGCGCGATGACGACCCTGCCAGCCGCGTAGAGCGCAAGGCCGCCGCCGATGAAGTGGACGAGCTGTAGGCCGTCGGCGCGACCGGCCGTTCAATCGGGAGACGGTCATCATGGGTCTGAGTGGTGACCGTGTTGTTCACGCCGATGAAGGTCTCGGGCGCGATGACCGCCGGTATCAGCACCGCGCGGTCGGCGGTCCAAACAGCGAAGACGGCAACGAGTACACCCCATCCGGTGATGATGGCGGGCTCGCTGCAGAGCCTGCGGATGGTTAGGCCCCACCGACCATCCCCAGGCTCCGGCGGAGCCGCCCCAGTAGGTCACGATGCAAATTATCCATATATGTGGTGACTTATCCCGCAACGTACGGAGGCGCGCAACGGCATACACGGTCAAAATAATAACATAGTAACCAAGTAACTCGTACATAACTTAACCAACACAGACATCCATGATTACGAATTGGCCGGACAAACGTCTCGATAGTGTCAAGTCAGTGCCAGGATGACTGACAGGGCGTCCTTGTTCCGATAACGTCATGATCCTCGATCGGCCCAGATGGCTCCCGTACGTGAGGTTGGCCGTAGATGTCTTCGGGCGCTGATGGCGCGGTCGCTGATGACGCGATCGCAGATGAGGCATGGATGCCTTCTGCTGCTAGCTGGGATCGAGCTGCGACCCGCCGCATGTGCGCTGGGGTCTACCTTGACCCGGCATTCCGCGATCTCGTCTTGCGCAAAGTCTATTGCGACCGAAATCGCAGGATTGCTCCATCATATGGCTTTAGCTTGATTCCAGTGATGGTGCACGCATGGCGCGCGTGGCGGCTGGAGGTCGCCCAGCATATGCTTGTACTGGCGATCTTCGTGGTTGCCGCGCTCAGCGCATGGCGTGCTGCGGCGATCGCCGCGAGCCTACTGGCAGCTTGGTATGTCGGCTGCAGACTCTTCCCGCTCTTTGGCGATTTCGCGGCCTACTATCGGGGGAAGAAGTCACACCAAGAGTACGAGCGGCTCCGGTCCCGCCAGACGCTGCTCGGGTACAGCATGCTCCTATCCCTTGCAGCTTGCGCAGCGGTCGTTATCGCGGGACTGCACACCAGCCTGCCGTGGCGGGGATCGCCCGGGCAACTGGTTGACCGTAGTGGACTTCCCGGAGCCCTCGTGGTCCTCGTGATCGCGGCCGGAGTGGTGGCCGCAATCGGCGCGCTGCGCCAAGTGAGGCTGAACCATCTTCATGCCGCTGACGGCCTATCCGAATGGAGGGGTGGAGCACGGCTGGCTTCGGTCAGTCGGCAGCAGGGCCATCCGTTTAGCGTTTATTCTAGCAGCAAGCCATTCGTAGGTAGCGGTAGCCGTGTTATAACCTGGGCCTTCGCGCAACGCCTAGTTCGCCGGATAGAAGGTGATATCAGTACAAATAACCCGGAATATGAAACGCCACCATTCAGGACACAGGATCTAATCGATCATCTGAAAGAAAGACTCGACAGCCTGGTGACGGATGAGAACCCAGAGACCCGGCTCGCGGGCCTAGTTATTTCCGATCATGTACTCATTGAGGGTACTCATGCGCATCCGTACCTGCAGGTTTTGCATAGGAATGCTAGGGACCCGCGTGTATACAAGGCGATAGCACGGACAATCGCATATTCAGGCGATGCTGCACGCCATTATCTAGCGTGCCAGGTGGAGTCCTGGGGCGGCGAAATCGTAACAACCGTATTCGTTCACTTGTCGTTGCAGGGACGTACGCTGTATCTGGAATTCTCGACATATGCATTGCTGCCAACGAAGCCGGAATATCACGTTATCGACGAGGTCGGAGAAACCGGGCCAGCGGCAGTCATGCGTGCGACATGGAAGAGCATAGGCGGACTGCCTGAGGCGCTGCTGTCGCTGTGGCGACTGACCCTGGCACCCGGAGATCTGCTGACCGCACTCCGGGTCCGTAAGGACCCAACAGCCACGGCGCGCCGGGGCGTGAATATCGGCGCAACCGTCAGTGCCCGGGAGGCTGCCACAGCCGGTTCAAACGAGAACTACTTCCAGTACCGCGATATTTTCCAGCATTCGAAGATCATCGAGCGTCGCATTTTCTCCTCGGTTGCGGAATTCCTGGAAGACCGGGATGTTGATACGTCAGAGTTCCTGCAGCGGGCTAATACGATCCTCAACCAGGGTGTCATCATTAAGGCCGGAGGTGCCGTGACGGTTACGGATAGCGCCATTGGCAATCAGGCGACCGCGGGCGGTGGCGGCGCTCCTTCCTCCAATATGGGCGAATAGCGATTAGGATAATGACATGACTGGCGAGACCTGGCCTGGCGTACACAATGATGGCGTGATTATCAGTACACGCAACGGCTCGGTGAATATTTCTGGTTCAGCTATTGGTACCGGAGCCATGGTCGAAGGTCAAGTCGTGCCCAAGGCCCGCGGTCC
>Ga0213875_10000295_pt1 | contig 48180 bp, 47 predicted proteins | sample BarmaccomBMRX_R8_FD_160105 | JGI IMG/M metagenome (GOLD analysis project Ga0213875, IMG submission 160105) | Root-associated microbial communities from Barbacenia macrantha in rupestrian grasslands, the National Park of Serra do Cipo, Brazil - RX_R8 | ecosystem: Host-associated > Plants > Roots...
GCGATGAGTTCCACGCGGCCGTCGTTTGCGACGATCGAGGAGGCGCTGGAGGACATTCGGCAGGGCCGGATGGTGGTCGTCTGCGACGATCCTGATCGGGAGAACGAGGGCGATCTGACGATGGCGGCGCAGTTCATCACTCCCGAGGCGGTCAATTTCATGCGCAAGGAGGGCGGGGGGTTGATCTGTTTGGCGCTGACCGCGGAGCGGTGTGACGAGCTGGGTCTGGATCTGATGGCGGCCAAGAACGAGTCGGCGTTTGAGACCGCGTTTACGGTGTCGATCGAGGCGCGCTCGGGGGTGAGCACCGGTATCTCGGCGGCCGATCGAGCGCGGACGATCCAGGTGGCGATCGACGCGGGCGCCAGTCCCCGCGAGCTCGTTCAGCCCGGTCATGTGTTCCCGCTCAAGGCGCGCGCCGGTGGGGTGTTGGAGCGGGTCGGGCAGACCGAGGCGGCGGTCGATCTGGCGCGGCTGGCGGGCTTGAACCCGGCGGGGGTGATCTGTGAGATCATGAACGAGGACGGGACGATGGCGCGCGTGCCCGACCTGGTGGGCTACTGCGAGCGTCACGGGTGCCGGATGATCACGGTCGCTGACCTGGTGGCCTATCGGCGTCGGCATGAGAAGCTGGTCGAGCGGGTGGTGGCGACGGGGCTGCCGACCGCCTTTGGGGACTTCACCGCCGTTGGCTACCGCTCGCTGATCGATAACAAGCACCACGTGGCGCTGGTCAAGGGCGCCGTCGACGGCGTCGGTGACGTGCTCGTGCGCGTGCACTCGGAGTGTCTGACCGGCGATGTGTTTCATTCGCTGCGCTGTGACTGCGGTGAGCAGCTGGAGTCAGCGCTGGCGATGATCGAGCGCGAGGGCTGCGGCGTGCTGCTCTATCTCAGCCAGGAGGGCCGGGGCATCGGCCTGCTCAACAAGCTGCGCGCCTACAAGCTCCAAGAGCAGGGCCTGGACACCGTCGAGGCCAACCTGCGCCTGGGCCTGCCCGCCGACCTGCGCGACTACGGCATCGGCGCCCAGATCCTCGTCGACCTCGGCCTGACCAGCATCCGCATCCTGACCAACAACCCCAAGAAGATCTCCGGCCTGGCCGGCTACGGGCTCTCGGTCACCGACCAGGTCCCCATCGAGCACGCCCCCAACCCCCACAACGAGGCCTACCTGCGCGCCAAGGCCCAGCGCCTGGGCCACACCCTGCACCACCAGGGGATGGCCCTCGACGAGGAGATGCTCGAGGCCGAGGCCCACGACGACCGCCGCAACGATGGGATCCCACCCACCCGCTGATCGAGGGGTCGCGCTCTGCGTGGCGCGCTTCTACGCCGAGCTCGCGCAGCGGCTGGAGTCTGGCGCCCGCGGGGCGCTGTCGGAGGCCGGCGTCGCGACGGTCGCGACCTTCGACGTGCCAGGCGCGTTCGAGCTCCCGCTGCTGGCCAAGTACGCCGCCGAGTCCGGTCGCTTCGACGCCGTCGTGTGCCTCGGCGCGGTCATCCGGGGCGAGACCGACCACTACGACTACGTCTGCCGCGCGGCGAGCGACGGGATTCTCCGGGTCGCGCTGGACACCGGCGTGCCGTGCGGCTTCGGCGTTCTGACCGTGGACACCATGGAGCAGGCGCTCGCCCGAGTCAGCGGCGCAGACAAGCGCGACACCGGACGCCACGCCGTCGAGGCGGTCCTCGCCGCGCTGCGGGGCCGCGACGCGCTGCTGGAGCGCCGGGGGACCGCCGGGTTGGCGAGCTGAAGTCCGGCGCCGGCCAGCCGAGGCCGCCGGGGGACCGCTGGGTTCGCGAGCTGACGGCCGGCGCCGGGGTCAGCCGAGGCCGCCGAGCGCCGCCACCGCCTGGCCGCTGACCGCGTGCTGCTGGGGCGGCCCGATGCCAACGCCCCCCGACGACGGCGGTCCGGAGGGCCTCGGGGCGGGCTTGGGCTTCGGTGGAGCCGTGGTTGTCGTCGGGGTCGTCGTCGAGGGCGGCGCGGCGCTCGTCGTGGTCGTCGAGGCGCGGCCGCTGTCCTGCAGTGCCTCGTCGAGCAGCTGTTGGACGACCGCCGTCTGGTCGGGGATCTGCAGCCGCTTGCGCAGGACCGGGATCGCGCCCGACGGATTGCCGCTGAGCACCAGCGAGCGGCCAAGGTCGTAGAGCGCGTAGGCGTAGGTCAGGCTCCGGGGAGCCGCGGCGTCGGCGGCCGCGCGCAGCGTCGCGATCGCGCTCTGGTAGTCGCCGGCGAGCATCTCGCGATGGCCGGCCGCCTGCAGCGCCGCGGGCGACTGCGCGGCCGCCCGGGTCGCGCGCGGCCGGCGAGCGCGCGTGACGGGGCGCGACGGCGCGCTGGCCACCGCGCGAGAGCGGTTCGCCGTGCTCGGAGAGCCGCCCCTCCCAGAGAGCGCGACCGCGAGCCCGACGCCGGCGATCGCGGCGACGAGCGCCATCAGGGCGACCGCTCGGCCACGGCGCCGCGGGGCGGAGCGTCCGCCACCGCCTTGACGCGCGGACGCCACGTCGGCGGCGCGGCGCCTTCGCAGCTCGCCCCGCGTCCGGCGCGAGGCGCCGCTGGCGGGAAGCTCGGTCAGCGCCTGGCGCAGGTCGGCGACGAGCTCGCGGGCGCTGCTGGGGCGTTGCTCGGGCGCCTTGGCCATGCCGCGGCGCAGGACCGCGTCGACGGCCACCGGGAGGCTCCGGTCGCGCGCCGAGGCGCAGGGCGGCTCGTCGTGGATGTGCTGGCGCGCCTGCCCGGCGAAGTGCCGGGCGAGGAAGGGGCGCTCGCCGGTCAGCAGCTCGAACGCGACGACCGCGAGCGCGTAGCGGTCCGAGGCGCTCGTCGCGGGTCGGCCGAGCGCCTGCTCGGGGGACAGATAGGCGGCGGTGCCGAACAGCTCGTCGGCGGAGGAGATCGTCTCCTCGCTGACCAGCCGCGCGATTCCGAAGTCGCCGACGTGCAGGACCCGCGCGAGGTCGAGCAGGAAGTTGGCGGGCTTGATGTCGCGGTGGACGATCCCCTGGTCGTGGGCGTGGTCGAGCGCCGACGCGGCCTCGCCGAGCCAGCGCATCGCCTCGTGGCGGCGGACCGCCTCGATCCGGAGCGCGTCCGCGACCGTGCCACCGGGGAGGTACTCCATGACGATGAACGCGCGGCCGGGGTCCTCGCCGTCCTCGGGCTCGGCGTCGCCGACGTCGAAGACAGTGACGACGTGGGCGTGGGCGCCCACCCGGGCGGCGGCGCGCGCCTCGCGCTTGAAGCGGGCGACCGCGAGCTGGTCGTGGGCGAAGCGCTCGGAGAGGATCTTGATCGCCACCCGGCGGTCGAGCACGAGGTCCTCCGCGCACCACACCGAGGCCATGCCCCCGGAGGCGACGTGGCGACGCAGCCGGTACCGATCGGGCACCCGGGGCGCGGCGGGTGCCGATCCGCGTCCGGTCATCGATTGCGGGGCGCGTCGGAGGGGGTCAGGGCAGCGTCCTTCCGCCAGGTCGGAGCGCGAATGCTACGGACCTCCGGCGCACGATGAGCCCTCACGCCCGGGTCGTTGGATTCGCGAGGGGTCCGGCGCCGGAGGGGTCCGCGGACTCTCCTATACTTCCGCGCCCATGGCCAAGATCTGTCACGTGTGCGCCAAGGGACCGTCGTTCGGCAACAGTCGCAGCCACTCGATGGTCGCTACCCGTCGGCGCTTCGATCCCAACCTGCAGCGCGTGCGCATCGACGACGGCGGGACGCCGCGGCGCGTCTACGTCTGCACGCGGTGTCTGAAGGCCGGCAAGATCACCAAAGCTCGCTGAGGTGTCCTCGCCGGGGCGAGTGACCCACGAGCGGCGGGCCTCCGATCCGAGCCTCGTCCGTTTCCGCGCCCTGATCCGGGCGGGGCTCGCCGCGCTCGAGGAGCGACGCGACGAGGTCAACGACCTCAACGTCTTTCCGGTCGCCGACGGCGATACCGGCGACAACATGGTGCTGACGCTGCGCGCGGTTCTCGAGGAGCTCGACCATCTCTCCTCGGTGCAGGGCGGGGCGCTCGGACGCGACGAGATCGTCGCCTCCGTCGCCCGGGCGGCGCTGCTCGGCGCGCGCGGAAACTCGGGGGTCATCCTCTCGCAGCTCATTCGCGGTGCCGCCGAGGAGCTTGCCAGCCGTCCCGGCGAGCTGGTCGACCCCGTCCTCATCGGCGCCGCGCTCGCTCGCGCCGCCGACCAGGCCTACGGCTCGGTGCGCGAGCCCGCGGAGGGCACGATCCTCACCGTCGTGCGCGAGATGGCCCACCGCGTGGCCTCCGATCTCGCGCACATGGCCGAGCCGCGCCTGCGCGAGCACGCCTCGGCGGCCGAGCAGGACCTCGTCATCGCCGACGTCATCCAGAGCGCCCTGCGAGCCGGCGAGGACTCGGTCCGGCGGGGGCCCGACCATCTGCCGGTGCTGCGCTCGGCGGGCGTCGTCGACGCCGGCGGCTTCGGGCTCACCGTCCTGCTCGCCGGCATCCTCGGCGAGCTGCGCGGCACCGAGCCCCCGCGTTCCCCGGAGCCGGCGCCGGCCCGCGCGAGCCGTCCCGAGCACGCCTCGGCGACCTACCGCTACTGCACGAACTTCGCGGTCACCGGGCACGAGCTGACGCCGCGGGCGTTCATCGCGCAGCTCGAGCGGATCGGCGACTCGGTGCTGGTCGTCGGCGACGCCTCGACGCTGAAGGTCCACGTCCACACCGACGATCCCGACGCCGCGACGGCGCTGTTCGCCGCCGCGGGCGCGATCTCCCACCGCGACGTCACCGACATGCGCAGCCCCCGGTGATCCCGCGGGCCGGGCCAGGGCTGCGCCGCACCGTCGGCTAGCCCGGCGTCCGCGGGTTGCCGACCGGGACCGCGGTCATCATCGACGCGCCATGAGCAGCCGGATGACACAGGCGGCATCCGACTGGCGAGCCGGCCGGAACAGGACCCCGCCGACCCTGCCCGGTCTGGCAGCTGGACGACTCCGGCACGGGGTGGGCGGGTCCAGGTCGCGAGGCTGGATGCGCAGAGCAGGACGATTCGCACGGCGCGCCATCCGGCGAGGCAGGATGCCGAGCGCGCGCCTGGCGCGAACCCAGGCCAGAGAGGATGCCGAGCGCGCGGCAAGCCCGAGGGCGAGCGGATGCCAGGCGTGAGCGCGTTTGCCAGCTCACGGCCGCTGCATCCCGGCGAGCTCGCCGACGCGCCCGTGCGCTACCCGCGGCCGACGCGCCTGGCGCACCAGCTGTGCGTCGACGGCGCCAAATCGCGGGCGGCGGCCGCCACGCTCGGCCTGCAGACCGTCGGCGACCTGCTCGAGCATCTGCCCCGCGACCGTCGCGAGGCGCGCTGCATCGGCCAGCTCGTGGCCGGCGAGACGGCCACGGTCGTCGTCGAGGTGCGCGTGATCGCGGCGCGCTCGGTCCGCCGGCGAGGCATGCGCCCGCTCGTCGAGGCGACCGTCGCCGACGCGAGCGGATCGATGACGGCGACCTTCTTCAACCAGCCGTGGCTTGCCCAGAAGTACCCGGCGGGGACCCGCCTGGCGCTCCACGGCAAGTACGAGACGCGCAACCGCTTCCGCGTCCAGGGCCATGCCCGCACCGCCGAGGCGACCGCCGGCGAGACGGGGGTCGCGCACTATCCGGCGACCGAGGGGCTGACCTCGACCCAGATCCTCGCCCTCGTGCGCGCGCACGCCGACGCCCTGCAGGACGTCGGCGAGCCACTGCCGGCGATGCTCCGGGTCTCCGAGCGCCTGCCCGAGCGACGCGAGGCGCTCGCCGCGCTGCACTTCGACGCCGACGACGAGCACGCCGCCCGGCGGCGCCTGGCCTTCGAGGAGCTCCTGCTCGCCCAGCTGGCGCTGCTGCGCCGCCGCCGGCTGCGCGGCCGCGGGCGGAGCGCCCCCGCGCTCGACGGAGCGCCCGAGCGCAGCCGCCGGTGGCTCACCGAGCTGCTGCCGTTCGCTCTGACCGGCGACCAGCGCCGCGCGATCGAGGAGATCGACGCCGACCTGGCCCGTGCGCGCCCGATGCAGCGGCTGCTGATGGGCGAGGTCGGCTCGGGCAAGACCGTCGTCGCGCTGCACGCGCTGCTGCGCGCCGTCGAGCAGGGCCATCAGGGACTGATGATGGCTCCCACCGAGGTGCTCGCCGAGCAGCACTTCGCCACCATCCAGGCACTGATGCCCGGCGAGGCGGTGGCGATCGGGCTGCTGACCGGATCGACGCCCGCGCGGCGACGCGCGGACCTGCTGGGCAAGCTCGCCACCGGAGAGCTGTCGCTCATCGTCGGGACCCACGCCCTGATCGAGGATCCGGTTCGCTTCGCCGCGCTCGCCGTCGCGGTCATCGACGAGCAGCACCGCTTCGGGGTGCGCCAGCGCGCCGCGCTCGACGCCAAGGCGCCCGCCGGCCAGGGCCCGCACATGCTGCACATGACCGCGACGCCCATCCCGCGCACCCTCGCGCTCTCCCACTACGGCGACCTCGACTTCACCGTGCTCGCCGAGCTGCCCCGCGGCCGCCAGCCGATCCAGACCTTCGTCTGCTCCACCGAGCGCGAGCGCGCCCGTGCCTACGATCGGATCCGCGAGGAGCTGCGCACGGGGCGCCAGGCGTTCGTCGTCTGCCCGCTCGTCGCCGAGTCCGAGCTGATGCAGGCCCGGGCGGCGACCGCGGAGTTCGAGCGGCTGCGCGGCGGCGAGCTGCGTGAGTTCTCGGTGGCGCTCCTGCACGGCCAGCTGAGCGCGCACGACAAGCACGACGTCATGGCGCGCTTCGCCGCCGGCGAGGCCGACGTCCTCGTCGCGACCTCGGTGATCGAGGTCGGGATCGACGTGCCCAACGCGACCGTCATGCTCGTCGAGGACGCCGATCACTACGGCCTCTCGCAGCTGCACCAGCTCCGCGGCCGGATCGGGCGCGGCGAGCACCCGTCGCTGTGCCTGCTGTTCGGGGCCAAGGGCTCGGCGCGGCTGCGGGCGCTGGCCCGGCATTCGGACGGGTTCGCGCTCGCCGAGGTCGACCTCGAGCTGCGCGGCGAGGGCGAGCTCGTCGGCACCCGCCAGAGCGGCATGGCGCAGTTCCGGATCGCCGAGCTGCCGCGCGATCGCGAGCTGCTCGAGCGCGCGCGCCTGCGCGCGGAGGCGATCGATGCCGCCGACCCCGAGCTCGAGCTCGCCGAGCACGCGCTGCTCGGCGATGCCCTGCGCGGTCTCTACGGCGCCGAGGCGGGGGCTCCCATCCGGGCCTGATCGGTTGTGGCCGAGCTCGAGCGCGAGCGTGCCCCAGTTCTGGCTCGTGAAGGCCGAGAAGGTCGAGCCCCGCTGGGCCGGAACGGCGGCGTAGACCCCGGCGCTGCCCGTGGTGGTCTGGGCGTCGCCGTTGGGTCGCGGCCGGGTTCGAGCTGACCACCGCGGTGGTCGTGCTGTTGGCGCCGAGCCGGACGAGCTGGGCCGCGGCGAAGCTGCCGCCGGCCTGCCCGGGTTGATCGTCAGCGAGCCGGTCCCGCTCGCCGTCGAGGAGCTGGTGAAGGTCTCGTCCCACTGGTAGGTGGTCCGTGAGCCCCGGATCTAGTTCTGGGGGCCGAACACCCGATCGGTGATGGTGCCGCCGGTGAAGGTGGCGCCGCTCAGGGTGGCGGTGATGCTAACCGCGACGGCGGTGTTGATGGTGGCGGTCGCCGGCGCGGCGATGGCGGTGGTGGTCGCATGGCCAGCGTGACCGTGCCTTGCAGGGTGTGCAGGCGTCGCCGCGCCTCCGCGCCACGCCTGGGTCCGCCGGTCGTCGCCGACCGCCGTGACGTTTCCTGATCGGCACAATGCGCGAAGGCCTTTGAACCAAACGTCCAGCGGAAAGGGGGTCGGTCGCGCGGTGCGGGTCGTCGGGGGACGACACGGCGGTCGGACGCTGATCGCGCCTCGCGGCGCAGCCACCCGCCCGACCTCGGACCGGGTCCGCGAGGCGGCGTTCTCGATCCTCGGGGAGCTCGACGGCCTCGACGTGCTCGACCTGTTCGCGGGCTCGGGCGCGATGGCGATCGAGGCGCTGTCCCGCGGCGCCGCGCGCGCCACGCTCGTCGACTCCTCCGACGCCGCCGTCGCGGCGATGCGGCGCAACCTGGCGACGCTGCAGATCGAGGCCGAGGTCGTGCATCAGCCCGCACTGCGGTTCCTGCAGCGCGCACGCCACGCCGCGCGCCAATACGATCTCGTCTTCCTCGACCCTCCATACCGCCACGGCGATCGGCTCGCGGCGGACCTCACCCGGGCGCTTTCACCGGTGCTCGCGAGTGGATCCCGCGTGCTCGCCGAGAGCGACCGCCGCCGTCCGCTCGAGCTCGGCCTCGAGCTCGTCGACCGGCGCCGCTATGGCGACACCCTGATCAGCATCCATGACGCCCGATAACCGCACCGCCATCTGCCCGGGAACCTTCGACCCGGTGACCTACGGCCATCTCGACGTCATCGGCCGCGCGTCCAAGATGTTCGAGACGCTCGTCGTCGGGGTCGTCAACCTCCCGTGGCGCAAGGGCAGCACGCTGTTCAGCACCGAGGAGCGGATCGCGTTTCTGACCGACGCGACCGGTCATCTGCCGAACATCGTCATCGAGCCCTTCAGCTCGCTGCTGGTGACGTTCGCGCGCGATCGCGGCGCGCTGGCCATCGTCAAGGGCCTGCGGGCGATCTCGGACTTCGAGTACGAGCTGGAGATGAACCAGCTCAACCGCTATCAGGCGCCGGACATCGAATCCGTTTACCTGATGGCGTCGCCCAAGTACAGTTTCATCAGTTCAAGCGGCGTCAAGGAGCTCGCGACCTTCGGGGGGGAGATCGAGGATCTCGTCCCGGTCGAGGTGGCGCGGCACCTGAAGGAACGACTCGGACGCTGACGAAGATAAGGCAAGCGCAATGGATGTTCTGGTACTGATCGACAAGCTGGACGACCTCGTCCACAACGCCAAGCCGGTCCCGTTGACCGACCAGGTCCGCGTCGATAAGGAGGAGATCTACGACATCCTCGACCAGATGCGGGCCACGATCCCCGAGGAGATCAAGCAGGCCCGCTGGATCGTCAAGGAGCGACAGGAGATGCTCGCCGAGGCCAAGCGCGAGGCGGAGCGGATCGTCAAGGAGGCGCGCGAGCGCCAGGAGCGGCTCGTCTCCGACGAGGAGGTCACCAAGCAGGCCGAGCGCGCCGCCGAGGACATCATCGAGGACGCGCGCGGCCGAGAGCGTGAGATCCGGCTCGGCGCCGAGGACTACGCCGATGAGATCCTCAACACGCTCGAGGTCAACCTGAGCAAGTTCATCGCCGCCGTCCAGCGCGGCCGCGATCGCCTGGCGGGCAAGGACGAGCCCGCCGAGGTCTCCTAGCCCGTCAGCGGGCCTCGGCGGGTCGCCTCGCGGGGCCCAGCGGGTCGCCTCGCGGGGCCCAGCGGGTCGTCAGCGGGTCCGGAACTCGCTCAGGCCCTCGGGGGGCTCCTCGGTCACGTCGACCGCGTTGACGTCCGCGAGGGCGGGGCCCTGGCGGCAGAAGTCGATCACGGCCTCCACCGCCGCCGCGGGACCCTCGAGCACCGCCTCGACCGCGCCGTCGTCGCGGTTGGTCGCCCATCCGGCGACCCCCTCGCTCTCGGCCTTCTCGCGCGTCGAGTCGCGGAAGAAGACGCCCTGGACCTTGCCGGTGACCGTGATGCGCCGGCGGACGATCGGCTCGCTCATGCGGGCATTGTCGCGGGTTTGCGGGTCTTTCCGTCCGCAGGCCCCGCGATGCTGTGCGACCTCATGCAGGCACTGTGGCTGACCATCGGCGTGCTCATCGGCGCCGCGCTCGTATTCGCGGCGCTGGCGCCGCGTCTGCGCGCGCTCGCAGCGCAGGCCTCGCGCGGCGGCGAGCTCGACCGCGAGCTCGTCCAGGCGCGGTCTGATCTGGCCCACGAGCGCGACCGCGCCGCGGAGCGGCTCGCCGACCTCCACGATGCCCAGGAGCGGTTGTCCGCGTCGTTCAAGGCGCTGAGCGCCGAGGCGCTGCAGTCGTCGATGGGACAGCTGACCGAGATGGCCCGCGCCCAGCTGCGCACGGCGCAGACCGAGGCGCACGGGGACCTCGACAAGCGCCAGCAGGCGGTCGAACAGCTGGTGGCCCCGCTGCGCGAGCAGCTCGGTCGCGTCGACAGCCAGTTGCTGCGCCTCGACCAGGAGCGTCGGGAGTCGCGGGGCCGGCTCGAGTCCCAGCTGCGCACGCTGAGCGAGACCGGCGACCGACTCCGGGTCGAGACCGGCGCGCTCGTCACGACTCTGCGCAAGCCCAACGCGCGCGGGCAGTGGGGGCAGATGACCCTGCGCAACGTCGTCGAGGCGGCCGGGATGCTGCGCCACTGCGACTTTCAGGAGCAGACCTCCTACGCCGGGGACGAGCGGACCCTGCGTCCCGACATGGTCGTGCGGATGCCGGGCGGCAAGCACGTCGTCGTCGACGCCAAGGCCCCGCTGCAGGGCGTGCTCGACGCGCACGGCGCCCGCGACGAGGCCGAGCGCGATGGGCACCTGCGCGACCACGCGCGGCTGCTGCGCAAGCACGTGCGGGCGCTCGCCGACAAGGCCTACTGGGACCGGCTGGAGACGACCCCCGACGTCGTCGTCATGTTCCTGCCCGGCGAGTCCCTGCTCGGGGCGGCGCTCGACGCCGACGCCGCGCTGCTGCAGGACGCGATGGCCCTGCGCGTCCTGATCGCCACGCCGACGACGCTGCTGGCGATGCTCCACGCGGTCGCCTACGGCTGGCAGCAGGAGCGCGTCGCCGAGTCCGCCCAGGCGATCTCCGAGCTCGGCCGCGAGCTGCATGGCCGCCTCGTCAAGCTCTCGACCCTCCTCGGCACCCTCGGAACCCGGCTCAACGCCGCCGTGCGCGCCTACAACGAGACGGTCGGCTCCTACGAGGCGCGCGTGCTGCCCGGCGCCCGGCGGTTCGCCGACCACGGCGCGGTCGCCGAGGGCCGCGCACTCCCCGAGCTCGAGCCGGTCACCGAGTCCGCCCGCCCGGTCCACGTCGCCGAGCTCCAGCTCGACCTCGACGGCGCCGTCCCGGAGCCGGTGCGCCGCGGGCGTCTGCGTGCCGCGGAGTAGCGCGGCAGCCGGTCGGCCACCCGGAATCGACGGCGCGCCGCGGAGCAGCCGGGGCCAGCCGGTCGCCCGTCCGGAATCGACGGTGCGCCGCGGAGTAGCCGGGGCAGCCGAGCGCCCGTCCGGAATCGACGGCCACGGCTGGCGAACCGGCGTGTAACCGACGCTCAGCGTCGGTTACACGCCCAGGTTCTGGTACCCCTCCTCGGTTCCGAGCTCGGGGGCCGTTGAGACCCTGCCCTTGTGTGCGCTGACACCCACCGACCACGCACCGAGCCTCCGGGGAACGCGGGCAGGGGGCCTCGACGACCCCCGGGACGCGCTGCCGAACCGCCCGCCCCGAACCACCCCGAACCACCCCCGAGCCGTCGGCCCCGCTACGAGGGCGGCCCGGCCGTCACCCGTGGCCGTTGCGCGACTCCCACCACCTGACCAGATCGTCGATCTGGTGGGGCAGGGGATCGGCCGACGGCTTGCGGTGGCGCACGAAGAACAGGGCGTCGTCGATGTCGAGCCCCTCGCGCACCGCGACCACCCCCGCGGCGACCGCGGCCGAGCGCTGCCAGCCGGCGCGACAGTGCACGTAGCTCGACATGCCGGCGTCGAGCCAGCCGGTGACGAGGCGGACCGCGGACTCGAGCACCTCCGCGGGGAGGTGGCCGAAGTCGACGAGGTTAAGTCGCTCCTCGAAGATGCCGCTGGCGGCGTAGGCCGCGAGCACGTGGTCGTGCTGGCCGGGGGAGTACTCGTCCTCGCTGACGAGGTTGAGGACCCGGCGCACGCGCAGGCCGGCGAGCGTGTCGACGTCGTGGATGTCGAGCGGGAAGGCGCCGATGACGAGACCGTCGTAGACCTCGGCGAGCCCGTAGCTGTCGAACCATTCGGACATCGTCAAGGCATGATGGCCGGTTTCGCGCATCGATAGGCTAGGTTCGTGGCGCCGGCGACCGACAGCTTCGATCTGGCGGGGCTCCGTCTGAGTTCCGGGGAGGGTCGACGGCTGCATCTGGAGGTGGCGATCGACCCGTTCGAGCTCGGGGGCGAGCGCTATGTCCTGCAGCCGCCCAGCCAGCCGGTGCGCCTCGACGTCTCGCGCACCATCGGCAACGGGTACGTGCTGCGGCTGCGCTTCGTCGCGCGGCTCGGTGGGCCGTGCATGCGCTGCCTGGCGCCGGCGACGCCCCATTTCGAGGTCGATGCCCGCGAGGTCGCCCAGCCGGGAGGGGGCGACGAGCTCGAGTCCCCGTACGTGACCGGCGACGAGTTGCACCTGCGCGACTGGGCGCGGGACGCGCTGGCGCTCAGCCTCCCCACGCAGCTGCTCTGCCGGGCGCAGTGCGCCGGGCTGTGCGCGATCTGCGGGGCCGACCTGAACCTCGCCGCATCCGACCACGAGCACGCGAGCGAGCCCGATCCCCGCTGGGCCAAGCTCTCCGAGCTGCGATTCGAGTGACCCACGCCGGCGGGCAGGATTTCGGTGCTGACCGCAGAAGTGTTGCTGACCAAATGTTCGGGGCGTTTCGGAGCTGGATCGGATGACAGGCGGCGAGGACTCGGTGCCGCGCCGTGCCGGCGCGGCCTCGGCGGGGTCCGCTCGCGCGCAGGCGCCGGCGGCGGCGACCGCGATCGCCGAGCTGACGAGCCTGACGCTCGGCCGCCGGCCGCTCGCCCAGCTCCTGCAGACGATCGCCGGAGCGGTCGTCGGCCACAGCGGCTGCGCGACGGTCTCGGTCGCGCTGCTGCGCACCGGCGGCGAGGAGTACGAGGTCGCCGCGGTTGTCGGCGAGCGCGAGGACCTTCTCGGCCAGGCCAGCCCCGCCGCCGCCTGGCAGACGCTCCTCAGCGCGGGGTCCAAGCGGCGCGGGGTGCACTGCATCCGGGGCGGATCGGTCACCGACGCCGACCTCGAGGCGGCGCTCGGGCGCCAGGCGCCGCGGTCACGCGCCCCCGGGGCGGGCGACGTGCTCATCCTGCCGATCGCCGGGCCCGAGGGCCGCTGCGCGGCGATGGTGTGCGCCACCGATCCGGTTGCCGATCCCGCCTCCGGCGCCAGCGACCCGCGTCCGATCACCGACGCCGATCGGCGCCAGCTGACGGCGATCGCCGAGCACGCCGCGCTGGCGATCGACGCCCTGCGCCAGACCCAGGCGCTCGACAGCGCGCTCGGACGCGAGGCGCACGACACCGCGAGGCGGCGGCGCGGCGCGGAGGAGCTCGCCTACATGGCCTACCACGACGCGCTGACCGAGCTGCCCAACCGGATCATGGCCGAGGAGCAGATCGAGCTCGCGCTCGCGCGAGCGCGGCGCAACCGCGGCTCGGTCGCGCTGCTGTTCGTCGACCTCGACGGCTTCAAGGAGGTCAACGACACGCTCGGCCACGCCGCCGGCGATCAGCTCCTCGCCGAGGTGGCGACCCGGTTGCGAGCGGTGCTGCGCGGCTCTGACATGCTCGCGCGCCAAGGCGGCGACGAGTTCCTCGTGCTGCTCGCGGATCTTCCCGCGGACGCCGCGATCCCGGTCGAGAACGTCGCCGGCAAGCTGCTCGACGCGCTGCGCGAGCCCTTCGACATCGCGGCTCGCAAGCTGCGCTCGAGCGCGAGCATCGGGGCCGGCATCTATCCCGCGGAGGCCGACGACACCGAGGCGCTGTTGCGCATCGCCGACGAGGCGATGTACAGCGCCAAGTCGGCCGGCGGGGGGCGGATGGCCTTCCACCGCCGCTCGGACGCGGTGCTCTCGCGGCGCGCCAGCCTGTCGGTCCAGCTCCTGACCGCGATCCGCGAGGACGAGCTCGAGCTGCACTACCAGCCGGTCTGGTCGCTGAGCTCGCCTCGCAGTGTCATCGGGGTCGAGGCGCTCCTGCGCTGGCAGCATCCCCAGCACGGGCTCCTGCGCCCCGACGCGTTCATCAACGCCGCCGAGCAGAGCGTCGCCGGTGACGAGCTCGTCTCCTGGGTGCTCGCCGAGGCCTGCCGTCAAGCCCGACGATGGGCGCAGCGCGACCTGCGCCCGACGATCGGGATCAACGTCTCGCAGCAGCAGTTGCTCGCGCCGACCTACGTCGATCTCTTCCTCGGGACGATCGCCGGGGCCGACTTGCGCCCCGACCAGTTCGCGATCGAGCTGACCGAGTCGGCCTGGACGATCGACGCCGCCGAGACGCACGCCGTCCTCGGTCGCCTGCGTGAGCAGGGAGTTCGCGCGACGCTCGACGACTTCGGCGCCGGCTACACGACGCTGTCGCGTCTGCGTCAGCTCGCGTGCGACCTCATGAAGGTCGATCGCGGCCTGCTCGCCGCCGTTCCCGCCGACCCGGGCGCGACCGCCCTGGCCACGGCGGTGTTCGAGCTCGCCGCCGCCTCGGGCGCGCCGGTCGTCGCCGAGGGGGTGGAGACCGAGGACCAGGTGACGCTGCTGCGCTCGCTCGGCGTCGAGCACGCGCAGGGGTTCCTGTTCGGCCATCCGCTGACCGGCGACCGCCTGAGCGTGCTGCTGTCGCGCCATCGCCCGGCCGACGCGTTCCCCGACGGCCAGCCCGTGGCGGACATCACCGCCCGGGCCGCGACGCCCAGATGACCGGCGGCCCGCCTGCTAGCCTGCGGCCCTCTCATGGCCGTTCCCAAGCAGAAGCAGTCCCACGCCCGCACCTCGCACCGCCGCGCCCAGCACAAGCTCGGCGCGCCGGTCTACAACGAGTGCCCGCAGTGCCACAGCCCACGGCGCCCGCACCGGGTGTGCCCGAACTGCGGGAGCTACCGCGGACGCGCGGTCATCGCCGAGACCGGCCAGCAGTCGGGCTGAGCCCACCGATGGTCACCGTCGCGGTCGACGCGAGCGGCGCCGACCTCGGCCCCAAGGAGGTGGCGGCCGGCGCGGAGCGGGCCGCCGCCGGCGGTATCGGCGTGATCCTGTTTGGGCCGCGCGACGAGATCGGCGAGGTGCCGGGCGTCGAGGTCGTCGACGCCGCGGTCTCGATCGCCAAGGCCGCCGATCCCGCGCATGCGGTCCGCTCGACGCCCGAGGCGTCGATTGTCCAGGCAGCGCGCGCGGTCGCCGACGGTCGCGCGCAGGCGCTCGTCTCCGGCGGCTCGACCGGTTCGGCGCTCGCCGCCGCACTGTTCAACATCCGCCGGGATCGGGGGATCCACCGTCCGGCCCTGGCGCTCCCGCTGCCGATGCTCGCCGGTCCGCCGGTGCTGCTGCTCGACGTCGGCGCCAACGTCAGCTGCCGGCCCGAGCATCTCGTCCAGTTCGCCCACATGGGCTCGGCGTTCGCCGCCGCGGTGCTCGGGATGTCGAGCCCGCGGGTGGCGCTGCTGTCCAACGGCGAGGAGGCGGTCAAGGGCACGCCGGAGCTGATCGCCGTGCATGAGCAGCTCGCGGGGGCCGCGGGGACCGGGCTGAACTTCGTCGGCAACGTCGAGGGGACCCAGATCGTCGACGGTGCCGCCGACGTCGTGGTCATGGACGGCTTCACCGGCAACATCACGCTGAAGCTGATCGAGGGGGTGTCGGGTCGCACGCTGCGCGGGCTGCGCGACACCGCCCAGGCGACGGCGCGGACGCGTGTCGGCTATCGACTGCTCGATCCGGCGGTGCGTCAGCTGTATGACGCGATCGATCCCGAGCGCCCCGGCGGCGCCTACCTGCTGGGGCTGCGCCAGCTTGGCGTCGTCGCCCACGGCCGCTTCACGCGCCGCGGCTTCCAGCGCGCGATCGAGGTCGCCGCGCGCGGCGTGCAGGAGGAGGTCGTGGCCACGACGCGATCGGCGCTCGCCGCCGCCGGCGCGCTGCGGACCGGCGCGCCCGACGCCGCCGCGGCCACGGTGGACTCCTCGACGGCGCCGGTCGAGTAGTCATCGCGCGGGCGCGAGCCCTGGCCGCCGTCCGCGTCGGCGGGTACCGTTGGATGGCGATGACTCGAGAGGAAGTGTTCTCCCTGGTGCGTGCGCACCTCGTCGACGAGCTCGAATGCAGCCCGGACGCGATCAGCGAGGCGACGCGCTTTCGCGAGGACCTGAACGCCGACTCGCTCGATCTCTACACCCTCGTGCAGGAGCTCGAGGACTCCTACGGGGTGCGGATCGGGGACGACGAGGCGGCCCGGATCCTCACCGTCGGTCAGGCGGTCGACTTCGTGCTCGCCCACGGCCTGCCGGCCTCCACGGCCGCCGCGCCCCCGAACCTCGGCCCGGGCTCCGACCCTGAGTGACCGGCGCTCGCCAGCCGGCGGCGCCCGCACCGGCGCCGGGCTCGCCCGACGCCCTGCGAGAGCTGCTGGAGAGCCTGCCCGACGACCTCGCGACGCCGGTCTTCCAGCACTCGTCCTGGACCGTGAAGCGCTCGGAGTCCTACGAGCGCCTGGCATTCCTCGGCGACAGCGTGCTCGGGCTCGCGATCACCACGCACCTGTACCCGCGGCTGGACCCCGAGGGCTTCGGGCCCGGCCGCTTGACGAAGATCCGAGCGCAGGCGGTCTCGGGGCGTTCCTGTCGCGCCGTCGCCGAGCGCCTGGGAGTGCCCGAGCGGCTGCGCGTCGCCGCCCCGCCCGGGGCCCTCGCCGGGATCGATGCGCTCATCTGCACCGAGCGGGTGCTCGCCTCGGTGATCGAGGCGGTAATCGGCGCCTGCTACCTGAGCTTCGGCTACGACACGACCGCGGCCGCCGTCGTCGCGGCGTTCACCCCGGAGATCGAGGAGGCGCTCGAGCATCCGGTCGACTTCAAGTCCGCGCTGCAGGAGCGGTTGGCGCGCCGGGGCGAGCTCGTCAGCTATGCGGTGGTCGACGAGCAGGGCCCGCCCCACGACCGCACGTTCACGGTGTCGGCGACGATCGCGGGCGTCGAGATCGGCAGCGGCAGCGGGCGCAGCAAGAAGGACGCCGAGCAGATCGCGGCTCAGGCGGCGCTCGCCGAGATGTCCCCGTGAGGAGCGGCGCGTGTATCTGAAGTCGGTCACCCTCAAGGGCTTCAAGTCGTTCCCCGATCGCACCCGGCTCGAGTTCGGGCCTGGGGTCAGCGTCATCGTCGGCCCCAACGGGTCGGGCAAGTCAAACGTGACCGACGCGGTGCTGTGGGCGCTCGGCGAGCAGTCGCCGGTGGCGGTGCGCGGCCAGTCGATGCAGGACGTCATCTTCGGCGGCGGCCCGGGACGACAGGCCGCCGGGCATGCCGAGGTCGAGCTCGTGCTCGACGACGGCGAGGGCGAGCTTGGACTCGGCGCCCCCGAGGTGTCGATCGTCCGCCGGTTCGACCGCTCTGGCGAGGGCGAGTACCGTCTCGCCGGCGCGCGCTGCCGCCTCGTCGACGTCCTGGAGGTGCTGTCCGACACCGGCCTGGGCAAGGAGATGCACTCGGTCATCTCGCAGGGGCGGATTGAGTCGCTCGTCACCTCCAAGCCGCGTGAGCGCCGGCTGCTGATCGAGGAGGCCGCGGGGCTGGGCAAGCACCGCAAGCGCCGCCGGCGCGCTGCGCTGCGGCTGCAACGCACCCAGGACAACCTCGACCGCGCGCTCGACGTCGAGCGCGAGGCGCGTTCCCGGCTGCGCCCGCTCAAGCGCCAGGCCGAGGCCGCCGAGCTCCACGAGCGCCTGCACCGCCAGTCGCTGGAGATCCGGTGGGAGCTCGCGCGCGACGACGTGCGCGATCGCGGCGTGGCGCTCGGCGCCGCGCAGGCCGCGGCCGCCGACGTGCGCGCTCGTCGCGAGCGGCTCGCCGCCGTGCGCGCCGAGGTGGCGGCCGAGCGCGAGGCCGCCGAGGAGGCGCTGGCCGCGCGCGGGGCCGAGCGCGAGGCGTGGTCGCATCGCGCGTACGCGGCGCGAGCGGCGACCCAGCGGATCGGCGATCGGATCGAGTCGCTCGAGCGCTCGGCGAGCGCGATCGCCCAGCGCCGCGAGCGGGCGGGCCGGGTGATCGCCGCGCTGGCCCAGCGGGCCGAAGCCGACGCCGAGGATCCCGAGCTCGACGTGCGGATCGAGCGCCTCGCAGAGGAGCTGACCGCGCTGGATCGCGATCGCGAGGCCGAGCTCGCCCGCCAGCTCGCCGAGCTCGAGACGCGGGTGGTCCGGGCCGACGCGCGCGTCGCCGAGGCCGCCCGGGCTGCTGACGCCGCCCGGGAGCGCCGGGCGCACGCCGACGCGACGCTCGAGGGCGCGCGGACCACCGTCCGCGTGGCCGAGCGCGGCGCCGAGGGCTGTCGCCGGGAGGCGGCCCGGATCGGCGGTGAGCTCGCCGGGGTCAATCGCTTCCTGCGCGACCACGCGATCGGGGTGCGCGGCGCGGCGGCGCTCGCTGACGAGCTCGAGGTCGAGGCCGGGTACGAGCTCGCGGTCGCGGCGGCGCTCGACGGGCGTCTCGGCGCGGCGCTCGCGGTCGACCGTGACCGAGCGGGCGGACTGCTCGACGAAGCGGGGGAGGCCGGCGGGCGCGCGCTCGTGCTCGGCGGCGCGTCGTCCGACGGACACGCCGCCGGGCCGTCGCCGGGACCGGGGGCCGAGCGCCTCGTCGAGCGCGTCCGGGGCGCGCCGGAGGCGATGGTGATCGCGGGCGCCCTGCTGCGGGCGACCTGGGTGGTCGAGGATCTCGCCGCGCTACCCGCCGACTTCGACGGGGTGGCCGTCACCCGTGCCGGGCGCGTGTGGTCGGCGGCCGGCCGCGAGCTGCGCCAGGCGCCGGCCGTCGGCGAGGATCGCGTGCTCGCCGAGCGCAATCGGCGCCAGGAGCTGATCGCCGCCAGCGAGGCCGCCGTCCAGGCCGAGGTGCAGGCCCGAGCGCAGGAGCAGCGAGCGGCCGGCGAGGCGTCGCGGGCCGAGGCCGAGCGCGAGCGCGAGGTCTCGGCGCACCGGCGGGCCGTCCGTGGGCTCGACGAGGCCCAGGAGGAGCGCCGGCGCATCGCAGCGGTGATCGAGCAGCGGCGGGCCGCGCCCGACGACGGGCCCCAGGCGGGGCGTCGTGCGCAGTTGACCGCCGAGCTCGCCGCGCAGGAGCGCCTGCGCGAGCGGGCGCGGCGCGAGCGCGCCGAGAGTGCGCAGCGGCTGGCGGAGCTGCGCGAGGCGGTGCGGCGCGACGAGGCGCTGGCCCCGGCGCTCGACGAGGTCCGGGCGGGCCTCATCGCGGCCGCCGAGGCCGCGCGCGGCGCGCTGGCGCGCTTGCAGGCCGCGCTGGCGGCCGATCGCGAGGCCGGCGAGCAGGCCGCCGGGCGATTGCGGGCCGCCGCGGCGCGCGAGGCGACGCTGCACGCCGGCATGAGCGCCGAGAACGACGCGCTGACTCGCGCCGAGGTGACCCTCGAGCGCGCCCGCGACCGCGAGACCGAGACCCGGCGGGTGCTCGGGGTCCTCGCCGCCGAGCTCGAGCTCGCCGCCGAGCCGGCGGCCGAGGCGCTGCACGCGGAGGCCCGCGAGGGGATGCAGACTCGGCTGCAGCGGCTCGCCCGCCGCCGCGAGCAGCTTGGGCCGGTCAACCCCCTCGCCCAGCGGGAATACGCCGAGGCGGTCGCCCACGTCGAGGAGCTCGAGGTCCAGCGCGCCGATCTGGAGGCGGCGCTGCGCGAGCTTCAGACGTTGATCTCCGACACCGACCGGCAGATCCGCACCACCTTCGAACAGACCTTCGCGGCCACCGCCGCCGCGTTCACCGAGCTCGCCGCGCAGCTGTTCCCCGGAGGCTCGGGCGAGCTGCGGGTGGTCACCGAGCGCGACGGCGCGCCGCGCGTGCTCGGCGGCGCGAGCGACGGCACCCGTGGCGCCGACGACGGCGAGACGCACAGCGACGGCGACGCCGACGGGAACGGGGACGGGGACGCCACCCCCCAGGCCGACGAGGAGCGGCTCGGGGTCGAGATCGAGATCACCCCGGCGGGCAAGGACCGCACGCGCCTGTCGCTGCTCTCGGGCGGCGAGAAGTCGATGACCGCGCTCGCGTTCCTGTTCGCGGTGTTCCTCGCGCGGCCGTGCCCCTTCTACATCCTCGACGAGGTCGAGGCGGCGCTCGACGATCTGAACATCGACCGCTTCCTGGCCCTGCTGCGCCAGTACGCCGCCCGGGCCCAGTTCATCGTCGTCACCCACCAGAAGCGCACGATGGAAGCGGCCGACTCGCTCTACGGCGTGTCGATGGGCGCCGACGGCATCTCGAAGGTCATCTCGCAGCGGCTGCCGCCGCCGGTGGCCGAGGCCGCCTGAGCGCCCGGACCGCTGCGCTAACGTCGCCGCCGCGATGGCGCGCGACTGGCGAGACGTGTTCATCCTCGACGGGAACGCCCCCGCGGCGATCGCCGAGGATTCGGCCGAGGGCGGCGAGCGGCGCATGGGCCGGTTCCGCCGCCTGCGCGAGAGCCTGCGGCGCACGCGCCAGGCGCTGCAGACCGAGATCCAGGCGACGCTGTTCGCGGACATCAACGAGGAGACGTGGGAGCGGCTCGAGGAGGCGCTCATCTACGCCGACGTCGGCGCCTCGACGACCGCCAAGGTCGTCTCCCAGCTCGAGCAGGAGGCCTCCGAGGAGAAGCTGTCGGGCGGGCAGGCGCTCTCGGACCGGCTCGTCGAGCTGCTGACCGAGATCGCCGGAACCGGCGACGACCGGATCGACCTGCGGCCCGAGCCGACGGTGATCCTCGTCGCGGGGGTCAACGGCACCGGCAAGACGACGACGCTCGGCAAGCTCGCCTGGCACCTGAGCCGCGAGCTGAGGCGCAACGTCGTCCTCGCCGCCGGGGACACCTTCCGCGCCGCCGCGGTCGAGCAGCTGCAGGAGTGGGCGCGGCGGGCCGAGGTGGGCTTCGTCATGGGGAGGGCCGGCGCCGATTCCGCCTCGGTCGCCTACGAGGCGATCGACACCGCGCGCCGCGACGGCGCCGACGTCGTGCTGATCGACACCGCCGGGCGCCTGCACACCCAGGACAACCTCATGGCCGAGCTGACCAAGGTCCGGCGGGTGATCGCCAAGCAGATCCCCGAGGCCCCGCACGAGACGCTGTTGACCGTCGACGCCACGACCGGGCAGAACGGCCTGCGCCAGGCAAAGCTGTTCTCGGAGGCGATCGACGTCTCGGGACTCGTGCTGACCAAGCTCGACGGCACCGCCAAGGGCGGCATCGCGCTGGCGATCGCCTCCGAGCTGGGCATCCCGGTCAAGCTCATCGGCGTCGGCGAGCGCCTCGAGGATCTGCGGCCGTTCGATGCCGGCGAGTTCGCGCGCGCGCTCGTGTCCGACGCCTGAGCCCGAGGTGCGAAGGCGCTCGGCCGCGGGCTGAGACGGCGCCCCGCTCGGAGCGGGATGAGACGGCGCCCCGCTCGGCGCAGCGCGTTCCCGTGGGGCGCGTCGCGTTGTCGTGGGCGCCGGCGACCACAAGCTGCGCGATCGGTGGCCGTCCATCCCGCCGCCGGTCCGGGCCCAGAACGCCTGGGGTGCCAGCGCGCCGGGCGGGGCGCGCGGCGGTCGCCGGCATCGCCCTTGTGTTCGCCGGCGCCCACGACCACGCGACGCGCCTCCTGGGAACGCGGGCGATGCCCGGCGGCTCGCCGAGGCGCACCGCCGGCTTTCACTGCGTCGATTCAGGTTCCCTGAGGCGGACGAGTTCGGATGGTCGGCCTTTAGACTCGGTGACAGATGTTCGACTCCCTTGCCGACAAGCTGCAGGCCACGCTTGAGGACGTTCGTGGCCGCGGCACGCTGACCGAGGCCGACATCAACGCCGCGATGCGCGAGATCCGCCTCGCGCTGCTCGAGGCCGACGTCAACTTCAAGGTCGTCAAGAGCTTCACCGGCGCGGTCAAGGAGCGCGCACTGGGGGCCGACATCATCGGTCAGCTCAACCCCGGCCAGCAGGTGGTCAAGATCGTCTCCGATGAGCTGACCGGACTCATGGGCCGCGACGCGAGCGAGCTGAGCTTTGCCTCCTCACCGCCGACGATCGTGCTGATGGCCGGCCTGCAGGGCTCTGGCAAGACGACCGCGACCGCCAAGCTCGCTCGCTACCTGCGCGAGCACGGCTCCTCGGTCGCCGTCGCCGCCTGCGACGTCTACCGGCCGGCCGCCGTCGACCAGCTCGTCAAGCTCGGCGGCCAGGCGGGCGTCGACGTCTACGAGCAGGGCACCGACCGGACGCCGGTCCAGATCGCCAAGTGGGCCGCCGACCGCGCCCGCCGTGAGGGGAAGGACGTCCTCATCGTCGACACGAGCGGCCGCCTGCACGTCGATCAGGAGCTGATGGCCGAGCTCGTCGAGATCCGGAAGGCGATCGACCCGCGGGACATCCTGCTCGTCGTCGATGCGATGACCGGTCAGGACGCGGTCAACGTCGCCGAGCAGTTCGGCGACGCCGTCGACTTCGACGGGGTCGTGATGTCCAAGCTCGACGGCGACGCCCGCGGCGGCGCCGCCCTGTCGGTCAAGGCGATCACCGGCAAGCCGATCCTGTTCGCCTCCACCGGCGAGAAGCTCGACCAGTTCGAGCGCTTCCACCCCGACCGGATGGCGCAGCGGATCCTCGGCATGGGCGACGTCATGACCCTCATCGAGAAGGCCGAGGCGACCTACGACGAACGGCAGGCGGTCGAGCTCGAGCGCAAGCTGCGCAAGTCGGAGTTCGGTCTCGACGACTTCCTCGAGCAGATGCGCCAGATCCGTCGCCTCGGACCCTTGCAGTCGCTGCTCGGGATGATCCCCGGGCTCGGCAAGGAACTGCGCGGCGTCAAGCTCGACGAGCGCGAGTTCGATCGTCTGCAGGCGATCATCCTCTCGATGACGCCCCAGGAGCGCCGACATCCCGAGCTGATCAAGGGCTCGCAGCGGCTGCGCATCGCCCGCGGCTCGGGCACGAACGTGCAGGCGGTCAAGCAGCTGATCAAGCAGTTTGAGCAGATGCGCAAGGTCATGCGCCAGGTCTCCCAGGGCCGCGCCCCCGACCTCGGCGCGCTGATGCGCAACGCCCGCTGAGCGCGCCTCCACCGGCGGCACGCTACCCTCAGGCCATGGCAGTCAGACTTCGCCTCACGCGCGTCGGCGGACGCAAGAACCCGGTCTGGCGGGTCGTCGTCGCCGACCAGCGATCCAAGCGCGACGGCCGCGTGATCGAGACCGTCGGCCAGTACAACGCGCAGACCCATCCGTCGACGATCGTGCTCGACGAGGAGCGCATCCGCGACTGGCTGGGCCGGGGCGCGCAGCCGTCGGAGACGGTGCGCAAGCTGCTGCGCACGCAGGGCATCTTCTAGCGGTCGCACCCGCAGGATGAGGGAACTGCTCGAGGATCTCGCCCGCGGGCTCGTCGAGCATCCCGACGCGGTGCGGGTGACCGAGGTGGAGGAGGACGACGGCTCGCTCGTGCTCGAGCTCTCGGTCTCCGATGACGACTACGGAAGCATCATCGGCCGGGGCGGCCGCACCGCCCAGGCGCTGCGCACGGTCATCAAGGCGGCGGCGAGCCGCGGGCGCCGTCGGGTGTTCGTCGACATCGTCGACGCGTAGTGTCCACGTCCGCGAGTCGTGCGGCACCGAGAGTGCTCGCTGGTGGATGCCGGGCGAGGACGCAGAAGTCGACGTGTAGCAGCGCTACACGAGACTTCGAGGACAAAGCCCGGCGCCGCCAGGGAGTGCTCGAATACCGCAGGACTCGCGGACGGGGGCACTAGTCGCTTGGCCGAGCCCGATCGCTGGCTGCGCGCGGGAATCGTCGGGCGACCGCACGGCCTCGACGGCAGCTTTCACGTCGCGCTGCCGGTGCCGGCGCTGCTCGAAGCCGGCATGGCGGTGCGCGTCGGCGAGCGCACGCTCCGGGTCGAGCGCCTCGCCGGCCACGCCCGCGGCCCGATCATGCGGCTGCAACGCTGCGCCGAGCGCGCCGACGCCGAGGCGCTGCGCGGTCAGGAGATCTTCGTGCAGCGTGAATCCGCGCCCGAGCTCGAGGAGGACGAGTGGTGGGCCGAGGACCTCGAGGGGTGCGCGGTGCGCGACGGCGACGAGGAGGTGGGGGTGGTCTGCAAGCTGCTCGAGCTGCCCTCGTGCGAGGTGCTCGAGGTGCAACGCGCCGCGGGCGGGCGGGCGCTGCTGGTGCCGCTCATCTCCGACGCCGTCCGCGACGTCGACCTCGCGCGGGGGGTGATCGACATCGACCTGCGCTTCCTCGGCGAGCGATGATGGAGATCGACGTCTTCACGCTGTTCCCGGACGCGTTCGGCTGGTTCGCCACGCAGCGCCACGTCACCAACGCGCTGGCGCGCGGCCACGCCCTGGGGCTCGTCAACTACCGCGACCACACGCCACTGAGCGGCCGCCAGGTCGACGACACGCCGTTCGGCGGCGGCGCGGGCATGGTCCTGCGCGTCGACGTCGTGGAGGCCGCCCTGCGAGCGCGCTACGGCCGCGATCCCGTGTCGCTCGGCGCCGTGCGCCGGGTGATCGCGCTCGACGCCGGCGGTCGGCTGCTCGACGACGCGCTCGTCGACGAGCTGCGCCAGGCGCCGGCGCTGACGCTCCTGTGCGGTCGCTACGAGGGCTTCGACGAGCGCATCCTCGAGCATTTCGCCACCGATCGCGTGTCGATCGGCCGCTACGTCCTCGCCGGCGGCGAGCTGGCCGCGATGGTCGTCTGCGATGCCGTGCTGCGCAAGCTTCCCGGCTCGCTCGGCCACGCGGACTCGGCGGTCGAGGAGTCCTTCTCGGCGGCGCTGCAGGGAGGCCCCGAGTACCCGCACTACACCCGGCCGGCCGAGTATCGCGGCTGGCGCGTGCCCGAGATCCTGCTCTCCGGTCACCACGGGCGGATCGCCGGCTGGCGGCGCGAGCAGAGCGCGATGCGCTTATCGCGCCACGAACATCGGCCCGGAAACGGTCCGCTACCATAAGCCGCCGCACGGGGTGGATCGCGCATCCGGCGCGGCCGCCCGGCCCGTCGGGCGAGGCGCGCCGAGGCAAGCGCCGCGTACGACCGACACATGAGCACAGTCATCGACAGCCTGGAGCGCTCGCAGCTCCGCCGACTGCCGGCGTTCGACGCCGGCGATCGCGTCCGCGTCCACTTTCAGGTCATCGAGGGCACCCGCCGCCGCACCCAGGTCTTCGAGGGCGTGGTGATGAAGCGCCAGGGGCACGGCGCCCGCGAGACGTTCACCGTGCGCAAGCAGTCCTTCGGCGTCGGCGTCGAGCGCACCTTCCCGCTGCACTCGCCGAAGATCGAGCGCATCGAGGTCGCCGCCCGCGGCGACGTGCGCCGGGCCAAGCTCTACTACCTGCGCGGGCGGGTCGGCAAGCGCGCCCGCGTCCGCGAGCGGCGGTCCACCGGACCCGAGGTCGCGGTGCAGCGCGAGCTGCTGTTCGCCGATGAGGAGGCGGTCGACGCCACCGGGACCACGGCCGAGGAGACCGTTGCCGAGGTCGTCGAGCAGCAGGCGGCGGAGGCCAGCTCCGAGGCCGCGGACGATCCGGCCGGCGACGAGGGGGCCACTCCGGCCGACCCGGCCGCCGGCGACGACGCGGTGTGACGAACCGGCCAAAGCCGCTGGCCCGGTCGCTGGCGGAGCTGGTCGTCATCGTCATCGTCGCCCTGGGGCTCGCGGTCGCAATCCAGGCGTTCCTCGTCAAGCCCTACGAGATCCCCTCGAGCTCGATGCTGCCCACGCTGGACATCAACCAGCGCATCCTCGTCGACCGCGTCGGGATGCACTTCTCCTCGCCGCGGCTCGGCGACATCTACGTCTTTCATCCGCCGGCCTCCGAGACCTGTGCGAGCGTCCGCCAGGGACAGAACGGGGTCGGGCAGTTCAGCCCCGAGGCGTGCGACACCCCCCAGACGCAGGAGTCTGGCCAGACCTACGTCAAGCGACTCGTCGGGCTGCCCGGCGACCGGCTGTCGATCGTCGACGGGCACGTCATCCGCGACGGCCATAGCGAGCCCGACGCGTACATCACGACGTGCTCCGGCGCCGGCGCCGCCGGCGAGTGCAACTTCCCGCGGACGTTCACCGTACCCCCGGGCGACTACTACATGATGGGCGACAACCGGCCCGACTCGCTCGACAGCCGCTACTGGGGTCCGATTCCGCGCGCCTGGCTGATCGGCGAGGCGTTCGCGACCTACTGGCCGCCGGACCGGATCGGCTCGCTGTAGAGATGGCCAGGCCGGCGAAGCGCAAGTCCGCGCTGAGCTCGTTCATCGAGCTCGTGGTGACGATCGCGATCGCCGTGGGGGTCGCCATCCTCATCCAGGCGTTCGTCGTCAAGCCCTATCGGATCCCGAGCTCCTCGATGGAGCCGACGCTCGACATCGACCAGCGCGTGCTCGTCAACCGCCTGACCTCGACGCCGAGCCTCGGCGACATCGTCGTCTTCCACCCGCCCCAGGGCGCGGACCCGATCGAGCCCGTGTGCGGAGACGCGGCGCAGGGCAGCGGCCACCTGCAGGCCTGCGACTCCCACACGCGGGCGGAGTCCGAGGACACCTACATCAAGCGGCTGGTGGGGCTGCCCGGAGACCGGATCCGGATCGTCGACGGGCACGTGATCCGTAACGGCCGCCGCGAGAACGACGCCTACATCCGCCCCTGCGGCAACGACAGTTCCTGCAATTTCCCGAGGACGATCACGATTCCGCCCGGCGAGTACTTCATGATGGGCGACAACCGCGAGGTGTCCGACGACAGTCGGTTCTGGGGACCCGTCCCCGGCAAGTGGATCATCGGAGTTGCCTTCTTCACCTACTGGCCCCCGGGGCGCTTCGGCACCCTCTAAGCGACGGCCCGCCGCGACACCGCGGCGGCCCGGCCGGCGGCTGCTGAGCTTCGACCGCGGCCTCGGGGCCCGTTACGTCGCCGGCGCCGACGAGGCCGGCCGCGGATGCCTCGCCGGACCGCTCGTCGCCGCCGCGGTGCTGCTCGACCTCGAGCGCCTCGGTCCCGTCCAGGCCCGAGCCCTCGGGATGCTCAACGACTCCAAGCAGCAGACTCCCGAGGGCCGCGCCGCGCTGTATCCGGTCATCCTCCGGATCGCCGCCAAGGTGGCGATCGTCTCGCGCTGCGCCCCGGGGATCGACGCCCGCGGCCTGCACAGGACCAACCTGGCGGCGCTGCGCGACGCGCTCGCCCGGGTCGCCTGCGAGGGCTGCGTCTGCCTGAGCGACGGCTTCCCCGTCGCCGGCCTGCGCCACGAGCAGCGGGCGGTCATCGGCGGCGACGCCAAGAGCGCGGCGATCGCCGCCGCCTCGGTGCTCGCCAAGGAGACCCGGGATCGCTACATGCGCCGCGCCGACGCGGCCCATCCTGGCTGGGAGTTCGCCCAGCACGTCGGCTACTCGACCCCCGAGCACCGCGATGCGATCGAGCGGCTCGGCGTCTCGCCGCTGCACCGGATGTCGTTCCAGTCGACGGCCTATCAGCAGCTCGCGCTCGGGTAGGGGCGGACGAGTGTCCGCGTCCGCAGGACTTGCGGAGGGGGCACCACAGGCAGTAGGTCAGAAGGCGTCCTCGAGGTGCTCGATGCAGACGAGCCGCCCGGCGGCGTCGACGGTGACGCCGATCGCGTCGAAGCGCAGGATCGCGGCGTGCGGCCGGTCGCGGCGCTCCGCGAGCCAGCGGGACGCCATCCGGCGGACCTGGGCCTGCTTAGCGGGGCCGACGGCGTGCAGCGGAGGACCGGCGCGTCCGTCGAGGCGGCGCGTCTTGACCTCGCAGAAGGCGATCACTCGACCGTCGTAGGCGACGAGGTCGAGCTCGCCCCACCGGGTGCGGTAGTTGCGGTCGACGACCGCGTAGCCGCAGCGCTCGAGGTGCGCGGCCGCGGCCCGCTCGCCGGCGGCTCCCAGCCGGCGGCGGGGGTCGTCTCCCATCGCATCGGACGGTAGGCGAGATCGCGTGCCGGATGGGCGTCCAGCCGTGCCGACTGTGTGTCGAAAAGACCTGGAAAAGACGCACTCTCCTGACGCCGCGCGACCCCCACGCGACGTCGTGACGCGTAGCGTGTCGAGGCCGTGCTCGCATGCGTCACCACGTTTGCCATCGACGGCGTGGAGCCGCGCCAGGTGTGGGTCGAGGTCGACATCCGCAGTGGCCTGCCGTCGTTCACGATCGTCGGCCTCGGCGACACCGCGGTGCGTGAATCCCGCGACCGCATCCGCGCCGCGATCCTGAACTCCGGCTTCGCGTTCCCGGCAGGCCGGATCACCGCCAACCTGGCGCCGGCCTTCCTGCGCAAGGCCGGTCCCGGCTTCGACGCAGCGATCGCGCTCGCCGTGCTCGCGGCCAGCGAGCAGGTCCCCCGCCACCGCCTGCACCGGTGCGCGGTGTTCGGCGAGCTCTCGCTGGGCGGCGAGCTGCGCGACTCGCCCGGCGCCCTCGCCGTGGCCGAGGGGGCGTGCCGGGCCGGGTGCGCCCGCTTGATCGTGCCCGCGCAGCGCGCCCGGGAGGCGGCGCTCGTCGGAGGCCCCGAGCTCGTGGCGGTCGGCCATCTTGCGCAGGCGGCGGCGGTGCTGCGCGGTCAGCCGCCGCCGCAGCTGCCGCCGCCCCCGGCTCCGCGCGCGGCCGGGAGCGGCCCGGCGGCGGAGAGCGTCGATCTCGCCGACGTGCGCGGCCACGAGGCGCCCCTGCTGGCGCTGCAGATCGCCGCCGCCGGCGGACACAACCTGCTGATGGAGGGGGCGCCGGGGACCGGCAAGACGATGCTCGCCCGCCGGCTGCCGTCGATCCTGCCGCCGCTGACCCGCGCCGAGGCGATCGAGGTCACCCGGATCCACAGCGTCGCCGGGCGCCCGCCCGGCGGTCTGATCGATCGCCGCCCGTTCCGCGCCCCGCACCATACGGTCTCCGCGTCGGGGCTCGCGGGCGGTGGCACCCCGCCCCGCCCGGGCGAAGCGACCCTGGCCCACCACGGCGTCCTCTTCCTCGACGAGCTGTCGGAGTTCCGCCGTCCGGCGCTCGACGCGCTGCGCCAGCCGCTCGAGGACGGCGCGGTGACGATCGTCCGGGCGCAGCGCTCGGTGTCGTTTCCGACGCGCTTTGCGCTCGTCGCGGCGACGAACCCGTGCCCCTGTGGCTTCGCCGGGGTCGACGATCGCTGCCGCTGCGGCGACCTCGAGCTGCGTCGCCACCGCCGGCGCCTGAGCGGTCCGCTGCTGGACCGCATGGACCTGCTCGTCGACGTCCGTCGTCCCGCCGCCGAGGAGCTGGCGACCGCGGCCCGCTGGAGCTCGGCGGAGGCCCGCGAGCGCGTCGAGGCGGCGCGGGCGCGCCAGCGCGAGCGCCTGGCCGGCGCCGGCGTCGCCTGCAACGGGCAGATGAGCGTGCGGATGGCGAGCGAGCGCGTGCGGATGGCCGCCGACGCCGAGGCCGAGCTGAGCCGCGCCTATGCGGCCGGGCGGCTGAGCGCGCGGGGGCGCCATCGCGTCGTGCGCGTCGCGCGCACGATCGCCGATCTCGAGGCGCATGCGACGGTCACCTGCGCCGACGTTCTCGTCGCGCTGGCGTTCCGTCAGCGCGTCGGCCACGAGCTCGCCGCTCCGGCGTCACCGGCCCAGTGAGCGGCGCGGGCATCCCCGGCGCGGGCGCCCCCGGCGCGGGCACCCCCGGCCCGGCGGCGAGCGCGTGCGACGCCTGCGTGCGTCGCACCTGGCTGCTCGGGCGCCTCGCCGGCCATCTCGAGCGGGCCCGGGCCCGGGCCGGCGACCTGCTCGCGCTCGACGACGCGGCGCTGATCGCTGCGATCGGCGGGCCGCACGCCGCGGCGATCGGGGATGAGCGCACGGAGGCCCAGCCCGCCGGCGAGCGGGCGCGCTGCGCGGCGCTCGGCGTCGAGCTCGTCTGCCGCTGCTCGGCCGCGTATCCGCAGCCGCTCCGCAAGCTTCCGGCGCCGCCCGCGGTGCTGCACGCCCTCGGGAACGTCGCGCGGCGCCACGAGCTGCTGTCCGGACCCGCGGTCGCGGTCGTCGGATCGCGCCGCCCCTCGCCATCGGGCGTCGCGGTCGCAGAGGCGCTCGCCCGCGACCTGAGCGCGGCCGGGGTCACCGTCGTCAGCGGCCTGGCCTCGGGAATCGACTCGGCGGCGCACGCGGGAGCGCTCGAGGCCGGCGGCCGGACGGTCGCGGTGCTCGCGGCCGGGCCCGACCGGCCGCCCGCCGCCTCGCGCGGGCTCCACGCCCGGGTCCTGCACGCCGGCCTGGTCGTCTCCGAGCTCGCGCCGGGGGCGTCGGCGCGGCGCTGGATGTTCCCCGCGCGCAACCGGATCATCGCGGGCCTCGCCGCGATGACGGTCGTCGTCCAGGGTCGGGCCGGCTCGGGAGCGCTGCTGACCGCGGGCGTCGCCGCCGAGCTCGGCCGGCCGGTGGGGGCGGTGCCCGGCGACATCGGCTCCTCGCTGTCGGTCGGGCCCCACCGGCTGCTGCGCGGCGGCGCGACGCTCGTCGACGGCTGTGAGCCGGTGCTCGACGAGGTGCTCGGCGACGCGGCGCTCGACCCCCGCCCCGGCTCGGCGCGGCCCGGTCCCCCCGCCCCCCGCGAGCCGCGGGCGGCGGCCCTCCTGCAGGCGATCGCCGACGGCCACGAGGTGCCGGCGGCGATCCGCCGGGCGGGGCTCGAGCTGAACGCCGGCCTGGCGGCGCTGGCGGCGCTCGAGCTCGAGGGCCGGCTGCGACGCGGGCCGGGCGGGCGGTACATCTCGCTGCCCTGAGCCGGCGCGCGTCCGACGGGACGCGGACACTAACCTCGCGCTCGTGGCCGTCCTCGCAAGTACGCTCGCATTCGAGCACGACCGTACTTACGGGGCCGACCACTGATGCCCCTCCGGCGCATCCCCCGCGTGCTCTCGATCGCGGGCTCGGACTCGGGCGGCGGAGCCGGGATCCAGGCCGACCTGAAGGCGTTCGCCGCCTGCGGCGTCCACGGGATGACCGCGATCACCGCGATCACCGCGCAGAACACGGTTGCGGTGACCGACGTCGCCCCGGTGGCGCCGGCCATGATCCTCGCCCAGGTCCGCGCGGTCGCCACCGACATCGGCGTCGACGCGGTGAAGATCGGGATGGTCGGAGGCGGCGCGGCGATCGAGGCGGTCGCCGCGGCGCTCGACGAGCTCCACGCCCCCGCGCGCGAGGTGCCGGTCGTCCTGGACCCCGTGATGGTCTCCGAGTCCGGCGCTCGGCTGCTCGACGAGGCGGCGCGCGACGCGCTCGTCGAGGTGCTGCTGCCGCGCGCGACGGTCGTCACGCCCAACGTGCCCGAGGCCGCCGCGCTCGCCGGAGCGCCGGCCGACGCCGACCCCGAGGCGCTCGCCCGCGCGGTGCATGCGCTCGGACCGCGCTGCGTCGTGGTCACCGGGGGCCACCGCGCCGAGGCGACCGACATCTTCTACGACGGCGCGGCGCTCGTGTGGATCGGGGGCGAGCGCCACCCCGATGGGGCCGCGCACGGCTCGGGCTGCACGCACTCCTCGGTCCTCGCCGCGCGGCTGGCGTGGGGTGACCCGCCGCTGCAGGCGGCGCGGACAGCGAAGCGACGGGCCGCACAGGCGGTCGCCGATGGGCTGACCGACATCGGCGCCGGGCCGGGCCCGGTCGACGTGCTGACCGTGACATAATCGCCGCGTGCGCTTCCTGAGGATGAAGCCCGGGCATGGAGAGGTGCTGATCGCCGAGGGCGACGTCGAGCTCGCCGACGACGAGCGGCGGCTCGTGGAGGAGTTCCGCCGCCAGCTCCAGGACGGCCAGTGGGCGGCCGTTCCCCTCTCCGACGTCACCGGACGCCGTCAGGCGCAGATGGTCAAGTCCTTCGCCGACGTCCCCCGGGACGCCGAGCGCGTGATCTTCTTCCCGCGCGCGGCCGGGGGGCGGTAGGCCTCTCGCGCGGTGCTGCTGGCACTCGTCGCGACGGCGCTGGTCGCCGTCGCGCTGCTCTCCGAGGAACTGCTGCCGCGCCTCGAGGAGCTCTGGTCCCGTCACCGCGCGCGCCGCCGGGTCGCGCCCCCGATGCCCTACGACCCGGGTCGCGAGCGACGTGCCGAGCAGCGCGCCCGCACGCTGCTGCGCTCGTGCGTCAACGAGGAGGAGTGGGCGATGTACCGCGATCTCGGCTTCATCCGCGTGTGGGGCGCGCAGGCCGATGGGCCCGCCGAGGCCGGCGGCACCGGCGGCGCACCGTATGCCTACCTCATCCATCCCCACCGGGCGATCGTCGCCTACATGGCCCAGACGCATCGGCTCCTGAACGAGTACTGCGTCGCCTTTCCGGACGACACCCGCCCGTACGGCTCGGCCCGCCTGCCCGACTCCGACGACGTGCTCGCGAAGTGGATGGCGCTGACCGGCGACGAGAAGCGGCTCATCTGCACCGCCAACATGCACCTGCCGGGCCGCCAGCTCGACCCGGCGAAGGTCAAGCGCGACCTATGGCGGCTGTCCCAGTGGGAGCGCGCCCGCCTGCGCGCCGCCGCCCGGCGCGCCGGCAGCGCCCCCGGGTCCAGCGAGCCCGGCGAGCCGCTCGACACCGCGGGCTGAGACCGCGCCGCGGCCCGGCGCCTCGGGCTGAGACCCCGCCGCCGCGGCCCCGCGCCGTGGCCTCGCGCCGCGGATGGCGACCATCACGCGCGATCTCGCCTCGCAGCCGCGCGCTCGCCAACGGCCGGGAGTCGGCATCGGCGCCGTCCCCACGGAGCGCTCGCTGCAGGTTCGGCGGGTCAAGCCCGTGCGCACCCGGCGAAATCGCCGAGACGACGCAACCCTGATTGCAGCGCGCCGATCCCCGGGTCGCGAACATCCCAGCGGTCGTTACCATTTCCAGCGGTGGCGAACGTTTCATCTCTGCGCGGGTCGACGGGAGCGAGCGCTCCTCTCGACCCTGCCGGCTCCGCGCCGGCGAAGAGCCGGTTTCGCCGTGGGCGATACATCGGCGGCGGCGTCGCGCTGCTCGTGCTCGCGGCGCTTGCCGTGGTCGCGGTCATCTTCGCCTCGGCCAGGGCGAGCCTGAGCTCTGATCCCCAGGCCCTGGCCAGGATCGGGATGCCGCTCGGCGGCGGAACGACGGAGCAGGTCAGCCTCGTGACCGGACCGCACAGCACGCCGATCGCGGTCGTCGTGCGCCACGACCGCGTGTATCCGCAGGGGACGATCCTCGCCGGCGAGAGGGTCTCGCTGCAGGTCGTGGTCAAGCGGCCCGGCTGGATCGCCTGGCTGGGCGGCGGTCGCCGGCGGCTGAGCCTGGACCTGACGACGCCCACGGCCAGCCTGCGTTCGCACTACATCACGTTGCCCCGTCACGACCCGCTGCGACTGCACTTCAAGGCGCCGATCGAGGTCTACGCCTCCGGCGCCCACGCCAACGGCCTGACTCGCCATGTGCTGGCCCGGCCGACCGACGTGATCACGCTCCCGCGTGGGTCGGAGGCCGGCTCGGTGTTCCTGGCCGCCGCCCCGCGGCGCTGGGAGAGCGCCGCGCCGCGGATGGTCAGCTGGTTCCCCGCCGGCGGATCGGCGAGCGCGGTCACGAGCCCGGCGCCCGGCGCTCATATCAAGCCGACGACGAAGATCACCGTCAGCTTCTCCAAGCCGGTCGGCACGGTCCTCGGCTCGCACCGGCCGGTCCTGACGCCGGCCACGCCCGGCCACTGGCGAACCCTGACCGGCCACGCGATCCAGTTCGTGCCCACCGGCTACGGCTACGGCCTGGGCGCCAAGGTCAGCATCGGTGTGCCGGCCGGCGTGCGCCTCGTCGGCGCTCCGCCCGGCCCTGGCCCGGAGTGGACGGTGCCCGATGGCTCGATCGTCCGGCTGCAGCAGATCCTGGCGATCATGGGCTACCTGCCGCTGAAGTTCCACTACGCTCGCCATGCGCCGGGACGAAGCGCGGCCGCGCAGGAGGACGCCGCGGTCAAGGCGCCCGCCGGACGTTTCACCTGGCGATACCCGAACACGCCGGCGTGGCTGAAGGGGATGTGGCGGGTGGGCGCGTCCGGGGTGATGATGCAGGGCGCGCTGATGGCCTTCGAGCGAGACCATGGGCTGACCACCGACGGCGTCACGAGTCCCGTCGTGTGGAACGCCTTGATCGCGGCGCTGGTCGCCGGCAAGCATTCGACCTCCGGCTACACGCTGGCTGACGTCGACGAGAACAGCCAGACCCTGAACCTGTGGCACGACGGCAAGGTCGTGATCACCACGCCGGTCAACACCGGGGCCGCCGGCACGCCGACCAGCCAGGGCATCTTCACCGTCAAGGAGCACCTCGTCACCACGACGATGAGCGGCACCAACCCCGACGGGAGCCACTACTCCGATCCCGACATCCCGTACGTGAGCTACTTCAACGGCGGCGATGCGCTGCACGGGTTCACGCGGGCGGAGTACGGGTCCCCCCAGAGCCTGGGCTGCGTGGAGATGCCGATCGCGACCGCCGGCAGGGTGTTCCCGTACACGCCGGTCGGAACGCTCGTCCACGTGGCCTAGTGGCCGCCCCGAGGGCGCGGCGGTGACCGCGCAGGTGCGGCGAGCGCCACGCCGAACCTCGAGCACGATGGCCCGATCACCGCGTGCAGCCGCCGACGACGCGGATACGCGCCTCTCGGCGGCGTGGCAGGCCGCGCTGGCGGCGTACGCCGAGGACCAGCGGCGCCGCGCGGTCGCCGCGCAGACGGCGCGCGCCTATCGGATCGACAGCCTGCAGTTCGCCCGCTGGGCCTCGGCGCGCAGCCTCTCGCCGCGGACCGTCGACATCCGAGCGCTCCGACGCTATGTCGCCGGCCTGTCCGCCGACGCGCAGGCGCCGGCCACGATCGCGCGCAAGCTCGCCTCGCTGCGTGGCCTGCTCGCCGTGCAGGTCCTGACCGGCGCGCGCGCCGACAATCCCGCCGAACTGCTGCGCGCGCCCAAGCGCCCGGCGCGCCTCCCCCGCGTGCTGAAGGCGTCAGAGCTTGCTGCGCTGCTCGATCGGATCCCGGCCACCACGCCCCTGCAGCTGCGCGACCGCGCGCTGTTCGAGCTCGCCTACGGCTGCGGCCTGCGCGCCGAGGAGCTCATCTCGCTCGATCTCGGCGCGATCGACTTCGACGCCGAGTCCGTGCGCGTCCACGGCAAGGGCGACCGCACGCGACTCGTGCCCGTCGGCGAGCTCGCCGCCGCGGCGCTCGAGCCCTATCTGGCCCGGGGCCGGCCGGCGCTTGCGCCCGTCGAGCCGGCCCTGTTCGTGTCCAAGTCCGGACGCCGGCTGAGCACCTCCGACGTCCGCCGGCGCCTGCGGGGCTGGTCGCGGCTGGCGATGTGCGACGCGCCGGCGCTCGCGCAGGCCCACCCGCACGCGCTGCGCCACTCCTTCGCGACCCACCTGCTCGAGGGGGGCGCGGACCTGCGCGCGATCCAGGAGCTGCTCGGACACGCGTCTATCGGCACGACGCAGGCATACACTCGAGTAGAGTCGAGGCGGTTGCGGAGCGCGTACGCCAATGCGCACCCGCGCGCGTGAGACCGAACTGGGGTAGCGGGTGGAAACGAACGTCAAGGCGATCGAGCTGCAGGACCTGTGGCGCAAGTACAAGTCCTCCGGGGACCAACGAGCCCGGGAGCGCTTGGTCGTCGCCTATTCGCCGCTGGTCAAGTACGTCGCCGGCCGCATGAGCTCGGGGCTGCCCGCGCACGTCGAGGAGTCCGATCTCATCTCCTACGGCCTCGGCGGCCTCATCTCGGCGATCGAGCGCTTCGACCTCAGTCGGGACATCAAGTTCGAGACCTACGCGATCACCCGGATCCGGGGCGCCGTGATCGACGAGCTGCGCACGCTCGACTGGGTCCCGCGCTCGGTGCGGGCGCGGGCGCGCGAGTTCGAGCGGGTCAACTCCAAGCTCGAGGCGCGGCTGCAGCGAGCCCCCTCCGACGAGGAGATGGCCACCGAGCTGGAGCTCTCGGTCGAGGAGTTCCAGGAGGCGCTGCTGCAGATCTCCAACTCCACGATCGTCGCGCTCGACGAGCTGTGGAACGTCTCGGACTCCAGCGGCGACTCGGTCTCGCTGCTCGACACCCTGCCCGACCGCGGCGCGCCCGACCCGCAGATGCTCGTCGACGAGTCCGAGCTGCGCGACCGAATCGCCGACGCGATCGCCGCGCTGCCCGAGCGCGAGAAGCTCGTCGTCGCCCTCTACTACTACGAGAACCTGACCCTGCGCGAGATCGGCGAGGTCCTCGGGGTGACCGAGTCGCGCGTCTCGCAGCTGCACACCAAGGCGGTGCTGCGGCTGCGTTCCAAGCTCTCCGAAGAGCTCGACTAGCCCCCCGCGCGGGCTCTGGACCGGCCGTGATGCCGGGTGTAAGGTCACCTCTTTTCCAGTGAGAGGAGATCTGCCATGCACAAGGCTGCGGACCGCATCCGCAACGTGGCCCTCGTCGGCCACCGCGGCAGCGGCAAGACGTCTTTGCACGAGGCCCTGCTGTTCCAGGCCGGCGTCGTCAACCGGCTCGGCAGCGTCGCCGACGGCACGACGATGTCGGACTCCGACCCCGACGAGAAGGCTCGGCAGATGTCGATCTCGCTCGCGCTCAGCTCGTTTCAGTGGCAGGACCGCAAGGTCAACCTGCTCGACACCCCCGGCGACTCGAGCTTCGTCGCCGATGCCCTCGGGGCGCTGCGCGTCTGCGAGTCCGCGGTGTTCGTGGTCAACGCCGTCATGGGGCTCGAGGTCCATGCGAGCCGCCTGTGGGCCCGCGCCGCCGAGCTCGACCTCGCCCGCCTGCTGTTCGTCAACATGCTCGACCGCGAGCGCGCCGACTTCTTCCGCACGCTGGACTCGCTGAAGTCCGCGTTCGGCGCGCACGTCGTCGCAACCGAGATCCCGATCGGCTCCGAGCACGAGGTCTCGGGCCTGATCGACCTCGTCGACATGAAGGCCTACGAGTATGGCGATCCGACCCCACCCAGCCCCGAGAACTGTCGCGAGATCCCGATCCCCGCCTCCGAGCAGGAGCGGGCGCAGGAGTATCGCGAGAAGCTGATGGACGAGGTCTCCGAGACCTCCGACGCGCTCATGGAGCGCTACCTCGAGGGCGAGGAGATCTCCCACGACGAGATCGTCACCGCGCTGAAGGAGGGGACCAACCACGGCCAGCTGTTCCCGGTCACGTGCGGTGTGGCGACGCGCAACCTCGGGACCAACCGGCTGCTCGACGCGATCGTCGAGGACCTCCCGTCCCCGGTCAAGCACGGCGGGCTCGAGGTCGGCGAGGTGACGCTCGAGCCGACCGAGGACAAGGAGCTGTTCGCCTACGTCTTCAAGACCCGGGCCGACGCCTTCGCCGGCCGGATCAACCTGTTCCGCGTCTATCAGGGCGTGATGAGCCACGACTCCCAGGTGCTGAACACCCGCACCCACGGCAAGGAGCGGATCGGCCAGCTCGTCACCTTCGAGGGCCCGCAGACCGGCCACGCCGATGAGTTCGGGCCCGGGGACATCGGCGCGGTGGCCAAGCTGAAGGAGACCCGCGCCGGCGACTGGCTCGCCGCCCGCGACGAGCCGATCTCGATGCCGAGCATCAAGCTTCCGGCTCCGGTCATGGCCTTCGCGATCGAGCCCCAGACCAAGGGCGACGAGGACAAGGTCTTCACCGCGCTGCGCCGCCTGCAGGAGGAGGACGCGACGATCGACCTGCACCGCGACGCCCAGACCGGCGAGCAGATCGTCGCCGGGCTCTCGCAGGTCCACGTCGAGGTGATCGTCGAGCGCCTGCGCTCCCGATTCTCCGCCGAGGTCACGCTGCGGCCGCCGCGCGTCCCCTACCAGGAGACGATCCGCGGCTCCTCCAAGGCGCACGGCCGACACAAGAAGCAGAGCGGCGGTCGGGGCCAGTTCGGCGACTGCCACCTCGCGATCGAGCCGCTTGCGGCCGGCGGCGGGTTCGAGTTCGTCAACGAGATCAAGGGCGGCGTCATCCCGACGGCGTTCATCCCCGCGGTCGAGAAGGGCGTCGTGGAGGCGATGGAGGAGGGGGTGGTCGCCGGCTATCCGGTCAAGGACGTCCGCGTCCGGGTCTACGACGGCTCGTATCACAGCGTCGACTCGTCGGAGATGGCGTTCAAGGTCGCGGGCTCGCTGGCCATGCGCCAAGCCCTCGCCGACGCCGCCCCGGTGCTGCTCGAGCCGATCATGGTCGTGACGATCAACGCGCCCGAGGACACGGTGGGCGATGTCATCGGCGACCTGAACTCGCGCCGCGGCCGACCGCTGGGCATGGAGCCGGTCGGCGCCGGGATGACCGAGATCAAGGCCGAGGTGCCGATGGCCGAGATGCTCTCCTACGCGCCTGACCTGCGCTCGATCACCGGCGGTCAGGGCGAGTTCACGATGGTGTTCGAGCGCTACGAGGAGATGCCCGGCCACCTCGCCGGCAAGGTCGTCGACGAGGCACGCGCACAGCGCGAGGAGGTCAAGGCGTAGTACGCTCGCGAATTCGCCGTGAGCACCAGGGAAATTCGCACCTCGATCGCCCAGTCGGCCTGTGACGTCTGCGGTCGGACGCTCCTGCGTGGCGAGCGCGCCGAGATCTATGTCAACGGCGGCGCCCGGCGGTCGGTGTGCGAGCTGTGCAAGTCCCGCGCGCTGCACGGTGGGTGGGTGCTCGAGGGCACGGTTCCCGAGTCCGACGAGTCCTCGGCCCGGGTCGAGCGGCGGCGGTCGCTGTTCAGCCGCCTGCGCACCCGGCGCGACGAGGCGCTCGCCGCCGAGGCGCCCGCCGCCGAGGCGCCCGCCGCCGCCGACGAACTGTCGGCCGAGCGCCCACCCGCGCCCGCCTGGCCCGATGCGCCGCGACAGAACGGGCGCGCCGCGGCCCCGCGGCGGCGGGCCAGCTCGGCGGACGGCCGCCGGCGCGTCGCGCCCGGGCGGCCCCGGGTCGGTTTCCGCGAGCCCCGCCACGTGCACGCGGTGCCGAGCAGCCTCGAGCATCGGATCTCCTCGGCGGTCGAGCTCTACAACCAGTCCGAGCACCCCCGGACGATGGCCGGCATCGCCCGCTCGCTCGGCGTGCCCGAGGTCTCGGTCCATGCCTGGGACCCGGCGGCGAGCATCATCAACGTCATCGTCGGCTGGGAGCTGTGTTGGTACCGCTACGAGGTCGATCTCTCCGAGGAGGTCCCGAGCGTGCGGTCCGTCGGCCAGGGCTACGAGCTGCACGAGCTCAGCCCCCTCGAGCGCGAGATCAACGCCTCCGCCGATGATCGCGGCCGGCTGACGCTCGTCTAGAGCGCCGCGCGCTCCGCGCTGGACGGACGTTCGAGTCGTGCCGGGCGGTTCGTTTGATTAGCATTGCGCAGGTGATCTACTGCGTAGTGCCCGAAGCTCTCGCCCGCGAGCTCCTCGATCGGCTGATCGACTACTACGACGACGACCCCAACGTCACGGTGATCGTCGACCGCCGCCGCGCCTCGCGACGCGCCGCCGCCGCGGGCGGCGGCATGCGCCAGGTGCGCGATCGCCGGCGACCGCGCGTGCCCGGCGAGCTCCCCGAGCTCGCGACCGATTGAGCGCCTCGGCGCCTGCGGGGCCGGCGCCCGGAGCGGCCCGGGCGCTCGTCGTCCACGTCGACGGCGGCGCGCGCGGCAACCCCGGCCCGGCGGCGATCGGCGTCGTCGTCGCCACCGCGGACGGCGACGTCCTGCACGAGATCGCCGAGCGGATCGGCGTGGCTACGAACAACGTCGCCGAGTACCGGGCGGTGCTGCGGGGGATCGAGTCGGCCACCGAGCTCGGGGCCACCGAGCTGCGGCTGGTCAACGATTCGCAGCTCATCGCGCGGCAGCTCACCGGCGTCTATCGGGTCAAGCATCCCGCGATGAAACCCCTGCACGCCGAGACGATGCAGGCGCTCGCGCCGTTTGCACGCTGGGAGATCCGCAGCGTGCCCCGAGAGCAGAACGCTCGCGCGGACGCGCTCGTCAACGCCGCCCTCGACGCCGGCTAGTCCCGCTTCGCGCCCGAACGAGAGCGAGCCGTCGACAGCGGACGATAGTCTTGTGCGCGTGACCGAGTCACTCAGCGAGCTGAGCGCGCGCCTGCGCGAGATCGCCCAGTCGCTGCGGGCCGGCGAGCTCGAGCCCGACGCCACCGTGGCGGCGATCGAGGAGTGCGCCCGCCTGGCCGGCGAGGCCTCAGCCCAGGTCGACCAACGGGCCCGCGCCGCGCTCGAACCGCTGCCCGACCTGCCCGGACAGCTCCCGCTGCCGGCCGCCTAGCGGCGAGCGACGACCCTTGAGCGTCGTCCCGACGGTGCGGCTGGCCTATCCCGAGCGCCTGCGCTCCGAGGTCGAGGCCTTCCTGCAGACCGTACGCTTCTCCGAGGCGCTCCAGACCGCCGGCCTCGAGGAGGCGATGCGCTATTCGCTGCTCGGCGGCGGCAAGCGGATCCGGCCCGTGCTCGCGCTCGCCACGGCCGAGGCGCTCGGGGGCGAGCCGGAGCCGATCCTGCCGCTGGCAGCGGCGCTCGAGCTCATCCACACCTACTCGCTCATCCACGACGACCTACCCGCGATGGACGATGACGACCTGCGCCGCGGGCGGCTGACGTGTCATCGCGCGTTCGGCGAGGACGTCGCCATCCTCGCCGGCGACGCGCTCTACGCCGAGGCGTTCCGGCTGCTGTTGACGCGCCAGAGCGGCGCGCCCGCCCGGGTGCTCGCGGCGGCGGCACGCCTGGCGACGGCGACGGGCGTGGGAGGCATGGTCGGGGGCCAGTACATCGACGTCACCGGCGGCGCCGAGCCCGGGGCGAACGGTCTCCGGCGGCTGCACGCGCTCAAGACCGGCCAGCTGATCGCGGCGAGCGTCGAATGCGTGTTCGAGCTGCTGCCGGCGGTCGCCGGCGTCGATGGCGCGTCGCTGCGCGCCTTCGCCGCCGAGCTGGGCGTGCTGTTCCAGATCGTCGACGACATCCTCGACGTCACCGGCACCCAGGAGGCGCTCGGCAAGCAGCAGGGGGCCGACGCACGGCTGGGCAAGCGCACCTACGTCACGGAGTTCGGCCTCGACGGCGCGCGCCGGCTCGCCGCCGAGTCCCATCAGCGCGCCCGAGACGCTCTACAGCGCGCCGTGCCCGCCGGCGCCGGCGAGCTGGGCGCCATCACCGACTTCATCGCGACCCGGAGCTATTAGATGACCGACCTTCTCTCCCAGATCCACGAGCCCCAGGACCTGCACGAGCTCACCGACGAGCAGCTCCAGGACCTGGCCCAGGAGGTTCGCGAGCACATCATCGACACCGTCGGCGAGATCGGCGGCCACTTCGGCGCCAACCTTGGGTCCTGCGAGATCGCGGTGGCTCTGCACTCGCTGCTTGACTCCCCGCGGGACAAGATCCTCTGGGACGTCGGCCATCAGGCCTACCCGCACAAGATCCTGACCGGCCGGGGCGACCGTCTGGATACGATCCGCCAGTACGGCGGCCTGGCGCCGTTCTGCTCGATCGGCGAGTCCGAGCACGACATCATGGGCGCTGGGCACGCCTCGACCGCGATCGGCTACTCCGTGGGGGTCAAGGAGGCGATGCGCCGCGGGCACGGCGAGAACGGGCACGTCGTCGCGGTCGCCGGCGACGGGGCGATGACCGGTGGAGTCGCCTTCGAGGCGGTCACGCAGGCGGGCGGCGAGGGGACTCCGATCGTCGTCGTGCTCAACGACAACGGCATGTCGATCGCCCCCAACGTCGGCGCGATGAGCCGCTACTTCAACCGCGTGCGCCTGTCGCCGCGGCTGTGGCACGCCCGCGAGGGCGTCGAGGGCGGCCTGACCAAGCTGCCCGCCGGGATCGGTCACGCCTTCGAGCGCTACGGACCGCACTTCAAGGAGTCGATCAAGGCCTTCTGGGCTCCCGGCCTGTGGTGGGAGGAGCTCGACTTCGCCTATATGGGGGTCATCGACGGTCACGACGTCCGGGCGCTGCGCCGGGCGCTGCGCGAGGCGCTTGCCGCCGAACGCCCGGTCGTCGTGCACTGCGCCACCGTCAAGGGCAAGGGATTCGCCGCGGCCGAGGAGGGCGGCCTGGAGGGGATGGAGAAGTGGCACGCCGCCAAGCCCAAGTCGATCGCCAACGGCGCCCCCGCCCCGGCGACGCTCGCCCCCCAGCGGACCGGCAAGGCCTCGCGCACGCCGGCGCCTCCGGCCTACACCCAGGTGTTCGGCGAAGCGCTCGTCGCGGAGGCCCGGCGCGACGAGCGCGTCATCGGGATCACCGCGGCGATGAACTCGGGCACCGGCCTGAACATCCTTCAGCGCGAGCTGCCCGACCGCTACTACGACGTCGGGATCGCCGAGCAGCAGGCGATGCTGTTCGCCTCCGGGCTCGCCCTGCAGGGCTGCAAGCCCGTCGCGGCGATCTATTCCACGTTCCTGCAGAGAGCGTTCGACCAGATCGTCCACGACGTCTGCCTGCAGCGCCTGAACGTCGTCATCGCCATGGATCGCGCGGGCCTCGTCGGCGACGACGGCCCGACCCACCACGGCATGTTCGACATCGCCTACCTGCGCCCGCTGCCCAACATCGTGCTCATGGCCCCGCGCGACGAGGCGATGCTCGTGCACATGCTCCGTACCGCCCTGCGCTACGACGACGGGCCGATCGCCCTGCGCTATCCGCGTGGCAACGGCACCGGCGTGGCGCTGCCCGAGACGCCGAAGGCGATCGAGATCGGCACCGGCGAGATCCTCCGCGAGGCCCGGGCCTCGTCGAGCTCGCAGGCGCCCCGCGTCGCGCTGCTCGGCTACGGCACCGGGGTGGGCAAGGCGCTGCAGGCGGCCGAACTGCTCGCCGCCCACGGGCTCTCCACGACCGTTGCCGACGCCCGGTTCGCCAAGCCGATCGACGCCGGCCTCGCGGCCCAGCTCGCCGCCGAGCACGAGCTGCTCGTCACCGTCGAGGAGGGCGTGCTCGCCGGCGGCTTCGGCTCGGCCGTGTGGGAGACGCTGTCGGACGCCGGGATCGCCGCGGCCGCGAGCTCGCGCGTGCTCCGGGTCGGCCTGCCGGACCGCTACGTCACCCACGGCGCCCCGGATCTGCTGCACCGCGAGGTTGGATTCACCGGTGAGCGGATCGCCGAGCGGGTGCTCGCGGCGGTCAACGAGCGCAGCCGGGTCGCGCACTGACGCACTGACGCGCTGACACGCGTCAGCGCGGCGGGCGCGATCCCGTACCGTGTCGCCTGCGATGCGGCGCGTCCGGCTCGACCAGCTGCTCTCCGAGCGGGGGGTGTTCTCCTCGCGGACGCGCGCGGCGGCCTCGGTGCTCGCCGGCGAGGTGATGCTCGGGCCCGAGCGGCGGCGGGCGCAGAAGCCCGGGCAGCTCGTCGCCGACGACGTCCAGCTCGCCCTAACGGAGAGCCCGCAGTTCGCCTCTCGCGGCGGGATCAAGCTCGCCAACGCGCTCGGCGAGACGGGGATCGAGGCCGCCGGCCGCCGCGCGCTCGATGTCGGCGCCTCCACCGGCGGGTTCACCGATTGTCTGCTGCAGCGAGGGGCCGAGCACGTCGTCGCCGTCGACGTCGCCTACGGCCAGCTGCACTGGCGCCTGCGCTCCGACCCGCGGGTGACGGTCGTCGAGCGGCGCAACGCCCGAAGCCTCGCCCCCGATGACCTGCCCCACGCGCCCGACCTGATCGTCATCGACGTCTCGTTCATCTCGGTGGTCAAGGTGCTCGACGCGGTGCTCGCCTGCGCCGCGCCGCGCTTTGACTGCCTGGCGCTCGTCAAGCCCCAGTTCGAGGTCGGCCGCGACGGGGTGGGCAAGGGGGGCGTCGTCCGCGACGCCGGCCGGCGCCGCTGCGCGCTGCTCGCCGTCGGCCAAGCCGCCCGGGCCCGCGGCGTTGCGGTCCTGGGCTTCGTCAGCTCGGGCCTGCCGGGACCCAAGGGCAACCGCGAGAGCTTCGCGTGGCTCGCCGAGCCCGGGCGGGGCGGGGTGAGCGACCTGGCGGCCGCCGTCGCGGTGGCCGAGCCGTGAGACGGGTGCGCTGCGCCACGGTGGTCACCCACCGGCGACCCGAGGAGACGGCGATGGCCCTGCGAACGCTGGTGGACCTCGCCCGCGAGTCGGGAGTGCGGCTGTGCTTCTCGGCCGAGGAGGTCGCCAAGCACGAGCTGGCCGACGACCCGCTGATCGAGCGCCACGCGCCGGTCGGGCAGGACGTCGACCTATGCTTCGCCTTCGGCGGCGACGGCACGATCCTCAGCGCGCTGCGCGCTCAGGCCGGCCGCGGCGTCCCGGTGTTCGCGATCAACTTCGGGGAGATGGGCTTCCTGGCCACCGTCGACCGCGAGGACGCCTACTCCGGCACCGTCCGCGCGCTCGCCGGCGACTTCGAGGTGCTCGCGCTGCCGGCGATCGAGCTGGGCTCGGGGAGCGAGAGCTGGATGGCGATCAACGACGTCTCGATCCAGCGCCACCACGGCAAGCGCGTCGCCGACCTCGCCTACTCGGTCGGCAGCGACGAGGTGGGGCGGGTGCGCTGCGACGGACTCGTGGTGGCCACCCCGGCGGGGTCGACCGGCTACAACCTCGCCAACGGCGGCCCGGTGATGGCCTGGGGCGTGCAGGGCATGGTCGTCTCGTTCATCGCGCCGCACTCGTTCACCTCGCGACCGCTCGTCGTGGCGCCCGGAGATCGGGTGACCGTCGACAACCGCTCGCAGGAGGAGGCCGTCGACGTCGCCATCGACGGCCGGCCGGTGGGGTCGATGGAGGCCGGCCATCGGCTGCAGGCGCGGCTGGCGATTGACCAGGCGCTGCTCGCGCAGGTGCCCGGCACGACCTTCTACGAGCGCCTGCGCAAGAAGTTCGGCCTGCTCGCCACGCCGTTGTAGCGAGCGTCGCCCGGGGTGGCCCGTCAGGGGTGGGTCCGTCGGGGTGGCCCGTCAGGGGTGGGTCCGACGGGGGTGGGTCCGTCGGGGTGGCCCGTCGGGGGTGGGTCCGTCGGGGTGGTCCGTCGGGGGTGGGTCCGTCGGGGGCCGGTCCGTCGGGGGCGGGTGCTACACCGCAGGCATGCTGCACGAGCTGCGCGTGGAGAACCTGCTGCTGATGCAGCGCGCGGAGCTGCGCCTCGGCCCGGGGCTCAACGTCCTCACTGGCGAGACGGGCGCGGGCAAGACGCTGCTCGCCCACGCGCTCGACCTCCTGCTCGGCGGCCGCGCCCGCCGCGGCATCGTGCGCCCGGGCGCCGACGAGGCCTACGTCGAGGGCGTGTTCGCGCTCCCCGACGCGCTCGCCGGCTCTGAGCGACTGCCGTCCGGGGCGGAGGAGATCGTGCTCGCGCGGCGGGTGTGGCCGGACGGCCGCACCCGGGCCTACGTGTGCGGGCGCGCCGCCACCCAGGCCGATTTGCGGGAGCTGGGCGAACGGCTGATCTCGTTCTACGGCCAGCATGAACACCGCAAGCTGATGCTCTCCGCCGCCCAGCTCGATCTGCTCGACGCCTCCGGGGGCCCGACGCAGCTCGCGCTCCGTGCCCGGGTCCGCGAGGCCCACGAGGACGTACGTGAGCTCGGGCGCCGCGCCGAGGCGCTGCGCGAGCTCGCGGGCGCCCGCGATCGCGAGCTCGACCTGCTGCGCTTCGAGCTCGACGAGATCGAGGCTGCCGATCCGCGCGAGGGCGAGGTCGCCGAGCTGACCGCCGAGCGCGACCGGCTGCGCCACCAGGAGGAGCTCGCGCGCGCCGCCAGCGGGGCCGCGGAGGCGCTCGCCCCCGAGGGCGGGTCGGGCGCGGTCGAGCTCGTGTCGGGTGCCGGCGCCCAGCTGTCGGCGGTCGGCGGCCTGGACTCGCGGCTGCGCGAGCTGGCTGACCGGCTGCAGGCGCTGCAGTACGAGGCGCAGGACGTCGTCGCGGAGCTGCGCGCGCATCTGGCGTCGCTCGGCGATCCCGACGCGCCGGCGGGTGACGGCGCGGCGCGGCTGCAGGAGGTTGAGGAGCGCCTCGCGCTCCTCGCGCGCCTGGAGCGCAAGCATGGGGGCTCGATCGCCGACGTGCTCGCCCACGCCGAGGCCTGCGCGGCACGCCGCGACGAGCTCGCGGGCGCCGACGACGCGCTCGCCGAGACCGAGGGGACGCTCGCGGAGGCGCAGCGCGAGCGCGACGAGCTCGCCGGCGAGCTCGGCACGCGCCGCCGGCGGGGCGCTCCGCGGCTCGCCGCCGCGGTCCGCGAGCGCCTCGGCGAGCTGGCGATGGCCCAGGCCCACTTCTCGATCGAGCTCGCGCCTCGGCCCGACGGATGCGGGCCGCGCGGCGCCGAGACGATCGAGATGCTCGTCGCATCCAACGGAGCCGGCGCTCGCGCGTCCCTGCGCGAGGTCGCGTCTGGGGGCGAGCTCTCGCGGGTGATGCTCGCGCTCCTGAGCGTCGCCCACGGCGGGACGGGCGGGGCCGACGCCAGGGACGCGCTGCTCGTGTTCGACGAGATCGACGCCGGGATCGGCGGGCACACCGCGCGGGCGGTCGGCCGGCATCTGCGGGGACTGGCCGGCGGCGACGGGGAGCGAGCGCGACAGGTCCTGTGCATCACCCACCTGCCCCAGGTCGCCTCGCTCGCCGACCGTCACTTCACGATCGCCAAGGACGTGAGCGTGACCCCGGCGACGACGACGGTGACCGCGCTGGAGGGCGACGCGATCGTCGGCGAGCTGGTGCGGATGCTCGGCGCCGGCGAGGACGACGCGGCCGCCGGCGAGCACGCCCGCGAGCTGCTGCGGGCCGCCTGAGAGCCGCCGGGCCGCCGCCGGGACGACGACTAGACTCGGTTGCGACCGATGGCATTGGGCGAGACGCGGTTCATCTTCATCACGGGCGGGGTCGTCTCCTCGCTGGGCAAGGGCATCGCCGCCGCGTCGATCGGACGTCTGCTCGTGGCGCGCGGGCTCAGCGTGCAGCTGCAGAAGTTCGACCCGTACATCAACGTCGACCCGGGCACGATGTCGCCCTACCAGCACGGCGAGGTGTTCGTCACCGAGGACGGCGCCGAGACCGACCTCGATCTCGGCCACTACGAGCGCTACACCGACGCCAACACCAACCGCGCGTCCAACGTCACCGCGGGCGGGATCTACAACACGGTCATCCGGCGCGAGCGCCGCGGGGACTACCTCGGGGCGACGGTCCAGGTGGTCCCCCACATCACGAACGAGATCAAGCAGCGCATCCGGCTGATGGCCGACTCCTCCGACGTCGACTTCGTCGTCACCGAGATCGGCGGGACCGTCGGCGACATCGAGTCGCTGCCCTTCCTGGAGTCGATCCGGCAGTTCCCGGTCGAGGTCGGCCGGCGCCGATGCATGTTCATCCACCTGACGCTCGTGCCCTACATCGGCCACGCCGGCGAGCTGAAGACCAAGCCGACCCAGCACTCGGTCAACGAGCTGCGCCGGATCGGCATCGCGCCCGACATGGTCATGTGCCGCTCGGAGTCAGAGCTCGGCTCCGACATCCGCGGCAAGATCGCGCTGTTCGCGAGCCTGCCGGTCGAGGCGGTCGTCTCGGCCTACGACGTCGACGACATCTATCGGGTGCCGCTCGCCTTCCACGACCAGGGGGTCGACGACTTCATCCTCCGCGAGCACTTCGGTCTCGAGGTGCGCGAGCCCGACCTCAGCTGCTGGGCGGCGATCATCGACCGCGCCGGCGAGGCTCACCGTCGGGCGCGGATCGCGCTCGTCGGCAAGTACGTCCAGCTTGAGGACGCCTATCTGTCGGTCGTCGAGGCGCTGCGCCACGCCGGCGTCCACCACGACGCCAAGGTCGAGGTCGACTGGATCGACTCCGAGGCCGTCGGCGATCATGAGATCTTCGAGCGCGTCGCCGCCGCCGACGGGATCCTCATCCCGGGCGGCTTCGGCGGCCGCGGCTGGGAGGGCATGATCCGCGCCGCCCGGGCCGCGCGCGAGCGCGGCATCCCGTATCTCGGCATCTGCCTCGGCATGCACGTCGCGGTCAGCGAGTTCGCTCGCCACGTCGGCGGCATGGACGGCGCCAACTCGACCGAGATGGACATGGAGACGCCGTTCCCGGTCATCGACCTGCTCCCCGAGCAGAAGGAGATCGCCGACATGGGCGGGACGATGCGGCTCGGCGCCGACCCGGTCA
>Ga0213875_10000296_pt1 | contig 48024 bp, 41 predicted proteins | sample BarmaccomBMRX_R8_FD_160105 | JGI IMG/M metagenome (GOLD analysis project Ga0213875, IMG submission 160105) | Root-associated microbial communities from Barbacenia macrantha in rupestrian grasslands, the National Park of Serra do Cipo, Brazil - RX_R8 | ecosystem: Host-associated > Plants > Roots...
CGGCCTGGGCCGGGGCGCTGGCGGCCCGGGCGGCGGCGTGCCGCGTGACCCGCTTGGCGGCGAGGTCGATGGTGACGTCGCCGAGGCGTACCCGGGGCAGATCCTCGGTGGTGCCGACCCGGCGCGCCGTCGCCCGCATCCGGGCCAGCAGCTCTTCGACGCCGAACGGCTTGGTCATGTAGTCGTCGGCGCCCGCGTCGAGCGCCTCGACCTTGTCGGTGCTGTCGGCCCGCCCGGACAGCACGATGATCGGGGCCTGTGTCCAGCCGCGCAGCCCCTGGATCACCTCCACGCCGTCCAGGTCGGGCAGCCCGAGGTCCAGTATCACGATGTCCGGCGGGAACCGGCCGGCCACCTCGAGCGCCTCGGCCGCGGTGGCGGCGGTGTGCACCTCGTAGTTCCGCACCCGCAGGTTGATCCGCAGGGCGCGCAGGATCTGCGGCTCGTCGTCGATGACGAGCACCCGGGTCACGACGCCTTCTCCGGTTCCGTGGCCGCCGCGCGTTCCGCGCCGGCTTCGCGCTCCGCGGCGTGTTCCCGGTGCCCCGGCTGGTATTCGCCGTCCTGGTCCGGCTCCGTCGCCGCCGGCAGCGAGACGGTCATGGTCAGCCCGCCACCCGGCGTGTCCTCCGCGGTCAGCGTGCCCCCCATCGCCTCGGTGAGCCCGCGCGAGAGCGCGAGGCCGAGCCCCACGCCCGTGGTGTTGTCGGTGTCGCCGAGCCGCTGGAACGGCACGAACATGCGCTCCCTGTCCTCCTCCGGTATGCCCGGCCCGCGGTCGGTCACCCGCAGCTCCACCCGGTCGCCGAGGACGCTGGCGGTCAGCATCGGCGGCCACCCGGCGGGGGAGTAGCGCAGCGCGTTTTCGGTCAGGTTCACGATGACCCGTTCCAGGATGGCGGGGTCGACCCGCACCGCGGGCAGCGATTCCGGGATGTCGACGATGATGTCCCGGCCCAGCGGCTCCAGGTTGTCGAGGGCGCGCGCGACGATCTCGTCCAGGCCCGCCGGCCGCGGGAACAGGGACAGCGCCCCGGCCTGCAGCCTGCTCATGTCGAGCAGGTTGTCGACCAGGTGGGTGAGCCGGTCGAGCGACTCGTCGGCGGTGGCCAGCAGCTCGTCGGAGTCGGCGGCGTCCCAGTTCACGTCGTGCGACCGCAGCGAGGTGACCGCCGCCTTGGCGGAGGCGAGCGGGGTCCGCAGGTCGTGGCTGACGGCGGCGAGCAGCGCGGTCCGCATCCGGTCGGCGGCCGCGATCGGCTTGGCGGCCTCCGCCTCGGCGGCGAGCCGCTGCTGCTCCAGGGCGACCCGGGCGTAGGCGGCGAAAGCGCCGAGCACCCGGCGGTCGGCCGCGGGCAGCATCCGGCCGGCCAGCGCGAGCGACAGCCCGTCGGAGATCGGCACGTCCACGTCCGCGTCCTCGGGGCGGCGCACCGGCGCCTCACCCGAGGTCGCGATGATCTCCCAGTCCGAGGCGGGCCCGCGGGCCGCGGTGTTCTCGGCGGACCGGCACTCCAGCAGGCTGACCGAACGCATGCTGAACGCCTCCCGCACCCGCTCCAGCAGCGCGTCTACCTTGCCCTGGCCGCGCAGGATGCTCCCCGCCGTGGTCACCAGCAGTTCCGATTCGGCGTTGGCGCGTATCGCCTGCCTCGTCCGCCGCGCGGCCGTGTCCACCACGGAGCTGACCACCAGCCCCACCGCGACGAACACGACGAGCGCGACGATGTTGTTCGCCTGCGCGATCGTCCACTGGTGGATCGGCGGCGTGAAGTAGTAGTTCAGCAGCAACGACGCGGCGATGGCCTCCAGCAGCGCGGGAACGAACCCGCCGGTCAGCGCCACCGCGATCACCGCGACCAGGAACAACAGCACGTCGCTCGTGAGGTTGAGGCTGGACCGCATCTGGGTGAGCACGAGCGTCAGCAGCGGCGCCAGCACCGCGGCCAGCACGTACCCGGCGATCTGCCGCCGCGGCGTGATCCCGCCCCGGTGCCGGGGCAGCAGCCCCCACCGTCCGCCCATGTGCGAGTGGGTGACGATGTGCACGTCGATCTGGCCGGAGTCCCGGATCGTGCGCGAGCCGATGCCGGGCCCGGTGAGCATGGCGGTCAGCCAGGACCGGCGGCTCGCGCCGAGCACGAGCTGGGTGGCGTTCTCCGCCCGCGCGAACGTGAGCAGCGCCTCGGAGATGTCGTCGCCGACGACCTGGTGGTAGGTGCCGCCGAGCGATTCGATGAGCCGCCGCTGCCGGGCCAGGTTGGCCGGGTTGGCCCCGGTCAGCCCGTCGGACTTGGTGACGTGCACGGCCAGCAGGTCGCCGCCGGAGGAGCGGGCGGCGATCCGCGCCGCGCGCCTGATCAGCGTGTCGCCCTCCGGGCCGCCGGTCAGCGCGACGACGACCCGCTCCCTGGCCTCCCACGTGCTGTGGATGCCGTGCGCGGCCCGGTACTGCTGCAGCCCCTCGTCCACCTTGTCGGCGAGCCAGAGCAGCGCCAGCTCGCGCAGCGCGGTCAGGTTCCCGGTCCTGAAGTAGTTGGTCAGCGCGGCGTCGATCTTCTCCGGCGGGTAGATGTTGCCGTGCGCCATCCGCCGCCGCAGCGCCTCGGCGGTCATGTCGACGAGCTCGACCTGGTCGGCGGCACGGACGATCGCGTCGGGCACCGTTTCCCGCTGCGGCACCCCGGTGATCTGCTCGACGACGTCGTTGAGCGACTCCAGGTGCTGGATGTTGACGGTCGATATCACGTCGATGCCGGCGTCGAGCAGCTCCTCGACGTCCTGCCAGCGCTTCTCGTTCCGCGAGCCGGGGACGTTGGTGTGCGCGAACTCGTCGACGAGCGCGATCTGCGGCCTGCGGGCGAGCACCGCGCCGATGTCCATTTCCCCGAACGTGCCGCCGCGATAGCCGATCCTGGCCCGCGGCACCACCTCGAGGCCGTCGACCAGCGCCGCGGTCTGCTGCCTGCCGTGCGTCTCGACGAACGCGACGACGACGTCCGCGCCGCGCTCGGCGCGCCGGTGTCCCTCACCGAGCATGGCGTACGTCTTGCCGACCCCGGCGGCGGCCCCGAGGTAGATGCGCAGCTGCCCGCGCTGCGCGCGGCCTTCAGCTCCGGCCATATGTGTCGTACTTCCTGATTCCGTGCGGCACCCACCCAGTAGAGCACAGCCGAAGAGGCGCGGATTCCCCAGGTCAGCTCCCGTCCGCGCGGAAGCGTGCGCGCCGCCGCCGGGTTTCGGCAAGGCTGTTCACCGCCGTGCCGCGCCGCCCCGGCTGGCCGTCGTTATCGATGACACCGAACGGAGGCTGACTTCGCCCCCGGCGTGCCGCCCTCCGTTCAGCGGTGGCGTGACGCCTGGAAATAGGCGCCCGACTGCCGCTGCCACAGCGCGATAACCGCGCCGAGCCCGGCCAGCCAGATCATGGTGACGAACCCCTTGACGACCGGGATGCCGGGCCTGGCGATCGTGAAGAGCGCGACGATCGTGTCGAGGCCGAAGAACACGGTCGCGATGGTCCGTGCCCAGCTCCGGCCCCGCCGGTTCGCGCGGGCCATCCACAGCCACGCGGCCGTGCAGACGATCCCGTTCAGGACGAAGAAGCCGTCGGCGGTCCGCGTGACCGCCGCGATGTCGCGCGGTGGGAGCAGCGGATACGCGGCCATGAAGGCGGTCCTGATCTGGCCGATGATCGGGAGGTTGATGATGTTGCTGATGAGCGTGAGCGCCGCTCCGGCGTACATCAGCCTCACCGCCGCCGCCACCGGCCCCGGCACCCGCGCCACAGCATACGGCGGATAGCGCGGCGCGGAGGGCGCCTCGGCGGGCTGGCGGGGGGTCCCGGTGGACCGCCCGCGCGGGCCGGCGGACAGCGTCGCGTGAGACCGCGCGTTCTCGTGCGCGGGGACCGCGTGGGGGGCGCCGATGACCGCGGCCACCGGGGCAGGCCAGAACGACGCCGGCGACGAGGGGGCGGGCGGCGCGGTCCGGAAAACCGCGGACTGCAGGCCGTGCAGCGACGGCCGTCCGGCCGGGCTCTTGACCAGGCATGAGGCGACGGCGTCCCGCAGGCGGGCGGGAACCCCGGTCAGGTCCGGAGGGGCGGTGACGACCCGGTACAGCACGGCGGCCGCCGTCCCGGTGCCGAACGGCGGCGCGCCCGTCGCGGCGTAGGCGAGCACGGCACCGAGCGAGAACACGTCGCTGGCGGGGCCCACGTGCTGTCCCTCCGGGCACGAACACCGTGGCCAGCCACGGCGGGTCATCCTGCGGCCCGGCGGACACCACGGGCGCGGTGTACATCCCGCTGACCAGGCGGGCGGCGGCCACCTCCTGCCGGAACCTGCGGACGAACGCCTGGTCCCCGGCCAGCTCGGGATGGACGACCTTCACGGCCACCGCGCGGCCGGCGGGGGAGAAGCCGAGGTACACCCGCCCCATCCCGCCCGCCCCCAGCCGGGCACGAAGCTGGAAGTCCCCGACGGTGCGCGGATCGTTCGCCAAAAGCGGTTCCATCTGTGCTCCCTTTGGCGGGGACGCCCCCCGAACCCCCCGGTAGCCCGCTGCGGTGCCCACCGTATCATCGCGCGGCCGGAGGGCCGTGCGTCCTCGCGGACCGCGCGATCAGGGCTGGTACCGGTAGCCCATCCCGGGTTCGGTGAGGAGATGGCGCGGGCGCGACGGGTTCTCCTCGAGCTTGCGGCGCAGCCTCGCCATGTGGAACCGGAGGTGGCTGGTGCCCCGCCCGCCTCCCCCGCCCCCTTCGCTGCCGGGGCCCCAGACCGCGGTCAGCAGCTGCGCGGAGCCGACGAGCTGCCCGGGCCGGCGCAGCAGGACCTCCAGGATGCGCCACTCGGCCGGCGTGAGCCGCGGCTTCCCGCCCTCGCCGTCGGCGCCGCCTTCGCCGCCTTCGCCGTCGGTGCCGGCGGCGATCGCGCCACCGGCCGGGATGCTCCCGTCGGCGGGCGTCACGGCGTGCGCCCCCAGGTCGACCAGCCAGCGCCCGATGGTGGCACGGAGCGGCCGCCCGGTGCCGGGCGCCTCGTCGCGGCGCAGCGCGGCGCGCAGCCTGGCGAGCAGCTCCGCCATCGCGAACGGCTTGGTGACGTAGTCGTCGGCGCCCACGTCGAGCGCGCCGATCTTGTCGCCCGGGCTGATCCTTCCGGACAGCACGATGATCGGCGCCCGGGACCGGCGGCGGAACTCGACGATCACGTCGGTCCCGTCGATGTCGGGCAGCCCGAGGTCGAGGACGACCGCGTCCGGCGGCGAACTGGCCACCGAGGCCAGCGCGTCCCGCCCGGTGCGGGCCGTGGCGACGTCGTAGTGCCGGGCGCGCAGGTTGATCCGCAGCGCGCGCAGAAGTTCCGGCTGGTCCTCGACGATCAGGATCCGGGCGGGGCGCCCGGCCGGCCGCGTTTCGCGAGCCAGGCCGGACGCCTTCGCTGTCATCTGTTCCTCACGCCCGGGCAGCTGAGCCGGCCATCGGTCAGCCGCCCGACGTGACGGACAGCTTGTCGAGCGCGATGTTCAGCAGGAGCACGTTCACGCGAGGCTCGCCGAGGAAGCCGAGCGTCCTGCTCTGCGTGTACCTGGCCACCAGGGACCGGACCTCGCCCACCGGCAGGCGGCGCGCCGCGGCGACGCGGTTGACCTGGTCGGCCGCATTCTGCGGGGAGATGTACGGGTCGAGCCCGGACGCCGACGTGGTCACCGCGTCCGGCGGCACCGCGGACGGCGGAACACGGTTGAACGCCGCGTATGCCGCCTTGTAGCTCTGGACGTTCTTCAGCAGTGCCGGGTTGTTCGGGCCGAGGTTGGACGCACCCGAGTAGTTCGGGTCGCAGCCGAAGCCGGTCTTCGATCCCGGTGCCGCCGCCGTGGAGGGCCGCGGCTGGAAGTACCGCGGCAGCGGGTTGCCCTTCGGGTCCGTGAACTCCTGGCAGAGCAGGCTCGACCCGGCCACCTTGCCGTTGTACGTCACCAGGGACCCGTTGGCCTGGTTGCGGAAAGCGGCCTGGGCGATGCCGAGCACGAGCAGCGGGTAGAGCCCGCCGGTGATGAGCGTCAGCACGATGATGGCGCGGACGGCGGCCAGGTGCTGGCCTATCCACGTGGGCAGACGTGACATGTCAACCGATCCCTGGAATGTTCATGATGATGAGGTCGATGAGCTTGATCCCGATGAACGGGATGATCAGCCCGCCGAGGCCGTAGATCCACAGGTTCCTGCGCAGCAGGGCCGACGCCGAGGACGGCCGGTACCGCACGCCGCGCAGCGCCAGCGGGATCAGCGCGATGATGATCAGTGCGTTGAAGATGATCGCGGAGGTGATCGCCGAGGTCGGGCTGTGCAGGCCCATGACGTTGAGGTGCCGCAGGCCCGGATAGACGCTCTCGAACATGGCCGGCAGCATGGCGAAGTACTTCGCCACGTCGTTGGCGATCGAGAACGTGGTCAGCGCGCCGCGGGTGATGAGCAGCTGCTTGCCGATCTCGACGATCTCGATGAGCTTCGTCGGGTTGGAGTCCAGGTCCACCATGTTCCCGGCCTCCTTGGCGGCCGAGGTCCCGGTGTTCATCGCGACGCCGACGTCGGCCTGGGCGAGCGCGGGGGCGTCGTTGGTGCCGTCTCCGGTCATCGCGACCAGGTGACCGCCCGACTGCTCCTTCTTGATCAGCTCCATCTTGTCTTCGGGCGTGGCCTCGGCGAGGAAGTCGTCCACGCCGGACTCGTCCGCGATGGCCCTGGCGGTGAGCGGGTTGTCGCCCGTGATCATCACCGTCTTGATGCCCATCGTGCGCAGCTCGGCGAAGCGCTCCGCGATCCCCTCCTTGACGATGTCCTTGAGGTAGATCACGCCGAGCGCCCTGGCGGTGCCGTTCGCCCTCTCGGCCACGACCAGCGGGGTGCCGCCGACCGCCGAGATGCCGTCGACCATCTGCCCGAGTTCCTCCGGCGGCGTGCCGCCCGACTGCCGGATCCACTCGCGGACCGCCGAGGACGCGCCCTTGCGGACCTGCCTGCCATCGTGCAGGTCGACGCCGCTCATCCGGGTCTGCGCGGTGAACTCCACGAACTCGGCGCCGGGAAGCTCCCCCTCCTCGCGCTGCCGCAGCCCGAACCCCTGCTTGGCCAGCACGACGATCGACCGGCCCTCGGGCGTGTAGTCCGCCAGGCTGGACAGCTGGGCCGCGTCCGCGAGCTCCTGCACCTGCACGCCGCCGACGGGCAGAAACTCGGTGGCCTGCCGGTTGCCGATGGTGATCGTGCCGGTCTTGTCCAGCAGCAGCGTGTTCACGTCGCCGGCCGCCTCGACGGCCCGGCCGGACATGGCCAGCACGTTGCGCTGCACCAGCCGGTCCATGCCGGCGATGCCGATCGCGGACAGCAGCGCCCCGATCGTGGTCGGGATCAGCGCGACCACGAGCGCGACCATGATCACGATGGACTGCGGTGCGCCGGAGTAGAACGCCATCGGCTGCAACGTCACGACCGCGAGCAGGAACACGATCGTCAGCGAGGCGAGCAGGATGTTCAGCGCGACCTCGTTCGGCGTCTTCTGCCGCGACGCGCCCTCGACCAGCGCGATCATCCGGTCGATGAACGTCTCGCCGGGCTTCGACGTGATCTTCACGACGATCCGGTCGGACAGCACCTTGGTGCCGCCGGTCACCGCCGAGCGGTCACCGCCGGATTCCCGGATCACCGGCGCGGACTCGCCGGTGATCGCCGACTCGTCGACGGACGCGACGCCCTCGACGACGTCGCCGTCACCGGGGATGACCTGGCCGGCCTCCACGACCACGTGGTCGCCGAGCCTGAGCTCGGTTCCCGGTACCCCCTGCTCGCGGGCGTCTTCCCTGCCGGGCCGCCAGTCGGTCAGCCGCCGGGCCATGGTCTCCCGCTTGGTGCGGCGCAGCGTGGCCGCCTGGGCCTTGCCGCGGCCCTCGGCAACCGCCTCGGCGACGTTGGCGAACACCACGGTCAGCCACAGCCACACGGTGATCGTCCAGGCGAACGGCACGCGGGTGCTGCTGGTTATCGCGGAGTAGGTGGTGAGCACGGCCCCCACCTCGACCACGAACATGACCGGGTTCCTGACCTGGACCCGGGGATCCAGCTTCTTGAACGCGCCGGGCAGCGACTTCCACAGTATCTTCGGGTCGAGCAGCCCGCCGCCGATCCGGTGCGGCTCCGCGGGCGCCTGTTTGCCGGCGGCCGCCGGCGGGCGAGCGGGAGTTGTCGTTGCCATCAGTGCAGTCCTTCTGCGAACGGTCCGAGCGCGAGGGCCGGGAAGTATGTCAGGCCGACGATGAGCAGGATCACGCCGATCACCATCCCGACGAACAGAGGTTTGTGGGTGGGCATGGTGCCGACGCTGACCGGGACCGTCTGCTGTTTCGCCAGTGAGCCGCCAAGGGCCAGCACGAAGATCATCGGGGCGAATCTGCTGAGCAGCATGACGATGCCGCCGGTGACGTTGTACCAGGTGGTGTTCGTTGCCAGGCCCGCGAACGCCGACCCGTTGTTGTTGGCCATCGACGTGTAGGCGTACATGATCTCGGTCAGGCCGTGCGGGCCGGGATTGAGGATCGACTCACGCGGCACCCTGAACGCCAGCGCGAGCCCCGAAAAGATCAGCACCAGGGCCGGCGTCGCGAGCACGTACAGCGCGGCGTACTTCATCTCCGCCGGCCGGATCTTCTTGCCGATGTACTCGGGCGTGCGGCCGACCATGAGGCCGCCGACGAACACCGTGATGACCGCGAGCATGAGGATGCCGTAGAGTCCGGCGCCGACGCCGCCCGGCGTGACCTCGCCCATCATCATGTTGAAGATCAGCACGGCGCCGCCGAACGGGGTGTATGAGTCGTGGAACGAGTTCACCGCCCCGGTGGAGGTCACCGTGGTCGACGCGGCGAACAGCGACGAGCCGGGGATGCCGAACGCGACGTTCTTGCCCTCCATCGCGGCGCCCGCCGCCCTGAGGGCCGTTCCGGCGTGGGAGTTCTCGAAGAAGCTGACGAGGGCGGCGGACGCGACCCAGATGGTCACCATCACGGAGAGGATCGCGTAACCCTGCCGGTTGTCCCCGACCATCCTGCCGAACGTGCGGCACAGCGAGAACGGGATCACCAGGATCAGGAAGATCTCGAACCAATTCGTGAACGGGTTCGGGTTCTCGAACGGGTGGGCCGAGTTGGCGTTGTAGAAGCCGCCGCCGTTGTTGCCCATCTCCTTGATGACCTCCTGCGAGGCCACCGGCCCGCCGACCATGTTCTGCGACGATCCGGTCAGGGTGTGTATCACGTGTGTCGCGGTGAAGTTGTCGACCGCTCCGCCCGCCACCAGGATGAGCGCGCCGATGACCGACAGCGGGAGCAGCACCCGGACGGTGATCCTGGTCAGGTCCACCCAGAAGTTGCCCAGCCGGTCGGTGCGGGAGCGCGCGAACCCGCGAACCAGCGCGATCGCGATCGCGATACCGACCGCGGCCGAGGCGAAGTTCTGCACGGCGAGGCCGGACATCTGGGTCAGGTAGCCCATCGTCGTCTCGCCGGAGTAGTTCTGCCAGTTGGTGTTCGTGGTGAAGGAGGCGGCCGTGTTCCACGCCAGGTCCGGCGTCACGCCCGGCATGCCGTTGGACAGGAACAGGTGCCCCTGGATCCGCTCGAACAGGTAGACAGCCAGCACCGAGATCGCGGAGAAGGCGAGCATGGACCGCAGGTACACACTCCACCGCTGGTCCGCCCTCGGGTCGACACCCATCATGCGGTAGATGGCCTTCTCGGCCCGCCAATCCCTGTCGCCGGTGACGACGCGCGCGATGTAATCGCCCAGCGGCCGGTGGCAGACCGCGAGCGCCAGCACGAGCAGGCCGGCCTGCAGGAAGCCGGCCACAGAGCCGCTCACTAGAACCTCTCCGGCTTGATCAGGGCCACCACCAGGTAAATGGTGAGCAGCACTCCGACGATCAGGCCGAGCCAGTTGTCAGCGCTCAAGGCGCTCCACCCCCTTCACGAGGAGGACCAGCACGGCAAAGACGACGATCGTCAGGCCGACGTAGAGCAGGTCGTTCATCGATACTCCCAGGCACGCTTGTCACATCCGGGCCCGGCGGCCGTCAACCGGAACCGGTGTAAGCAAAGCGCCAGTGAGCAGCGAAAATTGCGATCCTCACGACACCCATGCGCGTCCCGGCGGGTTCCTAACAGAACCCATGCGCGCGAAGGGCCTACCCGCCCCGGATGGTGCCGCGCTGGTGGCCGGCCTAGGCGACGGAGACCTGGACCGAGGGGTAGCCCGTCGCCCCGTTGGGTTCCGGCGGCTCCTGGGCGGCCGTCTGCGTGTAGCCGGTCGCGTCGGTGGCCCGCGCCTCGATCAGGTGGTTCCCGCTGGTGGCTTCCCAGTCCCAGACCCACTGCCGCCAGGTGTCGATCCCTGGCACGGCGGCCAGCCGGGCCTGGTGCCACGGACCCCGGTCCACCCGCACCTCCACGGCATCGATCCCCTTGTGCTGGGCCCAGGCCACGCCGGCCACCGCCGTCCGGCCCGCCCTGACCCGATTCTGGCCGCCCGGCACGTCGATGCGGGATTCGGTCTTGATCGGTGCCCGCTGCGACCAGCCGCGCTGGGCCCAGTAGGCGTAGTTCCCGGCGAACGTGGTGACGTTGATGTCCGTCACCCACTTGGTCGCGGACACGTACCCGTACAGACCGGGCACCACCATGCGGACGGGGAAGCCGTGCGCGACCGGAAGCGGCTGGCCGTTCATCGCCACCGCGAGCAGGGCGTCCCGCCCGTCCATCACGGTCTGCACCGGGGTACCTGACGTGAACCCGTCCGCCGACGTGCATATCAGCTGATCGGCCCCGGCCTTGATCCCGGCCTGGCGCAGCAGGCTGGCCAGGCTCGCGCCCAGCCACAGCGCGTTGCCGATGTACGGCCCGGCGACCGGGTTGGAGACGCAGCACAGCGTGACGTAGTCCTCGATCAGCGGCCGCCGGAGCAGCTCATCGAACGTGATCGTGATCTCGCGGGCCACCATGCCGTGGATCCGCAGCTGCCAGCTCGACGGGACGACCTCCGGCAGCACCAGCGCCGTGTCCACCCGGTAGAAGTCCGAGTTGGCCGTGATGAACGGGGCCAGGCCCGGTATGCGCAGGTCGGTGCCGGCCGGGAGGGCGGGCGGCGGCGCCGACGGCCGCGGCAGGCGCAGCGTCTTCAGCGCGCCCGCCACGCTGCCCCGCTCGGCGAGCGAGCGGCCCGCCAGCCCGGCCGCGGCGGCGACCCCCGCGGTCGCCGCGCTCGCCGCCAGGAAGCTTCTCCGCGCCGCCCCCGGAGCAGGGCCGGTGCCACCGGAAGGAGCCGCGGCCTCCGCCGGCCCCTTGACCCACTGGTCCATGTCCGGCGCGGACAGCGTGCGCTCCTCCCGCGCCGCAGGCGGCCCGCTGGCCGCGGACGGCCCGCTGATCCCCGGCGTAACCGTGCGGGCCCTCCCGATCAGGACACGCAGCACCACCACCGCGGCCGCGACCGCGGCCAGGGTGGGGAGCAGGCTGGTGACGGTCGCCGTGGGCCGGGTCGCGGCGGCGGTGAGCCCGACGGCCGCGAACACCGCCAGGCCCGTCATGCCGTACGCCAGCCGCCGCATGGCCGCCACCCCGATCACGGCGGCGAAGATCGCGATCACCACCAGGATGCCGCTCACCAGGACGAGCTTGTCGTCGGGGCCGAACGCGGTGATCGCGAAGTTCTTCAGCCACGGCGGCGTGAAGTCGATCTGAAGCTGGCCGACCGCCACCACGGGCGATCCGCTGGCGCCGGTCAGCCCGGCCACCAGTTGCCCGATACCAAGCGCCGCCCCGGCGGCGAGCACGCCCGCGGCCGCGCCGAGCAACGCGCGGCGGCCGCCCCCTCGGCTTTCCGTCATCCTCACGCCTGTAATTCGGAGCGGCGAGGGCGGAGGTTTGCCCGATCCTCCGCGCCCTGACGGGCCCGCCAGCATCTGCCCCCGCCCCTCCCCCCTTCCCTTCCTCCTCACCGGTGGGGTCGCCGGCGCATCTGGCCCCTAGCCCTCCGTACCCCCTTCCCCCTTCCTCGTCGCCGGTGGGGCCGTTGGCGCATTTGGCCCCACTGGACGGGGCCGTTGGCGCATTTGGCCCCTCGCCCTGCGTACCCCATTTCCCCCTTCCTCGCCGCCGGTGGGGCCGTTGGCGCATCTGGCCCCACTGGACGGGGCCGTTGGCGCATTTGGCCCCGGCGGATCATCTGCGGTGCAGCCGTTCAGCGGGCCAAACCTTGGCGATCCCTGCTACGAATAACAGTCGTGACGGCCACCGGCAGCCCCGACCCCGGCGACCCGGCGCGGCGCGAGCCCGGCCCCGGGGCCGGCGCCGATCTCGCCGCGCAGATCGGCCTGGTCGCGCGCGGCGACGCCGCGGCGTTCGATGCCGTGTACGAGCAGATCGCCGCCCCGGTCTTCGGCATCGTCAGACGGGTGATCCGCGATCCCGCCCAGTCCGAGGAGGTCACCCAGGACGTCCTCCTTGAGGTGTGGCGGCGGGCATCGAGCTTCGACTCACGGCGGGGCAGCGCGATGGCCTGGGTGATGACGATGGCTCACCGCCGGGCCGTGGACCGGGTCAGGTCGGTGCAGAAGGAATCCGACCGCGAGTGGCGCGGCGCGAAGGCCGACATCCCGTACGACGAGGTGCTCGAGGCCGTCGAGTCGGGCCTCGAGCGTGAGCGCGTCCGGCGGTGCCTGAGCTCGCTCACCGAGCTGCAGCGTGAGTCGGTCACCCTCGCCTACTACCGCGGCTACACCTACGGCCAGGTCGCCAGCCTGCTCGGCGTCCCGGCGGGCACCGTGAAGACGAGGATGCGGGACGCGCTGATCCGGCTGCGTGACTGCCTGGGGGTGGGGTGATGAAGCTCAGCCGCGGAGAAGGGCGGAGGGCACACCGCGACGCGCATACCCTCGCCGGGGCCTACGCGATGGACGCGATCTCCGGCCGGGACCGGGCGACGTTCGAGCGGCACCTCGCCGGGTGCGAGGAGTGCGTCCGGGAGATCGCGAGCCTGCGTGAGGCGACCGCCAGGCTCGGCAGCGCCACCGCGGTCACGCCGCCCGCGCGCCTGAAGGAACGGGTGCTGGCGGCGGCGGCGGTGACCAGGCAGCGGCCGCCGGAGACCGCCGGTGCGGAGCCGGCCGCGCACGCGGGATATCTGGGGGCGGCGGCGCGGCGCGGCGCCTGGCTCCGCGCGCCGGCCTGGCGGCGGCTGCGGCTGCGGCCGCGGCTGGTGCTGGCGACGGCCGCCGTGGCCGCCGTGACGGCCGTGGCCGCGGGCGGCACCGCCGTCGTGTTCGGCCTCGCGAACGGCAGCATGCGCCAGCAGCTCGACCGGGCGCAGGCCGGCAGCCAGCAGATCGCCGCCGTGCTCACCGCCCGGGATGCCCGGATGATGACCGGGCCGGTGGCCGGCGGCGGCACCGTGACCATCGTGATGTCGCACTCCAGGCGCGCGCTTGTGTTCACCGCCCGGGGCCTGCGCCCGCTGCCCGCGTCCCGTGGCTACGAGCTCTGGCTGGTCGGGCCGGGCGGCGACCGGCCGGCCGGGATGCTGCCCGGCGTCAGCCACGGCATGACCGGCCCTGTCATCGCCTCGGGCCTGCACCGTGGGGACCGCCTCGCCCTCACCGACGAACCCGCCACCGGCTCGAAGCGGCCCACGGCGCCGATGATGCTGGACGTGCCGCTGTAGCGGCCGGGTGCCCGGCGAGCAGCCCTGCCCGCCGTACCCCGGCCACGATGAGCCGGAGGATAACTGTCCGTCGGTGCGTACCCCGAGCTCGTCGACCCGGGCGAGCATCTCCGCCGGATCGGAGTACACCCGGTACGCCCCGGCCCGCTCCAGTTCCTCCCGGCCGTACCCGCCGGACTGCAGCCCGACGCCGAGGGCGCCCGCCCGCCGCGCGGCGAGCAGATCCCACACGCTGTCGCCGACGACCATCGCGTGCCGCGGCTGCACGGAAAGCAGCGCGGCGGCCGCGAGGAACAGGTCCGGATCGGGCTTGGCGTGCCGCACCAGGTCACGCGTCACCATCGGGGTGTCCTCCGGCAGCCCGAGCAGCTCCAGCGCGGGGCGCGCGGTCACCGCCCGGCCGCTGGTCGCGATCGCCCACTTGACGCCGGCCGCGGTCAGCGTCTTGAGCAGCTCCCTCGCGCCTGGCAGCGCGGTGACGGAATCCATCTGCTTGCGGTATTCGGCGGCGTGCGCGAGCTGCAGCCGCTCGATATCCCCGGCCGACAGCGACCGTCCGGTCTCGCGCAGCAGCGCGTGCACGAACAGCCCGCCGCTCATCCCGATGCGCCGGTGAATCCGCCACACGGAAAGGTCGATGCCGATGTCCGCCAGCGCCGCGCGCCACGCGATGACGTGCTGGTACACGCTGTCGATCAGCGTGCCGTCCAGGTCGAAGAGAAACGACGGCGGCGGCGACTCGGTGTACTCCATGGAAACCAGTGTGCTGTAGCGCCCCGAACCCCCACCGCTCGGGTAACAACCAGGCGCCAGTCAGTCCCAGCCGTCGCCCGACCGGCCGACCTGACCGGCCGACGGATCACCTAGCGACCGCGCAGTACCTCCAGGCGCATTACGTCACCAGGCGCATTACGTCACCCAGGCACATCCGTCATCCCAGGCGAGCACGTTCACCCAGGCGCACCGCGTCCACCCCAGGCGCAGCACGTTCACCTCCAGGCGCACCGCGTCCACCCCAAGCGCACCGCGTCCACCCAGGCGCACCGCATTCACCCCAGGCGCAGCACGTTCACCTCCAGGCGCACCGCGTCCACCCACGTTTCATGATCCCGGAAACGTAGGGGTCGTATGCGGCCTGTAATTGCCGTGATCATGAAATGCCTCAGCTGATGTCTCCCATCACGAAACAGCGTGCGGCATACGCAACAACGCTTGGCGGCCAGCAGGCCGAAGGTCCGAGAGCCGAACAGAGGACCCGGTGAGCCGGAAGAAGTGACTCATTGAGCACCCTCGGCCCAGTACGCCGGCGCTCCGGGATCGGCGGCGCCGCTGCCATCAGGCTTCGGCGCCGGCCCGCCGGGACCCCCGGGTCGGCGGCGCCGCGCTGCCATCAGGCGCAGGCCCGCCGCGACCCCCGGCACCGGTATGCCGGGACCCCGGGTCGGCGGCGCCGCGCTGCCATCAGGCGCCGGTCCGCCGGTCCGCCGGTCCGCCGGTCCGCCGCTCCGCCGGTACCCGGGCCGAGGGCGCCGCCGCCGTCAGGCGCCGGCGACCGCGACGACGCCGGCGCTCGTTCCCGCGTACGCGTCGCCGCCTTCCAGGGACAGGGACGAGAAGTGCGGGAGCGGGCCGCCGAGCCCGACCGAGTACCGCACCGCGCCGGTCGCCTGGCCCAGCTCGTACAGCGTCCCGGAGTTCCAGTCGGTGACCCAGACGACGCCGCCGCCGACGGTCGGCGAGCCGAACGCGCCGGCCGGTCCCCGCCACAGCACGCGGATCCTGCCACCCGCGATGCTGACGGCGGCCATCCCGCCCTGCTCGCAGGGCTCGTACGCGGTCGTGCCCTGGACGGCGGCCGCGCCGTAGGCCGGGCACACCCGCGCCTGCGCGAGCTGGCCGCCGACGCCGCCGAGGCGGGCGGAGTTGAGCAGGTACGCGGTGCCGCTCTTGCCGAGCGCGAGCATGCTCCCGTCGCCGAACAGCACCGGCTGCGTGGAGCCGAGGTCCAGGTCGTGCCGGCTGTCGGAGAGCCACGTGACCGGCGCGAAGATGCCGGTCTGGCGCAGCGCGGGCGACAGCGCGGTCACCGAGTCGCTGCCGTCGAACTTGTTGCTGGTCCCCGCGCCGTTGCCGACGCTGACGTAGAGTGTCCCGGCCGGCCCGGTCACCGGGCCGGCGGTGCCCCAGACGGCGCCCTCGCGGGCGGTCGGCACCACGTACGAGATGATCGGGCCGCTTCCGGTCAGCGGGACCCCTGCCACCGAGCCGCGGTACGGCCCGCAGTCGCCCGCCAGGCCGCCGAACGCCACGTACGCCCGCCCCCCGGCGATCGCGAGTGCCGGCCGCTGCTGGTCGTACCGGGGCTGCCCGTCCGGCGCGGGTATATCCCGCTGCACCCGGACCGCGCCGCTGGTCACCGAGACGCCGAACAGCACGTGGTGGTACCCGGACGTCTCGCCGACGGCGTAGACCAGCCCGTTCGCCCGGTCGTACGCCGGCGTCCCGGTGATGCCGAGCGGGTTGATGTCGCCGCACGGCAGCGCGCTGCGCGGCACCGGCGTGCCGACGTGCCTGCGCCACACCACCTTGCCGCTGGCGCGGTCGAGCGCGTAGAGGCTGTCACCCTCGGTCGCCACGACGGCAAGGCCGCCGATCAGCAACGGCTGACCGTAGACGGCGCCGTCGAGGCGGGCCCGCCATGCGATGCGGAGCCGCCCGGCCGCGGGCACGCCGGCCGCCACCCCGGTACGCGCGGCGTTGCCGCCGTACTCGGGCCACGCCGCGGCCGGGTACGGCGAAGCGGACGCGCCGGGCCCAAGCGTCCTGGTGGACGGCGGCGGCCCGGACTGCTGCGCCGCGGAGGTCGCCGAGCACGAGGTGAGCAAGAAGGCCAGGAATGACGCGGCCGCCCGCGCCCGGTTACCGGTAGCTCGCATGGATCCAGTGTCGCCGGCGGCCCTGGCATTATTGATGGCCTATGGACGACCGTAAGAATGCCGGCGCGGCCGGCGGGCTGAGGTCCGTATCGCGGAGGCTTGTCCCGCGGAGCTTCGTGGCGCTCGGCGACAGCTTCACCGAGGGGCTGGACGACCCGCGGCCCGGCGGCGGGTACCGCGGCTGGGCGGACCGTCTCGCCGAGATGCTCGCGGCACGGCAGCCGGAGCTGCGCTACGCCAACCTCGCGGTGCGCGGCAGGCTGCTGCGCCAGGTGGTCGCCGAGCAGGTGCCGCTGGCCGTGGCGATGGAGCCGGAGCTGGTGAGCATCGCGGCGGGCGGCAACGACCTGCTGCGTCCCGGCGCGGACCCGGACGGGCTCGCCGAGCTCTTCGACGCGGGCGTGGCGCGGCTGCGCCAGACGGGCTGCCGGGTGCTGATGTTCACCGGCTTCGACCCGCGAACGTTCCCCGTGCTCCGCCTGCTGCGCGGCAGGGTCGCGGAATACAACATGCACCTGCGGGCGATCGCCGACAACCGCGGGTGCGACCTGGTCGACCTGTGGTCCATGCGGGTTCTGCAGGACCCGCGCGCGTGGAGCCTGGACCGCCTGCACCTTACGGCCGAGGCGCACCACCGGGTGGCGCTGCGCGCCTGCGAGGTGCTCGGCATACCGGTCACCGACGACTGGCGCGCACCGCTCACCCCAGCCGCCTCCACGGCCACGCCGCCCCGGTTTCCCGCGTATCCCGTGCTTCCCGTGCGGCCCGGGCTTCCGGTACGGCACAGGAGCGCCGCGTGGCTCGCCGCGCGGCGCCAGGACGCCCGCTGGGCTAGGCAGTACGCAATGCCCTGGGTCAGGCGCCGCCTGCGCGGCGCGTCGTCCGGCGACGGCGTCCCCCCCAAGCGCCCCGACCTGCTCCCCGTCGCCTCGCTCGTCGCCGAGGAGAGCTGAGAGTAGCGCGGAGTGAGCCGCGATCGCGGCTCGCATTCCGCGATCACGCGGCCCGCGGGAGGCCCCGCGGCCTCCCCGACCGCGTGATGTTACGGCGAGCGCCGCAGCGGGCCCGGGGGGTTCGGGGGGGTCGCCTTCTGGGCGACCCCCCCGAGATCACGCAGCGCCTCCTCCAGCCAGTCCAGGCTGGCGGATATCCACGGCAGCGCGAGCGGGCTGGCCGAACGGAGGGCGGTCTCCTGCTGCCATTCGGCCTCGCCGTACAGGCGCGAGGTCGCCACCCGCAGCCGCAGTTCCTCAACCGGCTCGCCGAAGGCGCTGCCCGGCAGCACCCCGATGCCGTACCGCTCCAGCAGCAGCGCGGCAAGGGCGGCGCCGGTCGTGACGTCGTACCGCCGGCTCAGCAGCGCGCGGTGCGGCGCGAAGTCCGGGTACACGTAGAACGCGGCCTGCGGCGCGGGAACGACGGCGCCGGCGCCCGCGAACCGGGACGCCACCGCCCGGGCGACACAGCCGTGCAGTGCACGGGAACGGGCGATCCGTTCGGTAATATCCTCGGGCTCGCCGAAAGCGAGCGCGGCCGCCTCTTGCACGGGGCCGGCCGGCGCGGACCAGATCTCGCTGCAGATGCCGAGCAGCCGGTCACGGATCAGCCGGCCGGGCAGCCGGGCGACGCCGATCCGCCAGCCGCCGAGCGCGAGGTTCTTGCTGAGGCCGGTGGTGATCACCGTCCGGTCCGGTGCGATCGCGGCCGGGCTGAGGAACGCGCTCCCGCCGTCCGCCGGTGAGTGCACCAGGTCGCGGTAGATCTCATCCGAGATGATCATCAGGTCGTGGCGGCGCGCGACGTCGCACAGCCCGTGCACCGTGTCCGCGCCGGCCAGCCGCCCGGTCGGGTTGTCCGGCAGCGTGACGATCACCGCGCCGAGACGCCGGCCGGCCGCGCGCGCCGCCACCACGGCCCGGCCCAGCGCCTCGGGGTCCGGCACACCCCCCTGGCCGGCGGCGGCGGGCACGTGGACGGCGCGCGATCCGGCCAGGCTGGCCTGCGCCGCGTAGCTCACCCAGCTCGGCCTGGCGACGGCCACGTCGGTGCCGAGGCCGAGCAGCAGGCCGAACAGCAGTGCCTTGCTGCCCGGCCCGCAGACGACCTCGCCCGGCGAGGTCGGCAGCCCGCGCCTGGCCCAGTATCCGGCGGCGGCCTCGCGCAGGCTGGCGTGCCCGGCCACCGGGCCGTAGTCGTTCCGGCCGGCGCCCTCGGCCAGGGCGTTCCTGAGCCTCGGGTGAGGCGGAAGCCCCGCCTCACCGAACGCCAGGGGAAGCACCCGCTCGCCGCGGCGCCGCCTGGCGTCGAGTGCCTCGTTGGCGGCGAGCGTGGCGGACACGGAGAGCGGCGTGGTGGGGGCCATGACGATGGCACTCCTCACTACATGGGAAGACTGAATTGTAGGCCGTGCCGCCCTGTAGCCTGCGTTGGGTGGAGCTCGACCTTGGCGCCGACGGGGCGGCGCTGACCGCGGCGCTGACCGACGTCGCCTCCGTCAGCGGCGACGAGGGGCCGCTCGCCGACGCCATAGAGAGCGCGCTGCGCGGGTTGCCGCACCTGTCCGTGCACCGCAACGGCAACGCGCTGGTGGCGCGCACATCGCTCGGCCGCCCGGAGCGCGTGATCCTGGCTGGGCATATCGACACGGTGCCGCTCGCGGACAACATTCCGTCCTTTGTTGATACGGAACGGGAGCGGCTTTACGGCTGCGGCACCAGCGACATGAAATCGGGTGTGGCCGTGCAGCTGCGGCTCGCGGCGGCCCTGGCCGATCCTTCCCGGGATGTAACGTACGTGTTCTACGACTGCGAGGAGGTGGCCGCCGAGCGGAACGGGCTGCTGCGGCTGAGCCACCAGGCGCCGGAGCTGCTGGCCGGCGATTTCGCGGTGCTGCTCGAGCCGAGCGGCGGAGTCGTCGAGGGCGGCTGCCAGGGGACGCTGCGGGCCGTGGTGACCGCGGCCGGCGCCCGCGCGCACAGCGCCCGGGCGTGGATGGGGTCCAACGCGATTCATTCGGCGGCCGGCATCCTGGATGTGCTTCGCGGGTACGTGCCCCGCGAGCCCGTGGTGGACGGCCTGCGGTACCGGGAGGGGCTGAACGCGGTCGCGATCAGCGGCGGGGTCGCCGGGAACGTGATACCCGACGTGTGCGAGGTGACCGTGAACTACCGGTTCGCGCCCGACCGTTCCTGCGCGGACGCCGAGGCGTACGTGCGCTCGGTGTTCCCGGCGTGGGAGGTCTCGGTGCTCGACGCCGCGCCCGGCGCGCGGCCCGGCCTGGCGCATCCGGCCGCCGCGGCGTTCGTGTCCGCCGTGGGCGGGACGCCGCGGTCCAAGCTGGGCTGGACCGACGTGGCCAGGTTCGCCGAGCTGGGCATCCCGGCGGTCAACTACGGCCCGGGCATCTCGGAGATCGCGCACACGGCCGGCGAGTACGTGGAGATCCCGAAGATCGCCGAGTGCGAGTCCGCCCTCCGCTCCTGGCTCACTCCCCGGTGAGTTGCTCCGCTGCTTCGCCAGGCTACTTCGCCAGCGGGATGAGCGTCAGCCTGGTGGTGTGCGAGCTGCCGCTGCCGTCGACGTAGGTGATCGTCAGCGACTGACCCGGGTGGTCGTTCGCCATGATGCCGGTGAGCGCGTCCGGGCTGCTGACGGACTGACCGCCCGCCTGGGTGATGACGTCGCCCGGCGTCAGCCCCGCCGCGGCGGCCGGCGTGCCCTGGTAGACGTAGCACACCAGGGCGCCGGAGCTGACCGGCGCGACGCTGCCGCCGCCGGAGCCGCCGCCGGAGCCGCCGCCGTTGTTGCTCAGGCACTGGCTGGCGTTGCTGATCCGGCCCACGGAGATGCCCATGAAGCCCGCCAGGCCGATGTGCACGGTGGTGCTGGCGTGGCCGCCCGCGATCTGCCTGGCGATCGAGAGCGCGTTGTTGATGGGGATCGCGAAACCCTCGGTGGCCGTGGACGAGCCGAACGAGCTGCCGGAGGTGTTCGCCGCGGTGTCCATGCCGATCACCTGGCCGGCCGCGTTCACCAGCGGGCCGCCGGAGTCGCCCTCCTGGATCGCGGCGCTGGTCTGCAGCATGTTGTGCAGGGTCTCGGTGACCTGCGAACCCTGATCGCTGGCCTGGATGGTGCGGCCCATCGCGTTGACGATGCCCTGCGCGGGCGTCGGCGTGCCGCCTCTTCCCTCGGCGTTGCCGAGCGCGAGTACCGGATCGCCGAGCTTGACCTGACTGGAGTTGCCGACGCTCACCATGGGCAGGCCGGAAGCGCCCTGGAGCTGCAGCAGCGCCACGTCGTCGGTGGCATCGTAGCCGACGACGTGGGCGGTGTAGGACCTGCCGGATTCGGGGAGCGTCGCCATGATCCGGTCGCCTGGTCGATCACGTGGTTGTTGGTGAGCACCAGGCCGTCGCCCGACAGCACCATGCCGGTGCCCTCGGCGGTCTCGTTGTTGTACCGGAGCGTCGACGTGATGTCGACGACCGCGGGGTCGACCTTGGCGGCGAGCGCCTGCGCGTTCAGGCCCGAACCGGAGCCGCTCTGGCCGCCGCGGTTGCCGCTGCCGCCGTTCGGCACCGCGTTCCGCTGCGGCGCCTGCGGGATGTCCTGCGGCGAGCTCGCCGCGGACGGCGGGCTGGAGTGATTCAGGGCGACCGCGGCGCCGGCGCCGGCGCCGGCGGCGAGCGCGGCGACGATCACGTAGATCAGCAGCCGGCCCCACCGCGGCCCGCGCGGCGGCCCGTACCCGGGCATGTCCGGCGTGCCGTAGCCCATGCCCGGGCCGCCGCTCCACGGCCCGTAGCCGCCCGGTGGCTGCTGCCCGTACCCGGACTGCCCGTACCCGGGCTGCCCGTACCCCTGGTCCCCGTACCCGGAGTCCGCATAGCCGGCTGGGTAACCCGGCTGGCCGTACCCGGCGGGCTGGCCGTACCCGGGCTGGCCGTGCCCCTGCTCGCCGTACCCCGGGTACCCGGCCTGACCCTGACCGGAATACCCGCCCTGCGGGTAGCCGTCCCGGCCGTATCGGGGCCGCTCATAACCGGCCTGCTCATAACCGGCCTGCTCATGACCCGGCCGGCCGTCCCGCGCGTCATCCGGTCCGAAGGCGACGGTGTCCTGGCGGCCCTCATCGCCGCCGCTGTCCCCGCTGCCGGTGCCGGGCGCCGGCGCCCATGGGCTTACGTACTCGGGTGGCTGCCAGCCGCTCTGCTGTTCGCTACCGTTGCCGCTGTCTTCCATCAATCCGCCTTCGCCGTGAACCGCGTACGCCGGGTACACCTCAGGCCGGGCCGGGCCGCGTTCCGCCAGTCGCCGTCCCGCCCGTCCCCTCTAGTAAGCGTTCCAAACCTGGACACAAGCTGAATGCCCACTCAGGATTGGCCTCCCCGGAACCGCCGAGTATGTCAGCAACCGCTCCGCCCTCTCAGCCACTCCGCCCAGTCGTCCACTAAGTCAACTATCCCGGCATGGCGGATATGCCGCCGGCCCCCCAACCGTCATCACGCCGTCATCGTGTAACCGCGGCGCAACCCTTGATGGGGCATGCTGGCGAGGGGGATCACTGCCCACGTCCTGCGGAGGTGCCCATGGGCTTGCGGATGCCGCGGCGGAGCGTCCGGCTGCGGTTCACGATGCTCTACGGCGGCCTGTTCCTGCTGTCCGGCGCGTGCCTGCTGGTCATCACCTACATCCTGGTGGCACATCAGCTGCTCCCGGTCCGGCTCCAGGCCCGGGACCATGCGAGCCCCGGGCCGGCCGTCACCGTGCCGGGAACCGGCGGCATCGCATCCCGCTCGTCCGGCGGCGAGGTCATGTGCTACGTCGGCTCCAGCGGCGTCACGGTCGCCGGGCAGCCCGCGCAATGCCTCAGCTACCTGAAGGACTACGCGGTCGGCGAGCGGAACGCGGAGCTGAACGACCTGCTGATATGGTCCGGGGTCGCGCTCGGCATCATGGCGGTGGCGTCCGTGGGGCTCGGCTGGCTGGTGGCCGGCAGGGTGCTGCGGCCGCTGCGCACGATCACCGCCGCCGCCCGGCACATCTCGGCGAGCAGCCTGCACCAGCGTCTCGCGCTGACCGGCCCCGCCGACGAGCTGAAGGAACTGGGCGACACGTTCGACGCGCTGCTCGCGCGGCTCGAGACCTCCTTCCGCGCGCAGCGGCAGTTCGTCGCGAACGCCTCGCATGAGCTCCGCACGCCGCTCGCCCGCCAGCGGACGCTGCTCGAGGTCGCGCTGCGCGACCCGCACGCCACGCCCGGCGCGCTCCGCGCCGCCTGCGAGCGGGCGCTGGCAGCGGGGGAGCAGCAGGAGCGGCTGATCGCGGCCCTGCTCACGCTGGCCCGCGGTGAGCGCGGGCTGGACCGGTTCGAGCGGCTCGACCTGCGTTCCGTCGCCGCCGCCGTGGTGGCCGGCCAGCGCGAAGAGGCGGACGCCAGGCAGGTCAGGGTCTACACCGGACTCGCTCCCGCGCCCGTCCTCGGCGACCCGGGTCTCGCCGAACGCATGGTGGCCAACCTGGCCGGCAACGCGATCAGGCACAACGTGCCCGGCGGCCGCGTCGAGGTGGTGACCGGCATGATGGACGGCCGTCCCTTCCTCGCGGTGACCAACACCGGGCCGGTGATCCCGGAGGACCATATCGGCAGGCTCTTCCGGCCGTTCCAGCGGATGACGCCGGACCGCGTCGGCGGTGACCGGGAGCGCGGTCCCGGCAGCGGCCTCGGCCTCGGGCTGCCGATCGTGGTCGCGATCGCCGCCGCGCACGGGGCGCTGCTGCGCGCGCTCCCCGCCCCGGCCGGCGGGATGTGCGTGGAAGTCCTGTTCCCGCCGGCGGCGGGCGCCGGCGGGAACGAAACCCGGGAGCTCAGCGTGACCGCGGCCTGAGCCTGAGCCGCTACTTCGCCGGGCCGGGGACCAGCGTCACCCTGGCGGTGTGCGCGGCGCCGTTCGTGTCCGTGTAAGTGATGCTGAGCGTCGCGCCCGGCCGCAGCCCGCCGGTGATCGCGGTCAGCGAGCTCGCGCTCGCGACAGCCTGCCCGTCCGCGGCGGTGATGACGTCACCGGCGGAAAGCCCGGCGCCGGCCGCGGGGGTGCCCTGGATCACCTGGCAGATCAGCGCTCCCGAGCTGGCGGACCCGGACCCGGTGCCGCCGAAGCCGCCGGACTGGCAGCCCGTGGCCGCGTCGGCGACCTGGACGCCGATGAAGGCGGGCAGGCCGATGTGGACCGCCGTGCTCGCGTGACCGGCCGCGATCTGCCTGGCGATGGACAGCGCCTGGTTGATGGGGATCGCGAACCCGCTGATGGCGGACCCGCCGCCGAGGGACTGCGAACTGCTCGCCGCGGTGTCCATCCCGACTACCTGGCCGGCCGCGTTCGCCAGCGGGCCGCCGGAGTCGCCCTGCTGGATCTGCGCGTTGGTCTCGATCGTTCCGTGCAGCGTTTCGGTGGTCCCGGTGGCCTGGTCAGAAGGGCTGATCGTCTGGTTGAGCGCGGTCACCTGGCCGGGAGCCACGGTCGGCGGGCCGCCCTGTCCTTCCGCGTTGCCGATCGCCAGCACCGCCTGGCCGGCCTTGACCTGGCTGGAGTTGCCGACGGACACCGTCTTGAGTCCCGAGGCGCCCTGGAGTTGCAGCAGCGCCACGTCGTGCGTGGAGTCGTAGCCGAGGATCCTGGCCCGGTAGCTCCGCCCGGAGCTGACCAGCGTTGCCGTCGGGCTGGTGGTCCCGCTGATCACGTGGTTGTTCGTCAGCACCAGGCCGTTGGGGGAGAGCACCATGCCGGTGCCCGCGGACACGAGGCCGGAGTACCTGCCCGGGGCGGAGATGTCCACCACCCCGGGCTCCACCTCGCTCGCGACCGCCTGGCTGTTCAGCGAGGCCGAGCCAGCCGGCGCCGCGTTGTTGCCGGGAGCCGGGACGTCGCCTGGGGACACGCCCGCGCCGGTCGCGGGGGCGGGGGAGTTGCCCAGCGCGATGACCGCGCCGGCGCCGCCCCCGGCCGCGACCAGGATCACGAGCAGGAGCGCGATGATCCCGCCGGGCCCGCGGCGGCGTGGCGGCCCGGGCATGCCGGGCGCGGGGTACGTGCCCGGCGGAACGCCGTACCCGGCCGGCGGCCCGTATCCGGCCGGCGGCCCGTACCCGGAGGCTGAACCGTATCCGCCAGGCGCGCCGGCCGCACCGTACTCCGCGGCCGGTTCCTCCCCGCCGGGCGGCTCGCTGGCCGAGCTGTAACCCGCCCCCGCTTCCCGGGATTGCCACGGGCTGACGTATTCGGGAAGCTGCTGGTCGCTGTCGCGTTCGTTCTGCTCCATCATCGTCGCCTTCGTCGCGCGTCACGAGCCCGGACTGGTCTTCCGCTCGCCTCCGTGCGCCTTCGGGGCCGCCGCGCCGGCTGGCTCGCGGGTGTGTCTCCCCCGGACACTTTCTCCATTGTCGGCCGGGTAATCCGCCTCAGCCTTCGGGCTGGCTGAAAATAAGCTGAAGGTTCCACCGCGCGGCGCTATCTGGCCGGTGCCGCGTCCAGCCGGACCCGCGCAGTGTGCCGCGTCCCGCTGACGCTCACCCAGGCAACGGCCACCGCCGCACCTGGCCGGCGGGAATTCAGCAGACCGCTCAGCGCGGCCGGCGACGTCACCGTCCGCCCGCCCAGGCCGGTGATGACGTCGCCCGCCGCGATGCCCGCCGCCGCGGCGGCCGTGCCGCACAGCACCCCGTCGATCAGCGCGCCCGAACGCGCCGGGGCGATCACCGGGGGAGCCCCCGTGGCATCATCGGTGCTCAGGCATCGCGCCCTCTCCCGGGCCCCGTTGCGTACCCCCTTGGCAAGGGAAGCGCCACCGCCCGTTCGGCCGGCCTGATCCTGAGCCTGGCGCCGGGGGTCGGGGCTGGTGCTGGCCGGCAGCAGCACGCCCAGGAAACCTGGCACGCCGATGATGATGCCCGGGCCCGCGTGCCCGGCCGCGATCAGCCTCGCGGTGCTGAGCGCGGCGTTGATGGGGATGGCGTAGCCGGCCACGCCGGCACCCGGGGCTCCGCCGGTGCCGGTGGCGGTGTTCATGCCGATCACCTGGCCGGCCGAGTTGACCAGCGGGCCGCCGGAATCGCCGGGCGCTATCTGTGCGGTTGTCTGCAGCATGTTGTGCAGCGTCTCGGTGAAGCTGGAGTTGGCATCGGTGGCCCGGATGGTTCGGTTCAGGCCGCTGATGGCGCCCGGCGCGATCGCGGGCGAGCCGCCCTGTCCCGCCCGGTTGCCGACGGCGAGGACCGGCGTGCCGGGCGCCAGCCGCGCGGAGTTGCCCATCCGCGCCGCGGCGAGGCCGCCCGGGCCCCGCAGCTGGAGGAGCGCCACGTCGTCGGCGACGTCCACGCCGACGATCCTGGCCGTGTAGATCCTGCCGGTGCGGGCCAGCGTGGCGGTGACCGTGGTAGCGCCCCTGACCACATGGTTGTTGGTCAGCACGAGAGCCTCGTTCGCGCTGATGACGAACCCGGTGCCCTCGGCGGTCTGGTTGGCGTAGCGCAGCGTCGAGGTCACGTCCACGATGCTGGGCAGGATCCTGCCGTAGGCCGCCCGCTCGTTGACGCGGCCCCCGGCGTTATCCCCGGGGCCGCTTCTCCCCGGCCCGCCGTTCCCGCTGGCGTTCTTCCCCGGGCCGCCGTTCCCGGTGGCGTTCTTCCCCGTGCCGTCGTCCCCGGTGCCGTCGCTCCTGGTGCCGCTGCGGGCAGTGCCCTGGGAGGCCGGCCCGGCTCTCGCCGGGCCGGACGCCAGCCGCTGCAGCGTCAGGACGGCTGCCGCGCCGAGCGCGGTGACGAGGATGATCACGAGCGCCGGGAGCAGCGGCGACCGGCCGCCGGAGCGTGGCGGACGGCCATCGCCAACGGCGTGCCCTGGGCCGTCGTCGTGCATCTGCATCGCCCTCTGGCTGCGCTGGAAGTTCCCGCGGATAGCTTGCCCCGCACACGCCATCGCGACTCACCGGATCGGTGCTTTGTCCCCGGGCGGTGCGCGCGGTACGCTGACATAAGATATGACGCGAGTATGGCAGTCTGACTTTGGGCAGCGGCCTGATCTTGGGCAGCGGTCTGATTTGGACAGCAGCGTGATTTTGGGCAGAGGGGTATCCGAAGGCAGGTATGGCGATGTCCGCACCACCCCGCAACAGCCAGGCCCGCAACAGCCAGGCCCGCAACAGCCAGGAAGGCCTCACCCGCCGCGAGGAGATGACGGTCTCCGGTGCCGCCATGTCCGGCGCGCCGGTGGGCGCGGCGGCCGTCACCGGCGGAGTAGTCGCGGCCGGTGACCTCGGGCTGCACCTCCTCGGCGGCCATGTCAGCGGGGCCGCCCTCAGCGGCTCGCTGTCGCTCGGCGTCGCCGTGTTCTTCGTGATCGCCGCGGTCGGCGCGCTGATGCGCGCCCGCTACGGCCGCGCCGCGCGCTGGGCGCGGAACAATCCGTGGCAGTTCGCGATGCTGCCGGGTGCCGCGGTCGCGGCGATCGCCTTCGTGCTGTCCGTCGTGCTCGGCGGCGGCATCGTGGGCGGAATCTGGAGCGGGCTGTGGCACGGCGCCGCCGTGTACGGTCTCACCGGGGTCGCCGGCGCCGTGAGCAGGAGCCGCCGCAGCTGATCTTCCGGCCGCGTCCCGGGCTGGCCGCTCCCGGCCCGCCCTGCCCGGCAGGACCCGCTCAGCCCGGCAGGACGGGAAGCGGGGCGTTATCGGAGACGGCGCGCTCGGCGGTGCGCATGATCGAGTAGATCGTGGCGCGCTGCCGGTCGAGTTTGCGCAGTTCCGCCTGCAGCGTGGCGTTCGCCGTCGCGCGGGCGGCGGGCCCCCTCGCGGTCAGCACCGCGAGCATGTCCTCCTGTGACTGCATGGCGTACGGGAACGCCCAGGTGACGATGTCGTTCACGCAGTCCGCCAGGTGGAAGCGCGCCAGCGACTCGGGAACCTGGTATTCCACGAAGTCCGCCAGCGGCTGGTTGTTCGCGGGAGAGCAGTTCTGCGCGTTGTACCTCAGCATCCCCACCGCGGCGCCGTACCTGGCGCGGTCACCGGATTCGACGGTGTTCAGCGCGTTCATCGATTCCCGTACCCCGCCCGCGCACGACTCGATGCCGGCGTTGACGTCGTGCATGAAACCGTTCAGGTCGGCCGCCTGCTCAGCGTGCGACGGCCGGTGCGACAGCGACACCAGTGCGATGCCCGCGACCAGTACGAGAGCGGCGGCGACGGCCCACAGCGGCGTCCGCCGAATTGGCCACCCGCTTCGGCGCAACGGGACGTACGGCGGCTCCGTTCTGGTCGGTGTGCTCACGTGGTCAGCCTCGATCCGAGTTCATCAGCCGGACGCCCGTGGTCAGCTGGGCCGTTGTGACGGCGCCGAAGACCCGGTCGACGATCCGGTGCCTGGCGTCGAGGAAGAACGTCTGGGGAAGCGCGACGACGCCGTACGCGCCGGCGGCGGTGGTCTGCGGGTCGAAGGCGAGAGGGTAGGTCACGCCCTTCGCGCGGGCGAACTTCAGCGCGCTGCCGGCGGCGTCGTTCTCGTCGAGCCCGACGATGATCACGCGGCCGCCCTCGGCGCGATGGAACCGGGCCAGCAGCGGTGTCTCGCGCTGGCAGGGCGCGCACCAGGAGGCCCAGAAATTCACGATGAGAGGCTTGCCCGCATACTGGCTCAGCGAGATCCGCTGGCCGGGCTGGCCGAGAACAGCGAGGCTGAAGCCCGGCGCCGGGAGGTCGGTGTGCGCGGGCGTTCCGCCTCCCGTGACGGCGCTGACGGCGATCAGGGCCACCGCGCAGCAGGCGGCGACGGCAGAGGCGGTCTTGTGGCGCCGCACCAGCCGCACGGCCGCCGCCGCGGCGGCCTCGCCGCCCCGCGTCAGCAGGCCGGGCCGGCCCTGCGGCGGGATACCGCCCGGGTCTCGCGCGGACGTGGCGAGCCCCTCGTGCGGTGTGCTCAACGCCTGCCACTCCCTTGCTGTCCGTCCAGCAGCCTGCCCGGCTCCGCGGCCGGGGCGGCCCCCGCGGGCGCCGCCCCGGCGACGGGCAGCGTCATCCCGTTCATGAGCTCCGGAGGGTGGCTGGCCGGCTCGGGAAAGAGCAGCTCGAACTCACTGCCCTCACCTGGCGTGCTGTGCACCACGACGTCGCCGCCGTGTGCCCGGGCGACCGCCCGGACCAGCGCCAGCCCGAGGCCGGTACCTCTGGACTTGCTGTTGTCGCCGGTGCGGAACCGGTCGAAGATGAGGTGCAGCTGGCTTGCCGGAACACCGCTGCCGCTGTCGGCGACGATCATGCGAACCGGTCTGCCTGGCCACCCCCTGATGACAGACAACCTTATGACATCGTCGGTGCCGGTATGCCGCACCGCGTTCTCCAGCAGCGCGTCGATCGCCAGGCCGAGCCGTTCCCGGTCCGCGTACACGGTCACCGGGTCGAGCCGGCCGAGCTGCCAGTTGCGTTCGGCCGTGGGCCGCCAGCGCCGGATGATCTCCATCGTCAGCCGGTCGAGGGCGACCGGCTCCGGCCGCAGGAACTCGGGATCCTCGGACGCCGCGATCACGAGCAGCCGCTCGGCGATACGCCGCAGCCGGTTGAGCTCGCCGAGCACGACCTGGATGTCGTTCCCTTCCTGCTGCCCGGTCAGATCGCTCGCGAGCAGCTCCGCGTGACCGAGTGCGATCGTGATCGGGGTGCGCAGCTGGTGCGCGGCGTCCTGCAGGAACTGGCGCTGGGTCGCGAGCAGCCGGGCATTCTCCTCACCGACCAGGCGGGCCTCGTGCTCGGCCGCCTGCTTGCGCTGCGCATGCCAGACCATGGCGGCGAACATGGCCGCCATCAGCGGGACCTCGGTGAGCTCCGCGGCGGGCTCCGAGCCGCGCACGACGTCGAGGCCGATTCCGGCCGCCGTGCCGGCCATGACCACGCCGAGTACCGCCATGGTCGGCCCGGTCGCCCAGGTGCGGAACCCGTACAGCAGCGTGAAGCTGATCCAGATGAAGTGGAACGGAACCGTCTCCCAGCCGGCGAACCAGAGGATGGCGATCAGGTTCAGCGCGGAGAAGGCCGCCCACGCGGCGTCGAGCAGCCCGGGGCGGTACGGCCACCTGAGCCCGACCACGCGCACCGAGGTGCTCCGCCCGTACCGGGACAGCTCCGCCGCGGCGCCCCTGACCTCCGCGGCGGCGCTCTTGAGCCCCGCGGCGGGGCGGGATCCGGCACGCCGGTTACCGGCCAACGAGCTGGTAGCCTTCACCGCGTACCGTCTTGATCAGGTCGAAGCCGAGCTTGGAGCGCAGCCGCCGGACGCACACGTCCACCACGTTCGACCCGGGATCGAAGTCGTACCCCCACACGGTGGCGAGCAGCTTGCCCTTGGGCACGGACTGGCCGACGTGCTCCGCGAGCTCCTTCAGCAGCAGGAATTCCAGCCGGGTCAGCGGGACCGGCCCGTTGCCGATGTCGGCGACCAGCCGCCCGACATCGAGAGTGACCTCGCCCGCCCTGATCACCTCGGCGTGGTGCGTGCCGCCGTGCTGGTGCGTGCCGCCGTGCTGGTGCGTGCCGCCGTGCTGGTGCGTGCCGCCGTGCTGGTGGGCCTCGTCGCGCAGCCGTACCCGCACCCGGGCCAGCAGCTCGGCCAGCGAGAACGGCTTGGTCAGGTAGTCCTGCGCGCCGCGCTCCAGGCAGTCCACCTTGGCGGCCACGTCCGCCACGCAGGACAGCACGATCACCGCCTGCTCGGGGCGAAAACCAAGCAGGCGGTCCAGCACCTCACGGCCGTCCAGGTCCGGCATCACCAGATCCAGGATCACCAGGTCGTAGTGACCGTCCAGAGCCTGCCGCAGCCCCTCCGCTCCGTTGCCGGCGAAATCGGTCTCATAACCGGCGGCGGTCAGCGCCCTGCCGATGAACGAGCGGATCTTGGGCTCATCGTCGACGATCAGGATCCGGCCGAGACCGTAGGGATCCTGTGCGCGGTGCGGCGCGTGGCGCAGAACGCCGGGCGCGGTGCCCGCGCCCGCGCCGCTTCCCACGGTGACGGCGCAGGCCGCTCCGGCGCCATGGCCGCTCGTGGTTACCGTGGCCGTGGCCCCGTGCGAGGTCGCCGCTTCTCCTAGGATCACCGCGTCTCCGCCATCCAGGATCACCGCGTCTCCGCCATCGCAGATCCTTCTCGTGCCAGCCGGCCGCGGCATCAGCCTCCCGCGGCGGCACCAGCTCCTGCCCGCTCCGGCGCCGGTTCGCGGGGCTGCCCGCTTGCCGCATGGAAGGGTGTTATGCCCGCCTTCTCGATGATCTATGCGACGTTTATGGCGGGTCAAGATTTGAGTGAAGGGCAGCGGCCATCCGTTACCCGTCTGACGCACAAACGATTGCAACCCTTTGCCGGATGGCCGGTTACCGACGCGTACCGTTACATTCGGTCACGGAACGTCGGTCCGCTGGGCGCGTTCTTGTAACGTGCCGTGATCACTTTCACGGCCGAGCCGCGCTCATCGCCGCAGTTACACTGGGTGATTAATCATACCGTAAAGTAACTATTACACTGAGATACCATCTGGGCGTGTCCTGGCGTTTCCCGGGCGGCGCTTGGCTCGCGCGGAGGCGGCCCTGCGGTTCCGCGCATGACAATTTTGTCATTGAGGCGCTGCGCAGTTGCGTCGGTGTTCATCTCGCCGTCACGATCGGGGGCGTAAGTGGGCTACCTGCCTGCGGCTCCGTACGCGTGCCGTCGGCTTCGCCGGTCCGGAGGGCCGGCGAGGCGCGGCCGGGCGGCCACCGCTGCCGGGGCTCGGCACAGTCGGGTGCAACCGTGTGCATCGCGGTCGCAGAAACGAGGTGGTAACCGGTGTCATTGCGGGCTCGGGTGACGACCTTGCTGATCGCGTTCGTCCTCGTCGTCGGGGGCGCGGTCTTCGCCGTCATCGAGTGGATCACCCCTCAGCCGCAGGTCGAGGACTACACGCCATACGCGAGCGGCGGCCAGGTGAACGTCACGTTGCAGACCGCCGCGCAGACCACCGTGACCGACAAGCCGCAATGGGTGACGTACTTCGTCATGGACCCGGCGACCCATCAGTGGGTGCACACCACGTACTTCAAGGTGCCGCCGGCCACCAGGGTGAACGTCACGATCGACGGCTACGATGGCTGCACGCCGCTGCGCAACCCGGTGTGGGGCAGGGTCACGGGGACGATCGGCGGCGTGGAGTACGTGAACGGCAAGCCGGTCTCGCAGCTGAACTCGTGGTCGGGATGCAACATACAGCACACGTTCGCGATCCCCGAGCTGGGCATCAACGTGCCGATCGCCTCGCCGACGACGCTGAAGCAGAACAAGAACCTGTGCAGCACCTCGCCGTGCTCGCCCTCGAGCGGCCCGCGCCAGGTGGTGACGTTCAGCTTCGTGACCCCCGCTCAGGGCGGGACGTACCGCTGGCAGTGCTTCATACCTTGCGGGCTGGCATACCTCGACGGGAACGGTGGTCCTATGGCGACGCTGGGTTACATGAGTGGCCAGATGGAGGTGGGTGCCTGATGGCCGCTGACGCGCCAGCGCCAGCCGCCCCGGGTGGCGGCACCGGGCGCGAGCGGAACGACGGACTGTGGCTGACCGTCATCTGGCTGGTGCTGAGCATCGCCGGCTGCCTGGTCGTGTACTTCGTCTGGGGCCCCCACCTGCCGCCGGGCGGGATGTCGGACTCAGCGGCCAGCCAGCAGTTCGACAACAGGATTCTGGGCACCGTCGCCACGCCCGTCGTCATCGGCGTGCTGCTCTACTTCGGCTGGGCGCTCGCGTTCTGGCGGCAGAAGCCGGGCGACGAAACCGACGCCGCGCCGATTCACGGCAACACCAGGATCGCCGCGACATGGATCACGGTCACCGCGGCGATCGTGCTCGGGCTCGCGGTGTTCGGCACCTACGAGCTCATCGCCCCGGCCGGTGCGGGAGGCGGCGAGGGCCCTCAGCCGATCTGGAAGCCGAACTCGTCGACCATCCTGCAGGTGCAGGTCATCGGGCAGCAGTGGGCGTTCACCTACCGCTATCCGCAGTTCGGCGGCTTCGAGACCACCCAGCTCGAGCTGCCGGCCGGGCAGCCGGTGGCCTTCAACGTCACCTCGCTGGACGTCATCCACGACTTCTGGGCCATTGACCTCGGCGTGAAGGCCGACGCGAACCCGGGCGTGAACAACGTCGCCTACACGACACCGCGGCACACCGGGACGTTCACGGTCCGGTGCGACGAACTGTGCGGTCTCTGGCACGGTGCGATGTTCGACTACGGAAAGGTCGTCTCGCCGGCCGCGTTCCAGGCCTGGGCGCGCACGACCGAGACCCGGCTCGCCTCGATGACGGCGGCGCTGCCGCCGTACTCCCTGACCTACGACCCGACCCAGATCAGCACTCTCGGCAAGGTGCCCGCCGAGCTGGGGCTCACCGGCGCGGGCGGCGGCTACTACAACCCGGCGGACCCGGAGCAGCCATGAGCCGGCGGAAGGCAACGCGGAAGGTAGCGAGGTAACGCATATGGCCATCGAGACCCAGCCGGAGAGCGCGCAGACACCTGGCGGCCGCGAGCCTGGCCCCATGCCGAGGCAGCGGCCCTGGTGGCTGCGGCCGGCCTTCCACACAGCGATCATCGGGGCGGTCATCGGGTACGTGTTCGGCCACTGGCTCGGCAACTTCATCGCAAGCGGATACCAGCAGGGCGCGAAGGCCGGCACCAACGACTTCGCGATCATCCTCGGCTACGTCTTCGGGGTGATCGGCTGGCTGGCCGGGCTCGGCGTCTTCAACGAGCTGTTCATGCAGATGACCGGCCGCCGCGTGGCGCGAAGCGATGAGGGCCTGGTCGGCGACCTGGCGAGGTACTTCAGGTACTCGCTGGACCACAAGGTGGTCGGCATCCAGTACCTGGTCGGCATGCTCGTCTACTTCTTCACCGGCGGCCTGTTCGCGATGGCGATCAGGACCGAGCTGCTGTCGCCGACGTACCACGTGCTCAGCGCCAACGCCTACCTCATGGTGGTCGGCGAGCACGGCACCATGATGATGATGATGATGACTTCGGTCATCGTCGGGCCGCTCGGCAACTATCTCGTGCCGCTGATGATCGGCGCGAAGCGGGTGGCCTTCCCCCGGCTGGAGGCGCTGTCGTTCTGGCTGACCCCGTGCGCCTACATCATCTTGCTGTCCAGCGTGCTGTTCGGCGGGTTCCCGACCGGATGGACCGGCTACGCGCCGCTGTCCATCCAGGCCGGCGAGGGTATGGATGGTTATGCCGTCGCGTTCGCCATCATGGGGTTCTCGGTCATCCTCGCCGGGTTCAACCTGATCTGCACGATCATCTGCTACCGGGCGCCCGGCATGCGCTGGAGCCGGCTGCCGATGTTCGTCTGGGCGATGCTGACCACGTCGTTCCTGTTCGTGCTCGCCGTGCCGGTGCTCATCGGCGGGCTCTACATGCTGATCACGGACCGTACGGCCCAGACGGCGTTCTACGTGAACCAGCTCGGCGGCAGCAATTACCTCTACGAGGACCTGTTCTGGTTCTTCGGCCACCCGGAGGTGTACATCCTGGCGCTGCCCGGCTTCGGCATCGTCTCGGAGATCATCCCGGTGTTCACCCGAAAACCGCTGTTCGGCTACAAGGTGGCCGCGGCCGGCATGTTCGGCGTGGCGATCCTGTCCTTCTTCGTCTGGCAGCATCACCTGTTCGATTCCGGCATCAACCCGGACATGCGCCCGCTGTTCATGCTCACCACCGAGCTGATCTCGATCCCGACCGGGTTCATCTACCTCGTGGCGATGGGGACGTTCTGGAAGGCGAAGCTCAGGCTGACCACGCCCATGCTGTTCGCCATGGGCATGTACGTCAACTTCCTGTTCGGCGGCATCTCGGGCGTCTTCCTGTCGGACGTGCCCGCCGACGTCACGGCGCACGGCAGCTTCTTCGTGATGGCGCACTTCCACTACACGATCATGGGCGGTCTCATCTTCGCGTTCTTCGGCGCCGTCTACTACTGGCTGCCGAAGATGATGGGCATCAGGCTGAACCAGACGCTCGGCAAGATCCACTTCTGGACGATGTTCATCGCGTTCAACTCGACGTTCATGCCGCTGTTCGCGGTCGGTGAGCTGGGCCAGCCGCGGCGCGTCTTCGAGTACGCGCGCAGCCTGCAGACGCTGAACGACTGGGTGTCCATCTCGGCGTTCTGCCTCGGCGGCTCGCTGCTCATCTTCGTGTTCAACTTCGTCATGTCGACGGTCGTCTGGCGCGAGCGCGAGACCGGCAACCCGTGGCAGGCGCGCGGGCTGGAATGGCAGGTCCCCTCCCCGCCGCCGCCGCACAACTTCGAGCGCATTCCCGTGGTCCTGGCCGGCCCGTACGAATACGGCGATCCCAGCGCGCTGCCCGTGGCGGACCTGAACCCGCCGGCCGGAGTGATCGCCGGTGCGCTCGTGGGCGCCGGGACCGAATCCCGGTCCAGCGCGGGAACGGAGGCGTAGCGATGCCGGACATCACCGCACCGGGCAGCGGCGAGGCCGCGACCCGGGCGACCGAGGAGGCCGCGTTCTACCACGAGGCCGCGCTGAACGCCTCGTGGACGGGCACCCGGCTGGCGATCGGCGGCATGTCGTTCCTGTTCGGCGCGTTCGCGTTCGCGTACTTCTACCTGCAATCGCAGAACTCGGACGCCAAGTGGCTGCCCGCGGGGTCGCCCACGCCACATGCTTGGTGGGGCGTCACGATCATGGCCCTGGTCGTGGTCAGCGCGATCGTGCAGACGGTGGGCCTGCAGCAGCTCAAGGCGGGCAGGAAGGGCCCGTGGATGCAGGCGGCCGTGGTTGCCCTGCTGCTCGGCGTGGCGGCGGTGGGCCTGCAGATCGCCGAACTGCTCAACCTGCCGTTCCAGCCGGCCCAGTCCGGTTTCGCCAGCGTCTTCACCGGTTTCTGGCCGGTCGCCCTGGTGATCTGGCTCGCCGCGATGATCTGGCTGGAGATCCTCATCATGTGGGCCCGCGGGATACCGGCGATCTCGTTCGTGGAGCAGCCTCCCACCTACACCGAGACGTTCGGCGTCCAGCGGTTCCAGGCGACGCTGAGTGCGTTCACCACCGTGTGGAACTACCTCGCCATCATCACGTTCATCTTTTGGCTGCTGTTCTACGTGCGTTGATTTCCTCGGATGCGCTGAACGTCAGCGAACGCTGATTTTCAGCCAGCACGAGCTGGAGGTTCCGTGCCCGGATTGATGCTCGCCGACGAGGGGGGCCCCGCCTACTACCTGGGGGGCTCCATCGAGACGTTCGTCCTGCCCATGGCGGCGTTCATCGTCATCGCGACCGTTCTGTACGTGATTTACCGGCGGCCGCACCTGGTGCCCAGGCTCAGGTACATGGGCACCGAGCGCCAGACGTCGTTCGCGACCTCCGAACCGGGTCCCGTCCCCGCGCCAGCGGTCAGACCGGAGGGCGTGGCCGGGCAGGCCGCCGCCGGGGACAGGCCCGCGGGCGGTGCCCCGGCCGCCCCCGGTGCCCCGGCCGCCTCCGGTGATGCGGCGCCCTCGGGTGGCGCCCCGGCGGACGGCCAGGCGGGTGCCGGCGGCGCCGGCCGCACGAGCGCCACCGGCGCGAGCGCTCCCGAAGGCCCGGAGTGACGCCGGTGCCGAGTGCCGCGCTGCCCGCGGGAACCGAGACGCTGGCCGTCGCCCCGGGAAGCCCTGGCCCGCCGCCCGCGGTGCCCGGCGGCCGCCGGCCGCCGTCCCGCCGTCCCGCCGGCGCGGTCGCACGCTCGCTCGTCGCGCTGACGAAGCCCCGCATCATCGAGCTGCTGCTGGTCACGACCGTGCCGACCATGCTGCTGGCGCAGCGCGGGCTGCCGCCTCTCCGGCTGGTGCTGGTCACGCTGATCGGCGGCACGCTCGCGGCCGGCAGCGCAAACACGATCAACTGCTACATCGACCGCGACATCGACGCGATCATGAAGCGCACCGCGCAGCGCCCGCTGGTCAGCAAGAAGGGGAACGTCAAGCCGGGCGAGGCCCTGGCCTGGGGCATCGGGCTCGGCGCGGCGGCCACGCTGCTGCTCGGCCTGATGGCCAACTGGCTGGCGGCGTCGCTGGCCGACGCGGCGATCCTGTTCTACATCTTCGTGTACACGCTGCTGCTCAAGCGGCGCAGCCCGTCGAACATCGTGATCGGCGGAGCGGCCGGCTGCTTCCCGGTGCTCGTCGGCTGGGCGGCGGTGACCCGCACGGTGTCGCTGCCCGCGGTCGTCCTTTTCGCGGTCATCTTCCTGTGGACGCCGCCGCATTTCTGGGCCCTGGCGATGAAGTTCCGCAAGGATTACGCGGCGGCGAACGTGCCCATGCTCCCGGTGGTGGCGCCCGCGGCGACGGTCACGCGCAAGATCTTCCGGTACTCCTGCGCGATGGTGGCCGCGACGCTCGCCCTGGCCGCGTACGCCGGCTGGATCTACGGCGTGCTCGCCGCGATACTCGGCGCGTGGTTCCTGGCCGAGGCCCGCCGCCTGCACGCCCGCGTTTCAGCGCCGGCGGGCGCCGCGGCCGCCGGCGCGAAGGCGGCCCCGATGCGGCTGTTCCACCTCTCCATCGCCTACCTGACCTTGCTCTTCACCGCCGTCGCGGTAACCGCCCTGCTCCCCTGGGGCCACTGGTAACCAGTGCCCTGCTCCCCTGGGGCCACTGGTAACCAGTGCCCCGCTCCCCTGGGGCCACTGGTAACCAGTGCCCCGCTCGCACCATCGTCCCGCTGGTGACCAGGTGCCCGCTGGTGACGAAGTGCCCGCAGGTAACACCCCGGCCGCCGGCAGCCGGCCCCCGCGCGGGGCCAAATGCGCCAGCGGCCCCACTGGGCGGGGCCAAATGCGCCAGCGGCCCCGCCGCCATCGTGAGCCCGGCCCGGCCGTGACCATCCGGGAATACATGCCCGAGCCCCCGGGCCTTGCCGCGCCCATCAACGCCCGCATTGCGGCGCCGTATGCCCGCGAGCCGAGGTTCTTGAATCGAAATCCAATGCGTACATTCGCCGCCGATCTGCTTATTCATGAAGGCAATCTATAAATGATCATCTTGTAGAGCCGCCCCGGCGGTGTTTGACTCGGACTACGTGTCGTCACTTTCACGGCCCGAGTTCAGAGGGGGGATCAAAGATCATGCACGTACGGATCAACATGCTGGCGGGAGACCCGGCTCGCCTCGGTGAGGCGGCCCGCTATCTCCAGGCGACCGTGCGGCCGCACGTAGAGGCCCAGCACGGAAACCGGGGCCTGGCCTTCCTCATCAACGAGGGCCTTGGCACCTGCGTGGTGGCGTCGTACTGGGACACGGTCGACGCCATGACCGCGAGCGAGCAGGCCGTTCAGGTCTCCCGCAAGGAGATGACCGAGCTCATCAGGGGCACGGTGACGGTCGAGCACTACGAGGTACCGGTCTTCGTCCGCCGCAGCCGTCCGAAGGAGGGCGCCGGTGTCCGGCTGGTCCGCATGGACAGCGCGGCCGCCGACATGGACGCGTCCATCGAGGAGTTCCGCAACACCGCCGTGCCCACGCTCATGGAGATGGCGGGCCTGTGCAGCGCCCAGCTCATGATCGACCGGGCCACCAGGCGCGGCCTCGTCATCACCGCCTGGGAGGACGAGCAGGCCCTGAACGCCGGCCGGGCCGAGTCGGCGAGGCTGCGCTCCAGCGTGACGGCACAGACCCACGCCCAGGTGCGCTCCGTGGAGGAATACCGGCTGGTGTTCACGTCGGTGCGCGAGGGCGACACCAGGAGCCTCATCGAGCGCAACATCGAGCTGTGGAACGGCCGGGACCGCGAGGGCTGGCTCGCCTCCGCCGACCTGCACCGCCTGGAAGCCCAGGCGCCGGGCGGTATGCGGCTGACCGGCCGGGAGGCCGCGGAGACCCTGTGGAGCACGTGGCACGAGGCGTTCCCGGACAACCGGCTGGAGATCATCGCCATCCACGCCGACGACCGCGGCGGCGTGCACGAGGGCCGTTTCACCGGCACGCATACCGGCACCCTCCGGGGGCCGGCCGGCGAGATCGCCCCGACCGGGCGAACGCTGGACGCGAACTTCACCGGTGTCTACGAATTCGACGACGGTAAGATCACCAGCTTCCACCTGTACTTCGACCAGGCGGAGCTGCTCAGCCAGCTCGGGCTCACCCCCGCGGGGTAACGGCCCGGGGTCCGGCGGCAGAGCCGGAAGGCGCACCAGCGCGCGCAGGCCGGGCTGCGCGTCCTCCAGCCAGGCCACGCCGCCGTGTGCCTCCGCCGTCGCGCGGACGATCGCGAGCCCGAGGCCCGCGCCCGCGGTGTCCCCGGCACCGCGGGCGCGGGCATCGTCGAGCCGCGTGAACCGGCCGAAGACGCGCTCGGCATCCCCGGCGGGGATGCCGGGCCCGTCGTCGGTCACCGCGAGCACCGCCGACTCCGCCTCCCGGCGCACCGACACGGTGACCTTGCTGCTTGCGTGCCGCACGGCGTTGTCGAGCAGGTTGATGAGCAGCCGGCTCAGCGCGTCGGGGTCGCCGGCCACCACGCACGGCGCCACCACGCCCTGCGCCGGGACGCAGGGCGCGTCCACCCCCACCGGGACCCGCGCCGAGGCGTAGCGCGCCGCGACCGACTCACACAGCGCGCAAAGGTCGGCGGGCCGCCCCGGCCGGGAGGCGCCGGCCACCTGCTCCTCGAGCCTGGCGAGCAGCAGCAGGTCCTCGGCGAGCCGCGCCAGGCGGAGCGTGTCCGCGTGCACGTCGCGCGCGGTCTCCGCCCAGTCCTGGCTGTCCGGATGGTCGAGCGCGACCTCGAGCTGGGCGCGGATCGACGAGATCGGGCTGCGCAGCTCGTGAGCGGTATCCGACACCAGGTCCCGCTGGCGCTGCTGCGCGGCGGCGAGGCGGGAGAGCATGTCGTTGAGCGTGACCGCGAGGCTGCGCACCTCGTCGCGGGCCGGCGGAACGGGGAGGTCGTGCGGCAGCCCGGTCGCGGTCACCTCGGCCGCGCCGCGGCGAAGCGCCGCGATCGGCCGCAGCGTGTACCCCGTGACCAGCCAGGTAACGAGCGCCAGCAGGGCGAACAGCAGCGGAACGCCCAGGGCGAGCGCCGCGGCCAGCGTGGACACACTGTCGCTCACCTGGGCGTAGGAGACCGCGGCGATCACGATCCCGTGGTTGTCGGCGACCGCCACCACGCGCAGCAGCGACGGCATGCCGAGCGGCGGGCCGGCCAGCAGCCGTCCCTGGCCGGTGCGCGCGGCGGCCGCCGCCTCGTCCACCGGCAGGATCGGGACCAGGCGGTCCGCGCCCGGCGACACATCGGTGATCCTGCCGCGGGCGTCGAGCACCTGGATGGTGATCGTCCCGGAGCCGACCGGCACCGGATCTGGCAGCCGGTTCCCGTCCGCCAGCGCTGCCACCTCGACCGCCGCCTGCCTGGCCGAGTCGTCAAGCCCCCGGGTGAGCGACGCACGCAGCGCGCTGAGCAGGACCAGCGCCGTCAGGCACAGGGCGAGCGCCAGCCCGGCCGACGTGACGATCGTCAGCCTGGCCCGCAGGCTGCGCCGCCGCCACCAGCGCGTGAAGGGCGCCATCGCCGCCGCCGTCATCCGCCGTCGGCGGCCAGCCGGTACCCAGCGCCGCGCACCGTCTGCAGGGCGTTCCTGCCGAACGGCACGTCGATCTTCCGGCGCAGGTAACCGGCGTAGACCTCGACGACGTTCAGGTCCGCCACCGCGTCCGCGTCCCAGACGTGCTCGAGCAGCTCGGCCTTTGGCACGGCCTGGCCGAGCCGGCGCATCAGGTACTCGAGCAGCGCGAACTCCCGCGCCGTCAGCTCGATACCGGTGCCGCCGCGGCGGACCGAGCGCGCCGCCGGGTCGAGGACCAGGTCGCCCGCGGCGAGCACCGCCGGGCGCGGCCGGGCACCCCGCCGGAGCAGCGCCCGCAGCCGCGCGGCGAGCACCACGTAGGAGAACGGCTTGGTCATGTAGTCGTCCGCGCCGAGATCGAGCCCGTCCGCCTGGTCGTACTCGCCGTCCTTCGCGGACAGGATGAGCACGGGCACCCAGTTCCGTTCGGCGCGAAGCCGTTCGCACACCTTGTAGCCGGACATCCCGGGCAGCATCAGGTCCAGCACCACGGCGTCGTAGCCGCCCTCCCTGGCCATGTGCAGGCCGTCGACGCCGTCGTGTGCGAGATCCACGACGAATCCCTCCGCGCTGAGCCCGCGCCTGACGGCGGCGGCGAGCCGCCGCTCGTCCTCGACCACCAGCACCCGCATTGCACCAGTGTCGCCCAGCGGGCACGTCGTTGTGCAAACCGAACATCCCCCGCTCTCAGGATGCTCACAGCAGGCGTCGTGCATTGTTACAGGAGAGCGGGAAAGCGCCACCGGGGGAGGCGCCGGAGCCGTGCAGAACCGCGGAGACGCGGGACGCAGTGGGTACGCTTAGTTGACGGGTGGTGTGTGATGACTCAGGTACCGAGGCTGTCAAGGCGAGCGCGGTGGGCCGTCCCCGCGGGAGCCCTCGTCATCACCGGCGGCGTGATCGCCGGATCGCTGATCACCGTTGCGCAGGCCGCGCCCGGCCTGCCCCCGCGCACCGCGGCCCAGCTGCTCGTTGACGCCGCGCAGGCCACCACGCCGCCGCTGACCGGCACGGTGGTGGAAACGGCGTCGCTCGGCCTGCCCAGCCTGCCCGGCACGCACAACCCGACGTCGGTCGCGTCGCTGATCACCGGGTCGCACACCGTCCGGGTCTTCTACGCCAGCCCCGAGCACTTCCGGCTCCAGGTGCCGCAGCAGCTCAGCGAGACCGACGTGATACGCGACGGCAGCACCGGGTGGCTCTGGGAGAGCACCAGGAACGCGGTGACCCGCTTCGCGCTCCCGCCACACGAGACGCACGCGAAGGAGCGCTCGAGCCAGGCGGGGGTCCCGATGACCCCGCAGCAGGCGGCGCAGCAGGTGCTCGCGAAGGCCGGCAAGACCACCACGGTAACCGTGGCCTCCAACGTCTCGGTGGCGGGCGAGGCCGCCTACCAGCTCTCGCTCACCCCGAAGGACCGGCGCTCGCTCGTCGGCCAGGTGACGATCGCCATCGACGCCCGGAACAGCGTGCCGCTGCGGGTGCAGGTGTTCGCCCGCGGCGCGAGCAGCCCGGCGTTCCAGGTCGGCTACACGGACATCAACTTCGTGGCGCCGTCCGCCTGGGACCTGAGGTTCGCGCCGCCTCCCGGCGCCGCCGTCAGCCAGGCCAGCCCGGGCGGCATCCAGGGCTCGGGCAAGGCCGTCCAGAACAAGGCCGCGGACGGCGCCACCGTGATCGGCTCGGGCTGGCTCACGGTGCTCGAGATGCCGTCGTCGGACCTGACCGGCGCCGCCCTTGCGGCGGGCGCACCGGGCGCCTCCCCGGACAAGACCGGGAGCCCGGTGGCGGTGAACGGCGGCGCGGGCGACACGTCCGAGGTGGTCCGGGCGCTGCTCGGCTCGGCGGCACCGGTGCACGGCAGGTGGGGCAGCGGGCGGCTGCTGCGCACCAGCCTGGTCTCCGTGCTGATCACCGACAGCGGCAAGGCGTACATCGGCGCCGTCGACCCCACCGTCCTGTACGCCGCGGCCGGTACGGCCGGTAAATAAGCCGCCCACACCGTGACCGCGACAACGGCGCCGGCGGCGACCGACACGGCGACTGCCGCGCCAGCGATCTCGAGCAGCGGGCTGACCAAACGGTTCCGCGGCGGCCAGGTGGCGGTCGACCACATCGACCTCGCGGTCCCGCAAGGCTCGGTGTACGGGTTCCTCGGGCCGAACGGCTCCGGGAAGACCACCACGATCCGGATGCTGCTCGGCCTGGCGTTCCCCACCACCGGCAGCGCCGCCCTGCTGGGCGTCGCGATGCCGGACGGCGCGACCCGGGTGCTGCACCGGGTCGGGTCGCTGGTGGAGGGGCCGGCCTTCTACCCGTACCTCAACGGCGAGGACAACCTGGCCCGCATGGACGCCGCGGACCGGACCGCCGACCCGCGGACGGCGGGCCGGCGAATCGGGGCCGCGCTGGACCGGGTGGGCCTGCTGCCGGCCGCGAAGAAGCGGTACCGGAACTACTCGCTCGGCATGAAACAGCGGCTGGCGATCGCCGCGGGCCTGCTCCGGCCCCGTGAGCTGATCATCCTCGACGAGCCGACGAACGGCCTCGACCCGCAGGGCACCCGCGAGGTACGGACGCTGATCCGGCAGATCGCCGCGGACGGCACCACCGTCTTCGTCTCCTCGCACCTGCTCGCCGAGGTCGAGCAGATCTGCTCGCACGTCGGGGTGATGCGCACCGGGCGGCTGGTCTTCCAGGGCCCGCTGGCGGAGCTGCGCCGCTCCGCCGCCGCCCGCGTCACCGTTCGGACCGCCGACCCCGAGGCGGCGGCGAAGGTGCTCGCCGCGCTCGGGCTGGCCGACGCGCTGGCCGGGTCGCACGAGGCGTCGGCCGTGCTCGGCGACGCCGAGCCCGAGCCGGTCTGCGCGGAACTCGTCCGCGCCGGGATCGGGGTACGCGGTTTCACGGTCGACGCGCCGAGCCTGGAGGACCTGTTCGTCGGGCTCACCGGGGAGGGCTTCGATGTCGACGGCTGACCTGCCCGCGCCCGGACCCGCGCCGGGAGCAGCGCCCGGACCCGTGCCCGCGGAAAGGGCCGAAGCGGTCCTGCCGGGGGTGAAACCACGTCCCGTTTGGTCATATCTGAGATTTTTCCGCTCTGAGCTGCGGCTCATTTTCCTGCGGCGGCGTAACCTCCTCCTGCTCGCGGTGACCGCGGCGTTCCCGCTGCTCATCGGCATCGCCCTGAGGCTGGCGGCACCGCGTCCCGGCAACGGCGGAAACGGCCCGGGCGTCGCGTTCTTCAACTCCCTCGCCGGGAACGGCGTGTTCCTCACGTTCATCGCGCTGAGCTCGCTGCTGATCCTGGTGCTGCCCATCGTCGTGTCCGTGGTGGCGGGGGATTCGGTGGCCGGCGAGGCCGGGTACGGCACGCTGCGCTACCTGCTCGCGGTGCCCGCGGGGCGCACCCGGCTGCTCTCGGTGAAACTGCTGGCGATCGCCGCCTGGGGACTGTGCGCGACGTTCGTCGTGTCGGCGGTGGCGCTGGTGGTCGGCGCCATCCTGTTCCCCGTCGGGCCGGTGACGCTGCTGTCCGGGGTCACCGTGCCGCTGGCCGAAGGGCTGCTCCGGCTCCTGTTCGTCACGCTGTACGTCGCCGCGGCGATGGCCGCGCTCGGCGCGGTCGGGCTGGCCATCTCCACGCTGACCGAGCACGCCATCGGCGCCATCGCGGCCGTCATGGTCCTGGTGGTGGCCAGCGAGGTCGTCGACCAGGTGCCGCAGCTCGCGGCGATCGGCCCGTACCTGCCGACGCACTGGTGGCTGTCGTTCGACTCGGTGCTGCGAGCGCCGGTGGACACCTACGGCCTGCTGCACGGGCTGCTGTCGTTCGGCGTGTACCTGGTGCTGGCCGGCTCGTTCGCGTGGGCGCGCTTCACGTCCGCCGACGTCACGAGCTGAGGTCTTCCTCCCAGAACTCCGCCGTCCCGCGGCCGTCCCGCGCCCGTGTCTCGCGGTCGCGAAGCTCAACGCGGCGGATCTTGCCGGAGATCGTCTTCGGCAGCTCGCCGTAGAACTCGATGCGGCGGATCCGCTTGTACGGCGCGAGCCGCTCACCGCAGAACGCCAGGATCTCCCTCGCCAGCTCGGGGGATGGCTCGCGGGCGGCGGTGAGCTGGACGTACGCCTTCGGCACCGCGAGACGGACCGGGTCGGGCGACGGCACGACCGCCGCCTCGGCCACCGCCGGGTGCTCGACCAGGACGCTCTCCAGCTCGAACGGCGAGATGCGGTAGTCGGAGGCCTTGAACACGTCGTCCGTCCGCCCGACATAGGTGATGTACCCGTCGTCGTCCATGCTGGCGACGTCGCCCGTGTGGTAGTAGCCGCCCCGCATGGCCCCGGCCTCGAGCTCCGCGTCGCCCGCGTAGCCGGCCATCAGGCCGAGCGGCCGCGGCTCCAGGTCGAGGCAGATCTCCCCGTCGCGGGCCGGAACGCCGGTCACCGGGTCGACGAGGGTCACCTGGTACCCGGGCAGCGGACGGCCCATCGAGCCCGGGTGCACCTGCTGCCCGGGCGTGTTGCCGATCTGCGCCGTCGTCTCGGTCTGGCCGAAGCCGTCGCGCACGGTGATGCCCCAGGCCTTGCGGACCTGGTCGATGACCTCGGGGTTGAGCGGCTCGCCCGCCGCGGCGCACTCCCGCAGCGACGTGACGTCGGCGGCGGTCAGGTCGGACTGGATGAGCATCCGCCAGACCGTCGGCGGCGCGCAGAACGTGCTGACGTTGCGCTCGCCGAACGCCGCGAGCAGCACCGGCGCCGAGAACCGCCGGTAGTTGAGGATCAGGATGGTCGCGCCGGCGTTCCACGGGGCGAACACGTTGCTCCAGGCGTGCTTCGCCCAGCCGGGGGAGGAGATGTTCAGGTGCACGTCGCCCGGCTGGATGCCGATCCAGTACATGGTCGACAGGTGACCGGCCGGGTAGCTGGCGTGGGTGTGCGCGACGAGCTTCGGCTGCGCGGTCGTGCCGGACGTGAAGTACAGCAGCAGCGGGTCGTCCGCCCTGGTGACGCCGTCCGGCGTGAACCCCGGCGCGGCGGCCGCCGAGTCCGCGTACCGGTGCCATCCGCCCGCGGCCTCCTCGCCCCCCGCCGCCTCCTCGCCCGCCGCCACCGCGATCCGGGTCCAGTCGCCGGGGACGCCGCCGAACTTCGGCGCCTGCTCGGTGTCCGTGATCACGTGGCGGACGTCGCCGCGCACGATCCTGTCGGTGAGGTCCGCGGGCCGCAGCAGGGTCGACGCGGGGATGATCACCGCGCCGAGCTTCATCGCCCCGAGGATGACCTCCCACAGCGGCACCACGTTGCCGAGCATCACCAGCACCCGGTCGCCGCGCCGGACGCCGAGGTCACGCAGCCAGCTCGCGACCTGCCCGGAACGGGCGGACAGCTCCGCGTACGTGCGGCCCGCCTGCCCGCCGTCGCCGGCCACCACCCGCAGCGCGTCGCGGTCCGGGTGCTCGGCGGCGATGACGTCGAACCAGTCGAGCGCCCAGTTGAACTCGCCGAGCGCGGGCCAGGAGAACTCCCGCCGGGCGGCGTCGTAGTCCTCCCGGTGGCGAAGCAGCAGGTCCCGCGCCCCCCGGAAGGCGGCGGTCGAAGCAGAGTCGGTCATTTCGCCATCCTGGCACCTCAGCCGCTGGTTATCCACGGCCGGCTTGACCTTGACCAGGGTTGAGGTTGCACCATCCTCTAGTGACCGATGACGGTGCAGGTGTGCGGAAGGCTGACCCGCCCGCGCCGGTTGCGGCCTTTGGGTTCACCAAACGGATCCGTGCGTCGCCTTATTACCCCGCCCTCACCCACCCGGTGCTCCGCCGCCTGCTGCCCGGCGTCGCGCTGTCCGCCCTGGGTGACGGGATGAGCGCGGTGGCGATCGCCTGGCTCGCGCTGCGCCTCGCGCCGGCGGGCGACCGCGGCCTGTGGGTCGGCGCCGCGGTCGCCGCGTACTCGCTGCCGGGAGCCGTGGGCGCCGTCGTGCTCGGCCGCTGGATGCGCGGCCGCGGCGGCGCCGGGCTGGCGTTCGTGAACGCGTCTGCGCGGGCCGCGGCGCTCGGCCTGGTGGGCTGCCTGGCGATCGCGGGTGTGCTCGGCCTGCCCGCCTACGTGTGCCTGCTCGGCGCGTCGTCGCTGCTGAGCGCGTGGGGCCTGGCGGGCAGGTACACGCTGGTCGCCGACGCGCTGCCCGCGGGGCACCGGGTGGCGGGCAACACGATGTTCGGCGTGACCGACCAGGTCAGCCTGATGGTGGGCCCGGCACTCGCCGGTGTCGTGACCGCGCTGGCCGGCCCCGCCGTGGTGATCGCGGCGGACGCGGCCACCTGGGCGCTGCTGGCGGTCAGCTACGCGCGCGTCGCCCCGATGATGGCGCCGCCGTCCCCAGCCCCAGCGCCGTCCCCAGCCCCAGCGCCCTCTCCAACCCCACCGTCCGCGTGGTCGGTGATCCGCCGGAACCGCGTGCTGCTCGGCCTGCTCGCGCTCTCGTTCGTGTTCTACCTGCTGTACGGCCCGGTCGAGGTCGCGCTGCCGGTGCACGTGGCCACCGGCCTGCACGGGTCGGCGGCGCTGCTCGGCGTCTTCTGGGCGGTGTTCGGCGCGGGCGCGGTGGCCGGCGAGCTCGCGGCCCCGTTCCTGCGGCGCCTGCCGGTGTGGCCCACGATGACGGCAATCGTGCTCGGCTGGGGGCTCGCGCTGGTGCCGCTCGGGCTGGACACGCCGCTGTGGGCCGCGCTCGCCGCGTTCTGCGCGGGGGCCGTCATCTGGGGTCCCTGGACGTCGCTGTCCATGGCCGTGTTCCAGGACGCCAGCCCGCCCGGCACGCTGGCGGCCGTGCTCGCGGCCAGGGGCTCGCTGCTGATCGTCGCGTCGCCGCTGGGCACCGCGCTCGGCGGCCCGCTGGTCGCCGCGCTCGGCGCGCGCGGCACGCTGCTCGGCTCGGCGCTCGCCACGATCGCGCTCGCCGTGGTCACGATCGCCGTGCTGAGCTGGGCCTCGCGTGCCCGGGAACTCATACCGTCCTGAGAAAACCCCTAGACTGGCCTTTTAACTACGGATGCCAGGCTGGATGCCATGACTCAACCACTGCCGCGTGACGCGGCGCGGGCACGTGACGCCGCGCGGGCGTTGGCCGAACGCGAGCGGGGCCGGTACCGGCTCAACGCCACGACCACCGCGGTCGGCCTGGCCAGCGTCGTCGCCGTCGGCGCGGTCGCGCTCGGCCTACCGGGCTCGGCGCACAAGACGGCGACGCCGGGCTCAGGCGCCACGCGCGGCTCGTCGGTGTCCGGCAGGAGCAGCGGCTCCGGCTCCCCGGCTTCGGGTTCGGGTTCGGGTTCGTCCAAGTCAGGCTCTTCGAGTTCCGGCTCCTCGAGCTCGTCCACCTCGGGCTCCTCCGGTACGGGCCCCCCGAGCTCGAATTCTTCGGGCTCGGGATCGTCCGGCAACTCCGGCAGCGGCCTGGGAGGTTCATCGTCCGCCCCGTCGTCGAGTTCCGGTAGCCCGGTATCCACCTCCGGCGGAAGCTGACCCCCATGGCGCTTCGCCTTACCCCCCAGGCGCAGCTACCCCGCGCCACCCCGGTACCCCGCGCCACCCCGGTACCCCGCGCCACCCCGGTACCCC
>Ga0213875_10000298_pt1 | contig 47640 bp, 40 predicted proteins | sample BarmaccomBMRX_R8_FD_160105 | JGI IMG/M metagenome (GOLD analysis project Ga0213875, IMG submission 160105) | Root-associated microbial communities from Barbacenia macrantha in rupestrian grasslands, the National Park of Serra do Cipo, Brazil - RX_R8 | ecosystem: Host-associated > Plants > Roots...
CCGATGGAAGAGCTTTACGCCCGGGCCGACGAGGTTCGCGCAGCCGCCACCGCCATTTCGTTCCTGGGCTTGCTGGCCGCAGCCTTGATCAGCTGGTCTCTGGCCAAGTACATCGCCCGTCCGATCCAGGCGGTCGGAGCCGCAGCGGGCGCCGTGGCGCGCGGCAATCTCGCCGCCCGCGCTCCCGACTTCGCCATGTATGTGCCGCGCGAGCTGCACCGGCTTTCGGGTTCGTTCAACCACATGATCGATGAGATCAGCCAGAAGAACGTCGAGCTGGCCAATTCCGCCGTACGCGCCGAGGCGGCCAACCGCGCCAAATCGGAATTTCTAGCCAATATGAGCCACGAGCTGCGAACCCCGCTCAACGCCATCCTCGGTTTTTCCGAGGTCATGCGCGACGAGGTGTTCGGAAAGCTCAACCAGCGCTATCAGGCCTATGCCAACGACATCAACAACTCGGCGGCCCACCTGATCAAGGTAATCACTGAAATCCTTGATCTTTCGAAGGCTGAAGCCGGCGCGATCACCCCCGAGAAAGGCCCGGTGCGGCTGCCCGAAGTATTCGATCTGGCGATGCGCCTCGTCGAGCAACGCGCGACACAGGGCCAGCTCTCGATCGAGGTGTCGGTCGATTCCTCGCTTGAGCGGCCGATCGACAGCGACCAGGGCAAGATCACCCAAATTCTGCTCAATCTGCTGTCGAACGCGGTCAAGTTCACCAAGCCGGGCGGCGCGATAACCCTGAGCGCGCAGTTGCTGCCGCAGGAGGTCAGGATCGCGGTATGCGACAACGGGATCGGCATCGCCGAGCAGGATTTGCTCAAGGTGATGACCCCGTTCGGCCAGGTCGGCAGCGCCTACGAGGCCCATGAAGGGTTCGGGCTCGGCCTGCCGCTCAGCAAGAAGCTCGCCGAAGCGATCGGCGGCACTCTGTCGCTCGACAGCGTGCTCGGCCAGGGCACCGTCGCGGCTCTGCACCTGCCGCGGGTCGAGGTCCTGCCTGCCCAGGAGTTCGCCGAAGCGGCCTAAATCTGCTGCGGCGCGCGACAGCGCCGTCGGGCTCGGCCGCGATTGTCGGCCGAGCCCGTGCTGCGAATTGCAGCCGGAGTTGTCACCGATCTGCGGCTTGATGAGCGGCGGGTTAGAGGGTGGTCGCGGTTTCACCCCGGCAGACCGAAGACCTCCTCCGGCTCCTCGAGCCCGCGAACCGGTTGGAAACCGAGCGAGACCAGCGGGCGCGGGCACGCGGCGGCGAAGGCCCGCGACACCACCAGCGGACGCGACAGGCGTTTCGTGAGCCCTTCGAGTCGCGCCGCGAGATTGACGGCGGGACCGATCACGGTGAAATCGAGGCGGTTCGGCGCGCCGACATTGCCGTAGGTCACCTCTCCGAGATGCAGGCCGATGCCGATCCGGATCTCGGTGCGGCCGGTCTCACGCCGCCGGCGATTGACGTGTTCGAGACCGGCGAGCCCGGCATTGGCGGCGTCGAGGGCGCGCAAGGTCGTCGAGGTGAAATCGCCGTCCTCGCCCACCGGAAAAATTGCCAGCACGCCATCGCCGATGAACTTCAGCACCTCGCCCTGCCGCTCGTGAATCGGCGAGGCGATCGCCTCGAAATAATCATCGAGGAGAGCGATGACCTCGCCGCCCTCGAGCCGATCCGAAATCTGCGTGAAGCCGCGCAGATCGGTGGCCATGATCACGGCGCCGAGATCCTCGCCCTGCCCGCGCAGAATCTGGCCGCCGAGGACGCGGCGCGCGGCCTGGGGGCCGAGATAGGTTTCCAGCAGATTGGCGCTGAGACGCCTGATCGCATGCGTCTCGACGATCGCAGCGAGCGCCGGCCTTATCTCTTCGAGAGCGGCAAGATGCACCTCGGCAAAACCGCCCGGCCGGTCGGTGGCCCAACTGACGACCGGGAAGCGCCTGGAGCTGCGATTGAGCGCCGAGGCGACGTATTCGGTCGCCCCGGCATCGCGGATCTCGTCGAGCAGCGGGAATTCCGGCACCGGACCGTCGAGCTTTCGGCGAAACGGCACCCCACTCTCGATCGTGGTGCGGATCGGACTCTGCAGGTATTCCGACGTGGCGTCGGCGCCATGCGCGATATGGATTTCCTCGGTGATCTGCCGGTGCTGCCACCAGCGCACGGCAAAGCCGGAAATTTCGGGATGGAGCGTGCCGAAATGCAATGTCGCGCGCCATAGCGGCACGCCCTCGCCGACCAGCCGCCAGCACAACTCGTCGAAAAACGCGACCTCGGTCTTGATGCGCGGGCCTTGTGTCAGGATCCACCGCGTCAACGCTTCGCCGGAAACCGGGCCGCTGAGGCTCGGGTAAGCACGCGCGACCCGGAAAAACGATCCGATTCCCGCCGTCTGCTCGCGAGCGGGGGCGGCAACAGGTTCCATCAGTCCCATGTACGAAGCCTCACCAAGGGAGCGCCTGCAAGCCGCTCGATCGCCCGTATAGATGGGCGCGGCGGGCCGTCTCGCCATGCCGCCTGCCCGACGCGGCGTTCCCTTGCGCCGGCGGCTGGTCTAACGTGACCGACAGTCCCTGCAATCACCGAGGCTGCCATGGCCGCCACCTTCACCACGAGGCCCGAGATCCGCGGCACGTTCGGGGTCGTAGCCTCGACCCATTGGCTGGCCTCGGCGGTCGGCATGAGCATGCTGGAAAAGGGCGGCAATGCCTTCGATGCGGCGGCCGCCGCCGGCTTTACCCTTCAGGTCGTCGAACCGCATCTGAACGGGCCGCTCGGCGAGGCGCCGATCCTGACCTGGAGCGCGACGCAGCGCCGCTGCGACATGATCTGCGGCCAGGGCATCGCCCCGGAGGGCGCAACGATCGCCCGCTTCCGCGAACTCGGGCTCGACCTGATCCCCGGCACCGGGCTGCTCGCCGCGACGGTGCCCGGCGCGTTCGATGGCTGGATGCGGCTGCTGCGCGACCACGGCACGATGCCGCTCGACGAGGTTCTCGCCCCGGCGCTCGGCTATGCCGAGAACGGCTATCCGCTGGTGACGCGCATCCGCGACACGATCGCCACCGTGGCCGAGCTGTTCCGCCGGGAGTGGCCGACCTCCGCAGCGGTATACCTGCCGCGGGGCGGCCTGCCTGAGCCTGGGCGTCTGTTCCGCAATCCGACGCTCGCCGCGACCTACCGTCGCGTGCTGGCCGAGGCCGAGGCCGGCGGCGGCAGCCGCGAGCGGCGCATCGATCGCGCCCGCGACGCCTGGTACCGCGGCTTCGTCGCCGAAATGATCGCCGATTTCTGCCGCCGCGAGCAGGTGCTCGATTCCTCCGGCCGCCGCCATGCCGGGCTGTTGACCGCGGATGATCTGGCGCGCTGGGAAGCGCCGGTCGAGATGCCGCTGAGCTACGATTATCGCGGCCACACGATTGTGAAAGGCGGCCCGTGGAGCCAGGGCCCGGTAATGTTGCAGACGCTGGCGCTGCTGCGCGGTTTCGACCTCGACGGGCTTGACCCGGTCGGGCCGGATTTCGTCCATATCGTCACCGAATGCATGAAGCTCGCCTACGCGGATCGGGAGGCCTGGTATGGCGACCCCGATTTCGTCGACGTGCCAATGGCGACCCTGTTGAGCCCGGCCTATAACGACAGCAGGCGCAAGCTCGTCGCCGAGCAAGCCTCGCTCGAATTGCGGCCGGGAAGTCCGGATGGGCGCAGGCCGCGGGTGCTGGTCGGCGGCGCGGCTGCTGCCACCGCGGCGGGTATTGGCGAGCCGACCGTCGGCACCCTCGCCGGCATCGGCGAACCGACGCTCAGCCCGCTCGGGGTCGCCGCCGGCGACACCTGCCATGTCGATGTCATCGACCGCTGGGGCAACATGGTATCGGCGACCCCGAGCGGCGGCTGGCTGCAAAGCTCGCCGGTGATCCCCGAGCTCGGCTTCTGTCTCGGCACAAGGCTGCAGATCTCGTGGCTCGACGAGACTTCGCCGTCGAGCCTGGCGCCGCGCAAGCGTCCGCGCAGCACCCTTTCGCCGACCCTGGCGCTGAAGGACGGCGAGCCGTGGATGGCGTTCGGCACCCCCGGCGGCGACGGCCAGGACCAGTGGTCGACGCAGCTCCTGCTGCATCACCTGCATCACCGCATGAACCTGCAGGAGGCGATCGACTGCCCCGAATTCAATACCGAGCATGTCCCGAGTTCGTTCTACCCGCGCGGCGCGCAACCCGGCTCGCTGGTCCTCGAAGGCCGCTTCCCGGAAGCGACCGCCAAGTCCCTGGCCCGGCGCGGTCACAGGGTGCGCATGGGCGACACCTGGTCCGGCGGCCGGCTGACCGCCTGCGCCCGCGAGACCACACCCGAAGGCACGGTGCTAAAGGCGGGCGCCAACCCGCGCGGCATGCAGACCTACGCGCTCGGGCGCTGAGGCATCGAGAGGCGGCGGCTCGGTGATCGACAATGACCTGGTCGGTGGTCGCGCGCGACCCCGAAACGGGCGCTTTCGGCGTTGCGGTGACGACCTGTTTTTTCGCGGTCGGCGCGCTGTGCCCGTTTGCCGCGAGCGGCATCGGCGCCGTCTCGACGCAGGCGCTGGTCAATCCTTTGCTGGGCCTGCGCGCCCTGCGTCTGCTGGCCGAAGAGATTTCGGCGGCATCGGCACCGCCATTGCTGCTGATGCCCGATGAGGGACGCGAGCACCGGCAGCTGCATCTGATCGACCGCGCCGGCGACGTCGCGGCCCATACCGGCTCGGCGTGCATCGGCTGGTGCGGGCATGTGCAAGGCGCGCAAGTCTCGGTGGCCGGCAACATGCTGACCGGGCCGGAGGTCGTCACCGCCAGCCTTGCCGCTTATGAGGCGGCATCGGGCCCTTTTGCCCGACGGCTGCTGGCGGCGCTCGATGCCGGGCAGGTGGCAGGCGGCGACAAGCGCGGCCGGCAATCGGCGGCGCTGCTGGTGTGCTCGACCGAGCCCTATCCCGACCTCGATCTGCGGGTCGACGACCATCCCGAGCCGCTCGTCGAGCTGCGCCGCCTCTACGACCTCAGCCGGCGTTACGCGCCCTATCGCCGGTTTATGCCGAGCCGGGCCAATCCGTCCGGATTGCATGACCGCGCCGCGCTCGAAGCCGCGCTGGCGCGGGCTCGTGCCGAGCCGGGCGAATGACCTCATGCCCGACCCGGTTCGGAGAGCGACACGCCTGGCGTCTGACTGCGGGGGTCCTCGCGGTCTTGTGCCTGGCCTTGCTCGTAGCCGCGGCGATCAAGCGCGACCCGCCCGATTTTTCGGCCCTGCCGATCATCGCGGTGGTGAGCGACCATGGCGAGCGGCCGGTTTGGGCGATCCGCCTGTCGCGCCCGGCGCACGAGATCAGCGCCGACAGTTTGCGCCCGCAGCCGGCGCCCCCCGGCCGCGCCTATCAACTCTGGCTGGCCGCGCCGGACGGCGCGGCGCCGCATTGGCTCGGCCTATTGCCGGTCGCGGGACGCAAGGAGATTCCGGTGGTGCCGGCGATCGTGCGTCTGCTCCTCGGAACCGGCGAATTGATCGTCACCGTGGAACCCGCGGGAGGGTCGCCGGCAGCCGAGCCGACCGGGCCGGAGGTCTTTCGCGGCACGCTTGAAGCCTCCGGCTGAACCTGCGCCCGCGCGGTGTTGCGCGCGTGCCCGGGACCGGCAACAATCAGCCAGCGAGCGCGGACGAGCCTCGCCCGGAACGCCCGAAGGGAGCGCACCGACCTTGCAGGAGCGCCGCGATGCCCCACGTATCCTGGTCATCATGGGCGTGTCGGGCTCAGGTAAGACCACGGTGGGACAGGCGCTCGCCGCCCGGCTCGGGTGGACGTTCGTGGAGGGCGACCGGCTGCATCCACCCGAGAACGTCGCCAAGATGCAGTCCGGCCGGCCGCTCGATGACAATGATCGCGCTCCCTGGCTGGCGGCCATTGCTGCTCTGATCGCGGATTGGGAACGGCGCGGCATCCGCGGCATCGTGACCTGTTCGGCGTTGAAACGACGCTACCGCGACCAGATCATCGGCGGCCGCCGCGAGGTGCGGCTCGTTTATCTCGAAGGATCGCACACCCTGTTGGCCGAAAGGCTGGCCGGACGCCGCGGGCATTTCATGCCGGCGAGCCTGCTCGACAGCCAGTTCGCCGCGCTCGAACCGCCATCGGCCGACGAGAACGCATTGACGGTGGGCGTCGATGCTCCGGTCGAGGCGATCGTTGACAGGATCGCCGGGATTTTGTTCGCGACTGGCGTTAACGATGCAATGAAGCCCGAACCCGACCGCTCCAAAGGCCCGGAATGACTCGGGCCCGGTTTGCCGTCGCGCGCAGCGGAACGGCTTTGGGACGATCGTGACATGATTTCCGGCCGGGGTGCTTCGCCCCGCCAGCTTGCTTCCAGTTTCGGCTTCACCGGCGAGCACCTTCGCCCCCAGCAGCAGGTGCGGGCCGATCAGAACGAGGACAGCCAATGAGCAACCCGCTTCGAACGCTCAACGAATATGGCCAGTCGGTGTGGCTCGATTTCGTCAGCCGCGAACTGCTGAAGACCGGCCAGCTTGGACAGCTGATCCGCGACGACGGGCTGCGCGGGGTGACCTCCAACCCGTCGATCTTCGAAAAGGCGATCGGGCATGGCGACGATTATGACGAACTGATCGCGGCGGCCGAAGCTTCGGGCGATCTCGACCCGGGGGCGCTGTTCGAGGGGCTCGCAATCCGCGACATCCAGGAAGGCGCCGACGCGCTGAACTCCGTATACGAGCAGACGCAGCGCCGCGACGGCTATATCAGCCTCGAAGTATCGCCCTACCTCGCGCTGAAGACGGACGAGACGATCGAGGAGGCGCGCCGCCTGTGGCGCGATGTCGGCCGCCGCAACCTGATGGTCAAGGTGCCTGGGACCCCGCCCGGCCTGCCGGCGATCCGCGCGCTGATCGGCGAGGGCATCAACGTCAATGTGACCCTGCTGTTCTCGCAGAAAGTCTATGAGGAGGTGGCGGAGGCCTATATTGCCGGGCTTGAGGATCTGGTGGCCAAGGGCGGCGACCCGCACAAGGTGGCGAGCGTCGCAAGCTTCTTCGTCAGCCGTATCGATACCCTGGTAGACGAGGCGCTCGACAAGCGCATTGCCGCCACGGCGGATGCCGGCGAAAAGCAGCGGCTCGAAGGCCTGAAGGGCAAGGTAGCGGTCGCCAACGCCAAGCTCGCCTACCAGCTCTACAAGAAGATCTATGCCGACGAGCGCTGGCAGCGGCTCGCCCAGCACGGTGCCCAGACCCAGCGGTTGCTGTGGGCCAGCACCGGCACCAAGAACAAGGCCTACAGCGATGTCCTCTACGTCGATGAGCTGATCGGGCCGGACACGGTCAACACGATGCCGCCGCAGACCATGGACGCCTATCGCGACCATGGCCGCCCACGGGCGAGCCTGGAAGAAGATGTCGCCGCGGCGCGCGCGGTGATGGAGGCGCTGCCCGGCACCGGAATTGCCATCGATGATATCACCAAGAAACTGGTCGAGGACGGGGTGAGGCTGTTCGCCGACGCCGCCGACCAGCTCTACGCCGCGGTGCAGAAAAAGCGCCGCACCGTGCTCGGCAGCAAGCTCAACGCGATGAGCTGGAAACTGCCCGAAGCTCTCGAGAAAGGCGTCAAGGAAACCCTCGAGGACTGGCGCAAGGAAGGCAAGGTGCGCCGCCTGTGGTCAGGCGACGCCTCCCTGTGGACCGAAACCGACGAAGCAAAATGGCTGGGCTGGCTCGGCGTTGTCGATGAGCAGCTCAAGGGCGCTGCGGCGTTAGAGAGTTTCGCCGCCGACATCAAGGCGGGCGGCTTCACTGATGTCCTGCTGCTCGGCATGGGCGGATCGAGCCTCGGCCCCGAAGTCTTTGCCGAAACTTTCGGTGCCAAGCCGGGGTACCCGCGCCTGCATGTGCTCGATTCGACCGACCCGGCGCAGATTCGCGTTTTAGAGAGCCGGCTCGATCTGCATCACACCCTGTTCGTCGTTTCGAGCAAGTCGGGCAGCACGCTCGAACCCAACATCTTCAAGCAGTATTTCTTCGAGCGCGTCGCCGAGGCGGTCGGGCGCGAGGAGGCGGCAAAGCGTTTTGCGGCGATCACCGATCCCGGCTCGTCGCTCGAAAAGGCGGCGCGCACCGAAGGGTTCCGCGCCGTGTTCCACGGCCTGCCGAGCATCGGCGGACGCTATTCGGTGCTGTCCAATTTCGGCATGGTGCCGGCGGCCGCCACCGGTCTCGACGTGCGCGCGTTTTTGCAGCGCACCGCCGAGATGGTGCGTTCCTGCGCCGGGACGGCACCCCCGGTCGAGAACCCGGGTGTGCTGCTCGGTGCCATTCTCGGCACCGCACAACGCCAGGGCCGCGACAAAGTCACGGTGATCGCCTCGAACGGCATCGCCGATTTCGGCGCATGGCTCGAACAGCTGCTCGCCGAATCGACCGGCAAGAACGGCAAAGGCATCGTGCCGATCGACGGCGAGCCGCTCGGCGCCCCCGCCGTGTATGGCGAGGATCGTCTGTTTGCCTATCTGCGGCTCGCCTCCGATCAGGATCCCGAGCAGGAGCAGGCGGTCGCGGCGTTCGAGGCGGCTGGTCAGCCGGTCGTCCACATCGTCGTGTCCGACCCGATGCAGCTCGGCCAGGAGTTCTTCCGCTGGGAGATGGCGACCGCGGTCGCGGGCTCGGTGATCGGTATCGACCCGTTCGATCAGCCCGATGTCGAGGTGAGCAAGGTCAAGACCCGCGAATTGACCGCAGCCTATGAGAAGACCGGCGAGCTGCCGTCGGAAGCGCCGTTTTTCGCGGCGGACGCGGTGCAGCTGTTTGCCGACCCGCGCAATACGGCCGAGTTGAAACCGGCATCCACCGGGCTCACGGCGGTATTGAAGGCGCATCTCGCCCGGGCCGGCCGCGGCGACTATGTTGCGCTGCTTGCTTATATCGAGCGCAGCCCGGGTCATATCGAGGCGTTGCAGCGGATGCGTCGCATGATCCGCGATCGCACCCGGGCGGCGACCTGCCTCGGGTTCGGACCGCGTTTCCTGCATTCGACCGGACAGGCGTACAAGGGCGGGCCGAACAGCGGCGTATTTCTGCAGATCACTGCCGATCCGGTCGAGGACCTGGCGGTGCCGGGGCAGAAATACACCTTCGGGGTGGTCGAGGCGGCGCAGGCGCGCGGCGATTTCGACGTGCTCGCCGAGCGCGGCCGGCGGGCCCTGCGCGTGCACCTGCAGGGGGATGTCGAGGCCGGGCTGCGAAAACTCGCGGCGGCGGTCGAAAAAGCGCTTCAGTGAGCTCGCCCCGGTCAGCTTTCGTCGCCATGCCCGCGAAGGCTAGACGGGCGTCCAGACAGGGAGAATCCCTCCCGGCCCTGGGATCCCGCTTTCGCGGGAATGACGGAATGGATCGGACGAGCTTCGATGTTCATGGCGCGCGGTCTTGCGCGGCCTATTGCTGAAACGGGAGCTTTTCGATGCAACTCGGGATGATCGGCCTCGGCCGGATGGGCGGCAACATCGTGCGCCGGCTGATGAAGGGCGGCCACACCTGCGTCGTCTACGACAAGAGCGCCGAGGCGGTGCAGGGTCTGGCTGGCGAAGGCGCTACGCCGAGCCGTGATCTTGCCGGGTTCGTCAAGGAATTGTCGGCGCCGCGGGCGGTGTGGGTGATGCTGCCGGCCGGCGCGATCACCCACGGTACGATCGTTGAGCTGAGCCGGCTGCTGTCGGCCGGCGACACCCTGATCGATGGCGGCAATTCCTTCTTTCAGGACGACATCCGTCATGCCGAGCTGCTGAACGCGAAAGGCATCCGTTATCTCGATGTCGGGACCTCGGGCGGGGTGTGGGGGCTTGAGCGCGGGTATTGCATGATGATCGGCGGCGACAAGGAAGCGGCCGACCATCTCGACCCGATCTTCAAGACCCTGGCTCCGGGGGTCGGCACGATCGAGCGCACCTCGGGGCGGCAGGGCCGCGACCCGCGGGTCGAGAACGGGTATCTCTATTGCGGCCCTGCCGGCGCCGGGCATTTCGTCAAGATGGTGCACAACGGCATCGAATACGGCGTCATGCAGGCCTATGCCGAGGGCTTCGACATCCTGAAGAACGTCGCCTCCGAATCGGTGCCCGAAAACCGCCGCTACCAGCTCGACCTCGCCGATGTCGCCGAAGTGTGGCGGCGCGGCAGCGTCATTTCCTCCTGGCTGCTCGACCTGACCGCGATCGCGCTGGCGCATGATGTCGAGCTGTCCGAATTCTCCGGCCATGTCGACGATTCGGGCGAAGGGCGGTGGACCATCCAGGCGGCGATCGAGGAGGCGGTGCCGGCCGAGGTGCTGTCGGCGGCGCTCTATACTCGCTTCCGCTCGCGCCGCGACCACACTTTCGCCGAGAAAATCCTGTCGGCGATGCGCAAGGAATTCGGCGGCCACCGCGAGCCGGGAAAGGGTTAGCGGTCATGGACACAAGGATCGGTTCGGGCGCCGGCGGCATCGCGCACCGTGCCGCCAAGGCGCCACCCTGCACTATCGTGATTTTCGGCGCCAGCGGCGATCTCACCAAGCGGCTGCTGATCCCCGCCATCTACAATTTGTCGAAGGACGGATTGCTGTCGGACAATTTCGCGCTGATCGGGGTGGACCGCGCCGACCAGTCGACCGATGCATTTCGCGAATACCTGGCCGAAGGGGTTCAGCGCTTCGTCTCGGACACCGCCGCCGGAGCCAATGCCGAGCCCTTCGACGCGGCGGCCTGGGACCGGGCAGCCTCGTGCATGACTCATCTTTCGGGCGACGTGACCAAGCCCGAAACCTATCAGGCCTTGCGCGAGTCGCTCGACAAGATCGCCGTCGAGCGCAAGACCGACGGCAATGTGCTGTTCTACCTCGCGGTCGCGAGCCGGCTGTTCGGCCCGATCGTCGAGCAGCTCGGCGCCGCCGGTCTCGTCGAGGAGCCCGAAGGGCGCTGGCGGCGGGTTATCATCGAAAAGCCGTTCGGCAGCGATCTCGCCTCGGCGCGCGATCTTAACGCGCGCATCCTGAAGGTTCTGAAGGAACCCCAGATCTACCGTATGGACCATTTCCTCGGGAAGGAGACGGTCCAGAACATCATGGTGCTGCGCTTCGCCAACGGCATCTTCGAGCCGATGTGGAACCGGGATCACATCGACCATGTGCAGATTACCGTCGCCGAGACCGTCGGCGTCGAGCATCGCGCCTCGTTCTACGAGCAGACCGGGGCATTGCGGGACATGGTGCCGAACCACGTCTTCCAGCTGTTGAGCATGACCGCGATGGAGCCGCCCAACTCCTTCGGAGCAGACGCGGTGCGCACGGAAAAAACCAAGGTGCTGGAGGCCATCATTCCGCTCTCCGAGGACGACGTCCGGCGCAACGTCGTGCGGGGCCAATACGGCGAGGGGGCGGTCCGCGGCAAGCCGGTCAAGCCCTACCGGCAGGAAGACGGGGTTGCACCCGACAGCATGACCGAGACCTATGTCGCGCTGCGGCTCAATATCGATAACTGGCGCTGGGCCGGGGTGCCGTTCTATCTGCGCACCGGCAAGGCGATGGCGCGGCGCACCAGCGAGATCGCGATCCAGTTCAAACAGGTTCCGTTCGCGCTGTTTCGCGATACGCCGGTGGATACGTTGACTCCCAACGTACTGGCGTTGCAGATCCAGCCCGATGAGGGCGCATCGCTGCAGTTCGGCGCGAAAAAGCCGGGTCCCGACATCGTGCTCGGCGGGGTGCGCATGAATTTCCGCTACAAAGATTATTTCAACAATGCGCCGCGGACCGGTTACGAGACCCTGATCTATGACTGCATGATCGGCGATGCGATGCTGTTTCAGCGGGCCGATGGGGTCGAGGCCGGCTGGGCAGTGGTGCAGCCGATCCTCGATCTGTGGCAGCACGACCGGGCGGTGCCGCTCGAATTCTATCCCGCCGGCAGCGAAGGTCCGGACGGAGCCGATCACCTGCTGTGGCGCAGCGGGCGTCGTTGGCGGCCGGTGGCTTGACCGGGCCGAACCGCATGCCCGCCGCGATGCCTGGCCGGTCTTGGCCGCGATGACCCGACCGGTGCTCGTCGCGCCATCGATCCTGTCGGCGGACTTCGCCCGGCTCGGCGAGGAGGTCCGGGCCGCCGAGCAGGCGGGGGCGGATTGGATCCATGTCGATGTCATGGACGGGCGCTTCGTGCCGAACATCACGATCGGACCGGTCGTGGTCGAGGCGGTGCGGCGCGCCACCGACAAGCCGATCGATGTGCATCTGATGATCGTCGAGCCGGAGCGCTATCTCGACGACTTTGCCAAAGCGGGGGCCGATCACCTGCTGGTGCATTGCGAGCCGAGCGCGACGATTCACCTGCATCGCACGCTGTCGCACATCCGCGATCTCGGCAAGGTGGCCGGGGCGGTGCTCAACCCGGCGACACCGGTATCGTGGATCGAGCATGTGATCGAGTTGTGCGGCGTCGTGCTGGTCATGACCGTCAACCCCGGCTTCGGCGGACAAAGCTTCCTACCGGCGATGTTGCCGAAGATCCGGATGCTGCGTCGGCTGTGCGACGAGCGCGGGCTCGACACGATCATCGAGGTCGATGGCGGGCTGAGCGGCAAGAATGCGTGGCAGGTGATCGAGGCCGGCGCGGGCGCGATCGTTGCCGGCTCGGCGGTATTTCATTCTCCCGATTACGCCGGTGCCATCGCGGCGATCCGCCGCTCCGCCCCGTCTGAGGCAGGCCGATGAACCGCACCGAGACAGTGGCCGACCCGGAAGCTCTCGCGCAAAAAGCGGCGCAGTGGATAACCGCTCTGGCACGGGAAAGCCGCGAACGGTTTTCGATCTGCCTCTCCGGTGGTTCGACCCCACGGCGGCTTTATCAGCTGCTCGCGGCCGAGCCGTACCGCGACGCGATGCCGTGGGATCGCATCCATTGCTTCTGGGGCGATGAACGGCTGGTGCCGTGGGATCATCCGGACAGCAATTACGGCATGGCCCGGACAGCCTTGCTGGCGCATGTTCCGATCCCGCCCGAAAACATCCACGGCATCGAGACCGGCGGCGCACCCGACGAGGCGGCGCGGCGGTATGAGCAGGTGTTGCAGGCCTACTACGGCAGCGAAGCGCTCGATCCCGATCGCCCCCTGTTCGAGGTGCAGCTGCTTGGCCTCGGCCCTGACGGGCACACCGCCTCGCTGATTCCGAGAACAAGCGTGCTCGACGAGCGCCGGCGCTGGGTCGCGGCCGTCACGCATGGCCGACCCGAACCGCGTATCACCCTCACCTATCCGGCTCTCGAAAGCAGCCGCCACACCGCCTTTCTGGTCGCCGGCGGCGAAAAGCGCGAAGCGCTGATCGGTGTCCGCGCGGGCGACCGGGCTCTCCCGGCGGCGCGGCTGCGGCCGCAGGGGGAGCTGGTCTGGTTCACCGATCGAGCGGCCGAAGGCGCAGCATGATCGCCCGATCTGAGCGGAGGCCGGCTTGGTTGCCCCGGGTCCCGATCGCGACGCGCTGAAACGCGCGGCGGCGCAGCGCGCCGTAGATCTGGTCGAGAACGGCATGGTGATCGGCCTCGGCACCGGCTCGACCGCCGCCTTCGTCATCGAGGCGCTCGGCCGCAAGGTCGCCGCCGGCCTCGACATCCTTGCCGTTCCCACCTCCGAACGCAGCGCCGTGCAAGCCCGTAATGCCGGTATTCCGCTGACCAGCTTCGCCGAACATCGCCAGTTCGACCTTGCCATCGATGGTGCCGACGAGGTTCATCACGGCACCCTGGACCTTATCAAGGGCCTTGGCGGTGCCTTGTTGCGCGAGAAGATCGTGGCCTCGGCGAGCCGGCGATTTATCGTGGTGGTCGACCAGGAAAAGCTGGTCGAACGCCTCGGCGATCGCGCGCCGGTGCCGGTCGAGATCGCGCAATTCGGGTGGCAGGCGACGGCCGCGGCGCTAGAGAGGTTAGGCACGAAGCCGGAGCTGCGCCGGGCCGGCGGCGGTCAGCCCTTTATCACCGATAGCGGCAACTACATCCTTGATTGCCCTTTCCCGCATATCGACGATCCGGGAGCCCTCGAATGTCGGATTGCGATGACTGTCGGGGTGTTCGAAAGCGGGCTTTTTGTCGGGCGCACTTCCGGCGTCCTTATCGCTTCCAGTGCCGGGGTTGAGATGCTGACGCCGACGCTTCCCCCGCAAGGCAAAGGAAAGCCATGACCAGGTTTGCGCTCGTCATCTCGGATGTCGACGGCACGCTCGTCACGACGGACAAAGTGCTGACACCGCGCGCGATCGCGGCGGTGGTGCGGTTGAAGGAACGCGGCATCGCTTTTTCGATTTGCAGCAGCCGCCCGCCCTTCGGGCTGCGCATGATGATCGAGCCATTGCAACTCGAACTGCCGTTTGGCGGCTACAACGCGGGAGCGATCGTCGAGCCGGATTTCACCGTCGTCGAAGCCAAGCTGATCCCGCCCGAGGCGGCGCGGCGGGCGGTCGAAACCTTTCATGAGAACGGGATCGACTGCTGGGTCTTCGCCGGCAACGAATGGATCATCACCAATCGTCACGGCGATCACGTCGATCACGAAATCCATACGATCCAGACCCAACCTACCGTCGTTCAGTCCTTCCAGGAGGAGCATTTCCGGGCAGTCGGCAAGATCGTCGGTGCCAGCAACGATCACGATCGTGTCGCCAAGGTCGAGCGCCTCATGCGTCATGCGCTGGCTGGCCAGGCTTCGGCGGCGCGATCGCAGCCCTATTACTGCGACGTGATCCCGCCGGGGATCAATAAAGGCCGCATCGTCGAGGTGCTGGCGCATCGGCTCGGGGTTGCGCCGGGCGAGGTCGCGGTGCTCGGCGACATGGAGAACGATGTCGAGATGTTCCGCCAGGCCGGGTTCGCGATCGCGATGGGGAATGCCACGCCCGAGGTCAAGAAGCTGGCGCAGGCCACGACCGCCTCCAACGAGGAAGACGGGTTTGCGCTTGCCATCGAGCGCCACATCCTCGCCGAATGATCCGCGGCATCGCTGGCGGCCGCCGCACCAGCGACCGTCTTCATAGCGTGGCATCAGAGCCCCGACAGGACCGAAATTCCCGGCGACCAAACCGGTTCCACCCTGCTACGGTGGCGGTGCGGGAACAGCGGCCGGGAGGGTAATATGGAATGGGGTTTCAACGCACCGGTCAGCGGCGCCCTGTCCGGCCCAAAGGACCTCGCGCGGATCGTGACCGAGGGCGAAAAGCTCGGTTACGACTACTGCACCCTCAGCGACCATGTCGTGATCCCGCGCGACATCCACGCCAAATACCCATACAGCGATACTGGCGAATTCCCGTCTCGCTCGCGCGGCGACCGGCACGAGCAGCTGACTGCCGTCGCTTTCGTCGCGGCCAAGACCTCGCGGCTGCGGCTCGTCACCTCGGTCATGGTGGTGCCGCACCGGCCGGCGGTGCTGACCGCGAAAATTCTCGCGACGATCGACGTGCTGTCGGAAGGACGGCTGGTGCTCGGGATCGGCGCCGGCTGGTGCAAGGAGGAGTTTGAGGCGCTTGGTACGCCGCCCTTCCCGGAACGCGGTGCGGTCACCGATGAATACCTGCTCGCCTGCCGCGAGCTGTGGACCAACCCCGATCCTGAATTCGCCGGCAAATACGTCAGCTTCTCGAACCTGCTGTTCGAGCCGCGTCCGGTGCAGAACCCGATCCCGATCTGGGTGGGGGGCGAAAGCGGCCCGGCCCTGCGCCGCACCGCCAGACTCGGCGACGGCTGGTATCCGATCGGCACCAACCCGCAGCACCGGCTCGACACGCTGAACCGCTTCAAGGCTGGCATCGAACGGCTGCACCGGATGACCCGCGAAGCCGACCGCGACCCGTCGAGGATCGCACTGGCCTACCGCGTCACGCAGCGCGGCAATGCCATCCCGGACATCGCCGATAATGGCGAGCGACGGCTGTTCTCGGGCGACAACGCGCGGATCATCGACGATCTGAAGGCGTTCCGCGATCTCGGGGTCGGCCATATCGATTTCGGCTTCGAGGCCGAGAGTGCCGATACGGTGATCGGCAATATGCGCCGCTTCCGCGAAGAGGTGCTGGCAAAGGTTTGAATTTCCGGCGAAGGCGCGGAGGGAAAACACCTGCCACGAAGGACGCATAGGAATCGCAAAGGCGCGAAGCGCCGACAATCCCATTGCGACCTCGCGTCTCCTTTGCGTCCTTTGCGTTAAGTGTTTGTTTCGTGCTTGACGCCTCGCGATGAACTACAGGAGTCAAAGGTGCTGAAGCTTGGATACAAGGCGTCGGCGGAGCAGTTCGGGCCGCGCGAATTGCTTGATTTCTCGATCCTGGCCGAGGAGGTCGGGTTCGACTCGGTGTTCGTCAGCGACCACTTCCAGCCGTGGAAACACACCGACGGGCATGCGCCGAATTCGCTCGCCTGGCTCGGCGCGCTCGGTGCCGTCACCAGGCGGGTCGTTATCGGGACCAGCGTCGCGACGCCGACCTTCCGCTACCACCCATCGATTGTGGCGCAAGCCTTCGGTACCTTGGGCTCGATGTTTCCGGGCCGGGTCGTTCTCGGCCTCGGCACCGGCGAGTCGCTGAACGAGGTTCCAGCCGCCGCGATCGCCTGGCCCGGCGCCAAGGAACGCCGCGACCGGCTGCGCGAGGCGGTAAGGCTGATCAACAAATTATGGACCGAGGACCGGGTCACCTTCGAGGGCCAGTTCTACCGCACCGAGAACGCAACGATCTACGACAAGCCGAAGCAGAAGGTGCCGATCTGGATCGCGGCTTCGGGGCCGCTGGCGGCGGCGATGGCCGGCCAGATCGCCGAGGGCTTCATCTGCACCAGCGGCAAGAACCCGCAGCTTTATATCGACCTGCTCGGCAAGGTGAACGAAGGGCTGACCCGGGCCGGCCGCCAGAATGCCGATCTCGAACGGATGATCGAGGTCAAGGTGTCGTTCGATACGGACGCCGCCCGCGCCAAGGAGGACACAAGGCACTGGGCGGCATTGGCGCTGTCGCCCGAGGAGAAGATGGGGGTCGAGGACCCGATCGAGATGGAGCGCCGCGCCGATGCCCTGCCGCTCGATCGCGCCGCCAGCCGCTGGATCGTGTCGAGCGACCCGGACGAGCAGGTCGAGCGCATCCGCCCCTATATCGAGCTCGGCTTCCGCCACCTCGTCTTCCATGCCCCCGGCCCCGACCAGGCGCGCTTCCTGAAGCTGTACGCCGAGCAGGTCGCGCCGCGTCTGCGCAAGGCCTTCGGCTGATTATCCGCGCCGACATGCAAGGACAAGGGTCGGATTACCACCGTCGTTCCCGCGAAAGCGGGAACCCAGGGCTAGCGGCGGATCGCCGCGGCCCTATCGAGTCGGGCGGAAGCTCTGGGCCCCCGCTTTCGCGGGGGCGACGAAGACGATAATGACCAACCGGGTCACGCTGACGGGGCTGCCGGGGGTGCCGCTGGTGCAGGCGGGGGACGATCTCGCCGCGATCGCGATCGCCGGTTTTACCGCGAGCGGCCTCGCCCCCGAGAATGGGGACGTGCTGGTCGTGGCGCAGAAAATCGTCTCCAAGGCGGAGGGCCGGATTGTCGATGTCGCCGGCGTCGAGCCATCGCCGCGAGCGATCGCGCTCGCCCGCGAGGTCGAGAAGGACCCGCGCTTTGTCGAAATCGTGCTGTCGGAATCGCGCCGCGTCGTGCGCCACCGCCCGAACCTGCTGATCGTCGAGCACCGGCTCGGCTTTGTGATGGCAAATGCCGGCATCGATCATTCCAATGTCGCGGCCGAGGACGGCAGCGAACGGGTCTTGCTGCTGCCGCTCGACCCGGACGGCTCTGCCGCGGTCTTGCGCGACAAACTCAGCGCGCATTTCGGCAAGACCATCGCGGTGATCATTAGCGACAGTTTCGGGCGGCCGTGGCGGCGGGGCACTGTGGGCGTCGCGATCGGCGCCGCCGGCCTTCCCGCGGCGATCGATTGGCGCGGCCACCCCGATCTGTTCGGGCGCGCCCTGCTCGTCACCGAGACCGGCTTTGCCGACGAGATCGCCGCCGCCGCCTCGCTGATCATGGGCCAGGCCGACGAGGCGATGCCGATGGTCCTGGTGCAGGGGCTGGCCTGGTCCGCCCCGGAACTGCCCGCCGCCGCGCTGGTGCGCCCGCCGGAGCACGATCTGTTTCGATGAACCGGGCCGGCGGCTTCGACGGTGAGCGGGCCGTGCTGGCCCTGTCCGGTGGGATCGGCGGCGCCAAGCTGGCGCTCGGCCTCTACCGCGTTCTGCCTCCGGACGCGTTGACCGTGGTCGCCAATACCGGCGACGATTTCGAGCATCTCGGGCTGCGCATCTCGCCCGATATCGACACGCTGCTCTATACGCTCTGCGGGCAGGACAACCCCGAACTCGGCTGGGGCCGCCGCGGCGAGACCTGGACCTTCATGGCGGCGCTCGAAGCCCTCGGCGGCGAGACCTGGTTCCGGCTCGGCGACGGTGACCTCGCGACCCATGTCGAGCGCACCCGCCGCCTCGCCGCCGGCGAGAGCCTGGCGGCGATCACCGACGATTTCCGCCGCCGTTTCGGGATCGCCGCGCGGCTGCTGCCGATGAGCGACGACCCCGTGCGCACGCGTTTGCGTATCTCTTCCACGGTCATCCCCGCCCCCGGAAGGCCGGCCCTTGCGGGCCGTTCCGGGGGTGACCCGGAGGCCGCCCCGGCAGAGGGCCGGGTCAAGCCCGGCCATGACGGAAGTGCCGAAGGCAACTGGCTCGACTTCCAGGATTATTTCGTGCGGCAGCGCTGCGCCCCGGCGGTCAGCGAGATCGCGTTCGCCGGAGCAGCGGCGGCGCGACCGCACCCGGATGTCGTCGCCGCGCTGTCCGACCCTCGCCTGCGCGCCGTCGTGGTCTGTCCGTCGAACCCGTTCATCAGCATCGACCCGATCCTGAGCCTTCCCGGGCTGCGGGGCGCGTTGCGCGAATGCCCGGCGCCGGTCGTGGCGGTGTCGCCGATCATCGGCGGTGCCGCCGTCAAGGGCCCGACTGCCAAGATGATGCGCGAATTGGGCCTGCCGGTCGGCGCCGCCGCGGTCGCGCGCCATTACGGCGACCTGCTCGATCTGTATGTCGCCGATGAGGTCGATGCGCGCGAGGTCCGGGAACTGGATGTGCCCGTGGTGCTGAGCCGCACCCTGATGCAGTCGCTGGCCGATCGCGAGGCATTGGCGCGCATGGTCGTCGACGCGGCGGCACGGACGCCGAAGCGGCGGCGGTGAGCGGCATGGGTGGGGTGTGGGCGGTCATCCCGGTCAAGGAGCTGGACCGGGCCAAACAGCGCCTGGCGCCGGCGCTGGCGCCGGCCCAGCGGCGCGCCCTGGCGCTGGCGATGATCGAAGATGTGCTGGCGGCCGTCGCGGCCGGGCCGGGTCTCGCAGGAATTCTGGTCGTCACGGTCGATCCCGTGGCGCGGCGCCTCGCTGAGCGGCATGGCGCGCGCGTATTCGAAACCGGGGCGCGCGATGGCCATACCGGCGCGGTCGCGGCCGCCGCCCGCCTGCTCGCCGACGAGCGCCGCGCCGGCATGCTGACCCTGCCCGGAGACGTCCCGCTGGTCACGCCGGACGAGATCACCAGGCTGCTGACGGCGCACGGCCAGGCGCCGGCTTTCACGATCGCCCCCTCGCACGACGAACGGGGCTCGAACGCGGTGCTGTGCTCTCCCCCCGATCTGGTGCCGCTGCGCTTCGGCGACGACAGCTTCCTGCCGCATCTGGCGGCGGCCGAAGCCCGCGGCATCACGCCGAGGGTGTTGCGGCTGCAGGGCATCGCGCTCGACATCGACAACCCCGGGGACCTCGCGCGCTTCGCGCCCCTGGGCGGCCATACGCGCACGGGCGCGCTGTTGGCCAAGAGTGCTATGCTCGCAACGAACATTGCCGCGCCCGATCGAGCGCGCGCCTAGGAGGTCGGGATGACCAGCTCGGGGATGAGCAGCGAAGCCGTTATATCGCGGGCGGCGGACGGCCGCAGGCCGTCGGCCGAGGAGGCCTTGGCGCTCGCCGACGCCGCGGACCTGCCCTCGCTGATCGCCGCGGCGGGGGCGGTGCGCGATCACGGCCACGGCACTCTCGTCTCCTATTCGCGCAAAGTCTTCATCCCGCTGACCCATTTGTGCCGCGACGTCTGCCACTACTGCACCTTCGCGCAGCCGCCGCGGCGCGGGAGAGCGGCCTTCTTGAGTCCCGAGCAAGTGCTCGACATCGTCCGCGCCGGGGCGCGCGCCGGCTGCCACGAGGCCTTGTTCACGCTCGGCGACAAGCCCGAACTGCGCTATCGCGCGGCGCGAGAGGAACTGACCAGGCTCGGCCACGACACGACCCTGTCCTACCTCGCCGAGATGGCCGGGCTGGTATTGCGCGAGACCGGGCTGTTGCCGCATCTGAACCCCGGGGTGCTGACCCGCGAGGATATCGACCGGCTGCGTCCGGTGTCGGTGTCGCAAGGGATCATGCTGGAAAGCGCGTCGCCCCGGCTGCTGCGCCGCGGCGGCCCGCATTTCGGGTCGCCCGACAAGGACCCGGCGGTGCGCCTCGCAACCATCGCCGCGGCGGGCGAAGCGGCGGTGCCGTTCACCTCGGGCATTCTGATCGGAATTGGCGAGACCCGGCGCGAACGCGTTGAGGCATTGCTGGCCCTGCGCGACCTGCACGACCGCTGGGGTCACGTGCAGGAGATCATCATCCAGAATTTCCGCGCCAAGCCAGGCACCCGCATGGCGGACGCGGCGGAGCCGGATCTGGCCGAGCATCTGTGGACGATTGCCATGGCGCGGCTGATCTTCGGCGCCGAGATGAACATCCAGGCGCCGCCCAACCTGATGCCGCAGGCGCTCGAAGAGATGATCGCGGCCGGCATCAACGATTGGGGCGGGGTCTCGCCGGTGACTCCCGATCACGTCAACCCGGAGGCGCCGTGGCCGGCGCTCGATCGCCTCGCCGCCCGCACCGCCGCGGCCGGCAAGACGCTGGTCGAGCGGCTCGCAATCTACCCTGCCTATGCGCTGGAGCCGCCGCGCTGGCTCGACCCGAAGCTGCACACGCCGGTGCTGCGAGCGATCGACGCGCAAGGCTTCGCGCGGCCCGATTCCTGGATTGCCGGAGCAGGCACCCCGGTCCCTTACCACCGCCCTCACCCTCCCATCGCTGACGCGATGGGCCCCACTCTCTCCCGCATTGCGGGAGAGAGAGGCTCGCCGCGGGCGCTAGACCCGTTTCCGTTGAGCTCGAACCATTCCCTCGTCATGGCCGGGCTTGACCCGGCCATCTCCGGAGCCGCACCCGAGATCCCCGGGTCAAGCCCGGGGATGACGATAGGAGAAAGTGGACCGGCTCGAGCCCAATCCGCTCGAGCCCAATCCGCTCTAGTCCAACCTGAGGTGGGTGAGGGTCTTGCCGCCATTCTCGACCGCGCGGCCGCGGGCGAGGCGCTGTCCGAGCCCGACATCGTGCGGATGTTTGCGGCGCGGGGGCCGGAGTTCGAGCTTGTGTGCGCGGCGGCCGACCGGCTGCGGCGCGAGATGTGCGGCGACACCGTCAGCTATGTCGTGACCCGCAACATCAACTACACCAATATCTGCTATTTCCGCTGCCAGTTCTGCGCCTTCTCCAAGGGCAAGCTCAGCGACAACCTGCGCGGCCGGCCGTACGACCTCGACCATGGCGAGATCGTCCGGCGCTGCGAAGAAGCCTGGGAGCGCGGCGCCACCGAGGTGTGCCTGCAGGGCGGCATCCACCCGGAATATACCGGCGCCACCTATCTCGCGATCTGCCGCGCGATCAAGCAGGCGGTTCCCGGATTGCATGTGCATGCCTTCTCGCCGCTCGAAATCTGGCAAGGGGCCAAGACCCTGGGCCGCAGCCTCGACGATTTCCTTGCCGAGCTCCATGCCGCAGGCCTCGCCTCGTTGCCGGGCACCGCCGCCGAGATCCTCGATGACGAGATCCGCGCAATCATCTGCCCGGACAAGGTCAAGACCGGAGAGTGGCTCGATGTCATGCGAGCGGCGCACCGTGTCGGGCTGCGCAGCACGGTCACGATCATGTACGGCCATGTCGAGCGCTACGAGCACTGGGCGCGACACCTGCTGCGCATCCGTGCCTTGCAAAAGGAGACGGGCGGTTTCACCGAATTCGTGCCGTTGCCGTTCGTGCCGATGGAGACGCCGATCTCGTTGCGCGGCCGCTCGCGTCTCGGCCCGACCTGGCGCGAGGCGCTGCTGATGCATGCCGTCGCGCGGCTCGCGCTGCACCCGCTGATCCCGAACATCCAGACCTCCTGGGTCAAGCTCGGGCCGGATGGCGCCGCCGCCTGTCTCAAAGCCGGCGCCAACGATCTCGGCGGCACCCTGATGAACGAAAGCATCTCGCGCGCGGCCGGCGCCTCGCACGGCCAGGAGATGCCGCCGGAAGCGATGGAGGCGCTGATCCGCTCGCTGAGCCGCACGCCGCGACAGCGCACGACGCTGTACGGCGATGCCTCAGCCGAGCGCCGGGCCGCCGCCTTCGACGCCGCTCCGCTATCCGAGCCGATCAACACGCCGGCCCATAAATACGAGCGCCGCCCCACCGCGGTGAGCGCCGCCGCTCCGTAAGGCCAACCTACATTTCGGGACGACCCCCGGGAGAGCAAGGAGGAGCGCGATGAAACGCAGCACCGATCGCATCCTGACCACGCATGTCGGCAGCCTGCCGCGCCCTGCCGACCTGCTTGCATTGCTTCAGGCCAAGCAGGAAGGCGAGAGCATCGATGATCGGGCCTATGCCGAGCGGGTGCGCGGGGCCGTGACCGAAGCGGTGCGGCGACAGGCGGAGGCCGGGATCGACATCGTCGCCGACGGCGAGATGGGCCGGATCGGGTTCATTCCCTACGCCAACGAACGCCTCGCCGGCATCGAACCGAGCCGCAACCCCGATCCCGCCACCTACTGGAACGAGTCGCGCGAATACCGCGCCTTTCCCGAGTTCTACGCCTGGACCGCGGCGATCGCGGGTACCGCCGGCCGCACCGGCCGCACCCGCTGGGTATGTACCGGCCCGGTCTCGTACAAAGGCCGCACCGCATTGCAGCAGGCCATCGACGACCTCAAGGCCGCGCTGGCCGGCGTCGGCTGCGAAGAAGCCTTCATGCCCGCGGTGTCGCCGTCGAACCTCGCGAACTGGAACCGTAACGAGTACTACGCCAGCGAGGACGAGTACCTGTATGCGCTGGCCGACGCGCTCCGCGAAGAGTACCAGGCCATCATCGATGCCGGGCTCGTCTTGCAGGTCGACGACCCGCTGCTCGCCTCGTATTACGTCATGCACGCCGAAGCCAGCATCGAGGAGTGCCGGCGCTGGGCCGAACATCGGGTCGAGGTTCTGAACCATGCGCTGCGGGGATTGCCGCCGGAGCGCATCCGGTATCACACCTGCTACAGCATCAATATCGGGCCGCGCGTCCACGATATGGAGCTGAAGCACATCGTCGACATCATGCTGAAGGTCGATGCCGGTGCCTATTCCTTCGAGGCCGCCAACCCGCGCCACGAGCACGAATGGCGGGTGTGGGAAGCCGCAAAATTACCCCAGGGCAAGGTGTTGATCCCGGGAGTCGTCACGCATTCCTCGAACATCGTCGAGCATCCCGAGCTGATTGCCGAGCGCATCGGCAGGTTTGCCCAGGTGGTCGGCCGCGAAAATGTGATTGCCGGCGCCGATTGCGGCTTCGCCAGCTTCGCCTCGACCTGCGAGGTGCATCCCACCGTAGTGTGGACCAAGCTCGCCGCCCTGGCCGAGGGCGCCCGACTGGCAAGCCGGCAGCTTTGGGGCCGCTGATCGCATTCCGGGCGCCGGGCGTTTTCAGGCCTGCGCCGGCCCTTCCTGTTCCGCACCGCCGAGATAGGCGGCGCGCACGGCGGGATCGTTCGCGATCCGGCCGGCCGGACCTTCGAGGCGCTTGCGGCCGAGTTCCATGACGATCGCCGTGTCGGAGATGCGCAGCGCCGCGGTCGCGTTCTGCTCGACCATAAGCACCGTGACGCCGCCGTCGCGGATGCCCGCGATCGTATGGAACACCTGCTGCTGGTTGCCCGGCGACAGCCCGAGCGAAGGTTCGTCGAGCAAAAGCAGCCGCGGGCCGGCGGCCAGGACCATCGCCATTTCCAGGATCTGCTGCTCGCCGCCACTCAGGTTGCCGGCCGCTACCCGCCAGCGCTGCCGCAGCAGCGGAAACAGGTCGAGCATGCGTGCGATTGCCGCGTCAGCGGCGCCGCGCGGCAGGGTATAGGTGCCGAGTTCCAGGTTCTCGCGCACGCTCATCAGCGGAAAGTTGCAGCGGCCCTGCGGCACCAGGCCGATGCCGCGCTTCAGCCGCCCGGCCGGTGCGACCTCCTGGATTTCGTCTCCGGCGAAAACGATGCGGCCGGCGAACCGCCGGTTGAGGCCGTAAAGCGCCCCCAGCAGCGTCGATTTACCGGCGCCGTTCGGGCCGATGATCGTCGTGATGCTGCCGGCGGCGAGCGCGGTCGAGAATTCGCGGACGATCGGCTCGTCGGTGTAGCCGACCGCAAGATCCTGGACCAGCAGCAAGGGCGCCGCGTCAGGCATCGGCCCCGGCAGATGGGCTCCCGCCGAGATAGGCCGCGAGCACGCGCGGGTTTTCGCGGATCGACGCCGGCGGACCTTCGGCGATCTTGCGCCCCTGTTCGAGCACGATCACGGTGCGGCACAGGTTCATGATGAAGTCGATGTTGTGCTCGACGATCAGCAGCGCCGCGCCGCTTTCATTGAGGGCGCGGATGGCGGTCTCGATGCGGCGGATCATCGTCGGGTTGACCCCGGCAACCGGCTCGTCGAGCACGACCAGCCGCGGCCGCGTCATCATCGTTGCGGCGATCGCCAGCAGCTTGCGCTGGCCGTAGGACAGAATGCCGGCCGGCGATTCCGCGTGATCGGCCAGCCCGACAATGTCGAGCAGGTTGCGGGCGCGCGCCGCCGCCTCGGTCTCGGCGTGCAGCAGCCGCGGCCCGGCGCGCAGGGCCTGCCACCAGCCGAGCCCGTCATGCGCCTGCGCCGCCGTCGCCAGATTGTCGAGCAGCGACATCGCATCATAGGCCCGCACGGTCTGAAAGGTGCGGGCGAGCCCGGCCAGCGCGTGGACGTGGGGTTTGCGGCCGCTAAGTTCGCGACAGCCGAGGAACCAGCGGCCCTCATCCGCGGCCTGGAATCCGCTGATGCAGTCGATCGTCGTGCTCTTGCCCGAGCCGTTCGGCCCGATCAGACCGACGATACCCCCGTCCGGAACGGTGAAGCCGAGATCGGCGACCGCGGTGAGGCCGTAATAGCGCTTGGTCAGCCCGCGCACCTCGAACAGCGGCCTGCCTTCGGTGCCGGTCAATGCCGTGCCTGTCATGCCGGCATCCGGCGGCGGGAGCGCGCCGCGCGGCGGGCCTCGATCCAGCCGCCGAAGCCGCCGGGAAAGACCAGCATGGCCGCGATCAGCACGGCGCCGTAAAGCACCATGCGCAGATCGGTCGTGAAGCGCAGCAGATCGGGGACGGCGGAAAACAACAGGCTCGCGGTCAGTACGCCCCAGAAGCTCCCGGGGCCGCCGATGATGACCATGATCAGCATCGTCTCGGTGTAGTAGAAATCGAACACCGACGGATCGGTGATCGTCAGGTGAAAGACGTAAAGCCCGCCGGCGATGCCGGTCAGCAGCGCCGAGAGCCCGATCGCGAGCAGCCGGTGCCGCAACGGATCGATGCCCTGGCTCTCGGCGACCGGCTGGTTAAGCTTGATCGCAACAAAGGCGCGGCCGATGCGGGAGCCCACGAGACGGTGAACAAGGGCAAGCGCGATCGCGGCATAGGCAAGCATCAGCCCGTAAAAGTCGGCCGGCCGGTTGAGATCGAGACGGGCGAGATCGGAATCGCCGAGGCCGCGAACCGCCAGGGTCGGCGCCATCAGCCCGGGAACCCCCATCGGGCCGCGCGTCAATGACACCCAGTCGCGCGCCACGATCAGGCACAGCAGCGCGAAGCTCAACGAGACGATCGCGAAGGCGTGCCGCGACAGGCGCAGCGAGGTGTAGCCGATCAGAATCCCGAACATCGTCGCCAGCAGCCCACCGGCCAGCGCGCCGGCGAACATCGGCCAGCCGGCATCGACGGCCAGCAGCGCGCTGGCATAGCCGCCGATACCGAAAAACCCGACCTGGGCGAAAGAGAGCAGCCCGGTATAGCCGTAGACCAGATTGAGCCCGGTACTGAGCACCGCGAACAGCGCCGCGGTGATGCCGAGTTCCAGGGCGTAGGGGGTTCCCACCCAGAACGGCAGCATGGCCAGCGTCGCGAGCCCAGCCATAACCGCAGCGGCGCGCAGCTTGCGTCCGTTCACCGGCCCATGGCCGCCACGCCGCGGAACGGGAGCATGGGGGCCGGCACCGGCTCGGTTGCCGGTCACACCCGGACGCCGCGGCCGAACAAGCCTTGGGGCCGCAGCAGCAGCACCAGGATCATCAGCACAAAGGCGAGCGCATCGACAAAGGCCGGCGGCAGAAATCCCCCCGCCAGGCTTTCGAGCACGCCCAGCATGACCGCGGCGAGCGCCGCCCCCGACACGTTGCCGAGCCCGCCGATGATGATGATCGCAAACGCCTTGAACACGAACGCAAAGCCCATCGCCGGATGGACCGAATAGACCGGCGCGAGCGCCGCGCCGGCCAGACCCGAAAGCCCGACGCCGATTGCCACCGCCAGCCTTGCCGCGGCGCGCGGATCGATACCGACCATCAGCGCCGCCGCCCGGTTCTGCGCGACGCCGCGCATGGCCTTGCCGCTGCGGGTGCGGTGCAAGACGAAATAGAGGATCGCGAACGCGGACAGCGCCAAGCCGAGCGCATTGAGGCGCAGCACCGGCAGCCGCAGATCGCCGACAACCAGGGTGCTGTAGCTGTAGCGGGTGATCTCCATTCGCGGCGTCGTGGTCAGCAGGAACACGGCGCCGTTCTGCAGCACCATCGACAGCCCGAGCGTGAGCAGGATACTGCGCTCGAAGCTGCGCCCAGCCACCGGCGCCAGCAGCAATTCATACAACACGACGCCGAGGCAGAACCCGCCCGCCGTCACCAGCACGATGCTGACCCAGTAGCCGGTGTGAAGGTCCGACGTCACGAAGTACGCCGCCATGGCCGCGAGCATGTAGAGCTCGCCATGGGCGAAATTGACGATCTCGAGGACGCCGAAGATCAGCGCCAGACCCATCGCGATCAGGGCATAGATGACCCCCAGCGCCAGGCCGTTGATCAGCAATTGCAGCAGCAGACCGGGTTCCACGCTGCGCTATCGCCTCGTAAAACCGTCGTTCCCGCAAAGCGGGAATCCAGGCGAGCGACGGGCGGCCACCCTGGGCCCCCGCCTGCGCGGGGGTAACGATGCCATGACGGATCTGCAGCCGGTCAGGTCTTGCCCAGGCCGAGCACCGCGATCTTGCCGTCCTTGATGGCGACGATAACCGCGTCGTCATGCGCGAGATGATGGTCATCGAAGCGCAGCTGGGCGCCGAGGATGGAGGTGAGATCGGTTTTTTCGAGCGCGTCGCGGATCGCGGCCGGCTCCGCCTTGCCGGCGCGCTGGATCGCGACGATCAGGACCCGCATCGTCTCGTAGCTTTCGCGGCTCAGCAGGTTGGGCGCGCTGTCGTATTTCTTGCGAAAGGCGGCAACGAAGGCCTGGTTGGCCGGGGTATCGACTTCGGGCACATAGGGTTGCACCGAGCTCGTGCCGTCGAGCGCCCCGCTCGCCAGGATCTCCGGCGGCACCTGGTCGGTAAGGACCCGCCCGGTCAGCGGAATGCCGACCCCGAAGCTGACATATTGGCGAATCACGTTCTGGAAATCGGCGCCGACCGCGTAAAGCGCGAGCAGGTCCGGCCGCTCGGCCCGCAATTTGGTGAACACCGCGGTGAAATCGGGCGTGCCCTGCTGGTAGTAATCGGCCGAGGCGAGCTTCATGCCGTGCTTGGCCAGGGCTTGCTCGAAACCCTGAACGCCGCTGCGGCCGAAATCGGTGTCCTCGCCGAGGAACGCGATGTTTTTCGCCTTGTCGGGCATGTGCTCGGCGAGCCAGCCGACCAGCGCAGCGGCAAGGCTGGCATCGCTGGGATTGACCTTGAAGGTCCACTGGTCGCCGCCGACCCCCGATTTGTCGGCGATCGCGGTGGCCGAGCCGTTGGCGACGACCAGCGGCACCTGGGCGCGCTCGACCAGCGGCATGATCGCCAGGATCACCGAGCTGCACAGCCCGTCATGGATCGCGACATATTTTTTGTCGCTGAGCATCTGGCTGACGCTTTTTACCGCTTCGGTGGGATTGCAGCGGTTGTCCTGGAAATCGATCTGGATCTGACGCCCGAGCACGCCGCCGGCGGCATTGGCCTCGTCGACCGCGAGCTGCGCGCCCCAGCGCGAATGCTGACCGAAAAACGCCAAATTGCCGGTGATCGGGATCGACGACCCGATCACGATCGGTTCTGCCGCACCAGCCGGCACGGCTGTGCCGCCGCCGATCAGCGCGATCACAACGAAGGCAAAAACAAAGCCCGGACGCATCATTCCCCCGCGATCGGGGCGGCACGCCGTTCGTGCCGCTTCGCCGCGGCAACTTAGCAGCATGCCGAAACGCCGCGATAGGCCGCGCCGCGCAGCGGCCGGTTCCCGCCAAGGTCAGCTCCCCGGTTCGTGCCATGATATTCTGCGCGCGCCCCGCCCGACATCGTGCTTCAGTGCCGCGGCGCGCGGCGGCGTACAGGGCGGCTGCGGAAGGCAGGAAGGCAGGAAGGCAGGAAGGGAGTTTGACGATGACCGAAGCGCGGGGTCCGCTGCACGGTGTTCGGGTCGTGGCCTGTTCGACGGCGCAGGCCGGCACGGTGCCGTATATGCTGATGGCCGATCTCGGCGCCGAGGTCATCAAAATCGAGGTGCCGAAAGTCGGCGACAATTCGCGCGGCTCGACCGTGCTGCCCGGACTCCCGAGCACCTATTTCGAGACCAACAATCGGGGCGTGAAGAGCGTCACCCTGAACCTGAAGAGTGCCGCGGCCCGCGAGATCCTGCACAAGCTGGTCGCGCGCGCCGACATCTTCGGGCAGAACTTTCGCCCCGGAGCCGCCGAGAAGAACGGCTTCGGCTATGACGAGCTGCGGCGGGTCAATCCGAAGCTCGTCTATATGTCGGTTTCGGGCTACGGCCCGAAGGGGCCGCATGCCGCACTCCCCGGCACCGATTCGATGGCGCAGGCATTGGGCGGCATCGCGCAGGCCTATTCGACGCCGGGACAGCCGCTGCGCACCGGCATCGTCTCGGTCGCCGACGAGACTTGCGCGATCCTCGCCTTTGGCGGCGCCCTCGCGGCGCTGACCTGTGCGCGGGCGACCGGCATCGGCCAGAAGGTCGATTGCTCGCTGCTCGGCGGCCAGATCCGGCTGATGGGCTGGACCCTGACCACCGCGATGTGGCGCGACCGCGATCCGGTCACCGGCCAGGCCCGCATCACCGGCACGCCGGAGCGTCCCGGCATCAGCGCCAGTTTCAATGACCGCGACGGCAAGCCCTTGGTGTTCCAGCTCAACGGCGCGCGGCCGTGGCGCGATGCAATGACCGCGCTCGGGTTTTACGAGGCGCTTGAGAAGGCCGGGTTCGGTGACCTCGGCGTGGTCATCGCCTCCGACGAGCAGCGCGCGGGCCTCTTGCGCATGCTCGACGAGCTGTTTGCCACGGGACTCCGCGAGGATTGGGTGGCACGGCTGCGCGCAGCCGACATCGTCGCGGCCCCGATCAATACCCTGCTGGAGGCCTCCAACGATCCCGACGTGCTGGCCAACGGCTACGTTACCGAGGTCGATTACCCGAAATACGGCAAGAGGCTGAAGGTGCACGGCTCGCCCTGGCATTTCTCCGAGACGCCGGCGCGGATCGGCACGGCCCCGGAACTCGGCGCGCATACCGAGGCGACCCTCGCCGAACTCGGCTACAGCCCGGTGCAGATCGAGGATTCCGCCACAAGGGAATCATCTGAGCCGGCTGAATGCGTTGCCTAGCGATCGCCCCCTTGGCGATGCCCCCGCAGTACGATCGCCGGCCATAAGCGGAAGAGGCAGGAGTCGAACCTACCGAGGACGCCTGGCGCCCTCCAACGGGTTTGAAGCCCGCGCGCCCCACCGGGAGCGGTACTCTTCCGGCGTCGAGAATGCCGCGTTTCGACGCGCCGGCAAAGCCCGCAGAAGCGCGCCCGGCCGCTATCCGAAGACCGCCTCGCCGCCGCGCAAGACAATGCGGGTATCGCCGATGCGGCGCGTGACGCCGATCGCGTCGAGGTATTCCAGGATCTCGATGGAAAGGTTGCGGCCGACCCCGGAGCGGTCGCGGAAAGCAATGACGCCGAACTGCCCCTCGGGCGACGCCGCCGCGACTTCGTGCGCCAGCACCGCCAATCGAGCGACGGTTTCGGGCAGGAAATAACGGTTATCGGCGATCCGGGCGAGACGGCCGAAGCGCTCGACCCGTCTCAAGAACTTCTCGAGCGCGTCGAGGTCTAGCGGCAACGAAGACGCCAGCTCGCGCACCCGTGGCGGACGCAATTCGCCCGCCGCGATCAGCGGCCGCACCCGCTCCCACAGATGCTCGTCGGCGCGGGTCAGCCGCGGCTGGTGCGTCGGCAGCCGCAGCACCGCGCCGTCACGCACGATGCGGCCCGATGTCACCGCGGCGGCCACGGCGGCGTCCAGCGCCGCCTCCGGGGCCTCGGCGCGCAGGCGCCGCAGCAGCACCGAGCGCGCCGCGCCGAGCGCATCGGGCTGCGCCCGATGCCATTCTGCGAGGCTCTCAGCCACACGCTCGGTCAACGCTTCGAGGCGCGTTCGCGTGATCGCCAGCGGCGCCCGCGCCGTCCCGGCCCGCACATAGGTGTGGGCCGCCGCCGGGTCGAGCAACGGGTCGTCGGGCGTCAGATTGCGCGCCAGCGCGAAAGCGGCGAGATCGACGATCCCGGTCGCGTCGAGCAGCCGCGCCAGGGCCAGCGCCGGCGCCGGCTCGCTGACCGCCGCAAGCGTCGCGAGACGCTGCGAGTGCGAGCGGCCGCGGCGCGGCGGAAACGGATCGACGACGCGGCCGCCCCCCAAGGTGTGCCGGGCGGCATGATCGCGCAGCACCGCGCGGTCGCCGTAAAGGGCGCCGATCGGTCGGCCAACATCGAGCTGCACGAAGCCGGTCTCGCCGGGCTCGAGCGTGCGTCCGCCAAGCACCGCCAGCCGCGCCACGATGTCCTCGGTGCCGAGGTGCAGATGCACCGGCAGCCCGTCGCGCAACGGCGCTTCGGCCAGGTGCGAGACGCGCAGCTGAAGATCGAGCCGGGCCGTCGGGGCATGCCGGTCCGGAGCCAGAAGCCAATCGCCGCGGCCGGGTTCGGCGCCTTCGGCAAACCCGCCCGCGATGTTGACGGCGCAGCGCTCGCCGGCCGCGGCGCGATCGACCGGCCGGTTTTGCGCATGCACGCCGCGCACCCGCGCCGCGATCCCGCGCGGGCTCAGGCACAGCCGGTCCCCCGCCGCCACGGTGCCGGCGATTACGGTGCCGGTAACCACCGGCCCGATGCCCGGCAACGTGAAGACGCGGTCGATCGGCATGCGGAACAGCCCCGCCGCCGGCTGCGCCGCCCGGGCCTGCGATGCCGCGGCGGCGGCGTCGCGCAAATGCGCGGCCAATGCCGCGATGCCCTCGCCGGTGCGGCTCGACACGGCAAAGACCGGGCTGGCACCGTACCCGGCCGCGGCCAGCAGCCTACCGACCTCGCCGGCGACGCCGATCCGGCGCTCGGGCGCCACCCGGTCGATCTTGGTCATCACCCCGGTGACCTCGGCCACCCCGATCAGCGCCAGGATGTCGAGATGCTCAAAGGTCTGCGGCCGCGGCCCATCATCGGCGGCGACGATCAGCAGCACCCGGTCGATCGACAGCACCCCGGCCAACATGTTCGGCAAAAAGCGTTCGTGTCCGGGAACATCGACAAAGCCGAGCTCGGTGCCGTCGGGCAAAGTCGTGTAGGCGAAACCGAGATCGATCGTCAGCCCGCGCCGCTTCTCTTCCGGCAGGCGGTCGGCATCGACCCCCGTCAAGGCGCGCACCAGGGCGGTCTTGCCGTGATCGATATGACCCGCCGTGGCGAGAATCATCACGGGTCGGAACAGCGGAAGCCGTCGTGGCGAACTTGTTGCAGCCGTACCTCCGTCACAGCTGAGGCGACACTTGTTCCGGGGCGGCCGCCGATCAGGTTCCGACCGCGAGCGGGCTCGCCAGTTTTTTCAAGGCGGCGATCACCGACAGCGGCGTCAGGCGGCCGGTGCGCGGGTTCCCCGCCGAGGGCACATTCTCGATTTCCAGCGTGAAGCGTGCCGCATCGGCCTCGACCTCGATGCGGTGCAGGTTGCGGGAGATGCCGGGGTCGGCCCAGATCTCGACGGTCGTGCGATCGGGTCCGATGCCGGCCAAGGCCAGCGCCGCCGCAACATTGACATTGGCCGGAAAGCCGCGAGCCGCATCTCGCGCCTTGCCGGTAAAGACGCGCCGCGGCGCGGTCAGCCCGGCGACCTCGATGCCGTTCTCGATCAGATACGGAGCCCCGGCGAGCCCGCCCGGCGGCTTGCGGGTGATCATGTGCACCCGCGAGATGCCGCCTTCTGCCGCCGCTGCGACCGCGTCGAGCCCGAGCAGTGCGCCGGTCGGGACTAGGATGCGGCCGCCATGCCGGCGCGCGAGTTCGACCAGATCGAAATGATCGAGCAGCGCGCCGCAGCTCAACGTCATCACCAGGCGGCCGCGGCGCAGCGCTGGCTCGGCGATGTCGCGCAGCAATGCCGCCGGCGCGCATTCGACGACGATGTCGGCCGCCTCGCCGAGCTGGGCCAAAGGGAGAACCGGAACCGGTCGGGCAAAGCCGGCCAGCGCCGCCTCGGCCCGCGCCGTATCGCGGGCCGACACCGCGGCGAGCCTCAGCCCCTCGATGCCGCGCCCATCGGCACCCCGGTCGAGCCGCTCGGCCACCACCTTGCCGATCGCCCCGAACCCGGCAATCGCAACGCGCAATACCATGCGTTCACTCTCGATCGGGCCGTGAACCCCCGCCCCCGTCGGAACGCGACCGTCCCGGCCGCACCCTACCGTGGCTCACCCTCGACAATATAAAGCCGAGTGTTGGCCGCTTTCTGCCGCTCTGCGATCAAGTCCTTGTAAGGCGGAGTGCTATACCATTTCTCGGCTTCGTCGAGGCTGTCGAAGGCAATAATTACGATATTCCCCGCCGCCGGCGCCCCTTCCTTCACATCGGGCTTGCCCCTAGCGAGAAAATGCCCATTGGCTGCCTTGATCGACTCGGCGGCCCTGGGGCCATAGGCCTGGAAGGCCGGCAGGTCGGTGACCACGGGCTCGGCGACGACATAAGCCGGTTTCTTGGCCGCTTGCGCCTGTACCAGCTCGATCCCGCCGGCCCCGAGCGTGAAACCCGCGAGTACAGCCAGCGCAAGCTTGCCGATTTGCTTCATCCCGTTTCCTCCCCGTTGTTATCCGTAGGATGGGTTGAGCATAGCGAAACCCATCGCGGGCCGCCGGGTGATGATGGGTTTCGCTATGCGCTCAACCCATCCTACGGGCAGTGGCCGAGTGGCGAAACAGCTACCGCCGTTCACCCCGCTCGATGAAGCTGCGGAGAACGGCGTTGATGTGGCCCTGCCAGCCGCGCCCGCCGCTTTTGAAATACTCGAGTACATCCGCGTCGAGGCGCATCGTGACTCGGCGCTTCTCTTCCTTTTCCTCGGTCGCCAAACCCGTCGTGGTACGCGCCTGGCTGACCCAGTCCTCGGGCACGTCGTCCCAGGCGGGGTCGCTGGCCCGGTCGGCGGCAAGTTCCTCCTCGGTCTTCTTTGCGACCTCCGCCCAATCCGTCTGGTCTTCACCGTTCGCCCGTTTCGCCGCGAGCTCCTCCGCGGTGTAGCTGACGATATTGCCTTTCCTCCGCATGGCTCGCTCTCCGTACCGAGATCAACCGCACGGTTCCCGAACCCCGATCGGTCCAGGCGATTGCGACGATCTTTCCCTCGATCTCGCCAATGCTCAAAATCCTGGATTCGCCCCCGCGCGGGGAGGCGAGGTCGAGCCGGTTTCTGCCATCGAACATCTGCGCCGCGAGGACGAAATCAAGTCCATGCTTGGCAATATTCGAAAGGCGCTTCGTTTCGTCCCATTCGAAGCGGGTCCTCACGCGATATCTACATCGCCGATCAATACGATTTCGGCAGGCCCAGGACGCGTTCGGCGATGTGGCACAGGATCAGTTGCGGGCTGACCGGGGCGATGCGGGCGATCTGGATCTCGCGGAAATAGCGCTCGACCTGGTATTCGCGCGCATAGCCCATGCCGCCATGGGTCAACACCGCGGTCTCGCAGGCGCGGTGCCCGGCCTCGGCGGCGAAGTACTTCGCCGCGTTGGCGAAGGCGCCGGCCTCCTCGCCGGCATCGTAGGCGGCGGCGGCGCGCCACACCAGGAGTTCGGCAGCCTCCAGCTCGATCCAGCGTTCGGCCAACGGGTGCTGGATGCCCTGGTTCTGCCCGATCGGGCGGCCGAACACGACGCGCTCGCCGGCATAGTGCGCGGCGCGGGCCAGCGCGGCGCGGCCGAGCCCGACCGCCTCGGCGGCGAGCAGGATGCGCTCCGGGTTCATGCCGTGCAGGATGTACTCGAACCCCCTGCCCTCCTCGCCGATGCGGTCTTCGGCCGGAACTTCCAGCCCGTCGATGAACAGCAGGTTCGAATCGACCGCGGCGCGGCCCATCTTGTGGATCTCGCGCACCTCGACCTTGCCGCGGTCGAGATCGGTATAGAACAGGCTCATGCCGAGCGAGGGCCGCGACACCTCCTCGATCGGAGTGGTGCGCGCCAGGATCAGCATCTTCTCGGTGACCTGCGCGGTCGAGGTCCAGATCTTGCGGCCGGACAGCACGTAGCGGTCGCCCTGCCGCACCGCGCGGGTCTTGAGGCGGGTCGTGTCGAGGCCGACATCGGGCTCGGTGACCGCGAAACAGGCCTTTTCGCGGCCGGCGATGAGCGGCGGCAAGAACCGCCGCTTTTGCGCCTCATTGCCGAAGACCACCACGGGGTTGAGCCCGAAGATGTTCATATGCACCGCCGAGGCGCCGCTGAACCCGGCCCCCGACTGCGCCACCGCCTGCATCACGACCGCCGCTTCGGTGATGCCGAGCCCGCTGCCGCCAAATTCCGGCGGCATCGCCACGCCGAGCCAGCCGCCTTCCGCCATCGCACGGTGGAATTCGTGCGGGAAGCCGGCTTCAGTGTCCTTCTTCAGCCAGTAATCGTCGCCGAAGCGCTCGCACAGGCGCGCGACCACGGTGCGGATTTCCAGCTGCTCCGGGCTCAGGGCGAAACTCATCGGCGGCTCCGGCCAAGGGCGGCGTTTGACGGCGCGCGGCGCTGCACCGATATTGTCGCACGAGAACGATCATGACCGCAGCCGCCATTCTCAAGCTTCAGCGCGCCGGCTTCACCGAGGAGCAGGTCGAGGCGCTCGCCGAATATGTCGACGAGCAGCTCGTGACCAAGGCCGACCTTGCCGCCGCCGAGGCCCGGCTCAATACCGCGATCGAGCGGGTGCGCGGCGCGACCGCGCAGGTTCGTGGCGAGCTGAAAGTCGAGAGTACACGTCTCGAAACCAAGATCGAGCAGGCGCGCGCCGATACCATAAAATGGGTGATCGGCATCGGCTTTGCCCAGGCCGCCACGATCCTCGCCGTGCTGCGGCTGTTTCCGTGCCATCCCTGAAGGCGGAGGACGCGTTGCCGCTCGACTTCGTCGCCAGCGTCTGCCCGCATGATTGCCCGAGCGCCTGCGCGCTCGAGGTCGAACGGCTCGACCGTCGTCGCATCGGGCGCATCCGCGGTGCCGCGACGCAGGGCTACACGCAGGGCGTCGTGTGCGCCAAGGTCGCGCGCTACGCCGAGCGCCAGCATCACCCCGACCGTCTGTCCGTGCCATTGCGCCGGGTCGGCGAGAAGGGTGGCGGCCGCGACGCCTTCCGGCCGATTTCGTGGGAGGACGCGCTGGATGCAGTAGCCGAAGGGCTGACCCGGGCGGCGCAGCGCCACGGCGCAGAAGCGGCGTGGCCGCATTTCTATTCCGGCACGATGGGCCTGGTGCAGCGGGACGGCATCAACCGGCTGCGCCACGCGATGGGCTATTCGCGGCAGCACTCGACGATCTGCGCGGCCCTGACCGATGCCGGCTGGCGCGCCGGCTTTGGCCTCAAGCGCGGCGTCGACGGACGCGAGATGGCGAAATCCGACCTGATCGTCGTGTGGGGCGGCAACCCGGTCTCGACCCAGGTCAACGTGATGACCCAGATCGCCCGGGCGCGCAAGGAGCGCGGCGCCAAGCTGGTCGTGATCGATCCCTACCGCACCGGCAGCGCCGAGGTGGCCGACCACCATCTCGCGCCCCTGCCCGGCACCGACGGCGCGCTCGCCTGCGCCGTCATGCATGTTTTGTTCAAGGAAGGCTACGCCGACCGCGCCTACCTGGCGCGCTATACCGACGACCCCGCCGGGCTGGAAGCGCATCTCGCCGATCGAGGCCCGGCGTGGGCGGCCGCGATCACCGGCCTCGCCGAGGCCGAGATCATCGACTTTGCACGGCTCTACGGCCGCACCAGGCGGAGCTATATCCGGCTCGGCTACGGCTTCTCGCGCTCGCGCAACGGCGCGATGCAGGTGTTCGCGGTGACCTGTCTGCCGGCGGTGACCGGCGCCTGGCAATACGAAGGCGGCGGTGCGCTGCTGTCGAACCACGGCATGTTCCAGCTCGACCGCACCCTGATCGAAGGGCTCGACCGGCTTGATCCCGCGACCCGCATCCTCGACCAGTCGCGCATCGGGCCGATCCTGACCGGCGACAAGCGCGACCTCGGTGACGGGCCGCCGGTGACCGCGCTGTTCATCCAGAACACCAATCCGATGGTGGTGTCGCCGGAATCGGGTTTGGTGCGCCAGGGTTTTGCCCGCGACGACCTGTTCGTCTGCGTCCACGAGCAGTTCCTGACCGAAACCGCGGCGATGGCCGACATCGTCTTGCCGGCGACAACGTTTCTCGAACATGACGACATCTACACCGCCGGCGCGCACAGTTTCCTGCAGGTCGGGCGCGCGGTATTGCCGCCCTTCGCCGAGTGCCGCTCGAACCACGAGGTGTTTTGCGGCCTTGCCGAACGGCTCGGCGCGCGCCATCGCGGCTTCGGGATCAGCGCGCTCGACATCATCGACGAGACCCTGCGCGCCAGCGGCCTGCCCGGCCTTGAAGCCTTTCCCGAGGACGCGCCATGGGTCGATTGCTGGCCCGGGTTCGAGACCGGGCATTTCCTCGACGGCTTCGGCCATGCCGATAAGAAATTCCACTTCCGCGCCGATTGGGCCGCGATCGGGCCGGAGCACGCCGGGTTGCCGGCTTTCCCCGACCACGCTCCGGTCATCGACGATCGCGACCCGCAGCGCCCGTTCCGCATGGTCCCGGCGCCGTCGCGCTCGTTCCTCAACACCAGCTTCAACAACACTCCGTCGGGGATCGCCCGCGAAGGCCGGCCGACCGTGCTGATCCATCCCGAGGCGCTGGCCTCGCTCGGCCTCGGCGACGGCGACCGGGTGCGCATCGGCAACGCGAAAGGCAGCGTGGTGGTGCATGCGCGAGCGTTCGACGGGCTGCAACGAAGGGTCGTCATCGTCGAGGGAGTGTGGCCGAACCACGCTTTCGAGGAAGGCATCGGCATCAACCTGCTGACCAGCGCCGACCCGGGTCTGCCCGGGGGTGGCGCGGTGTTCCACGACACCTCGGTATGGCTGCGGCCGGCCTGAAAGGGAAGAAGGACTGCAAATATGCTGTGCGTCCTTCGAGACGGCGCTTCGCGCCTCGGGATGAGGTAAGTCATTCGATGGCATTAAAGAAGCACCTCGTCCTGAGAATGCCGCGCAGCGGCTGTCTCGAAGGACGCAGAACATCGCCTCCAAATTTCGGATGAGCAGCGACAAGAAGCAACTGCCGGCGGAATCGCGCTCCGCCGAGGTCGATTCGTTTCTGCGGGATTTGCGGCAGGCCCCGGCGGTGCGGCCGGAGGGCGGACGCGGCCGACTGATCTTTGCGCTCGATGCCACCGCAAGCCGCGAGCCGACCTGGGATCGCGCCTGCCGTATTCAGGGCGAGATGTTCGAGGCGACGGCGGCGCTCGGCGGCCTCGACGTCAAGCTGATGTTCTATCGCGGCTTCGGCGAGTGCAAGGCCAGCCGCTGGATGTCGAATGCCGCCGAACTGCACCGGGCGATGTCGGCGGTCTCGTGTATCGGCGGCGAGACCCAGATCGAGCGCGTGCTGGCATATGCGATCGCCGAAACGCAGAAGCGGCGGGTCAACGCGGTGGTCTTCGTCGGTGACGCGATGGAGGAGAATGTCGATCGGCTGTGCCGTCAGGCCGGCGAACTCGGCCTGCTCGGGGTGCCGGTATTCGTGTTCCACGAAGGCGGCAACTCCCGCGCCGGCGCCGCCTTCAAGCAGATCGCGAAACTGTCGCGCGGCGCCTATCTAAGCTTCGACCTCGCCAGCGCCGCTCGCCTCAAGGAACTGCTCGGCGCTGTCGCGGTCTATGCCGCCGGCGGCCAGCGCGCGCTGGCCGATTACAGCAAGGGCAAAGGCGCCGAGGTACTGCGCCTCACGGCGCAATTGCGCCGGCCGGCGTAGCGCGAGATCCGATCGTCCTCGGCGCCTGATCCGTCGCTGGCGGCGCGAGCCAGCCGCGGTAGCGCACGATCAGGCCGGTCAGCGGGTGACCGATCTCGACATGGAAATGGAAGCGGCCATCCTCCACGGTTTCGTAGGAATCGGAGCGCGGGCACAACCACATCGGCAGCGCCACGCCGAAGGCGCTCCAGCGCCGCAGCACGAGCCGCAACCTCCCATCCTCGACAACCAGCGCCATGGCGAAAATGAGCCGCCCGAAGCGCTCGCATAGCAGCCTCTCCGACCGGCCTCCTCCGGCGAATTGCCGGCTCGAAAAGGAATGATCGTCGAATGTTCGGGTCCAGCGCTCCTCGCTACCGGCAGCCTCGAACCTCACCGTAACGGGAACATCCACCTTCGCCGGCGGGAAGCCGATGATCCAGGCGGCAAGGCGCGCCAGCAGGCCGGGCCCGCGCTCGACACTGGCGCGCCCGCAGGCGACCATCGTTTCCGTCCCGCCGACATCATGCATGGCGCGGATTGCGGCAGGCAGCGCGCCCGACGCATCCCCGAGCAGGCGGGCGTATAGCGGCGCCGCTGCGCTCATGCCGTCGTCGCGGATGCCGGTATAGATGGTTCGGCGGGAGAACAGCGCTTCGTAGTCGCCGAGTTCGAGGTCGCGCACACAGGCGCGCGCCCCGGCCGCGGGTTTGCGGCCGGCCAGCACGTTTCGCACGATCGCCTCCACCGCCATCGACGGAATCAGCGGCCCGTCCTCGCCTTCGGCGAGCAGATGCCACGACCGCCGACGCGGCGCTCCCGACCCATCCGCGCCTGCGACCTCGACGAACATGCCGCCGCGATGCTCGCCCCAGCGCGCGTGATTGGTCACCCAGTGCATGAGCCCGGCCAGCGGCGCCGCCGTCGGCAGCAGGCGCAGTCGCACCAGCCACGCCAGGCCGATCAGGACGCGATGCAGGATCTCCGGCACCGGACCGGCGCCCATCCACACCTCTTCCGCCTCTGGCCACAGTTCCGGTAAAACCCGGAGATCGGGGACGTCGACCAGCGAGAACAAGGTGTTGCGCAACGGCACCCGGCCCGGCGGCGTAATCGTGTAACGCACATTCTCGGTGAAGGGATGGCCGACGCCCATCCGCCCGGCGTTCTTCAGCGGAACGCGCTGGCCGGCATACGCGGCGATCGCACGGATGACGTTCTCCCCGACCCCGGCATAGGGCGAGGGCGCGATGCCGCCGCGGATCGCGTCCACCCGCGCCAAGCCGACCGCCAGGCGGCGCACCACCGCCGCGGTCAGCACCGGGAAACTGGAAACCCCGGACAGCACGAAAACCTCGGCGGCGCGGGCCGCCGCATCGAAGGCGCCGACGCCGGCGACGAAATCGGAGCCGTCCGCGAGATCGAGGTAATCGACGCGCGCCGCGATACACGCCTCGATCAGCCGGTATCGGCTTTCGCCATAGGCCTGGAACGGCCCGCTGGCATCGATCAGAACAGCCGGCCGCAATGCCGCAAGCTGGGCGGCGACGTCACCGTTCCGATCGAACGCGAGCGGCACCAGCTGCGCCCGGGCGTTCCGCCGCATCCCGCAATAGGCCTGGCCGCGGGCGAGCGAGCGGCCGGCGATCAACAGCGTCAGCCGCGGTTCGGCCTCCAGCAGCTCGACGATGCGGCCGCCGAAGGTGCCATAGCCGCCGACGATCAGGAGCTTGAGACCGCCCGAAGTCGAGGTCATCGTGTCATGCGAGAAACCGATCCGCCTCGGAGGGATCGGGCAAATAGCAGGTCTCGCGCGCGCCGAACCAGCGCAGCCGGTTGCGCGCGACGATCTCGTACAGCCGGTCGCGCACCGGCCGCGGCAGCAGCCGGCCGGCCGCGGCCAATGACCAGGGCAAGCCGAGCCGCTCGAAGATGCGGATCGCGGCCTCGGATTTGAGCCAGGCGCGGCCGTCCTCGATCAGGATGTTCGTTTCATAATCCACCGGCGCAAGGCCGAAATGGCGGTACAGCGCCGCGCCCAGCGGCGTCTGCGCCGCGAGCAGACGAAACCGCCGCTTGCGGTCGGCCCGCATCAGGAAGCGGGCAAAGCCGGAACAGAGCACGCATTTGCCGTCGAAAATCAGGATCGGACGATCGTCGGCAAAGGGCGGCACCGCCGGATCGGTTCGGTAGCTGAATGGCGCTGGCGTCATCGAGCCCCCTTGCGGCCGCCCGGCGGTGACGATTTGACGGCCCTGAACGACGGTTGAAAAATCGCAACCTGCCCACGCCGGCCTGAGAACCTCGCCCAAAATGTATAGAGCAGCTTCAATACCTCCCTTGCCCGGACTTGGTCCGGGCACCCACGGCACCTCACCATGCGCAAGTCGCTCGCCCACGGGCGTGGATGGCCGGGCCAAGCCCGGTCAAGGGGATGGGGGATATGGGCCGGATCTCCGCGTTGCGCGGAAACCGCACTCCAACCTGTTGAAACCTCTGCATGCATTTCGAGTCGGGCTCGGAGAAACCCCATATACAGCCCAGCCCGGGCATTCCGCTCGCAAATGGCACGGGCGGAGGTCGATTGATCGTCGGCTGACGCATACAAGATGCGCCCGCTCCACAGGGGCGCGCCTTGTTCGCGCCGAGAACGGGCCGGCGCGAGAGAGGGAGGAAGGGGCGACTTGCGCTCCTACGAAAGCGGGTACTAGCGATGCTGTTTGTTTTTGGCGGTTTCGCCATCCTCGTCGGCCTGCTGCTGCTCGGCTATCTGTTCGTCAACGCCGATCCGGTGCGGCTCGCGCGCGGGCTCAAATGGGCGGCGGTCGGAGTGGCCGTGCTCGCGATCGCGGCCCTGGCGATCTCCGGCCGGCTCGCGATGCTGTTGGCCCCAATCGGCCTGCTGATCCCGGCGTTCGGCAGGTTGCGGTCGCTGTTCGCCGGATTCCGGTCGCCTTCGACCGGGCGCAGTTCGACGGTCGCGACCCCCTTTCTGCGGATGAGTCTCGATCACGAAACCGGGGCGACCACCGGTACGGTTCTGCGCGGGCAGCTCGCGGGCATGCGCCTCGAGGAACTGGGGCGGGCCGAGCTCGTCGCGCTGTTGCGCGAATGCCGCGCCGAGGACGAGGAAGGCGCCCGGCTGCTCGAAGCCTATCTCGACCGCTGCCATCCGGATTGGCGGGACGATCTCGCCGGCGCGCAAGCGGAGCGGCCGCGCCCGGGCGGTCCCGACATCACGATCGAGGAAGCCTACGCCATCCTCGGCCTCGCTCCCGGCGCCGATGCGGAGGCGGTGAAAGCGGCGCACCATCGGCTGATGAAGAAGCTGCACCCCGACCACGGCGGCTCCGACTATCTCGCCACCAAGATCAACCGCGCCCGCGACGTGCTGCTGCACCGGTAGCGACCGATCAAGCGCACGGTCGTTGTCGGACCGCGCATCCACCCGGTCCTGAGCCGGTTCCGGCCGGATCGCCGCGGGGGCTGCGTCGCCGGAAGCTCACCCGAGCGCGTCAAAGAACTGCGCCATGTGCCGTCGCTGCGCCGCATCGGGCAGGCGACCGCGCCCAGCGCCGAGATTGTCAGCCATGTTCTGCGGCTTGTCGGTGCCGGGGATCACGGCCGTGACCCGCGGGTCGGCGAGCAGGTATTTGAGAAAGAACTGACCCCAGGTCGCGGCGTCGAATTCCTGCGCCCAATCCGGCACGGTCTTGCCGCGGACCGCGCGGAACACCTGGCCGCGGCCGAACGGCAGGTCGGTCAGCACCGCCACGCCGATCTCGGCGGCGGCCGGCAAGAGCCGCTTTTCCGCCTCGCGATCGGAAAGCGAATAGTTGACCTGCAGGAAATCCGGCTTTTCGCGCTGCAGCTCGCTTTCAACAGCGGCGAAGTCGCGGTCGTCTGAGGTCGTGATGCCGAAATAGCGGATCAGACGTTGCGCTTTCCATTCGCGCAGCGGCGCCAGGCTCTGCCCCCTACGCGAAACGTTGTGGAGCTGCATCAGATCGATCTTGTCGCTCCCCAGCCGACGCTGCGAGGCGCGCAGGCCGGGCATCGTCAACTCGTCCTCTTCGAGCTTGGTCGCGATGAAGATCCGCGGCCGCAACCCGGTTTCGGCCAACGCTGCGCCGAGCATGCTTTCTGCAGCACCGTAGGAGGAGGCGGTGTCGACGAGGCTGCCTCCGCCGGCTGCCAGCAGGCGCAGAATATCGCCCAGTGCGCTGCGTTCGGCCGGATCATCGCGATCGTAATTCGAGGCCGTCCCGAGCCCGATCACCGGCAGCCGCTCGCCGCTGCTTGGGATGGCCCGTGCCATGATGGCCGAAGCTCCCGCCATCGTTTCGGCTCTCGCCGGAAGAGCCGCTGTGAACGAGGATGCGACGACACCGCCTGCAACGGCAAGCGCCTGCCGCCGGGTTAAAGACCGATTATTGCGGGTCTGGGGTTTCATCGCTGGTCTCCCGTCATAAGCCGAAGCCGCCAATCTCGCCGACCGGTTTGAACCGGCACATCTGGCACAGCGTTAGCATCGAACGCTGTAATCCGCGTGACGGCCGAACCGGTCCCTTCCCCGGCGAACACCCCCGGCGAGCACACTCGAGGGCCTGATGCAAAAACGCTTACGCAAGGCGGTATTCCCGGTGGCGGGTCTCGGGACCCGCTTTCTGCCGGCGACCAAGGCGGTGCCGAAGGAAATGATCCCGGTCGTCGACAAACCGCTCATCCAATACGCGGTGGAGGAGGCGAAGGCGGCCGGCATCGAGGAATTTTATTTCGTGACCGGGCGCGCCAAAAACGCGATCGAGGATCATTTCGACCGTGCCTTCGAGCTCGAGGCAAACCTGCGCGAGCGCGGCAAGACCGACCAGCTGGAAGAACTGGACGCCGCGCTGCCTGCCCCCGGACAGATCTCCTATACCCGCCAGCAGAGCCCGCTCGGTCTCGGCCACGCGGTGTGGTGCGCGCGCGCGCTGGTCGGCGACGAGCCCTTTGCGGTGCTGCTGGCCGACGATTTGATGCTGTGCGAACGGCCCTGCCTGCGGCAGATGATCGAGGCCTATGACGAGACCGGCGGCAACATCGTCGTGATCGAGGAGGTGCCGCGCGAGCACACCAACCGCTACGGTGTGCTTGACGTCGTGGCCGATGACGGCCGGCTGGTGCGCGCCCAGGGCGTCGTCGAAAAGCCCGACCCCGCGGAGGCGCCCTCCAACCTGACGATCATCGGCCGCTACATCATCCAGCCCGAGGTGTTCGGGCATCTCGGCCGCGGCGAACGCGGCAGCGGCAACGAGATCCAATTGACCGACGGGCTCGCATGCCTGATCGCCGATGGGCAGCCCTTCCACGGGCTGCGGGTGGAGGGCAGGCGGTTCGATTGCGGCGACAAGCTGGGCTTTCTGGAAGCCACCGTCGCGCTCGGCCTCAAGCATCCCGAGCTCGGCCCGGGGCTGCGCCAGGTTCTCGCCTCCTATCGTTGAGCGGGCCAGTTCAGCCATGCCGCACGCCTTCGATTCAACGATCCTGCGCGAATACGACATCCGCGGTATCGTCGGAAAGACGCTGTTCGCGGCGGATGCCCGCGCCATCGGCGCCGCCTTCGCCGCGATGCTCCCGGCGGGCCACCGCAAGGTGGCGACCGGGTATGACGGGCGACTGACCTCGCCCGAGCTCGAAGCCGCGCTTGTCGAGGGTCTCACCGGCGCCGGCGTCGGTGTCGTCCGGGTCGGCCGGGGTCCGACTCCGATGCTGTACTACGCGGCGGCGACGCTCGACGTCGATGGCGGCATCATGGTCACGGGGTCCCACAACCCGCCCGATTACAACGGCTTCAAGCTCGTGGCCGGCGGCAGGCCGTTTTACGGCACCGCGATTCGGCAGCTTGGCGAGCGGGCGCTGGCCGCGGTGGAGACCGCCTCGACGCCGCCCGGCACGATCGAAAACCGTCATGTCATGGACGACTATGTCCGGCGGCTGGCGCGCGATTACGACGGAGTGCGGCCGCTGCACGTCGCCTGGGATGTCGGCAACGGCGCGACCGGAGAGGTGGTGCAGCAGCTGACCCGGATGCTCCCGGGATGCCACGTTTTGCTGAACGAGACCATCGACGGCCGTTTCCCGGCGCATCATCCCGACCCCACCGTGCCGGAGAATCTGGTGCAGCTGCAGCAGGCGGTGGCGCGCGAGGGCTGCGATCTCGGCATCGCCTTTGACGGCGACGGCGACCGCATCGGGGTGGTCGATGCGCAGGGCCGGATCTTCTGGGGCGACCAGCTGATGATGGTATTGGCGCAGGATGTCCTGGCGCAACACCCGGGCGCGCCGATTCTTGCCGACATCAAGGCAAGCCAGGTGCTGTTCGACGAGATCGCGCGGATGGGTGGGCAGCCGGTCATGATGGCAACCGGCCATTCGCTGATGAAGGAACGCATCGCCGAGATCGGGGCGCCGCTGGCGGGCGAGATGAGCGGCCATATCTTCTTCGCGGACCGCTATTACGGGTTCGACGATGCGGTCTATGTCGCTGTCCGGCTGCTCGGCATCCTGGGTCGGTCGGATCGGAGCCTGGCGGCGATCCGCGATGGCCTGCCGACGGTCGTCAACACGCCCGAGCTGCGGTTCCCGTGCGACGACACCCGCAAATTTGCCGTCGTCGCCGAAGTGCGCGCCCGCCTGCGCCAGGCCGGGGCGGAGATGACCGACATCGACGGCGTCCGGGTGCGCACCGCCGATGGATGGTGGCTGCTGCGCGCTTCCAACACGCAGGACGTGCTGGTGGCGCGGGCCGAGGCCATGGACGAGGCCGGGCTCGGCCGGCTCAAGCAGCAGCTGGCCGAGGCGCTGGCGGCCAGCGGTGTTGCCCTCCCGTCATGAGCCCTTTCAAAATCGGCGGCTGAACCGCGCTCCGCCAAAACCCGCTGAGCGGGGCGGGCTGAGATTGAGCCGCATCCCTGAAGTCGACTCGTTCAAACCGAGACATCCTGCGCCGCCGCTTTGAAAGGCGGGGAAGAGGCGCGGCGGCGGGCAGGTAATCCGAGATATCGAAACGGCTCGGCAGCGCCGATCAGCGACTCGCCACCTTGACGATGGGGGCGCGCACGACGGTGCACTCGATTTTCTTCTTTTCGAGAGCCGCGCAGGCCTGCTCGGCTTCCTTCAGCGCGAAGTTGAGCAGCCGCGCGCGGTAGAGCGGCGCCTTGTCCGATTTCGCCGGCTGCAATACCTGCAACGGCTTGCCTCTGGCGATCGGCAGGGCGGCTGCGGCACGAGCGGCCTTGTCCGCGGCGTGCTGAACTCGAAAGGCACCAAGCTGGACGGCCCAGCGCTCCGTCGCCGGCTCAGGCGGCGGCTCGCGCACCGTCTCGTGCACCGCTTCATGCACGGCTTCGCGCGCCGTCTCATGCAAAGGCGACGCTTCCGCCTTCGACACGGGAGACAGATGCTGCAAGGCGAGCCGTGCTTTTCCGAGCAATCCCGGTTTCGCCGCCGGTTCCGGCTGGGCCGCGGCCGCCGCCGTCGCGGCGACCGCCGGTACCACCGCCGCCGTTGCGGCGACCGGTGCGACAGCTGCCGCCGCGATGACCGTCGGGGCAGCTGCCGGGAGCGCGACAGGCGCGGGCGCGGGCGGCGGTTCGCGCCGTGCGACGAGGGTGGTGCCGGCGACCGCGGCAAAGCCGCGGTCCAACAGATCGGCCATCTCTTCGTCGCGCGAATGCGCCGAGCGGCCGCCCATGATCACCCCGATCAGCCGGTGACCGTTGCGCACCGCCGAGGCCGCCAGGTTGAACCCGGAGGCGTTAATGAAGCCGGTCTTGATGCCGTCGGCCCCATCGTAGAATTCGAGCAAGTGATTGTGGCTGGTGATGGTCGCCCCGCGAAACTCGAACTCGCGGGTCGAAAAATAGCGGTATTCGCGCGGGAAATCGCGGTACAGCGCCAGCGCCAGCCGGGCGATGTCGCGCGCCGTGGTGCGCTGCTCCGGATCGGGCAGACCGGAGGCATTATGATACGTGGTGTTGGCCATGCCGAGCTGGCGCGCCTTGGCGGTCATCCGCGCCGCAAACGCTGCCTCGCTGCCGGCCAACCCTTCGGCGAGCACGGAGGCCGCGTCATTGGCCGATTTGGTCACCAGCCCGAGGATCAGATCGTGCACCGCGACCCAGTCGCCGGGGGTCAAACCCAGTTTCGACGGCCGCCGGCTCGCGGCCTCGGCCGACACCCACAGCGTCTGATCGAGCCGCAGCCGGCCGGCGTTCAGCGCCTCAAAGGTCAGATACAGCGTCATCATCTTGGTCAGCGAGGCCGGGTAGGTGATCGCGTCGGCATTCGATTCACCGAGCACCTGACCGGTTTCAGCATCAAGCAGAATGAACTCGTTGACCGGCCCCGGCGTTGGTTCAGCAAAACTGGCCGCGTATCTGGCGTGCGCCGCCTCGGCGCAGGCAGGCGCGAGCAGAACACCGGCGACGACCGCCGCGAGCCAGGCGCGCACCCGCGGCGCGCAGACATGATGCTGCTTCGACATTAAATCCACACCCTGAACCCCTGATCCCCCACCGAATGCAGACGGTCAAAGCGCTGCATTCCCATAACAGGGTAAAAAAAAGGTGAACGAGTGTCAAAGCTTTGCGTCACTCGAGCCGCGGCTGCGCTCTCCGAGCCCGCGGCAGCCCGGCGGGAGCAGGCACTCCGCACATCGCCTAAGTACGATCACCCCTGCCCGAGGGTGCCCGGGCCTGTCTCTGCAGCCAC
>Ga0213875_10000299_pt1 | contig 47637 bp, 47 predicted proteins | sample BarmaccomBMRX_R8_FD_160105 | JGI IMG/M metagenome (GOLD analysis project Ga0213875, IMG submission 160105) | Root-associated microbial communities from Barbacenia macrantha in rupestrian grasslands, the National Park of Serra do Cipo, Brazil - RX_R8 | ecosystem: Host-associated > Plants > Roots...
GGCCGGAGTTTTACAGAGCAGCAGACTATAGCCACGAAAAAACTGTGAGTCTCCCAGGACGGCGTAGCCAGTTTCCATCTCCAGGATGAAACCGGGATGCTCACCTGCTTTACATTGGGCAATGCGCTCGCAAATCTCACAATTCTCCTGATGAATCGCCATGATGAATTATTTTTAGTAGGAGTAAAGAAATTTACTTGATAATACTGCCAGGCTGAACCTCGGTGCCAATGGTGACTAAGCCAACGGGTGGGCCATCGGCGCTTTCGGAGGCAGCTAAGAGCATACCTTGCGATTCAAAGCCGCGCAGTTTGCGGGGCGCGAGGTTGGCCACCACCACGACGGTTTTACCGATCAGCGATTCCGGCTCGAATTGTTGGGCGATACCGGCCAAAATCTGGCGGCGTTCCGTCCCCAGATCAACTTGCAAACGCAGCAATTTGTCAGCTTTGGGCACGCGTTCGGCTTCTAAGACGCGGCCGGCCCGAAGTTCTACTTTGGCAAAATCAGCATATTCAATGGTATTGCTGGCAGCTTGCGGTTCACCCTGGTGAGAGACTGCGGCTCCTCCTTCCGATGCTGCCGTTGCGGGGTCGGTGGTGGGAACTACAGTAGCTTCTGGATTCGGCGTAGCAGTCGCCGGATTAATTGATTCGTTCGGCACTTCCATATAATCTTCTTCCTTAGCGTTTTGAATGCGGGGGAACAGCGGTTCCGGTGGCAAGCAGTGATGGCCAGGTGGTAACATCCCCCAGTTCACAGCATCTTGCCAACCTAACTGACTTTCAATATTCAAGAGATTCAACAGACGGCGACTGACATGTGGCATTACGGGCGTCAGGACAACCGCGCACCACTGGCAAACGCCTAATAACTCGCGTAACAGCGCAGCGACACTGGCCGAGTCGCCCTCTTTCATCTTGGCCCACGGCTTTTGCTCCTCGATAATGCGGTTGCCTAAAGCCACAACTTCCCAAATCGTGTTTAAAGCACCACTGTAATCCAGGCTAGCATAACCTGTTTCGACCGCGGGCAGGGCGTTCTCGGCAGCCGTGCGCAAGCCCAGGTTATTCTCACCATCAGGAACAACACTATCAAAATACTGGCGCAGCATGGAAAGCGCGCGATTAACCAGATTGCCTAAGCCATTGGCGAGGTCACTGTTATAACGGTTGATACATCCGGCACGGGAGAAATCACCATCCGCGCCGAAAGTCACTTCACGCAGGCAGTAGTAGCGCAGGGCGTCCACGGCAGTGTCAAAATCACAGCCTGATAAATGGGAAATCCGCTGGCAGAACGGCACTGGCTGCACCACAGTCGCCGGATCGCGCTTGCTCATCTTGCGCCCGTCTACTGTCCAGAAGCCGTGCGCGAAGAGTTCCCTGGGCAACGACAAGTCCAGGGCTTTTAAGAGGGAGGGCCAGAGCGAAGTATGAAACCGGGTAAAGATGTCTTTGCTCATCAACTGCAAGTCGGGCGGCCAGACCTCTTGAAAAAAGGCTTGACGTTCTGGGTCATCACTGAGGTAGCCGGGAGCCGAGAAGTAGTTCATCAGCGCCTCGAACCACACATAAATGACATGGCCCTGACTGGCAGGCACCGACGCAGGCAAGGGCACGCCCCAGTCATCTTCGCGTGAGATGGAGGCATCACGCAGTCCAGAGCGGATATAGGAAAGCGTCTCATTGCGGCGCGTGCGGGGACGCAAGGTCTCCGGGTGCTGGTCGTAATATGCTAATAACCAGTCCTCAAACTCCGACTGCTTGAAGTAATGAGTTGTCTCTTCCACCCATTCGAGAGGGTCTTTCGACTGATCTTCGCTTGGGTTAGCGATATAGTGCTGTCCATCCCGCTCCACCGTTTCCTCAATCGGAAAAAAGGTTTCATCGGGCACGCTATACCAACCGCTATAAGTGCCAGTGGAGAGATAGCCACCCTGCCATAACTTCTCAATGACTTGCTGGGCGACGACTTTGTGGCGCGGCTCCGTCGTCCGCACAAAGTCGTCATAAGAAATATTGAGAGCCTGCCACTCATCTTTAAATACCTGCGCCAGTTCATCTACATATTCCTGGGGATCACGGCCCATTTCACGCGCCACCCGCGCCACTTTAACGGCGTTCTCGTCCGTCCCCGTCAAAAAGTAAACTCGGCGACCCCGCAAACGCTCAAAGCGTGCCCGTGCATCGGACGCGATCTGGGTATAAGCATGGCCGATGTGCGGCCTGCCATTGATGTAATAAATGGGAGTGGTCAGAAAGAAAACTTTATCCGACATAATGATGAGCACCTCCTGCGAGGCGCATTAAATTAATTCAGCATTCTAAAGTTTTGAACTGGCTCTTATATAACCCAAGTAGCTACCTGCGAGATTGTCATTTCGAGCGTAGCGACCAGAGGGAGCGCAGTCGAGAAATCTTGTTATTGGTATTGCAGGGAAGGCTGCAAAGATTCCTCGACTGCGTTGCACTTCGCTCGGAATGACACATTCGCACTAAGTTATCTGAGTTATATAGAAATCAGAGTTCGGCGCCGATTATTCAAGACTTATAAGGAAATAGCAACAAACAGCTTCAAACAGCTACAAGCTCTGCATTTTCCAACTTTTTAGAAGTGCAACCGCAACCGCCATCTTTGCCGCAGCCGCCGCCGGAGCTACAGCCACCACCGGACGCGCCGCCACAACTGCCGCCGTTCTTAACGTGATTTTTGCAGGCGCGCACCGGGCCGCGCTCGTCGCGCAGGTCACGTAGGGTTTCGCCACTCACTCTGATTTGTCGCCCATCGCCCAGTTGAACCACACTTTCTTCGCTGAACACGTTAATATCCACGATATGACCGGGGCCTTCAGGGGTATCCACCGGATCACCGGGACGTGGCAGTTTCGCGTTCTGATCCCGATAAAAGTCAATCTCATAGCGCAAACAGCACATCAAACGCCCACAAGCGCCGCTTATCTTGCTGGGCGTGAGCGATAGGCGCTGTTCCTTGGCCATCTTCAATGTCACGGGCGGCATGGAAGTCAGGAAGGTGGCGCAGCACAGAGGTTGTCCGCACGGCCCTACCCCACCCAGAATCTTGGCGGCCTCACGGGAATTAACTTGCTGAAACTGCATTCGCATATTGAGCTGGCTCGATAGATCGCGCAGCAGCTCCCGGAAATCCACCCGTTCTTCGCTCTCATAATAGAGAAACAGCTTGGCGCGGTCGTGCATGACTTCCACCTTAATTGGCTTCATAAACAACTCATGCGCGGCGATACGCTCTTTAGCCAGCAGCAGCGCCTCTTGCTCAAAGGCGCGGTTATCGGCATCTATGGCTAAATCCTCTGGCGTGGCCTGGCGGATAATGGAACGCAAGGGTGGAATGATTTTGTCTTCTGGCACCTCACGGGGCAGGAATTTGACGTGTCCCAACTCCACGCCGCGCACAGTTTGGCCGATAATAGCGGCATTCACATGTATCTCTAACTCGCCCGGCTCCAGAAAATAGGATTTCGCTGGCTCCCGGAACGTGCAAGTGGCAACGTATGGCATAAAATCTCCCTCGACGACGGCACGGCATGGCAAATGGAACTATCGCTTTTGCAATCCCTGCCCCTTGCGATTATAGCAATGACGGGCGACAGTCGGTAGGCAGCAGAGATGATATAAGCCTCAAAAGTCGCATTTCCTGACGCTGCCTAATCCTGAGCCTGTTACACTGTAGAACGTTTACATGCCAACCGATACCGCAAGGAAAACGACGAAAAAAGCCACCTCTCAAGGGCATTGTGCTCAGTGCGAGGCTTTGAACCCTTATACGAATATCACCTGCAAAGCTTGTGGTGCGCGTCTGCCGTGGGCCGATGCCATTGATGAAGGGCGGGAGAAGGCTAAAAGTGCTGGCAGCACCGCCATCATCATCGGCTTTTTGGTTATTGCCGGGCTTGTCATTACAGCGGCCACCATCTTTGTGGCCCTCTATGCCGCCGGTCTTATCCATTTGCCGCAACTGAATAAGTAACTGTTAAGGCCGTAACGTTGCGTAGATGGCAGATAGCAGTGAGTATTCGCCTTTGACATCATAGTCTAGCGACCAGATCATAATGCCGCCCAATTCCCGCTCCTTGACATAGGCTGCCTTCGCTTTGATGGTCGGGATGCCGTTATACCAGATGGTATTTCCTACTTGATCGGTATCCTGTGCGCCAGGAAATGCCTTGATAATCTCCTTATAAGAATAATCACCTTTGCGAAAGGCGGCTCCGAAACCGTAGCCGTAAAAAGGCACGCCCAGCACCGCCTTTGATTTCGCCAGCCCGCGCTTGAGCCAGTAATCAACGTTACTTTTGGCAAATTCCAGCGATGAATGTTGACCCGGTGTGTTTGGGGCCCAATTGCCAACTGCATCATAGGCCATGATGTTTACGAAATCGAGCTGTTCAAAGACCGAGTTGGGCACCGAACTACCGCCATAGCCTTGTGACAGAGCTGCGGTGAGCAACTTACCCTGGGGCCGCAACGCCTGGGCCAGATCATGGATGAAGGCACCATAATCTTTGCCAATAGCTGGCCCCTCTAAGTCCACATCCAGACCATCAAAATTATGCTGCGCCACATAAGCGGCTATTTTTGCCGCAAATCCGGCGCGTTTGGCATTGCCAAGTAAATCAGCATAGCGCTTCAGCAGGACTTTGTCGCCCGCAGCGGATCCGCCTCCAATCGAGAGCAGAACCGGGATATGATGGGCATGAGCTTGAGTTAGCAGCGCGTCATTTTTCTGGTCAAAGGAGAGGTCGTCCCGGTCGTTGGTAGGATTCTCGAACGCGATATTAATGTGGGTGAGCCTGGCGTAGTCAATGGTCTGGGCGAAGGTAGCCAAATCTATCCAGTTCGGCACATACGCCACGACTTTACGAGTCACCCCAGCGTTAGCTTGCTTTGCCGTCGCGTTTGGCCCCGCTATAGTGTTTTCCGCCGCTAAAGGCGAGGCCAGCAAAATTAGTGTCATGGCCCCGGCCAGCATTTGCAGAGTCGGAATGTGTATCATAAGCAGCAGTTCATCACATCCCTGCTTTGTAAGCCACACCAAATAACAAGGGAGTTGACACCATCAAGAATCTTCTCCCGCACTTTTGTAGTCCCTTGTTCCCCTAATGCTTAGCACTATAGAGGTTGCGGGAAACGCGGAATAACGCGGAAATTAGCTCACTGCCTTGCCGCGCACAGCGGGGCGGGAAGAGGACGTTGTCTATTAGGAATATACGCGGTGGGCACACCTTTGTGGGATTTAATATGGGCTGGTTGAGAAGATGTTGAAAACACGCCCAAAAGAGGAACACTTATTTTAAATGATGGTAGTGGTTTGGGAGACCTGCGGGGCTAGGCAATAAAGCGGTGCTGCTGACATCCAGGGAAGAGGGAACATTCGAGGTTTCCAGCGAGCGATACTCGCCCAGAACGGTTATTCAAGGGCCTTCCAACACAGCGCGCCTACGGGTCGTATAAAAAGAGGTGTGCCTTGACATTAGCTTGCGCAGCCTTGGCGCTGCGCCAAGCGCCGCTACGCTCCAAGCTTTATCTGCGGTGAGCCGTCTGGCCGCCAGTCGTTTACCATAGCCATTCCGTCGGTTTTAGGTGTTGGCATAGGCGGCTAAGAACTCATCCCTGGACACGCCAACTTGGGTAAGGATAGTTCTTAATGTGGAGCTTTTGAGCGTGCTGTGGTTGGGGAGGGTGAGTGGAGTTTTAGTGCCATCCTCATTCTCCCGTTCCATCGCAATATGATTGCCTTCACGGACTAAGCGGAAACCCAGTTGCTCCAAAGCTTTGATAACGCGCCGCAAGGGAGCATCAACCGGAAACTTGGGCATCAGACAAGAACCCCGGCTTCAGCAACGAAGGCTTCCAGCACGTCATCTTCCTCTAAGACTTGTGGCCCGAAGGTCTCAATGTGGAACTGAATGGCAGATTTGGCATCCGCTAATGCCGCCTCATAGGTAGCGCCTTGAGCCACCACTGCACCTTGGAGACCGAGCGGATAAGCGACATAGCCATCAGGATGCTTTTCAACAATGATTTTGAGGTTCTTCACTGCGTTTCCTCCACTGTTGAGTATGCCATATTGTCACTGTGGTCACAGCCAACTCGCGCAGCAGGCTAACGCTCAGGTCAGCCGTGCCTGGAAGCAGAGGCACGAAACTGGAAAGCATCGGTTTCAATGCCTGGTAGTATGGGTGGTGATTGGCTACGCCGCCTGCCAATCAACGCCTGCCATCAAGCCCGCCACCGACAAGTCTTCATCAAGTTCAGGCCAGTGGAGACCTCGACCACCCGCTCCAATTTCATATTGAGTGCGTTGTGCTGCTGAAGCCTCCTGTAAAATGGGAAACCAAATCAGCGGCACACTGATGATACGCCCATCAGTAAGATGAACATGCATGAGTTCATCATCAAACTCAATGGATTGAGCCAAAGCCGCCGTTGGCACATAGGCCCTTCCCAACTTAGAACTGCTCTGCACTGAAATAGCCATTCCATGCCTCCAACAAGGTAGCCTGGTGTTCCCTGATTAGCCGCTCGACTTCGTTCAGTTCGTGACTTCTGTAACCATAATTAAACGCTAACCGCACCGGATTCAGCCAGAACTTTGCTTCGTTTTCTGCCGCCTTGACATGAATATGAGGCGGTTCTTGGTTTTCATTGCTATAAAAAAGAAGCGGAATCGCCCTATCCGTAATACGGTTGGCATAGCTTCAATTTTAGCACAGGCGACCCCTAAATGCTGTACCCACTGAAACGCTGCGCGCCGCCGCACAACGCCTAAATCAGCCGCGCTTGGAGGCGCAGCACAGCGGAGCCGGAAAGCGTCCGTTGCCACCTGGTTGAGCCACTGTCTGTTTACACATGTTTACAATAGCCTCATTAAGTGATTAACGATTCTCTCCTTGCTATCTGAGGTCAAGTGAGCAGCACGAGTTTCATGATCTTTATAGAGGATTATGTTCTCGTGCTCTTGTAAGTTCCAATTCTGAACTTGACGCATCACCACTATCATCGCTTCACCGCGTCTGGCTCTTGGTGCCAATGTATTCTTAACATAGTCTATTATCAGTTTAGGTGAGGTTAGCTGCTTATGAACTTTTGAAGGTAAGCCAAAGCGTTCTGAATGATATGGGACGTATTGTAGGCATGAGATGTTTTGCGCTACATGCCTTAAAGCCTGATGATATGTAAGTCCGTTCGCTTCGATCTTCTGAATAATAGATGCAAACTTACGCCTCCAGTACAACCCTGATGGGTGCCAAGCAAAGGCAGGGTTAAGAGAGAAAAAAGGATACTCATCCTCCTCATTATCTTGCCGTAAATTCCTTATCACAGCATCTCTATAATCTTTTTCATTGTATTCGGCAAAATAGTCACAAGGTTTCACCCCCGGATTTAATAGGAGAAGAAACACTGATGAGTTATTGAGATTGCCTCTATAGGGTGCTGGCAATAAACCAAGATGGAGCCGCTTATCAGAGGCAAGGCCAAAGTCTTTACTTGCCACGAACTCATTATATGAATGGTGAATACTGACCCATCGCTGATATTGTGTGTTCTTGAGTAGGAAGTCATCACCCTGTAATACATATGGTGCATCATTGACAGAACATTCTCTCCAAGCCTCAAATAACTCTTTATGTTTCATAGAACATCATTTTAATAAGTTTATGCGCAGCAATAAAGCTACGTTCGCACCGTGCAGGAGTTGTTGGTTCACAGGTCGCCCACAACGGAAGAGATAGCGTGCTATGAGCTTCGGAGTCAGGGAGTTGCCAATTGTCGCCAGCGCATGATGTGCATGGGCTGGGAGAACCACGCAATCTTGGAAGGAATTTTGACTTTGATGACTTTCCATGCGCCGGGGTCGGCTTCGAGCCAGGTTTGGTTGCCAATGTAAGCGAGGGTATGCACGCCTGAATCTGTGACCGCAAAGTCGCCCGGTAGCAAGGCCGCATAGTTGAGGTGATTCAGGCTGGAAGTGGTTAAGAGAAGCTGCGTTTGGTGACGGTATTCTTCCTTAAGAGCTTTGGCCGAGCAGTCGTGCCACCATAAGTCGCAGCCTGCCCGGATCAACGCTGGATTCGCCGTGGCGAAACCTGTTTTGAGATCGGCATCAATCATCCCCCGCCGCACCAGGCCAGAGCAATCTATGCCCCGTAAGCCCTCGCCACCCCAGACATAGGGCACGCTCTCGTAACGGTTTAAAGCCACCACGTAGCCCTGCCGCAGTTTCGCGCGTCTACCGGCTGGCCGGGCAGGACGAGAATAAGTGCTATCATTACCGCCAGAGCGACAGCCAAGGCACGCGTCCATTTACCTTTCCATAAGACGAATAATCCTATTAACAAAGCTAAGGTTCCACCCACTATCAGGCACCGTAATGCTTTGTTTTTGATGGGGTCAATGATGGCCCAGAGGAGCAGCGGCCACAGGGCGCACCAGAGCGCGAGACCAATCTTCTGCAAACGCTGGCGACAGTCAGTTTTATCAAGCTGCACGCTATAGCCTCCCCTATTCCCGAACTGCTCAACATAAGCAATATGTGGCCGCTTATTAGTTTACTTTTTCTTGCAAGAGGACTCGCAGATGCTATAATTAATAAGTAAAGGTGATGAAATGGAGCTTTATCAATTAAAGCTATTTGTAGATTTAGCGCAAACGGGTAACTTTACGCGGGTGGCGACTGAGAATTATGTGACCCAGGCGGCAGTCACGATGCAAATTCGCAAGTTAGAAAGCGAACTGGGCGTGAAGCTGTTCCACCGCACCACACGCTCCGTGACTTTGCTCGAAGCGGGCCAGCGACTCTTGCCTTATGCGCGCGAAATCTTACAGAAGGTCGAAGAGGCCAACATCGTGGTGCGTGATACTAAATCCGAAATTTCGGGTATCGTGCGCATTGCCGCCGTCCATTCCATTGGCCTCTATGAATTACCACCTTATATTAAGACCTTTTTGAAGAAGTATCCTGAAGTCAAACTGCGCATTGACTATCGCACTTCGGAAGAGATTTATCCGATGCTGACCGATGGCGAGATTGATGTTGGGGTAGTGGCCTACCCGTGCGAAATGCTGCGCATTGAGTGCATTCCCTTTTTAACTGACCGCCTTGTCTTAATTTGCCCGGAAGACCATCCCCTCGCCTCGCGTCGTAATATCGAGATGAAAGAGTTAGCGGGTCAAAACTTTGTCCTCTTTGGCGGGGATACCCCGACCCGTCGCGCCACCGATGAAGTGTTTGCTAAAAACGACGTGCCGATTAATGTGCGCATGGAATGCGATAATATCGAAATCCTCAAGCAAATGGTGGAGGTTGGTTTTGGCGTGGCCCTGCTGCCGCGCCAGTCTGTAACCCGCACCGACCGCGCCGCCGGGTTACGCACGGTGCCGCTCAAGGATGTCACCATTGAACGCCCCTTAGGTATTCTGCTGCTCAAGAATGCCCCTCGTTTTCGGGCGGTGCGCGCCTTTGTGGAAATCTTGAAGAACAGCCAACATGCCTCTACCGCCAAGTCGAAAGCCGACGAAGAGTAGGCTAAAATGCCTGTTATGGCACCACCCCACACACTATAATATTTGATACCACAGCAAGGGCGTGCCCTAGTGGTGCAACGGAACGTTGCCCGCACTTTGCCGTATGGTGTTTAGAATCCAAAGGGTTAAAGACAATTTCTGCTATGACACCCCAAGAACATGTCGAACACAAAGCGCACCGCGCCCAGCAAGCGGCTACCCAACTGCGCACTACGTCCACAGCCGTAAAGAATGCCGCGATTTTAGCTATCGCCGATGCCCTGCTGACTCACCAGAACAAGATTTACGAGGCTAACGAGCGAGACTTAGCGGCGGGCCGCGAGCGCGGCTTGAGCGAGGCAATGCTTGACCGCCTGCGTCTGAATGAAGCGCGCGTCGCAGCGATGGCCGAAGGCTGCCGTCAGGTAGCTGCCCTGCCCGACCCGGTGGGCACGCTGATTGGTGGTTGGACGCGCCCCAATGGTCTTAACATTGCCCAGGTGCGCGTGCCCCTGGGCGTCGTGGGCATCATCTATGAGTCGCGTCCCAACGTCACGGTGGATGCCGCCATTCTGTGCTTAAAGGCCGGGAATGCCGTTCTGTTGCGCGGTGGCTCCGAGGCCATTCATAGCAATTTAATCCTGGCCGAGATTATCGCGGAAGCCGTGCAAAGTGCTGCTGCGCCTGCCGACAGCGTGCAATTGATTGAAGTCACCGACCGCGCGGCAGCGCAACATCTGATGACGCTCAATGGCCTGATAGATGTCCTCATTCCGCGTGGCGGTGCGGGCTTGATCCAGACGGTGGTTAAGACCGCTACGGTGCCCGTGATTGAAACCGGAGCCGGTAACTGCCACGTCTTTGTGGACGAGACGGCGGAAGTGGAGATGGCTTCTAATATCGTCTTTAATGCCAAGGTGTCCAAGCCCTCCGTTTGCAACGCTCTCGACACGCTCTTGGTGCATCAAAACATCGCCGCCAAGTTCTTGCCCTCCGTGGCGGAGCGGCTGCGGGCAGCAGGAGTCGAGTTGCGTGGCGATGAGCGTGCCCGCGCTGCCGTGCCGGATATGACGCCAGCTACGGAAGAAGAGTGGGACAAAGAGTTTCTCTCGCTTATTCTGGCCGTGCGCGTGGTGGATGATGCCGATGCGGCGATTAACCATATCGCGCAACATGGAGCCGGGCATTCGGAAGCAATTGTCACGCAGCACTTTGGTAATGCCGAGAAATTTTGCGCCCGGATTGATGCCGCTGCGGTGCTGGTGAACACCACGACTCGTTTTGTGGATGGCTTTGAGTTCGGCCTCGGCGCGGAGATTGGCATTTCAACGCAGAAACTTCATGCGCGTGGCCCGATGGGTTTAGAAGCCTTGACTTCCACCAAGTTCGTGGTGCGCGGTAATGGTCAGGTTCGCTAACGTTTCGATGTCCCCTTCCCCCACAGTAACGCCGGGCAAACTGTGCCCTTTGGTGCTGATTGGCTTCATGGGCAGCGGCAAAAGCTGTGTCGCACGTTTGTTGGCACAGTATTTGAATCGTGAAGCCATTGATTTGGATAAATGCATTGAACAGATCGCAGGCTGCACGATAGCCCAACTCTTCGCCACACGGGGGGAGGCGGCTTTCCGCGATCTGGAAACCCAGGCTTTGCAGACCGCCCTGCAAGCGCCGAGCATCCTGGCGACCGGCGGCGGCGTTATTACGCGGGCCACTAACCGCGAAGTCTTGCAGTCCTGTCCAGACGCGCTGGTGGTGTATTTAAGAGCGCAGCCCGACACCCTGGCGGCTCGCATTCGCCGTCAACCTGGCAAGCGGCCTCTAATTGATGGGAACGGCGCAATTTTAAACATGGAGCAGACCCAGGCTCGTGTCGAGCAACTGCTCGCTGAGCGCGAGACCTATTACGAGGACTGTGCGAACCTTATTATTGAGACAGATAACCTGCGCCCGGTTGACATAGCCCAGAGAATCGTGGCGGCATTAGCAGACCGGGCCGGGGTCTGAGCAGAGCCTAAGCCTTGGATGCAGCAAAGGTCGCAGAAGGAGATTGATGTGGCAAAACACATGACTTATTTTGTGGTGCAAGGGATGCCTAACGAGGCAGAGTTTGGACGTTCCTGGGCCGCTCGCTGGCAACCGCGCACCGATATTTATCAAACTCCTGAAGCGATTTATATCCAGCTTGAAGCGCCGGGTTTGGATCACGGCAATCTCCGCCTGGATTATGAGCCGGAACCAGGTCAACTGATTGTCGAGGGGCGGCGTGAACGCGCCAATTTACGGGGCGCGGCCTGGCCGAAGACAGCCCACTGCATTCAGGCCGAAATTGAGTATGGCCCCTTTCGCCGCGTTATCAATTTACCGCCCGATATAGACAGCGAAGCCATCGCCGCCACCTATGAGGCCGGGTTGCTGCTGATTACGATTCCCCATAAGAAACCGAGCGAACCGGTTAACGTGCGCGTCAGTGTCTCCTAATCGCGTTGCCCTGGCTGCATGGCACCCCAGTTGCGTGGCACCCCAACGTTGATAGATGCCCAATTGATAAATACCGAGATGAAAACATGGCAAATAATGAGCTTCCTCCCATACCCCAACGCCTGCCTGTCGTCGCCACAACCAACTTAGTTGTTTTCCCTTACATGGTCGCGCCCGTGACGGTGGGGCGGCCTGCTTCTTTGCGCGCCCTGGATGCCGCGCTGCAAGAAGATCGGTTTGTGGCGATGACGCTGCAAAGGGATGAGAACATTGAAGAACCCACGCCCGATGACCTCCATCCCATTGGCTGCGTTTGTGGCATTATGCGCATGATTCGCACCCCGGAGGGCGGCGCACAAGTTATTGTACAGGGCGTTACACGGGCGCGCATTACAGAGTTCACCGACGGCGAAGGCGTGTTACGCGCTCACGTTGAACCCCTGCCCGACCCGACCGAAAAGCCAATGGCAGTGCAGGCGTTAATGAACAACCTGCTGATGACGTTCCGGCGCATTGTAGAACTCAACCCCATCCTGCCGGACGAAGCGATTCAGGCCGCCCAAGCACAAGAAGGCCCCGGCCAGTTAGCGGATTTTGTTGCCACCACGCTCAATATTGAGGCTAACGTGCGGCAGGAGTTGCTGGATGAATTAAATGTGCAGCGTCGCTTGGAGCGCGTCACAGAATTAGCCAGTAATGAAGTCAATGTCCTGGAACTGACCAGCCAGATTCAAAATGAAACGCGCAAAGAATTGGACAAGGGACAGCGCGAATATATTCTGCGCCAGCAATTGCGCGAGATTCAGCGCCAGCTAGGTGAAGGCGATGAGCGCACGGAAGAGACAGAAGAACTGCGCGCCCAGATCGAAGCCGCCGGAATGCCGGAAGAGGTGCGGAAGGTGGCCGACCGCGAGTTGGAGCGTTTATCGCGGATGCCCCAGGCAGCGGCAGAGTATTCCGTGACGCGCAATTATCTGGATTATCTGATTGCCGTGCCGTGGAGCAAAGCAACCGAGGATAACTTAGACATTACTCACGCTGCTCAGATACTCAACGAAGAGCATTACGGACTCGAAGAAATCAAAGACCGCATTCTTGAATACCTCTCGGTGCGTCGCCTCAAGCCAGATACCAAAGGCCCGATTCTCTGTTTCGTTGGCCCTCCCGGTGTGGGTAAAACCAGCCTGGCCCACTCCATCGCCCATGCTCTGGGTCGCAAATTTGTACGCATGGCTTTAGGCGGCGTGCGCGACGAGGCCGAAATACGCGGCCACCGGCGCACTTATATTGGCGCGTTGCCGGGACGGATTGTGCAAGGCTTGCGGGATGCGGGCACTAACAATCCGGTGATGATTTTGGATGAAATTGACAAGTTAGGTTCCGATTATCGTGGCGACCCGACTTCGGCTCTCTTAGAAGTTCTCGACCCGCAACAAAATAATTCTTTCCGCGACCACTACTTAGAAGTTTCGGTTGATCTTTCGCATGTGATGTTCATTACCACCGCGAATGTGTTAGATACCATCCCCGGCCCGTTGCGCGACCGCATGGAGATTCTGCGCCTGCCGGGTTACACCGAAGAAGAAAAAGTTTTCATTGCCAAGCAATACCTGCTGCCCCGGCAGATGAATGAGAATGGCCTCACCGCTCAGGAAATCTTCGTTTCGCAGGCAGCCTTACGGCACATCGTGCGCGGCTATACGCGGGAAGCGGGCGTGCGTGGACTGGAACGTGAAATTGGAAGGGTTTGTCGCAAGGTAGCTCGTCAGGTGGCGGAAAAAATGCCGCCCATTGCCGCAGGAGACACAGAGCAACCAACGCCACCAGCGGCAGATCAGCCCGCGACCAGCCAAGCACCTGAAAGTCCAACTCCTGAAAACCAGATAGAGGCACACTTCTCGATTACGGCGCACAACTTGGAAGAGTATTTAGGCCCGGCTCAGTACCAGTCGGAGATGGGTGGACGCGAGGCTCAAGTTGGCGTTTCTACGGGCATGGCCTGGACACCGATGGGCGGCGAAATCCTCTTCATCGAATCGGCCCGTGTGCCGGGACGCGGCGGCTTGACCTTGACGGGCCAGTTGGGTGATGTAATGAAGGAATCGGCACAGATTGCGCTGGATTACCTGCGCAGCCATACCGACCTCGTTGGCATACCACTGGATGCGGAAGCGGAAAAGGATGGCATCCATGTTCATGTGCCCGCGGGGGCCATTCCCAAAGATGGGCCATCCGCCGGTGTCGCTATGACCACCGCTCTCGCCAGCCTGCTCAGTGGTCGCCCAGCCCGCCATGATATTGCCATGACCGGGGAAGTCACACTTACGGGACGGGTGCTGCCGATTGGTGGCGTAAAAGAAAAGGTGCTGGCGGCCCGTCAAGCAGGGATTACTACTATCATCCTGCCGGAGCGCAACCGCGCCGACATCCGCGATATTCCCGACGCCACCCGCGCCGAGTTGAAGTTTGAATTCGTGGATGATGTGCGGCAGGCGATTGAAAAGGTGTTGCTGCCCGCCAGTAGTGTGGATGCCAGTAAAAACGGCCACTCCGACGCCGCACTAGACATCACCACGCCAATGGAGCAGAATACCGACAACACCGATCCGGCTATGCCACGAGGGTAATGATTAAGCCGGGTTGCTACGGTTGCCAGGCGGCTGAAGCCGCAGGCAACCACGGCGCAAAGTCCGCCTGCACGGACTCATCCTAACATACAGTTCATCCTTGAGAGAGCCTGCGCAGGCAGGGTTGACGCAGTTGTTACCGCGAATTCATTCGTCCGGCTCTAGTATCTTAGGTTATTACTCAATCGTGAATCATCAAGCGCCGTGCGATGCTGGCACTGACGGGATAAAGGCGTTCCGCAGGTAATAGCTTTTTCGCCTTATCCGCTTGCCCTGCTTTCAGCAACGCATGTAGCTTCTTGACCAGCGGCGTGTAGTCCTCAATATCCACAATCCATTCATCAATGTAGCGTTGGATCAGGTGACGGCTGATACCCACTTGAATACTGTTATAACCCAGGTCGGCACCGCGCAATGAACGCTCCGGGTCCCACTGCACATGCACGAGTGCCGCATTGAAAAGAGCTTGATAGGCACTTTGACTGCCATGCACTGTCGTTTCAAAGTGAGTCAATACACCCTGCGCCAGAGCTTCTTCCCATCCCGCACGAGTTATTTTGATAGCCAGGGTATATTCTTGCCCTGTCTTTTGGCCCCAGTTGCTACGCTCCATGAGCCACAGGAAGGAAGGTTTTATCCAGGTCATGCGGTTTAGCGAAAACGGGGGCACAAAGCGTTGGGCCTGGAGTGCTGGCAAGGCAATAGCTGCTGAGTAAGCCTGGTAAACCGTAATGGTTTGAGCGTCGAAATGGGCGCGAATTTGGTCAGTTTTACTCATGGCAAAGTTAAAGTCACCGGCACTCGCGCATGGAGATTATTTTTATTGCTGCCGCAGCAGTGCATAGCGCAGAATGCCCATGACGCTGATGGCATCGGTTATCTCACCATCGAGCACCATCTGTAAAGCTTGCTCAAATGGAATGTGCTTAATACGTAATTCTTCGGTGCCTTCCGGTTGGGCTTCGCCTTGATGCAAGTCGGTAGCTAGGTAATAAATAGCCTCTTCATCCGATACGGAGTTAGATAATTGTGCTGTTCCCAGGATTTGCCACGAATCGGCTTGCAAGCCGGTTTCTTCCAGCAATTCTCGCTTGGCTCCCTCCAACGGCTCCTCGCCAACTGGACAACCACCTTCAGGAATCTCCCAGGAATAAATATTCAGCGGGTAACGATGTTGCCCGACCAGGTAGATATACCCTGCGGCATCCACAGGCAGCACGCCAATGGCCTTGTTCTTATAATGCACCACCCCATAAATGCCCGCCGCACCATCGGGACGAATCACGGCGTCTTCCCGCACCGCAATCCAGGGATTGCTATAAATATCACGGCTGCCTGTTGTCTGCCACGGGTTTGAATACTTTTCGCTCATAATTGCTTTAGTCAAAACCTGCCCTTCTCTCACAGCAACAGTGTAACTCCCAATAGGCTTTCATTCATTTAGTAGGAAGACAGGAAGTAAGGAGAGCAGGAAGAGAAGTAAGAAAGTGTGGCCCCAACTCTTAAGGTGAGACAGCGCAGGCATCAGTTCTTATACCTATCCTATTTTCATTCCTGCTCTCCTTACTTCCTGTCTTCCTGCTAAATGGAGAAACTTTTCATCCTCTAGCACGCTATACTGTTTATTGAGAACGTCTTATGCTTTGTGACCGCCATCATCGCGTTATTTCTTACCTGCGCATCAGCGTGACTGAACGCTGCAACTTTCGCTGTGTTTATTGTATGCCAGCCGCAGGGATTCAACTCGCGCCACGAGCGCATCTGCTCACCTATGAAGAGATTGCGCGAGTCGTGCAAGTTGGTGCAAAATTGGGGCTTTCCAAAATCCGCTTAACGGGCGGTGAGCCGACTGTCCGGCGCGATTTACCCGATTTAGTAGCGATGTTGGCGGCTATTGATGGCATTAACGAAATCACCATGACAACCAATGGTGTATTACTAGCCTCATTAGCTCAACCTCTCAAAGCCGCCGGACTCCGGCGCGTTAATATCTCGTTGGATACTTTACAGCCGGAACGGGCTGCTGCCCTGGCGCGGCGCGATTATTTTGATGCTGTGCTGCGTGGTATAGACGCGGCTCGTGACGCGGGTTTAACGCCCCTCAAATTGAATGCGGTGGTGATGCGGGGCGTAAACGATGATGAACTGGCTGATTTAGTGTCGTTCGCGCACTCCAAGGGCGCACAAATGAGATTCATTGAATATATGCCAATGGGAGTAGCACGCCTGAATGAGCAGAACAAATTAATGACAGCGCGTGAAATGTTGGAGCGACTCAAAACCCATTTCGATCTAACGCCAGAGCAGGACGGCGATCTTGCAGACCCCGCACGAGGTTGGGTCTGTCAGCGCACCGGAGCCAGAGTCGGTTTTATCACTTCGATTAGCGAACATTTTTGTGATACCTGTAACCGGATGCGCCTGACTGCCGAAGGTGGCCTGCGTCCCTGCCTGCATCAAGATGCCGAAGTGGATGTGCGGTCTATCTTACGTTCCAACGGCAGCGATGTCGCTATCGAGCAAGCTTACCGCGATGCGGCTAATCTCAAGTGGGCCGGACACCACATGAACGATGTGATTCCCCTTTATAGTGCCAAGGAAATGGTTGCTATTGGAGGCTAAAGTTTATGGCTGAACCCACCGACCGGGCCAAACCAGCGACGATTCAGGTGAGCGTTGAGCACAGCGAGGAGATTTTCGCAGATCGGGCTGACCTTTTTGCCTCCATTAGAGGTTCATCACTTGTTACGGGTAACGCGGCTCTGACCAAGGCGAGGGAAGTTACTCAACTGGTGAGTGACTTAAAGCAGTGTGGTATCGAGGACAAGGACATCCTCCTCGAAGGGGTCTATGCCGAAGTATCCAGCGGAACCCTGACTAAGTCATCGCACGCGACCTACCAGTTAAAAATTCATTGCTCGCAACTGGACAATTTGGCTAACGTGTTAGGAGCTATTACATCGCAGAAGAATACAACCTTACGCTACATTCAATGGGATTACCCGGATACCGATAAGTTGCGGGAGCAGTGGTTGGTGTCATGTATCGAACAGGCCAATCGCAAAGCCAGCCTCATTAGCCAGGCTCTGGGCGTGCAACTAATGGGCGTCTATAGCTTTCGAGACAGTTATGCTGATCCAGAATCGCCGCGTGGCCCCGAATACATGATGCCGACAGCGGGGATGCAGGCAACCCGCAGCAAGAGTCGCAGCAGTATCGGCATCACCCGCGAAGACCTGGGCATGGAAGTTTCACATGCCAAGACCATCATGCTGCGTGTTGAAGTGGAATATCAAGTTTCAGGTTTTAAGGAGCAAGCTAATGGAGAACCCAACAGACAACATTGTGACAGGTGAAGATATTGAGCCGGATGAATCGCGCACGCCAACAGAGTTTGCCAGCGGCGAATGGATGTCACTGGAACAGGTCGCCAAACATTTTGGCTGCTCAGCCATCCAGGTGCGCGACTGGGTCGCCAGCGGAATGCTGACACCAGAACCATTCGGCTCTACCGAGCGGGTGCGGCGTAGCGAAGTGATGAAAATCGGTAATCCCGATGCAGGCGCGGCCAAAGAGTTTGAGAAAGAGCATCAGGAATAGTTATTTGCAAGCCCTCACCCCCGGCCCCTCTCCCAACTTTAGGAGAGGGGAGCACAAAGGATTACTGGCTCTTGGAACTATTAGTCTCTTGAGACTATGAGTGCTGTCACTATGAGAAACATAGGAGCGTGACCTCTCCTCTACCAGCATTGGGAGAGGGGCCGGGGGTGAGGGCTTGTTAAAGAATGTTAATCGCCCGCGCTGCTAAGACAGCAATGATCGTCAACGAGGTCAACGCCTGTAACATCATGAGAAGTTTGGCCCAGGGGGAGAGAACCGGGGCGTCGGTAGGCGAGAGCGCGGTGCTGGTGTTGAAGGCTAAAAACAGATAATCAATAAAGCCGGGTCGCCAATCTTGCTGGCCGGTTCTGGCTCGGTCTTCCGCCGACATAGCCATCTGTGGGAAGAGAAACGCCCCGTTACAATGGAAAGGGCGTTGATCCCTGATATGAGGGCCACCCGCATCCAAGCGCCAATACCACAGCGCAAACACTAAGACATTGGTGAGCCACAGTGACCCGGCGGCCCGCAGCAGCGTAATCGGTGTCTCTTTGTGGGTAGGCAAGGCTGCCACTAACAGTATCACGGATGCAATCATTGCCACGGTTTCAATGAAGATAACCAGGTAGCCAAAGAATTTATTCCAATCATGGTGCCCTGTCTGATGGGTAATGATGGTGGGGACTAACAGAATGCAGATGACACCAAAAAGCACGCCGCGCGGCGCAATAGAAAGTCTGAGGGGAAGCACCTCATACAAACTCCCAACGCACAGCAAAGCAATAACAGCGGGCCAACGAGGTTCCGGTTCTACATCTCGTTGCACTTGAAGTTTCATAGCAAGAAATTCCTACAACCCTAAGCATGTAGTTTAGCTAAATAGGCACTGGCAAAAATGATGATGCCGCTTAAACCGACCAAGATGCTAAAAATCCATACCGGCTTGAGCTTGGCCAGGGCAGCAATAGCAGAAAGTGCCACGGCGACCTGAATTAAAGTCACTGAACGCGCAAACTTCTCGTGCAATTCCATGTTAGTGGCCGATTCCTTCTCGGTTTTCTGCGCTTCTGTCTTTAACTCGTCTTCTTTTTCGCGCTCATTATCCACCTGGCTCATGTACATTTTGAGCCGCTGCCCTGGCGAAAATGCGCCCCAGCCAGCCTCCTTCTTAGTTTTGCTGTTGGTGGTAGGTTCACTGGTGTCGGGCTGCGCCGCACCCGTTGTAGCGTGGGATGGTGCATGGCTTTCTGGTGAGCCAGCGGGCTTAACGCCCTGATCTAACAGAGAATAGGCTGCCACGGAATACATGTGGTCTTTCTGGCGATCAGCCTCATATTCGTTCCACTTGTCCGATGCTTTCAGTTGCAACATCATGGCTTCGTTGACGAGGGCACCAGCTTGCAATGCTCCAATCGCCGCGAAGACCGCAAGAAAGGCTGTGGTCAGTGCCACATAACGCGTCCAGCTTGAGGCTTTGGCTTCGGCGGCACGCTCCTTGCGTTCTTCCTGAAGTTCTTCAATTGTTTCTTGTAGTTCTTTTGTTTCAACTTCGGGTTCTTCGGGCATGACCGTGCCTCCACGCTATAATTTTTCTGAGAAAAACTACTCTCCACTTTGCTGAATCAATTTGGCCACTAAACCTGTCCACCCCGTTTGATGACTCGCGCCTAAACCCGCGCCATTATCACCGTGAAAGTATTCATGGAAGGGAATATAGTCTCGAAAGTTGGGGTCAGTTTGAAACTTCTCGGTGCCGCCAAAAACCGCGCGTTGCCCCTCGTCATTCCGTAGAAAGACACGCGTGAGACGTTGCGAAAGCTCGGTAGCGACTTCCCACAGGCTCATCTGCTGGCCAGAACCGGTAGGGCATTCTATGGTGAACTGGCTGCCGTAGTAATAATCGAACTTCTGTAAAGATTCAATTAGCAAATAATTGAGGGGAAACCAGATCGGCCCACGCCAGTTCGAGTTACCGCCAAACAGTCCAGTTCTAGACTCGGCGGGTTGATAGCTAACTTCAAAGTGGCCACCATCCAGGCTTAAAGCATACGGATTCTCTAAATGGTAGCGCGAGACCGAGCGAATGCCATAAGGTGATAGAAATTCGCTTTCGTCTAAAGCCCGTGTCAGGAGTTTATGAAGGCGATCAGGATTCACAATGGAAAATAAGCGACGGCTTTCACGGCCCTGCGTTTTCAAGGAGGCCACGTCTTTGCAAAGGTCGGGCCGGTGGGCAATAAACCACTCTAAGCGTTCTCGAAAGCCCGGCAGCTTTTCGAGCAAGCTGGCATTGAGAGTCTCGACCGCAAAGAGGGGAATCAGACCGACCCACGAACGCACCCGCAGAAAGATGTTCTCGCCATCGGGCAGGTGCAACACATCATAATAAAAATTATCCTCGCTGTCCCATAAATCAATGCCAGCATCCCCCGGCATCGAAGGGCGGTCATTCATCGCGTGTGCAATGTAGAAGAAGTGCTCCAGGAATTTAGTGGCAATATCTTCGTAGGTATCGTCTTGCCCGGCCAGTTCCAGGGCGATGGCCAGCATATTCAAGCAATACATCGCCATCCAACTGGTGCCATCTGATTGGGCTAAAATGCCATTTGCTGGTAGTTTGGCGCTGCGGTCGAAGACGCCAATGTTATCTAACCCTAAGAAGCCACCCTGAAAGATATTGCGCCCCTCGGCGTCTTTGCGATTGACCCACCAGGTAAAGTTCAGCAGCAATTTATGAAAAACACGCTCCAAAAACTTGTTGTCCCCTACTCCACGAATGCGCCGTTCAATGCGAAAGACACGCAGCGCAGCCCAGGCTTGCACCGGAGGATTCACATCGCCAAACGCCCATTCATAGGCTGGTATCTGACCATTGGGGTGCATATACCATTCACGCAAGAGAAGAAGGAGTTGCTCCTTGGCAAAGTCGGAATCCACTATCGAAAGTGAGATGCAGTGAAAGGCTAAGTCCCACGAGGCATACCAGGGGTATTCCCATTTATCGGGCATAGATAGCACTTCGTGGTTATTGAGGTGCGTCCAGTCGTGATTGCGGCCTTCCCATCGCTGTTCTGGTGGGGATGGCTGACCGGGATCACCAGTGAGCCATCGCTCCACGTTGTAGTTATAAAACTGCTTGCTCCACAGCATTCCGGCCAGAGCCTGGCGCTGCACATTTTTAATGTCGTCTGAGGCTCCCTCTGGGGCAATGGTGTCATAAAACGCATCCGCTTCCTGCCGCCGCACTTCAAAAATATTGTCAAAAGGCTTGCCCAGCGGAGCCGACTGCGGCTCGATTGCTGATAAACGCAGGCGCACCGTTTGAGTCGCGCCGGGTTCTACCGTCAAACGGTAATGTGCGGCAGCTTTAGTGCCCGTTTGCTGTGGATTCACCGCACCTGTATTGCCGTGGATAACGTAATCGTTAATGCCATCTTTAACGTGCGGTGTCGGATTGGGTGCATTAAAAAGTCGTTGGTTATTGGTTTCGTTTTCGGTAAAGAGTGCTTCCGGCCCACCATCCAGGTGTTCGCAGGTGAGGTAGTAATTGCCTAATGAATGGTGCTTGGCGAGGATGATGGTTTCGTGCGACGCTTCAGCCGTTGGCACCGGCCCTGGCGACAAGATACTCAGTTGGGGCCGGGGAACTCCGGGATGGCAACTCCAGATATTGCGAAACCACAGCGTGGGCAGCAGATGGAGGTCAGCCTTGTCCGGGCCACGATTGCTAATTGAGATAGAGATCAGCAAATCATTCGACTCCGCTTTGGCGTATTCGACGAGGACATCAAAATAGCGGTCTTCGTTAAAAACACCGGTGTCGAGGAGTTCATATTCTGGGGCGTTACGATCACGGTTATGATTCTCTTGCACTAGTTGGCTGTAGGGAAAGGCTTGCTGCGGATACTTGTACAGATATTTCATGTAGGAGTGTGACGGAGTGTTATCAAGATAATAATAATACTCTTTGACATCTTCCCCATGATTGCCTTCGCTGCCCGTTAGTCCGAACAGCCGCTCTTTGAGAATCGGGTCATTTCCATTCCACAGCGCGACCGCAAAGCATAAAATCTGCCCGTCATCGCAGATGCCCGCTAATCCATCCTCATTCCACCGGTAGGCACGGGAGCGAGCCTGGTCGTGGGGCAGGTAATCCCAGGCCGTACCATACTCGCTATAATCCTCGCGCACCGTGCCCCAGGCCCGCTCGCTTAAATATGGCCCCCACATCCGCCACGGTTGCTGTCCCTCACGAACTTCTTGCAGTCGCTTTTCCTCTGCTGTCATGGGTTCTCTTTTCTTTTCAATTTAGCCACAGAACCACACAGAAGGACACTGAAAAGAGGATAGAAGATGGAAGATCGAGGATCGCCACTGCACTTAGGGATAACTAGCCCCTGCTTAGCTCTTGCTATCTTCGATTCTCTATCCTCTTCTTTCCGTGTTCTTCCGTGTAGTTCCGTGGCTAAAAAGATTCATCAAGAATCGGTTAAGAATTAATAGAGTGTGACTTGTTGGGTTAAGCCGCCATCCACGTAGTAGGTGCTACCGGTGACGTATTCGGATTCATCACTGGCCAGAAACACCGCCACGGACGCCACTTCTTCTGGCTTACCGAAGCGGCCCCAGGGAATTTCGCTGATGGCATTCTTGCTGGCAACGGGATCATCCAGGACTGCCTGGTTAATTGGGGTGGCAATCGCGCCAGGGGCGATGTTGTTGACGTTGATTTTATAAGGCGCAAGTTCCATTGCCAGGTTGCGCATCATCATACGCACGCCGCCTTTAGAAGCGCAGTAGGCCGTGTATTCGGGAAAAGGAATATCTTCATGCACCGAGGAAATATTAATCAGTTTGCCGGGGCCACCTTGCTTGACCATCTGTCGCGCCGCCACCTGGCTCACCAGATAAGCGCCAAAAAGATTGACGGCAATGACCTTGTTCCATTCATCATCGGTGACTTCCAGAAAAGGCTTTTTAATCTCGATACCAGCGTTATTGATGGCAATATCAAGGCGACCAAATTTAGCGACAATTTCCTGCACCATACGCTCGACATCCTCGCGCTTACTGATGTCCGCCGATACTGCTATAGCCGTTGGGCCAAAACTGGCGGCTTCGGCCTGGGCTGCTTCCATGTCTTTCGCCCCACCGGGACGATAGTTCACTGCGACGTGAGCGCCCTCGGCGGCAAAACGCTCGGCAATGCCTTTGCCTATGCCGCTACTGGCACCCGTCACTAAAGCCACTTTATCTTGTAACCGCATGATTGCTCTCCTTGCTAAATGGATAGTCTTCTTCATTCTAACTGATGTCAGACATACTTATCTGCTTCTGTCTACCAACTGTCGAGTGACTGACACAACCAGGCATTCAATTCAGTTTATACTTACCCTAACATTTTGATGATATCTTGATGGCATCAACAGCATGAAAGGCATTCACTCAGCGCACAATTAAGGGCACGCTTATGGAATTTTTCGCCAAGCTTTTTGACGGCTCCGATTTCGTCCCCCGCGCCATTTGCGGGCACTGGACACGCGGTTTGATTATGCTGCACAATATCTCCGACTTCTTTATCTGGACAGCATATCTGGCCATTCCGGTGGTGCTGGTGCGCTTTGCCTATCGGCGGCGGCATGAGCTGCCCTTTGCCCAGTTATTCTGGCTCTTTGGGATTTTCATCGTGGCCTGCGGCACCACGCACCTGATGGATATTGTGATGTTCTATAATCCCATTTATAGATTTGCTGGCATGGTGAAGCTGGTCACGGCTGCCGCCAGTTGGGGCACAGTGGTGGCCCTGGTGCCGATTGTGCCGCGTGCCTTAGCTATGCGCAGTCCCCAGGTTTTAGAGCGCGAGATTGAAGAGCGCAAGCGGGCTGAAGCGGCACTGCGAGAAAGTGAAGAGCGGTTCCGCACTTCGATAGAAACCTTGTTAGATGGCTTTGCGATCTTTACCGCTGTGCGCGATGTAAGCGGCAAAATAACAGATTTCCGCTTTGAATATATCAATGAAGCGGGCTGCCGTATGACCGGTAAAAATAGGGGAGAATATCTTGGACAGAGTTTGTTAGAAAAATTTCCTTATGTCACAGAAGTAGGGTTGTTTGAAGACTACGTGCAAATTGTCGAAACGGGTGAACCTTTAGCCAAAGAAACTACCTTTTATAACAATGACCTCGGCCAAAATGGACAGAGTGGCGAACGGCGGCTGGCACGGGCGATTGACCTACAAGCCGTCAAATTAGATGATGGGCTTGCCATCGCCTGGCGCGACATCACACGCCGCAAAGTCGCCGAAACTGAACTGAACCGCACGGCGGCGGAATTGGTCCGCTCTAACGCCGACTTGGAGCAGTTCGCTTATGTCGCCTCGCATGACCTGCAAGAGCCGCTGCGTGCAGTGGCAGGAAGCGTGCAACTGCTTCAGCGGCGTTACACTGGAAAACTCGATGAGCGGGCCGATGAATTTATCACTCATGCGGTGGGTGGCGCGGAGCGAATGCAGAGCCTCATCAATGACCTTTTAGACTTTTCTCGCGTCGGCACCAATAACAAACCTTTTGAGGTATTGGATAGCAGCATGATAGTAAACACGGCGCTGGCTAACTTGCGAGTTGCCATAACCGAGAGTGGAGCGAAGATAACACATGATGAGTTGCCGCAAATTTACGGCGATAGTGGCCAACTTACGCGTTTGTTCCAAAACCTGGTTTCCAACGCTCTTAAATTCAGGGGTGACCAACCACCGGAGATTCATATTGGTGTGGAACGTCAACCAGATGCCTGGCAATTTAGCGTGCGGGATAATGGTGTGGGCATAGACCCTCAATACTTCGAGCGTATCTTTATTATTTTTCAACGACTCCATACCCGGACAGAATATCCTGGCACTGGCATCGGATTAGCAATCTGCAAGAAAATCGTTGAGCGGCATGGCGGGCAAATTAGGGTCGAGTCGGAACCCGGAAAAGGCTCCGCCTTTTATTTTACGATTGCCGATAGGAGACCATGAGCGTGCATCTCGCCGAATTGAGCCGACCCGTTGAAGTTCTACTCGTGGAAGATAGCCCTTCCGATGTGCTGCTGACTCAGGAAGCCTTTGAGCAGGCGACTTTGCCAAGCCATCTGCATGTCGCGCCCACAGGCGCGGATGCTATCGCTTTTTTGCATCGAGACGGTAAATATGCCAGTGCCCCGCGCCCCGACCTCATTCTACTCGACTGGAATTTGCCTCTCAAACATGGCCGCGAGGTGCTGAGTGAAATAAAAGCCGAAGAAGGGTTAAAGCGTATTCCTGTCCTCGTCTTAACCACGTCCAGAGCCGATGAAGATGTCATTCGGGCTTATGACCTGCACGCCAACTGCTATATTCCCAAGCCCGTTGACTTTAGTCAATTTACCAAAATTGTACAAACCATCGAAGACTTCTGGTTTAAGATAGCCGTCTTTGCCGAAGAGGACTAACATCCGCAAAGACAACCCACAAGAGTTCAAAGCCCGCGCCGATATGGTTGCAGGCAACGACAACTGGTATGTGCCCAAGAGCGAAGTAAATTATCAACTCTGGAACCGTCTCATCGGCGTGCAGAACTCCGAACGCACTGGCGATGCCGATGATTCTTCAGTCGCCGCATAATATTCCCCGCAATGCAATCAAAACCAAGAAGCTCAGCAAAGCAACCACTGCAAGGGATTGCCAGAGAAACAAGTTTGAACCTCGCAAGGCTGTTGCGCGTGTAATACAATAATTGACAACGTTGTCAATTATTGCATTGCTATTTTTCGTGTTTAGTGGGGGTGAGATATGGCAGCACCATCCAATGACTGGGAGGAAACGACCACTCAGCAACCAAAGGAAGATAAGAACGGTTCGCAGCCTGTCGCGCCTGAAGATGTGACTCCAACGCATAATGCTGAGCGTGCCATTCCTGCCCCCGGTCGCAAGATGGGCTTTCAGGAGGCTCTCCAGGAGACGCTAACGGAGAACGAGGAATTATACCGTAGGCTATCCTGATGGAATACTTAAGCTATGATGAAGTCATAGCAATCCATAAAGCCGTTATAGCACAGCATGGAGGGAGCGCCGGTCTACGTGACTATGGCGCTCTTGCTTCATCTATAGATTAACCGCTGGCCAGCTTTGGTGACTTTGAAGCCTTCCCCACAATCGTCGAAAAAGCCGCCGCACTCTGTTATTACCTGGTCGAAAATCATCCTTTTGTGGATGGGAACAAGCGAATGGGCCACGCCAGCATGGAGGTCGTATTACGCAAGAATGGCTACCGGGTCAACGCGCCTGTAGATGAGCAGGAAACGGTTGTGCTTAGCGTTGCCAGCGGCACCTTAAGCCGAGAAGCCTTTGTGAACTGGGTCTCAACTCACATTCAGCCACAGCCTTAATCAACTGTTTCCAGATCACGGCTGCGGGGCTATTTGCTTCGACTTTTAGGTATATTTTAAGTGGAGAAGACGCCTTGACCGATTTATTGCAAACCACTCAAATGATTGACGTTGGGGCCAAAGCGGACACCCAACGCGAGGCGGTGGCAGAAGGCACCATCCGAATGCAGGCTGCAACAGTGGTGCTGGTGCGCGACAGCACGTTGCCCAAAGGTAATGCGCTTGAAACCGCAAGGGTGGCGGCGATTATGGCAGCCAAGCGCACGCCGGATATTATTCCGCTCTGTCATCCCCTGCTGATTAGCCATGCGGGTTGTGAATTTGTCTGCGATGTCGAGGGTGGCTCTATCCACGTCACCACGCGAGTGCGCTGCAATGGCAAAACAGGTGTGGAGATGGAAGCTTTAACGGCGGCCTCGGCAGCCCTGCTCACCATCTACGACATGACCAAAGGTGTGGATGACACCCTGGAAATCACCGACATTCGCCTGCTGGAAAAGCGTGGCGGTAAAAGCGGCGATTTTGTGCGATGATAAAGAATCAGGCATAATGCGTAATAGTCCCTATGCAAAACGATTTCTTAGAGATTCAAGCGGATGATGAAGGCTGGCTAAAACTGGGCGTAGCCGCAGAATTAGCTAAAAAATATAACGCTGACCAGCGCGATTTCATGCAATCCCTGGCGCTGCTTTTAGAAGGCGTCTTGCCCAATGAAACGCAGTGCGCGCAGCGGGGCGGTTGGTTCGCCAAGAAAACGCTATATCGTGTTATTGTCACCCTGGGCGAAAACCGTTACACCCTCGAAGACCCCGGCCAGGGCATGTTACAGGCCAGTCGCACCCGCATCGTGCGCGGTATTGCGCTAAAGACCGAACCGTTGCCCATTGAAGAATGGATTGCCGAACTCAGTGCTGTCATAGACGAGCGGGCCAAAACCAGCCAGAAAGCCCGCGAAGCGTTGTCACGACTGGTGGGTTCCAGCGCGATTTAAGAGCTATGCATGATCTGGCAAGAATCAGGATTGAAGCAGACCTGCCGCTAAAGCAGCGGGCTGAACCGCAAGGAAGCCCCCTGAACGGGGCTAACGTGGTCTCTCCAGCCCGGTTCACCGGGCTTTTGCCCTCAGCCCGCTCGTTTACGGGCGGGTGCGTGTAAGTCCTAAGAATAACAGGCGTCATGCTGAGCGCAACGAAGCATCTACTCTGCGGAGTATAGACTCATAGCTTTACCAATGTTCTAAGGACACTCATACCAGATGCTTCGCTTTGCTCAGCATGACACACTCTTACACTTAACTTTAGAATAAGACTTGTTATCTACCAGTCGTTTCAGGCAGCAGCTTGGTCGAATAGGTTAGCCGTTCCACTTTGAGAGGCTCGTATGCGACTCCGTGATTTATTTGGCGGCAGCGACCCGGCACAAGAGCAGGCACGGGAAGCCGCCCAGCAACGGCAGGAAGCCAGCCAGCGCAGCATCGAAGCCGGTGGACTGCCCCTCAATGCGACAGCGCGTCTTCAAGAACAAGCCTCGCGCCAGGGCACTCCACAGCATTTTTTTACCAGCGATCTCAGCGTCAATGAGTTATCCCTGACACGTCAGGCAGGCTACCATCCATTGGGTCAGGTGATGGGAAGTTCTGTCTACCATGTCGGCTGGCAATGGCGCACTCAGTCGTGGCGTAACGGTGTCTGGCAAACTGGGGCTTCTTACGAATTGGATGTAATGACCCAGGCGTTTTACCATGCGCGCCATCTGGCTTTGGGCCGCTTGCAACAGGAAGCTCAACTCTTAGGCGCAACTGGCGTGGTGGGCGTGCGCCTGGAACGCAAAGAATATGAATGGGGTGTGGGCTTACTGGAGTTCGCGGCCATTGGCACCGCCATCCGCGAAACCACAGCACCGCGCCCCACCAAAGCCACTCAACCATTTGTCGGCAACTTATCTGGCGAAGAGTTCTGGACGCTGCGCCAGGCCGGTTATCGTCCGGTCGGTTTTGCCATCGGCAACTGCTCTTATTATGCGATTCCGAGTTGGAATACCCAATGGGCCACACAAGGCGGCATCTTCAATTCCAGTAGTTGGCAGAACATGGAGTTAACCGAATACACGCAGGGTCTTTATAATGCGCGGGAGTTGGCGATGGAGCGCATGGAGGCCGAGGCTCGCGCTGTGGGAGCCGACGGCATTATTGGCGCGGATGTGCATGTCGAGGCCGAACCGGTGGAGATAGATACTGGCAATAACCAGCATCGTACGGATATGCTCTATCATTTTACAGCGATTGGAACCTCCATTGTCTCCGCCCCGCATCCGCCCCGCCAACTTTCGATTACTCCGGTTATTTCCATGAAGCCGTGGGCTGAAGGCAAAAACGCCAGTGAAGATGTTCAGTTCAATGTGTAATTAAACCGATGCTTAGCGCTCGGCCTAGACTGTTGCTGGGCGCAAACTTAATGCGCAATTTATGTGTGATGAATAGACATGCTGTACTTGAGCGGCGGGGACGACAATCCACACGTCCGCAAGGCCCGTGAAGCGGCGCGGCAACGTCAACAACTCAGCCTGCTGAGTGTTCAAGAGGGAGGCTTACCGCTTAATGTCAGAGACCGTCTGCTGGAACAGGCCCGGCGTCAAAATACGGAGCGACATTGTTTTACCAGCGACCTGAGTGTTAATGAACTCTCTTTAGTGCATCTGGCTGGCTATGAACCGCTGGGGCAAATAATGGGCAGTGCCGTGTGTTATGTGGCGCAGGATTGGCTGCCTTATGATGTGCGCCAGGATGGATTCTCGTTTGCCTTAGAAAGCTTACCGCAAGCCTTTAACGAAGCTCGCCAATTAGGACTGGGACGCTTAAGCCAGGAGGCAACTTTGTTAGGAGCAACAGGAGTTGTGGGGGTGCGAATAGAAACCACAACGCACGAATGGACGGAGAACGATATAGGAAAGGAACTATTAGAGTTTACAGCTATCGGCACCGCCATTCGTGAAAAGGGTAAGACTGCGCCAATTGCAGGCAAACAAGGTAGCAAGCCTTTCTTGAGTAATTTATCGGGCGCGGAATTCTGGGCTTTACAGCAGGCGCATTATCATCCAGTGGACATAGTGTGTGGCTATACGGCTTATGCCCACATGCCAAGTCGAGCCACCATATCGCGCCTCAGGTCATTTAACAATCAAGAAATTAAAGAGTATACCGATGCTTCCTATAAGGCTCGAAGGTTAGCCATGTCGCAACTTGAAGCAGAGGCCAATGACTTGGGCGTGGAAGGTGTCGTTGGGGCCAAGACAGTAATAAAGGGAAGTATGCGCGGGATAACAGGCGTGGAGCAAAATATGATGATCTTTTATTTTTCGTGTATCGGTACAGCGATTGCACCGATCCCGCCAGACACCAGAATGCACCTGCCGACACAGCATAGTCGTGGTTTACTGCCCGTCATTTCTCTCAAAGATAACTTGTAAAACACACGAAAACAGCTATCGTTTATGAGTCTGTGAATGCTATTTCGCCTTGAGGAGAATTTAAATGGTTTACACACCCGGTTCTGAAGAAGGATTGCCATCAGCCGCCCACCAACGTTTGCTCCAGATGCGCGGCGGTGCCGGTAAAAGCAGCTTATTCACCAGTGATTTATCGGTTAACGAGTTCCTGCTGGTGCGCGAGGCCGGGTTCGACCCCCTAGGCCTGGTTATGGGTAGCTCTATTTATCATATTGGCCTTCAGATTTCCGGCTTTTATCAGAATCAGGAAATGGAAGTGCTGACCCAGGCAATGTATCATGCCCGCGAATTGGCGATGACCCGCATGGAAGAAGAGGCCGATGTCTTGAGCGCGGATGGCATTGTCGGGGTGCGTCTGACGGTAAATCGCTATTCGTGGGGTGAAAGCCTGGCGGAATTTATGGCGATAGGCACCGCCATTAAGCATCGCCAGGGCGAACATTATCGCACGCCAGACAATCGGCCATTTACCTCTGACCTCAATGGGCAAGATTTCTGGACACTACTGCGCGCCGGTTATCGCCCGGTCTCAATGGTAATGGGCACCTGTGTTTACCACGTCGCGCATCAGGGCCTCTTAAAGTCGCTGGGCCAGATGGGTCGCAACGTGGAAATGCCCAACTATACCCAGGCCCTTTATGACGCCAGAGAATTAGCCCTGTCACGGATGCAAGCCGAGGCCGAAGCCGAGCAAGCCGAAGGCATTGTGGGCGCGCAGGTGCATGAGAGCAGCCACGGCTGGGGCAGCCACGTTATAGAGTACTTCGCTTTAGGCACCGCCATTAAATCCATTGCCGAAGACCATTCCATTCCCGCGCCCACATTGACTCTGCCATTGACGGGTTAGCCCTCACCCCCAGCCCCTCTCCCACGCTGCGGGTGAGGAGAGCACAAAGGATCAATTGCTCGTTGATTCTATTGCGCTATGTGAAGCATATTAATGTGACCTCCCCTCGCCCGCAGCGTGGGAGAGGGGCTGGGGGTGAGGGCTAATGTACAAGCAACTTCTCAGGCGCAATGCTTTGTCCTTGCTCTTTCTGTTCTGCGGCATTTTGCTACCGCTCTTGATCTTGGGAAGCCTGACGGCACAGGTGAGAGGCAACCAGTTAGTGCCGGGTGATATTGCCGGGCTGCATTTTGTCCATCGCTACTCTACGGCAGAACGTGATAAATTAGTCGCTTTTGCGACGATTGCCGGGGGCTTGATAGCTCTCCCCGGCATCTGCACCGTTATTGTCGGGTTGCGTTTCTTGAAGCAAGCTGAGAGTGCGCTGTTCTTTGCGGTAACGGTAGTTGGAGCCTGGGGCTTGAATCTTTTGGCCAAAGTCTGTTTCCAAAGAGCGCGACCGACATTATGGCAGTCGCCAACACCTCGCTCCGACTATAGTTTCCCCAGCGGTCATGCCATGATTAGCATGGCGATTGCAGTCTGTTTCATTATCATCGCCTGGCCAACACGGTCGCGCTGGCTGGCCTTTAGCTGCGGCAGTTTAGGCACACTTGTCATTGGGCTATCCAGGCTTTACCTCGGCGTTCATTTTCCTTCCGATGTTATCGCTGGCTGGTGTGCTGGTCTGCTCTGGACTATGGGCGTCTACTGGATTTTGAGGCGCAACTCCTCCCTTGCTCTCATCAATACATCCTCTACTTCGCCTTAACTGGCATTGTTGGTTACACTCCATTCCCATAATCGAATAATGATCTCCGTGCCCATCATCCCTATGTAAAGTAAAAAGCGAGGCACTGGAATTGCTTTATTAAGTTTGTTTTGAGACTATCTCAATTTCTATTGAGACCATTCGGGAGAGTGCGAACGTGGCTTTGAAGATGGAAGATATTGTGTCGCTGTGTAAGCGGCGTGGTTTTGTATTTCAGTCGTCCGAGATCTATGGTGGCTTTGCTTCGTGTTATGATTACGGCCCACTCGGTGTAGAACTCAAGCGCAACATCAAGAACGCCTGGTGGCGCTCGATGGTGCAAGAGCGCGACGACATCGTCGGTATTGAAACCTCGATTTTGATGCACCCCAAAGTGTGGGAGGCATCCGGCCACGTTGCCACTTTTAACGATCCTCTGGTAGATTGCAAAACCTGTAAGGGTCGCTTTCGCGCCGATCATTTAGAGCATATTCCCTGCCCGATGAAGCCCAGCAAGATGGCCGGACAGGCCGAGCCATGCGACTTAACCGAGGCTCGCGCGTTTAACCTAATGTTCAAGACCACTGTCGGCCCGGTGGAAAAGGAAGACGAATCGAACATCGCTTACCTGCGGCCCGAAACGGCGCAAGGCATGTTTGTCAATTTCGCTAATGTGTTGACCACAGCGCGCAAAAAATTGCCCTTCGGTATCGCCCAGATGGGCACCTCGTTTCGCAACGAAATTACCCCTGGCAACTTTATTTTCCGCACCCGTGAATTCGAGCAGATGGAGTTGGAGTTCTTCTGTTATCCCGACACGGCTGCCGAATGGCATGAGAAATGGATTGATATACGCTATCAGTGGTATCTTGATCTCGGTGTGCGCCGCGAGAACCTCAGTATCCGCAAACATGAGTGGGATGAGCTGTCGCATTATGCCCGTGATCCACGCGGCACCGGCACGGTTGATCTTGAATATAAATTCCCATTCTTAGATAAGCCCGGCGAACTCGAAGGCGTGGCTAATCGTGTGGATCATGACCTCACGCAACACGCCAAACACTCTGGACAGAAGCTGACCTTCTTCGATCCGCAAACCAATGAGCATGTGGTGCCCTTTGTCATTGAGCCTGCCGCTGGCGTGGGTCGCAATATGCTGGTTTTTATGATTGATGCTTATCACGAAGAAGAAGTGAAGCCGGGTGATACCCGCGTGGTGCTCAAGTTTCATCCCCAAATAGCACCCATTAAAGTGGCCGTGCTGCCGCTACTAAAGAAACGGGATGATATTGTCAATGTTTGTCAGCAGCTTACTAAAGACCTCAAAAAGAAAACCGCTGCCGTTTACGACGATACCGCTGCCATCGGCAAATTATATCGCCGTCAGGATGAAGTCGGCACGCCTTATTGCATCACAGTGGATGTGGAAACAGTGGAAAAAGACAATGCCGTGACAGTGCGCGACCGCGATACCATGCAACAGGAACGGGTGGCTTTAGATCAAGTCCAGAATTATGTGTTGGATAAATTAGGGGTGTAGCAATGCCGACTATCGAATCCTCAATCATAGAAGATGACTTGTGGCGATGCACAAAAGACCAGTATTATCAGATGGACGAAATGGGCTGGTTCAATAACACGCGAGTTGAGTTGCTTGAAGGTATTATCTACGAAAAACATCCTGATACTCCTTCCGGCGAACCGCGCCCACTTCCCTGGGACATTAACCACTATTATCATATGTGGGAATTGGGATGGTTCGATGGCTTACGGGTCGAACTTATTGAAGGGGCTATTATTCCAATGACTCCAATGCTCAGTCTTCATGCTACTGCCGTGACTCAGATAGGAGATATACTGCGGCAAGCTTTTGGAGCCGGATATTTCGTGCGGACGCAGTTGCCTTTGCGATTGAGTTCACGCTCAGAGCCAGAACCTGATATTGCAATCATAGCGGGGCTGACCTCGGATTTTCGGAATGCTCATCCGACTTCGGCAGCTCTCATTGTGGAAGTCTCCGATACCACTCTACGCTTTGACCGTCGCCACAAAGCCAGCCTCTATGCTCGCTCGAATATTCGAGATTATTGGATTGCCAATCTTAATGCCAATCAGTTAGAAATATATCGCCAACCGATAGAAGCGCAGGAAGAACCGTATGGATATAAATACGAGGATGTCACCATACTGAGAAGTGGCGACACCATTTCGCCCCTGGCTGCACCCCAGGCAACAGTAGCCGTAGCTGACCTGTTGCCGTAACTCTATAACCTTACTTTTGTGCCTCCAACAACTGCCCCCCATCTGCCTCGCCCGATTACCCTGATTATTAATGGGAAGTCCCGGCGTGGGCAAAGCGAGTTTGATACTGCCGTAAGATTTCTGCGACAAGCGGGAGTGCCTTTGGGCGCTACCGAGCTATCACGCGATAAAGCTCATACAGAGCGTGTATTAAGACGCGAGGTGGCTGAAGGCGCACAGACAGTCATTGTCGGTGGCGGTGACGGCACTCTCTCGGCTTGCGCTGGTTTCCTCGTTCATACTTCCGTAGCGATGGGCGTGTTGCCGCTGGGTACTGGCAACACCTTAGCGCGCAGTCTGGGCATTCCGCTTGATCTCGAAGGTGCGGCCCAGACTATCGCTATTGGTCATGCCGAGCCGATGGACGTGGGATGCGTTAATGGCCGCGTGTTTCTCAATAGCGTAACACTGGGTTTATCCGCCGACATTGCACATGCTCTGGATAGCGAGACGAAAAAACGACTGGGTCTCTTGGCATGGCCAGTGATTGGTGCCCGCGTCCTCTGGAAGCACCGCACAATGGTGGTGCAAGTAACTTCACCTAATAAGAAGTTTTATACCCGCACTCATCAGCTTGTTGTTAGCAACGGACGCTACATTGCAGGCCCCATTGCCGCCGCACCGGATGCTTCGGTGCAAGATAGCTGCTTACGCGTTTTCGTGCTGGGAGGATCAAAGTTTCAAAGCTTAGCGCGCACCGCCGTCAAATGGCTCCTGGGGCAACACACCACGGCCCGCGAAGCGCATTACTTTGCCACTCGTACCGTGCGGGTGGAAACTATACGCCGCAGAGTGCCTGCCGATGTAGATGGCGAAATCAACGAGCACACGCCGCTGGATTTGAAGGTACTACCGGGAGCATTGCGAGTGATCGTGCCCCGCAACTTTGAGGCGGATGAAGTCTAAATAGACCTTGCCTCAACAATGTGCAATATCTTGTAGTTCTGCTTCTATTTTAAAGTAATAATCTGTCATTCTGAGCGCAGCGAAGAATCTTGTGGTAGTGTCCTTAGAGTATTAATCAAGACTCTACAACTCCGCAAAGTAGATTCTTCGCTGCGCTCAGAATGACAGGCTATCAGTGCCTTGAGCAACTGCGATTTATACAGTCTTATTGAGCTACCGAGAATCCGAGTTAGCTCTATTGCGTCGGAATGACAGTTAAGGCCGAAGTCACCCGTCGCTCAGTGCCATCAGAAGGCTGATTGAGCACCGTCTCATTAACAACGAGCGTAGTTGAACCGCCACCGTCTAAATTCATAGCTGCCACGCACCCCAGGCGGCGCATTTCTTCTGCCAGTTCGGGCAGCGTTAAGCCTCGGCTATAAGCAGGGCGCTTGCCGCCCACCACAAAGAGAATGAGGTGATGGGAGGCGGTGTAGCCAACTGCCGTGCGCGGATAGGGCTTGCCGCTTTCAAAGCCGGAGCCGAAGAAAGCCTCTTCGTCGTAGGTAATTTTCACCTGACCGTCTTGCACCAAAATTGGCCCGCCACCAATGGCATCGGTTATGTCAGACCAGATGGTTGCCCCTGTGGGATAGGTCTGTGTAGGAGGTGGAGCAAGGGAGGCAGGAGAGTTGGCAGTCGGTTCAGAGTAACGATAGACATCATCGCCCAAGTGGGCTATCCATGCCATGTCAAAGCTTCTATCGCTCCGCACGCCAAAGGCACTGCGCGTCACAAAGTAAACGCCGTTGGGCCGCGTCACCTTCGCCACGTTCTTGCGTACAATATGCCCATCAGTTTTGACCAGGCTAAATGTTGTGGCAGGCTGACCACTCATATCAAAGTAGCCGCCATTGATGGCAACATAAGCCGCCATCCGCTGCGCTATGGCACTAACGGCTTCCTTCCCGCTGGGAGCCTGCGCCAAATAAGGTCGCACTTGAAGCGATGTGTCGGAGTAATCTACATCTACATACCAGGCGCGAATCGGGAGACCATCAGTCGTCGTGGCTGAGCCGACAAAGACCCTGATCGGTGGTGGCGTTCCCCAATCCTGCTCACTCCACACCATTGGCTGTGCCGCCGATTGAGGCATCGCCACCTGAACCTCATCTCCATCCGCACCAGCAGGACGAACACAAAACAGCAACAGGCTGAGGACGACTTGTGCCACACAGAGCAGACTCCTCCATCGAAGCTTGCGCGTGAGCAGTAGCGCATCTGAACTCCGCAATCCGCAATCAAAAATCCGCAATTGCTTAGCCGCCACCACCGCCACTACCCTTAATGCCGCCTTCTGTCATGTCGCGGGCGTCCAGCAGCCGGTCTAACTCTTCAGCCGACAGGTCGGTCTGCTCACGGGCCACATCTTTGAGACGACGGCCTTCTCGATAAGCCTGCTTTGCTAAAGCCGCACCTTTTTCATAACCAATGATAGGATTGAGCACTGTCACCATGATGGGGTTCTTATCCACCAGTTCCAGCATCGCTTCCTGGTTTACCGTGAAGCCTGCCACCGCTTTATCGGCTAAGACGCGAGTGACATTACCTAAGAGGGTTATGCTTTGCAGCAGGTTGTAAGCGATAACAGGCAGCATCACGTTAAGCTGGAAGTTGCCGGACGCATTGCTCCACGCAATAGTGGCATCATTGCCCATGACTTGGGCGCAGACCATCATGGTCGCTTCAGGAATCACCGGGTTAATTTTGCCCGGCATAATAGACGAACCCGGTTGCAGGCTGGGCAGCACTATCTCGCCTAAACCAGCTTGCGGCCCAGAGTTCATCCAGCGCAAATCATTAGCGATTTTGAACAGCGAAGAGGATACTGTTTTCAGTTGCCCGCTCATCTCGGTAGCAGCATCCATCGCCGACTGGGCCGCAAAATGGTTACGCGCTTCGATGAAGGGCACATGAGTGATCTGACTTAATTGGGTGGCGAGGCGCTGACCAAATTCAGGATGCGCATTGATGCCAGTGCCAACCGCCGTGCCCCCGGTGGCCAATTCCAATAAGCGCGGCAGGGAACCGAGAATTCGTTCTATCCCCCCTTCTACTTGGGCCGCCCAGCCACCGATTTCTTGACCTAAGCGGACTGGCATGGCGTCCATTAAGTGGGTACGTCCAGTCTTTACCACATCATTGGTCTCCCCGGCCCGCTGCCTTAAAGCCTGATGCAAACGACGCAAGCCTGGTAGTAGATTATCGTGGACTTCCAGGGACGCCGCGACATGAATGGCTGCTGGAATCACATCGTTGCTGGACTGGCCATTGTTGACATCATCGTTGGGGTGAATCTTGAGGCCGCTTTGCTGCGAAGCGAGGGTGGCAATCACCTCGTTGGCATTCATGTTGGTGGAGGTGCCCGATCCGGTCTGAAAAATGTCAATCGGGAAGTGCCGGTCGTGCTTACCCTCGGCGACTTCAAAAGCCGCCTTCTGAATCGCTGCCGCTTTATCGGCATCCAGCAGGTTCAGTTCCACGTTGACCTGGGCCGCTGCCGCCTTAATCAGAGCTAAAGCCCGAATAAACGAGCGGGGAAATGTATAACCGGAAATGGGAAAATTTTCCACGGCCCGTTGCGTCTGCGCACTATAGAGCGCATCCGTGGGCACGCGCATTTCTCCCATCGAATCTTTTTCTATCCTGTAGTCCATGCCAATCCTCCTGATCTCCTACCATTCCTAATTTTAGCCGATTCTAAAAGCGGACTTCTCCGAACACCTTCGACTCACCCAAACGGCGCTTTCTCGTTGAAACTTTATTCGCCTTTCCTGCCTTACGCCATTTGCCCCCGTTGCCGCTGATTTCCTTTACCTTGAGCACACGAGCGATCAGCAAAAAAGTGATGGTGCCGCCGATTGCTCCCAGTACAAGGACACCCAGACGGGCCGCAATTTTAAGCAAGGAGGGGGTTAGTTTAGAATCCCATCCCTTGGCCGTGATGAACTGGATGCCATAACGCGCCACATAAAACGCTACAAAGTAAGTCGCCAGAGCTGCCAATGTCGCCTTCCAGATAATGTGTCCTGTGGCACCCTCATCCCAGCCTTTTAACTTCGAGCGCAAAGCTAACCACATCGCAATGGCTAAGAGCGAAGTCGAGCAAGCTGCCGCCAGCGCCAACCCCGACGCTCCCCCCGGCCCTATGGTTAAAAACAATTTACCGAAAGCGTAAAATAGCGCCATTGCGCCCAACCCAATGAAGACCGGCGTGCGCGTATCTTTGAGCGCATAAAAGCCACGCGCCAACATCTGTTGCGCGCCCAGCCCCACGATGCACAGAGAGTAGCATAGCAATACTGGCGAGGTGTATTTCGTGTCCGCTTTATCAAATTTGCCGTGCTCTAATAATAAATGAATAATGGGAAAGCGCAACGCCGCTAACAGCGCCGTCGCCAGGAGCGTCAGCAGGAGAGTGCGGCGGAGCGCCCCGGAAAGCTGCAGGCGTAATTCGTTCAGGTTGCCCTGCGCGCTAAGCAGTGAAAGTGTCGGGAAAAGCGCAATCGCTGGCCCGGAAGCCAGCAGGTCAAGCGGCACCTGCATCAACCGATTGGTATAACCGATTGCAGGCAAATCCGCCGGGGGCAGAGCATAGCCCGCATAGAAGCGAGGTAAGTTCAAAGCGATAATCTGGCCGCTGGCTAAACCGAAAACAATGGGCAATAGGGAAGCGAGAACCCGCCGCACCCCGGCATCGTTCAAGTCCCACAGGGGGCGTAGCGACAAGCCATTGCGCAAGACAGCAGGCATTTGAATAATGAGTGAGCCAACCACCGCGCCCAGCAACGCGCCCCACGCCTGGCTCTCGATGCCCATACCGAATTTCCAGGGCAACAAAATACCAAAAAAGATAATGCCGCAGTTGAACAGCACTGGCTGCAAGGCAGGATACCAGAACAGGCGCAACGCATTCAGCGTACCGGAAAAGAGTCCGCCCAACACAAAGAAGAACTGCGCCGCCAGTAATATACGCAAGAGCCGCAGGTAAAGGTCAATATACTGCGGTGGCACTTTTTGCGGCGCCAGTTTGGCACCCCACGGTGTAAAGGTTAAGGCAAAGAGTATTAAGGAGATAACGCCAAACGCCGTGCCTAAGAGCGTCCACATCGCGCGGAAAGTGCGCCGTGCCGCTTCTTCCTCACCACGCGACAGGTATTCTGTAAAAACTGGCACAAACCCGGTCGCCAACGCACCACCCGCAATGAGAATAGTAATGGTATCCGGGATATTAAAAGCGGCCTCAAAGACTGCGGCTTCTGGTCGTGTGGCGTACAGATGAGACACCAGAATCATGCGCCCAAAACCCGTGATGCGCGACAGACCGATCATCGCGGCCATCACCAGGGAAGCAGCCCCAACGGTCATCTTGTTGGAGATTTTGATTGTGCCTTGAGCTTGTGGAGGGGCTTTATCTGTGGTCTTTGCAGTCACCATGCTTGGCTGAGTCTACCGATACGCCTTACAGTGGACAACTTCACGCAATTGAATAAAAGTCCTTGTAAGGGCTAAACTGCTATTAATAATTGAGTTTGTTACCTCACTTTATGGTTCTTGCGCCGACTGAATTGCCCGCCGAAATTGTCACCACCGGAGCCACTCCCCTGCTCCCGGATCGGGAAAGCTTTGCTTCGGTTTTGCTGCGCCATCCTCTGGTGCAAGCCGGGTTAGCCATTATCGCCGTGCTGCTTTTAGTGGCTTGCTTTGCACCTTTCATCTCGCACGTTGACCCGCAACAATCACTGCCCAAAGGCTTGTCCGATTTAGGCGAGCCACACCGACCCGGTGGTGGGTTCTTATTAGGGGCTGATACACTGGGGCGTGACGTATGGACGCGTACACTTTATGGCACTCGCATTTCGCTCTTAGTGGGCGTCTGCGCGATGTTCACGGCAGTGGTGATCGGCACCACCATTGGCCTGATGAGCGGCTATTTCGGTGGTTGGGTGGATATACTGCTCAGTCGCGTAGTTGAGACCGTGATGAGCCTACCAACAATTCTGCTGGCCATTGCCCTGTTTGTGGTGTTACCTGGCGAAGGTTTCTACCCAAGACTATTAAAACTGCTTATTGCTATCTCCCTCGTGACATGGACGGGCATAGCACGGGCCGTGCGGGGTCAGGTTATGAGTCTTAAGGAGCAGGAATTCATTGAGTCCGCGCGGGCGATTGGCTGCTCCCCAGCGCGTATTCTCTTTGTGCATTTGCTGCCTAATGTATTGCCCACAGTTATTGTCTTAGCCACGTTAGCCACCGCCAATACCATTCTCCTCGAAGCGGGCCTTTCTTACCTGGGCTTAGGAGCCGACCCCAGCGCGGCGTCCTGGGGTGGCATGATTAGCGAGGGGCAACCCTATATGCTCTCTGCACCGTGGATTATTATCCCCCCCGGCATTGCGGTAGTGTTGGCTGTCGCTGGCTTCAACCTGCTCGGACAAGGTTTGCAAGAAGTCTTGGAGCCGCGCCCATGAAAGCATTGAAAAATTTAAATGCTGTCTTATTAATGACACAACAATTACTTCGTTGGCCCTCACCCCGCCCTCACACTCCCAGATTAATCAAAGGAGAGGGGAGGTCACAGGCCGACTCTGCTCAAAATAAAAAATATAGTCCCACAAGCCACTTTGAGCTTGTGTACCCCTCTCCCTTGCATGGGAGAGGGGCCGGGGGTGAGGGCCAACGTCCTGGATGGGGGGCTGCTTGCCTCTGCTGTCTAATTCTCAGCGCCATACTAATATCAGGCTGTGCTCGTGAGCCAAGACAGCCGGGCACCTTGCGTGTCGTATCGCAAAACGATGTTTCTACTCTTGATCCCGCGTTAGCCTACGACACCTCTTCCATTAGCTCGGTGCGTGTCCTCTATCGGGGCCTGGTAGATTATGGCAAGGGCGCGGATATTGTGGACGTGGTCGCCAGTAAACATACCATTTCGCCGGATGGCAAGGTCTACACCTTTAAGCTGCGCCCGGATGTGCATTTTCACTTTGCCCTCGATGGCTCCGAGCCGGGGCGACGGGTGGTGGCTGAAGATTTTCGCTATGCCCTCGAACGTGTCTTAGACCCGGCTACGGCTTCTGATGGATTGGGCTTGCCGGGTTATAAGTTGATTGAGGGAGCCGATGAATTTAGCGCGGATCGTGGCAAGCCTAAAGCACAGCAGCGAATCCAGCATGTGCGGGGCATTCGGATTAAGGACGAGGACGAAATTTCGTTTACCCTCATCCACCCGGATGTTACCTTTATCAATTATTTGACTCTACCTTTTTCCTATGCGGTACCACGTGAGTGGATTGAAAAGCTGGCCAAGGAAGGACAGGACATCAGTGAGCATCCCAATGGCTGCGGCCCCTTCGAGTTTGAAAGTTGGGTGCATGACGCGCACGTTTATCTGAAAAAGAACCATCACTACTTTGACCAGAGCTTGCCGCGCTGCGAGCGCATCGAAAACGAAATTGGCGGCGATGGCACCCTGCACCTGATGCGCTTTGAAATAGGCGATATTGACGTGCAATCGCTGGAAGAAAATCAACCTCCTGATTTCTTACGCTTAGAGCGTACTGCACGCTGGCAGCCCTATATTGAGCACGCGCCGATGATGGATGTGCGCTATCTCTGTCTTAACACCGAGCTTAAACCTTTCGATAACCGCTTGGTGCGCCAGGCTCTCAATTATGCGATTAACCGAGACCGCATTGCAAGTTTCCTGGCGGGGCAGGGTGTTCCGGCGCGCGGCATTCTGCCAGAGGGGATGCCGGGGTATAATCCGCACCTCAAGTCCTATAATTACGATCCGCAAAAAGCGCGACAGCTTCTCAAGCAGGCGGGTTATGCCAATGGCTTTACCACCTCGCTGCTTTATGACGCTCACCTCTGGTATCCTAAGGCGGCGCAGTCCATTCAGGAAGATTTGAAGCAGGTTGGTATCACCGTTAACCTCAAGCCGACCACCTATCCCGAACTAAAAAGCGCCGCTGGTAAGCGCAAGAACGTGCAAATGTGCATTATCGGCTGGATTCAAGATTTCCCTGACCCTTCCAACTTCCTGGATGTCTTGTTGAACGGGAAGAATATCACCGATACGGCCTCGAACAACCGGGCGTTTTACTCCAATCCGAAAGTCAATGCGCTTTTAGATGCGGCGGCGGTGGAGCAAGACCGCGCCAAGCGATTGAATATGTATAGCCAGGCCGAACAGATCATTGTAGACGATGGCCCGTGGGTGCCTTTAGTGCATACGGATCGTTATATCATCCGCCAGCCGTGGGTCGAGGGTTATCATCTACATCCGATGTGGTCTGCACGTTACGAGTACGTCAGTGTGTCCTAAGAATGATGCAAGAAGGATAAGTCACAGCAATGGTAAGTCACACTCAATCAGAAGTCACATCAACCAGTTTGCCAACCTCCCCCTTGCGTCTGCCGCCACTGCTGATGACTCTACTCAAGCGGTTGGGCTGGGGTCTGTTAACACTGTGGGGCGTGAGCGTTATCGTCTTTGTCCTGCTGTTCGTGCTGCCACGCCTGCGGGGTGGCGACCCGGCGGATGCCATTGCCCAGACAATGGCGGGCAATCACAGCACTAAAGAGACCATTGAAAACATCAAGAAAGACCGGGGACTCGATCAGCCCCTCCTCGTGCAATACACCCGCTTCGTCACGGATGCCCTGACGAACAACCTTAAGTCATATCGGAACAAAGCCCTGGTGATGAATTCCATTTGGCATCGTTTCCCGGCCACCTTGCTGCTGGCACTGGCGGGGCTGACGGTTTGGCTGGTGGTAGCCATCCCACTTGGCCTGATGACGGGTGAACACGCCGGAAGTTGGCTGGATCGCAGTGCGCTCTGGTTAGGGCTGATTGCCATTAGTGTCCCCACCTTCTTCCTGGGGCGGCTTTTGCAACACTTCCTCGGTTATGAGTGGGGCCTGTTCAGTGTTGGGGGCAGTGCCAAGCTATGGAATCTGCCCCTCCCGGCGATGACGCTCGGTTTAGGCGGCGCGGCTTATTATTCCCGTCTGCTGCACACCAACCTGCGCAGTGTCCTAACCCAAGATTATATTCGGGCGGCACGGGCGAGGGGGCTGTCCGAAGGTGTGATATTAGGTAAGCACGCTTTAAAGAACGCCCTGATTCCGATGGTCACTATACTGGGAATGGACATTGCTTCGCTGTTGAGTGGCCTGATTTTTACCGAAAAGATTTTTGGCTGGCCCGGCATCGGCAGTTTAGCCGTAGATTCCGTGCTCAATTTAGACCCACCCATGATTATGGGCACTGTTTTATTCTCGGCCTTGATGGTGGTCATTATGAACCTTATTGTAGATATTGCTTATCACCTCATTGACCCACGGGTGCGATTGGGTGATTAAAAGAAACTACTCATCAATGTCTTATGCAACCGTTAGAATGTCCTCTTGCCTCATGCGCACTTTGCGAACGAGCGGTTAATAACTTAACGGTGCATCATCTGGTGCCCCGCTCGCAGGCCAAGAAAGGGCAGACAATCCCGACGGTGAACCTGTGTTCGGCCTGCCATCGCCAATTGCACGCTATGTTCTCTAATCGACAGTTGGCGCGGGAGTTGGCTTCTTTAGAAAGCCTTAAGCACGAACCAGCTATGCAGAAGTTTTTGCGTTGGGTGCGCAAGCAGGACGCTAATAAACGCATCAAGGTGCGGCGCTAAGAGGTAAACTAAAGTTACTATGATTTTGATGATAGATAACTTCGATTCCTTTACCTATAATCTGGTGCAGTATTTGGGCGAAATGGGCCAGGAACTCGTGGTTAAGCGTAACGATGAAATCACCACGGATGAAATCGCGGAGATGAATCCTGACCAGATTATCATTTCTCCTGGGCCATGCTCGCCTACAGAGGCGGGTATTTCCGTCGAGACAATTCAGCATTTTGCGGGCAAGATTCCCATTTTAGGCGTGTGTCTGGGCCACCAGTCTATTGGCCAAGCCTTTGGCGGCAATATCGTGCGCGCCGAGCGACTGATGCACGGCAAAACTTCCCCCGTGGTGCATGATGGGCGCACGATTTTTGAAGAATTGCCAACGCCGTTTGACGCCACACGCTATCACTCGCTGCTCATCGAACGCTCTTCCCTGCCCGACTGTTTAGAGATTTCCGCCGAAACCGTTGAGGGCGAGATCATGGGCGTGCGACACAAAGATTTGCCCATTGAGGGAGTGCAGTTTCACCCGGAGAGCATCCTGAGCGCACCGCACGGCAAAAGGCTGTTGCGCAACTTTGTGGAACGGTATTAAATTGCGGATTTCGGATTGCAGATTGCGGATTGATGGCACGGGCTGCAAGTATTTGATGGTCTTGCTGTGGCTTGTGGGTTGCGCTGTGCTGTTAAGCGGTTGTGGGCAGCAAACTAATAATTCAAATTCGGCCTCAGTTACCAATGCGGCTCCCCCCAAGCTTTCGCATCAGTTAGAAGATGTCACGAACTTCCCGTATCCTCCCGGCACGGTACTGGCGGCTCATGCCGCCAAAGGCCAGTATTCCCTGCTTAAAGTTTTGCGCGTGGATCGCACCAAAGTACAAGCTGGACAGCACCCCCGAGTTTTTATTCATTACCGCACCTATGAAGACCTCTACCCTTCTTTAGCCGCCGCGAGGACTGCCGCCTCATCGCCGCATCTTAAAGTCCGAGTAGCGCATGGCGTTGCCCAACAGGGATTTCTGGAACGTGGTGTGCAAGCGGTGGCCCACGTCCCGGTGCGTGAGAATGAACTGGCAGGTTACCACAAGTGGCGCAAAGCCTATGAAGCGGGCCAGGCGGATGTCGTGGCTATGTGAACGCGAGAAGTTGGTAAACCGCAGAGACGCAGAGAACACAGAGCTTTGAAGTTCTCTCTTCCTCTGTGCCCTCTGCGTCTCTGCGGTTCATTTATATCTGTAACCACGAATGAGCTTGAATGTGACCACCCCTCGCCTACGCAGTGGCCGGGTGCCCTTTGGACGGCGGGCCGGGGAGAGTACTACCTCTCCGATTAGAACAACCTCTTCAAACCAGCTAAACTGAGTTATCCAAGTCATGGAACATAATGGGTCACACGTACGAAACTTACAAGCCGCTCTAAAAGCCATAACATCAGGCCAAAGCCTGAGTGAAGTCGAAGCCGAAGCCGCAATGGGCGATATTATGGACGGGATAGCACCGCCGTTACAAGTCGCAGCGGCGCTCGGCGCCTTGCGGGTGCGGGGGGAAACCGTGCCCGAAATTACTGGCTTTGCCCGTGCCATGCGCGCCCGTGCGGTGCGTGTCAGCAGTCATCATCCGATTCTCGTAGACACTTGCGGCACCGGAGGCGACGATCCCAAGAGTGGATGCAGCACCTTCAATATCTCCACCGCTGCATCGCTAATTGCAGCGGGGGCTGGAGCGATTATTGCCAAGCACGGCAACCGCGCCATGAGCAGTCGCTGTGGCTCGGCGGATGTGCTGGAAGCGTTGGGCGTCAATCTGGATTTGGATGCCGAGCAAATTGGCCACTGCATTGACGAAGTCGGCCTCGGCTTCATGTTCGCGCAGAAACACCATCCCGCCATGAAGCATGTCGGCCCCATTCGCAAAGAACTGGGTATTCGCACTGTCTTTAACCTGTTGGGGCCATTAACGAATCCCGCCGGTGCCACCGCGCAAGTGATGGGAGTGCCCGATAAGAAATGGCTGCGCCCCATTGGAGAAGTGCTTTTAGCTCTGGGCACGCAGCACGCAATCGTGGCACATTCGGAAGATGGGCTGGATGAGTTCTCCACCTGTGCGCCGACCTATTACGTCGAAGTGCATCAGGGTTCGCTACGAGAGGACATTCTACATCCTGAACAATTAGGCTGTGCCTGCGCTTTGCCCGAAGCCCTTCAGGGCGGCGATGCGCAACAGAATGCCACGGTGATTCAGCAACTCCTGCACGATGGCCAAGGCCCTACCGCCGACATCGCCTGCCTCAACGCCGCCGCCGTGCTGATTGCGGCAGATATGGCGCAGGGTTTCCCAGAAGGCTTGAAACTCGCTCGCGCCTCCGTCAACGCCGGTGCCGCCCGCGAAAAATTGGCGCACTTGATTAAATTTACGAACTCAATAACGACAATGGAGAACCACAGAGACACAGAGGCACAGAGATTTTAAGAGTAGGAGCCAGCAGAATATGGATTGTAAATTCATACGCAATCAAAGGCTTTATACTCTCCATTTCTCTCAAATCTCTGTGCCTCTGTGCCTCTCTGTCTCTGTGGTAAACCCCAATCATGATTCTTGATGATATAGTCGCTGCGACACGGCAGCGAGTAGCACGGGATAAAGAAACTGAAAGTTTGCTGCAACTGGAACGCCGCTTGCCAGAGGATAAGCCACGTCCCTTTGCCGCTGCCTTAAAGCACCCCGACCGTCTGGGGCTGATTGCTGAAATCAAAAAAGCCTCTCCTTCAAAGGGCGTTATTGCCCCAGACTTCGATCACAAGCAGGTGGCGGCTTTATATGGGCAGTCGCGTGCGGACTGCCTGAGTGTTCTCACCGAGTCGCAGTTTTTCCAGGGTGATTTAACTTACTTAAGGGAAGCACGGGAGATCAGCGGCAAGCCCTGTCTGCGCAAAGACTTCATCATAGATCACTATCAAATTGCCCAGGCGCGGCTTTATGGCGCGGATTGTATCCTGCTTATTGCGGCCATACTCAAAGACTGGGAGATTCGCTCCTTCAAACATGCGGCTCGTGAGTATGGCATGGATGCCCTAGTCGAAATCCATGATGAAGCTGAAGCCACCCGCGCTGTGGCCAACGGTTGCCGATTTATTGGTATTAATAACCGTGACCTGCGCACCTTTCATGTTGATTTAGCCACCACGGAAAAGCTGCGGCCCCTGCTGCCTGATGAAGCGATTATCGTGGCAGAAAGCGGCGTCTTCACGGGCGAAGAGGCTCAACGGTTGCGCCGCGCTGGAGCTGATGCCATTCTAGTAGGAGAGTCACTGATGCGAGCCGGTGATGCGATTGGAGCGGTAGAAGAGTTGCTGCAATGAATGTTTGATTTTACAAGATTAGGAAACCTGTATAATGACCGAGACAGCCCTCAACAACCCGGCGCAAGTTAATGGACAAGTAACCGATACTGCTGTAGATGCACAACTCAATGCCTCAGTGCGCGGGCATTTTGGCGATTTTGGCGGGCAGTTTGTGCCGGAAACACTAATGGTGGCACTGCGCGAACTGGAAACGGAGTATGAGAAGGCCAAGCAGGATGAGGCATTTCGGAATGAGTTAGCGGGGTTGTTACGCGATTTTGCGGGGCGGCCTACCCCACTCTACTTTGCCGAGCGATTGACGCAGCATTATGGCGGCGCACGCATCTTCCTCAAGCGCGAGGATTTGCTGCACACCGGGGCACACAAAATCAATAATGCTCTGGGGCAGGCATTGCTGGCCAAGCGCATGGGCAAGCCACGCCTAATTGCCGAAACGGGGGCTGGTCAGCATGGAGTCGCCACCGCGACCGTAGCCGCCCGCTTTGGCTTTGACTGTGATGTTTATATGGGCGAAGAAGATACCCATCGCCAATCGCTAAATGTGTTTCGGATGC
>Ga0213875_10000300_pt1 | contig 47425 bp, 51 predicted proteins | sample BarmaccomBMRX_R8_FD_160105 | JGI IMG/M metagenome (GOLD analysis project Ga0213875, IMG submission 160105) | Root-associated microbial communities from Barbacenia macrantha in rupestrian grasslands, the National Park of Serra do Cipo, Brazil - RX_R8 | ecosystem: Host-associated > Plants > Roots...
GCCTGGTGCTGCGCGGCCCGAGGACGGCGATGTCGGTCGCGATCAGCGCCATGATGACCGCCGAGCCGATGAACACCGTCGAGGCGCCGAGGTGGTCGAGCACCGAGACGCTGATGAACGGCAGGATGGCCCCGCTGAGGCGGCTGAGCGAGTACGCGGTCCCGACGGCGGTGGCTCGGATCCGGGTGGGGAAGATCTCCGCCTGGTAGATGTGAAACGCGTTGGAGAACACATTGCTGGTCGCCGTCAGCAGGAAGCCCGCGGTGACGATCAGCCAGGGGACCCGAGCGAAGCCGAACACCACCCCGAGCCCGGCCATGATGAGAGCCGAGGCGGTGATCAGGTGCTTGCGCTCGAAACGCTCGATGATCGGCACCGAGCCGGCGGAGCCCAGCGGGTAGCCCATGTAGATGATCGCCGTGAAGCCGAGCGTCGAGACGATGTGAAAGCCCTTGGCGGCGAGCACCAGCGGCGCGAGCGTGCCGAAGCCGTAGTAGCCCACGGTCTGGAAGAACTGGAAGAACCACAGCATCGCGCTGCGCCGGGCGTAGGGCGGCTCGAAGATCGCGCGCAGGTTTGAGGTCGTCGGCGGCGGCGAGGCGATCGGCTCGGGCGTGGGCAGCCGCTCGAGCCCGAGCTGGGCCTCGGCCTCCGCTTCGAGCTCGGTGGTCACCCGGTCGGCCTGCGCGTGCTGACCCTGCATCTCGTACCAGCGCGGCGACTCGGGCAGCCGGCGGCGGATCGCCAGCACGAGCACCGCGCCGAGCGAGCCGAGCACGAGCAGCCATCGCCAGCCGTCGATCAGCAGCGTGTGCTTGGCCACGAACTCGGCGCCCACGAACGCCGCCAACGGCACACCGATGAAGCCGAGCGTGTACGCGGCGGAGATGTAGCGACCGCGGATCGCGCGTGGCAGCAACTCGGTCAGATAGGCGTCCGACAGCGACAGCTCGGCGCCGAGCCCGAATCCGCCGAGGAACCGCAGGATCGCCAGCCAGGTGAGGTTCGGCGAGAACGCGGCCGCCAGCGAGAAGATCGAGTAGCAGACGAGGTTGACGATGAACATCTTGCGGCGACCGAACCGATCGGCGAGGCGGCTGAGGAAGACCGCTCCGACGAACATCCCGCCGAAGCCCGAGCCGATGACGAGCGCCTTGCCGTCCGTCGTCAGGTGCCACTTGGTGGCGAGCACCGCGGCGAGCACCCCGCCGAGGAACACGTCGTAGAGGTCGAAGAAGTTCGCCAGGCCCGCGGCGATGCTGATGCGCACGTGCATCCGGCACGGCGGGATCCGGTCCAGCCGCGCGGCGACGCTCGCGCGCCCGTTCGGGGCGCCCACGTTAGAGCCCGTCACCGTCCCGACGTCCATCGCACCTCCCTCGCCTCGGCCGTGGTCTACCCTCCGCTCCGAGCACGAAACCCGCGGGGTAGAATCGGCCGCCACGCGCCCGTAGCTCAGCTGGATAGAGCGTCGGTCTACGGAACCGAAGGTCGGGAGTTCGAATCTCTCCGGGCGCGCTGGAGATATGGGGGCTCGGCGCCTCGGCCGCGACCCACTAGCGACCCAAACGCTCTCCTGCGCTTGCGCGATCCCAGCCGAGTCAGTAGCGTTTCCGGCCCGATGACACGCTGGATTGCTACTCCCCTCGCAGCGCTCGCGATCCTGCTTGGCGTCGCATCGCCGGCCCTTGCGCGGCAGCCCGCAAGCGGCACCACGAAGGCATCCATACTCAAGGCACTCGGACCGGGCCTGTCGCCTCAGTGCAACGGCGTCTGGACGACGAACCTGCGTGGCCTTGGTCTGTGGGCCCTCGTCGTCACCACGCGCGACACGGGCGCGTGTTCACAAGAGCAAGCTGGCGACGCGGCCTATCTGCACTTCACTCGTGGTCGCTGGCGCAGCCTCGCGCAAGGCAACGAGGCCTCGTGCCGCAACGGCGGTTTCAGCGGGGTCCCCGTGAAGGTCCAGGCAGACCTGCTGAACTGCCGCTAGCTCGTCGCCTCAAAGGCGCCCAGCCGCGCCGCGATCCCCGCCGCCGCCCCATCCAACAGGGAGCCGTAGTGCAGCTCGATCATCGCCACGCTCGTTCCCATGATCCGCGCCAGCTCAAACGCGCTCACGCCAGCAGCCAGGGCATTCGACGCGAACGTGGAGCGCAGATCGTAGATCCGCGCCGGCCGACGAACCCCGGCCGCCTCGACCGCAGGCGACCACTCACGCGACCGCCAGTTATCCAAGCAAAGGAGGCCGCCCGTAGGGGACGGCCACAGCAGGGGCGTGCCCAGCCGAGCAGGCAGCGCGTCAAGCGCAGCCAAGGCCCGAGGGGACAGCGGCACCTGTCGCCGAGAACGGGAAGTCTTCCCGAGCTCGACAACCTTGCCTGATGAGATGGTGCGCCGGACGCCCAGAACGCCAGCGGCGCGATCAATGTCCCGGCGTTCGAGCGCCTGCCACTCCTCCGGACGGAGGCCAGTAGCAGCAGCGAACAACGGGACCGACCGGTACTGCGGGGAAAGCTCGACGCTGATCGCCTCAAGCTCGCCCATCGAGAACGCGCGGATGGTGCGCGGAGCGGGGCGACGGTTACGCCCCGCGAGAACGGCCGGGTTGCGCGTCATGTAGCCCCAGCGGACCGCGGCGGCGAGACACTGCCGCAGGGCGCTCATGCGCCCGTGAGCGATCCGTGCTGGCTGTCGGGTACGCCACGCCACGATCTCGTCCGTCATGCCCTCCAGCTCGTGGAGAGGGAGCGCGCCGAACCGTCGCTCCGCGTGGCCGAGTCGTTCCCGCAGCGTAGCGATCGTCCTTGGGCGAACGTCCGCAGCGTGGCGGTCGAGGTAGAGCGCGATGAACTCGCTCAACGTCAGCTCGGGCCGCGGGGGCGTTCCTCCGGTTAGCAGCGGCTCGACGTGCTCGCGGAAGTGCTTCCACGCGGCGGACTTGGACGAGAACGGCTGCTTGGCGTGGCGCTTGCCGTCGAGGTCGTACCAGCGAAGGCGCCACTTCCCGGCGGCGATGCGGTCGACCTGACCGCGCTGCGTAGCCGGCATCCTATTGGCGTCGCTCGTCGCCCCGAAGCTGGTTTCGTTCCGCCGAGAGGAGGACTGCCGCCCTTCGCAGATGCTCTTCTATGGACACGACCTCGGATCGTTTCCCGGGGACGAAAGCTAGCTCGTTTGCATAGCGCGATACAACAGACAGCGCAGATTCGATGTGCCCTAGGGCATCCGAGAGATCGTCGGACGACACGTAGTTCTCCTCACGGTAGAAGACGGTTAGCGTGCCCTACTCTACCGCTCGGGTGGCGTCGCGTGAAGACGGTTAGCAATCTCCTCGCTCGGCGTCGCCCGCCTCTCGATCCACGCCGCTAGATCGTCCTCCCGGTAGCGCAGCGCTCCCGAGGGCAGCCGGAAGCCCGGCAGCACACCCTCACGGGTCCAGCGCAGCACCGTGGACCGAGACACAGCTAGGGCCTCGGCGACCTCGCGGACGGCGAGCAGTCGTGTCACAGGAGCGCCCCTTGCCCAAGGTTCGTCGCTCCGACGGCAATTCTCGGCCGTGGATCTAGGCCCTCGTGCCAGGCGGCAGCACGGATCTCCCAACGTATCCGACCGGCAACCCCGTACTTCGGGGCCTTGCGCGGACGGCTTGGCGTGTCCCATGTGCGTGCCCTTGTGCTGCCGCACGCGACCCAGCCCGCAGCGCGGACACTCGCGCCTGTCTCGTTGTCCTTCGTGTAGGTCACGCCACGAAGCCAGCCCATCGCCTTCATGGATCGCCAACACGTGCCGTAGAGAAACGAGCAGGCGTTCCGGTGCCCGAGCGTGCAAACGCGGGTGACTTCCAGCGTCCAGCCGTCTTGGTTGCCGCGTGCCTTGGGCCGCTCAACGATGGCTACGCCGACGAACTCCTCGCCCGCTAGGGCGCCGAGCGAAAAGACGTGCTGCACAACGGGCGCGCTGTGTCGATGGTACTGCCCAACCCAGGCGTTTGCCTCGTCCTTGGTGACCTGAACGACCCGCAGGCCCCCACTCACAGCAGCGCGTGGACGCTCAGCACCACGCCAGCGACCACGAGAGCGAGAATCGCCACGCTGATCCCCGGGCCCTTGACCGACCGCGTGCCGTCCCTCTGCGCGGGCGCTGCAGCAAGGCCGCCCGCGATCATCACCAGCGCCACCAAGAACGCGACGGCGGAAGCATCGGCAATCATGGGTTCCCTCCGAGGCCGTAATTGACCGACACGCGACGCGTCGGATGGGTCGGGTCGCCGTTCGCAGGAGCGGGCGCCTTGGGCTCCCCGGCGACCGTCGGGGCAGGAGCCTCAGCGGCAATCAGTCGCCCCAAGTCAGCAAGATCCCTCACGGCGACATAGGCGCTCGTGAGCCTCACCATGACCGTAATCACCGTGTCGGTCCAGGTTCGGCCGTCCCCCGCGCGCCGCGTCTTCTCGTCCACCACAACCTTGAACTCCAAGCCGTCGACATCGAAGCGCGCCTCGGGGGGTGCCAAGTACGGGGACATGCTCGTGCACTCGATCTCGCAGGCATCGCAGACGAGGTCCCGCAGCGCGCCCTCGGTCCCGCGACGCAGCGCGTCCTCGTCTGCGATCTGTCGGTCCAGCCACGCGAAGTGCGCGCGCTCCCTGAGGTTCACCTGGCCTCCTTATCGATCTGCTCGAAGCGTTCGAGCGCTCGCAGCAGCTCGGGTCGCTTCACGCTGCCCGGCTTGTCGAAGGCGGCACGAACGAGCCGGGCGAGCTGGTGGGCGGCTTGGAAGTAGTCGTCAACGCTCGGGGGTTCGGTCACGCGTTGCCGGCTTCCCAAGCGAGGATGCGTCTGCCGATCCACTCCGCGATCTGCGGGACGAGGGCGTTGCCGAGGCTCCTAAGTCTGTCCACCCGAGCGGGAACCCCATTAGCCACTCGACCCACGTCGGGTTCAACTGTCCACCAACCCGCGTCCGCAGGTTCTCCCCACCCGTGCGCTTCGGGCTTATGCCCGGCCCACCGGTTCCGACGGAACCGGTGGGCGTCGGAAGTCTCTCCCGCTCCACCCGTTGCACTATCCGCGGCAGCAGGCCGTTCTCTGGGACGTTGCTCAAATCGCCCGTGTCCTTGTGGTCCCGTGCTGTCGGGGTCGGCCACAGGTTCCGGTGCGACGCCCACTTCTGCATCGACGGCGCGAGCATGCTCGCCTTCGCCGTTGGGGTAGGCAACGACCCAGACCCGGTCGCGGCGGTGAGGGGCGCCAACGGCGCAAGCTGGTATGCAGTCCCACTCCGCGTCATACCCGAGCGCGGAAAGGTCTGCGAGAACAACTGAGAGTCCCCGTCCAAGGAGAGCTGAGACGTTCTCCACGATGACCCATCGCGGCTCAAGCTCCCCAATGAGACGGGCGAACTCTGACCAAAGACCCGAGCGCGCTCCCGCAAGTCCAGCTCCCTTCCCAGCCAAACTGATGTCCTGACAGGGAAAACCGCCACAGAGAACATCGACCGGCTCGACGGCCCCAGCAGTCACTTCTTGAACGTCGGGGTAGCAGGGCACCCCCGGCCAGTGCTTGGCGAGCACGCGCTGGCAGAACTGGTTCTGCGAGCAGAACCAGGCGGTACGCATGCCTGCGCGCTCAAGCCCGAGATCGAAGCCTCCGATGCCAGCGAACAGCGAGCCGACCGTCAGCGTCAAGCGCCACCCTTCCGAGCAAGGCGGTCCTCGACGTAGGACGCGGCATTCAGGTTGAAGACAACCGCCATCGCGTGATCCTCGGTCCGATCCCCATCAAGCCACTGGATCATGTGCCGGAAAGCACTCTGCCTGAAGCGCTCGAGCTCTTCCTCCGAATCAGCGAGCTGCCAGTTCCGCGGGCCGTATTTGACAGCCCCCTTCGACATGTGCTCCGCGTAGCGCCTGAACATGGGGCCGTCGAGCGCCAGCAGATAGTTCGTCTTACCCTCCTGCGTGTCGCGGCGCATCCCCGACGGGTAGTCCTCGCGGACACCCGAGTCCCTAATCACGAACCCTCCATCCCTAGGGCAGTCAGGAGCGTGCGGGGTGCCGGCGGCCGACGGGCACGCCTCACAGCGCCCCAGCCCATTCGTCTGCCCAGAGGTCACGATTCCCACCGGCCACTCCTTCCCACCCAAGCCGACAGCAGTGCCGCGAACGGCACCCGACGCAAGGTCGGGTAGTACAAGACCGGCCTGTCGTGCAGCCATGCCGCGAACGTTTCAAGGCGCGCGCCGCGGGACTTGCGCCAGCCGGGGATCACGACCACGCAGTCCACGTCGTCGATCACGATCCGAACATCGCGGCCCATCAGGACGCCCCGGCTCTCCCCGGTGGCCGCATAGTACGCGTCAGCGTCGCCGCCCTCCGACGCCCGCGCTGCCTGGCGCGAGCTGGGCGAGTCGAGCTCAGAGGGAGTCACCACCTCGATCCCGCGCTCCCGAAGCTCCCCCGCGACGGCGTCAAACACGTGGAACGAGAAGCCCGGGGTATTCGTCATGCGCCCGCACAGGTAGACGCGGCCGACGTTACGAGCGGCCACGCAGCGCCCGTTCGATGGTGATCGACCCATAGGTCCCATCCCCCCTCGGCTCATCCCACTTGTCCCGGAACAGGGCACTGCGTCTGAACAGGGCATCGATCCTCGCCGCGTCGTTCCCGGTGAAGTACGCAAGGTGCGCGCACAGCGCCATGTCCGCGGCCGAGTGATCGCCACCATGCAGGGACGTGTCTCCGGCCCACAGGGCTGCCGTCCGGGCGTCCCCCATGATTCGGTCCACCACCCCCGCGTCATCGTCGCAGAGGGGCTGACGGTGCGCGACAGGGGGCTTATCGTCGGGCTCGGGGAAGTAGAAGGCGATCAGCTCGCTCAATGCGTCCTGCGCCTCCCTCGGCTCGCCGCGACCCTCATCAGTCATGGTGAAGAAGCGGCCGCGATCGTAGATCGCGAGCTCATCCCGCCACGGCGTTGCGAGGGTATGTCGACCACGCCCCAGGGAGCCGCGGACGATCACGTGCATCCCGTGCCCGGACGGGCTGAACTCGACGTACCCGGAGAGCAGCTTCACGACCCGGTAGGCGCCCGGGTGAATCTGCCCGCTTCGGCTCACGCAATTGTCCATGTCGACGCCCACGTACGGGTCGTCGGCGCTGAACACGAAGCCGATCCCGTCCGCCTCCACGCACGCCAGCGCCTCACGGTAGGTCGCCCAGGTCGCGGGGTCGACGCTCGAGGCGCGTCCCCCGGTGTGCGGGTCGACCGGCACCTTGGTAGGGCGGCCGACGCGCACCTCACTGCGCCACGCAACCCACTGCCGGCGGTCGCGCAGCTCGGCGGGGATCACACGAGTTCAAGCTGCTGCTCGGACGCCTCCAAGTTGCGGCACGCTGTCTCGTAGTAGCTGCGCTTCAGCTCAACCCCGACGAATCGCCGCCGCAGCTTCAGCGCCACATGCCCCTCCGAGCCGATGCCGGCGAACGGGCTGAGCACAAGGTCTCCGGGGTTGCTCCACAGCTTGACGCACCGCTCGATCACGTCAAGCTGCAGTGGGCAGAGGTGGCGCTCGTCCTTCTCCTCGCTCGCCACGCGAACGTTGAGCACGTTCGTCTCCTGGATCCCGTTCGGGAACTCCGGGCGGCGGCGCTGCCAGACTGGGGAGGCCCACTCGATCCATTCATCGGCCGTGATCCAGCCGTCGGGATTGCGGTACTTCTCGGATACGCCGGCACGGATCGGCTCGGGGTTGTCGCCCGGCTTGCGGAACTGGAGCACGTAGTCGGCCAATGCCATGTGCATCTTCGCGGCGTCGGTCGCCAAGGACTTGAACAGCAGTCCGCTGTCCTTCGTCCGGATCGCCTTGAGCTGCGGATCCTTGTCGATGCAGACCTCGCCGTAGTAGATGAAGCCGCCTCGTTCCATTGTGCGGATCACCGCGCCGCGGAAGTCCTTGATCCCGACGTGGCCGTCCGTGCCCTTGAACGCCACGCCCTGCGTCAGGTGTATTCCCACGGTGCGTCCCGGCATCATCACGCGCAGGAGCTCAGGCACGAGGTAGGCGAACTGCTCGACCATCTCCTCCTGGGACGCCACGTTGCCCATGTCGTGCGGAGTGTTCGTGTAGGCGTACATGCCCGGGAAGGGCGGGCTGAAGATCGACAGCCCCACGCTGGCGTCCTGCACGTCGGCGAGCCGGTCAACGCAATCGCCGAGATGCAGCGTCCACCCCGCGCCCTCGCGCGACTCGGTTTCGTGGGCGACAACATGACGATCCGACCGCCCGAGACTCAGGCCCTGAGTGTGCTCCACGATGCTCTCCATCATCTGCGCCGCCTGGCGCTCCTTGCGCTCAATGTTCCGAACGACAGCACCCTCAGCCTCGGCGGTCACCACGTAGCAATCAACCGGCCGGCGCTGCCCGAACCGCCACGAGCGACGGACCGCTTGGTAGAACTGCTCATAGCTGTCCGACAGCCCCACGAAGGCGACGTTCTTGCACTGCTGCCAGTTCATCCCAAACCCGGCGATCGTCGGCTTCGTAACCAGCACGCGGATGTCCCCGCTGGAGAAGTCCAGCATCGCCATCTCTTTGTGCTCGGCGCTATCCGCACCCTTGACCTCGACGGCGCCGGGGATCGCTCGGACGAGAGCGTCGGACTCGGCATTGAGGTTGCACCACACGAGCCACTGTTCGTCGTCAGTGTTCACGTAGGCCGCGATGGCATCGACTCGCTCGCGGATCGACAGCTTGCGAGCCTGCTGGCGCTCTTGAAGCGTCTGCGCCTCCGCGTTGAACAAGCCGACACCAGCGTGGGGGGACGGGACGACGATGCTGTGCATGTTCAGCTTCGGGAGCCGGAACTGCGCATCGTCGTATCCAAGGTCGGCTGGCGAGCGCAGCGCCACAGCCCACGTTGCCAGCCACCTCCAGAACTCCGACTCGGCGTGGCCCTTCAGTCGCCACTTGTGCGTTGTGTTGCCGTCCTGCTTGAAGAACAGGGCCAGCATCTCGCGGCCGGACATCACGCCCAGGAACTCGGCGTGGTTCGCGAGCTCGGCGTGATCGTTCGGCGCGGGCGTGGCCGTGCAGGCGAGACGGAACGGGATTCGGCGCGCAAACTCCTGGATCTGGCCGCGGACCTTCCCATCGTAGGACTTCAGGATGCTCGACTCGTCGAGCACGATCCCGTCGAAGTCCCGCGGGTTGAATCGCTCAAGACGCTCGTAGTTCGTGACATTGATCCCGTCGCGCACGTCGACCGACTCGCGACAGACCGTGACCCCGAGGCCGAACTTCTCGCCCTCGCGCGACGTCTGCGCCGAGACGGCCAAGGGCGCGAGAATCAGAACCTTGGCTGCGGAGCCGTAGTGCTCGCAGACGCGATGCGCCCACTCCAGCTGGATCGGCGTCTTGCCTAGGCCGCAATCGGCAAAGATCGCAGCCCGGCCGCGCTGAAGCGCCCAGCGCACGACCTCCTGCTGCCAATCGAACAGGAAGTCGCCCACGCTGAGAGCGTCGAAGCCCGTCGGCGGGTCGGCAAGCTGCTTGAGCCGGATGAACTCGGCGTATGGCACGCGCCGACGCTTATCGCGACCCTCGGACGTTGCGTCCGGAACGCCTACGCTCACAGGCTGACGTGGAAGTCGTGCCGCCGCCCCGACAGGAAGATGCGAGGCGAACCCATATGTCCCGGCGCGTAGCCCCGCACCGCCGCATAGTTCTCATACGCGAGGAAGCTCCCCGACGTCAAGGCGATGAACTTCCGCCGGCTCACCCGGCCCGCGTTCGCCTCGAACATGTCCCCCACGCGAGCGGCCTGATTGTGAATGTGCCCGTGGATGTACACGTCCGCTCGGATGACCTGCTGCGTCCTCGTCAGCGCGGTCAACGCCTGGCCGCTGCCCGTGCCGTGACGCAGAAACACCTCGTACTGCTGATCCCCGACCGTGTAGATCAACAGCGCCGCCGCCCGAATGTACGGGACGCTCAACTCGTCGCAGATGTCCCGGATGGGGCAGTCCCCGGTGGCCCGAGTGATTCGGTCCTCATGGTTGCCGGGGACCGCGCCGTCGATGCGACGTTCCTTCGCAAGCACGGAGAGCTGCTTGCGAACGAGGCGCTTCGCGTCGCCGACGGTCATCAGCTCCTCGTACACGTCCGACTTGCTGCCGACGATCGCCGAGTTCAACAGGTCGCCCGTCAGCAGAAGGCTCGTCTCCTCGCGATCCTCAAGGTAGGCGAGCCACTGGCTCCACATCTTCTCGTTGTGCATCTTCGCCCCAACGTGAAGATCCCCCAGCGGGTAGAGGTAATGCTTCTCCTGGTGGGAGTAGTCCCGTCGGACCACTGGGATCTCGTCGGGCTGCGCAACCTCTGGCAGCCGGCGAACCGCGTTCACGGCCTCCTGCATGCCCAGCCGGTAGATATGATCCCGGAGGGTGGTCCGGGGCACGCCAAGATGGTCGGCGAGCGCCTGGTTGGTCTGATACTTCTCTGCGAGTTCGAGCAACGTGCCGTTACGAGGCAGCTCGGCCATGCGTCTCCCTTTCGATTGCCCCGCTGGGGCGCCTAGACGAACCGGCCTCGCTACGCGAACCGCTGGCCCTGGCTGCGATGAATCAGCTGCTGGTATCGCCAGCCCCGCCTATCCACGCCCCAAGACGGCCTGCCCTTCACGGGCTGCTCATGCGCGACGGCGTAGACGCGCCCCGCGAGCTTCCCCAAGCGACGGCGCAAGACCGCCAAGAGCGCCCGATATGGATGCAGCCTCGACGTCTGCATCGCACGGTACTTGTCATACATCTTGACCACCGCGCGCTCATCGAACTTGTACTTGCCGATCTTGAACGGGCCGGTGGCGAACCAGCTGTAGTGGACCGCGTTCCTGGCCGGGGGCGACGGGCTCGGCGCCCAGAACCCCTCCTCGCACACGCTGGCGTCGAGATTGCGACCCAAGGCGGAGAACGTGTACTGCCGAGCATGCATGCCCTCCGGGATCACGGCGATGCCAAGCCATGCAACCCAGCGCACGTACTCGGATTCCGCGATACCGGCATCGCTCGCCGCGGCGATCACGCTAGGCATCTCCGACTCGTCCGCATAGGCTCCCGGGAGCGCGAGTCCGCGCGCCTTCTGGCGACGATGCCACCCCGGATACTCGACGGGAACCGCGTCCCCGTTCTCAATGTCGAGGATGTCCCCGTCCTCGAACGCGTTGACGCACACGCTCTTGTGGCGCGCGTTCGGAAACAGAGCGCAGAGTTCGGAGTAGTCGGGCCAGAAGCCCCCGACGTACCCCGCGACCGCTTCCGCATCGGCCGGGATCGTGTCCGGCTCGATCGAGTCGTACTGAGTGATGTGGCCCATCTACGCCGACGGAGGGGTCACGAAGGGATGGACCGGCGCGGGCGCCGGAGGCACCGCCACGGCAGGAGTAGGGGCAGGAGGCACGGCCCCCACCTTGGTTGCAAGGCCAGCCACGACCAGGATCCTGTTCAGCTCGTCCTTGACCAGCTGCTCGATGTTCTCGCCCGCGACCGCATCGTGGACGAGAGCGTTGACATCCAGCTTGTCGACCTCAGCCTTGGCGAGGGACACCACGTCACCCTCAAGGTCCTTGCCGGACACCTTCGTCGCGATGAGAGCGTGGATCGCGTTGGCGACCAGGAAGACGGCAGCAATCACCGTCGAGGCGGCGCTGACAAGGATCTGCTTGTCGGGCGCGAACGCGGGCACGAAGGCGACAACCTGACCGATGATCGTGGTCAGCAGTGCCACGACGCCGGCCTGCGCGATGCGCAGATGACTAATGGACATAGCTCCTTCTATGGGTAGGGGGCTTCGGCTATCGGCCGAAGGGGTACAGCGTCGGCTCGGGGTACGCCCGCGAGCACGCAAGAGTTCCGGCACCCAACGGCAGCCGACCGCTACCGAGCGGCCACGTCACAGAATGCGCACGATCCGTGTGCGAGTTCAGGGTGCGGGCAGCCGCAAGCGCCACCGGATCGCCGGTCCTGACATACAGCGCGTACCACGCCTCGGCGCTCGCGCGCGTGTTTGCCTGCCCCCGCGCGCACGCCTCCCGCTGGCTGCGCACAAGGTCCACGCGACCGTTATAGGACTGGAGCGTGGTCAGCGTTGCGAGCACGGCAACGCATGCCGTGAGCGCCAGCACCATCGTGCTGCACCGGGGGCTCGTCATCGCCGCGAGGCGCTGGCGGATAAGCATATGTTGGTCCCGTCCTTCGCCTAGTGAGTGGTGTCCAGCTTGACCAGCGACTGGCAGTCCTGCACGGGTGCCAGCTTGTCGATCAGCAGGATCGCGAAAGACCTGCTCGCAACGACTTGCCGTCGTTCCACGGCCGTGGCCCGTCGCATGTTGCGAGCGGAGAGGAGATCGAGTTCGCCGACCGTATTCCGGTTGCGAGCGTTCTGGTCCTCGCAGTCCCGCCTGATCGTCTGCGTCCGGTTGAAGCTGATATCTCGGATGGCATATGCGCAGAGCACAAGGCTCCCCGCCACCAAGAGCGCTAGAACACTGAACGAGTACCGGCGCGCGACGCGCCGAAAGCGTTGAATCATGGTTCCCTTCAGTGAAGCTGCGCCATCAGCGTCACGATGGCCGCGCCGAGCAGGCCTACGGAGACTGCAAGCGCGGGTAGATGCGTCCGGCGCCACTCGCTATTGCCCTTATCGTCGTCCTCGATGCGCTTGATGCGCTTCTCCTGGTCCACGTTCTGGGCCTTGAGCTCGGCCACGGCGACGGGGAGGCTCGAAACCTGGTCAAGCTGGCGCTGCATATTGGCGAAGCCGGCGTCGACTAGACGCTCAACGCCCTTGACCTGCTCTGAGACGAGCGCCACGGTGGCGCGGTCGCGACTACCGCTATCGAAGCCCTCATTCTGATCGTCAGTCAATTCGTTCTCCACGTTTTTGCCCAGCCCCTTGACACCACATGTACGCCGATGTACATTCATGCCCCCCCATGAAGAGCATCAATCTTCCGCTCCCCGAGGAACTGCTTGAAGCAATCGATCAGGCCCGCGGCGACGTGCCCCGAACCGTCTGGATCAGGCGAGCGGTTGAGCAGCGCCTAGAAGGCCCCCACCAGGCAGCAGAAAGGCAGCCATGACCACGTTCATTCTTGCCGTCGCGTTCGTCATGCTCGTCGGCACCATCGCCCTGAGGTCCGAGAGGCGCAAGCTCCGTGCCGCGCCCCGGGGCAGCATCCGCGTCGAAACCACCAAGGCCGCATTCGCCAACAGCACGATCCGACGCTATGTCGAACAGGGATGGACGGTCCAGGGGCAGTCGGCCACGAAGTCGTTCGGCTCGCAGCCGCAGGTCACGATCACCTTCAAGAAGGGCCTTTAGGGACTGAGCCGCGCCCCGAAATCCTGGGTCCACGTACCACCCGCCGCCGCACTTACGCCCGACCCGATGTTTCGGTAGTTCGGGTCCAAGATGTTCGCGCGGTGCCCGGGACTCTGCATCCAAGCGTTGACCGCAGCGGCAGCATTGTGGAATCCGCTGGCGATGTTCTCGCCAGCGAAAGACCAGTGATAGCCATCGTTCCAGATGCGCTGCGACCAGTCCGCGCTATGCCCAAAGTCGTGGTGGACAGCCATGTAGGTGGTCCACTGTTGCGCCGCCCAGTCGAGCTGCCGGCTTTCGATAAGCGGTGGCAGATGATTAGCGGCGCGTTGCAGGTTGACGAGACAGACAAGGGCGCGTCGTGTCCGCGAGAGGCTGACGGCGGCGACGTTCTGGTGCGCGCTAGCGCAGCGCGGCGCCGGCTTGGTGGCCGTAGTGGCCGCCGTAGCCAAGGCTGCGACCACAGAGCAGCAGGCAACCACGCCAAGAATGATGCTGATAGGCCGGGCGGCCAAGGTCATGGCTCCTTCCGTGCGGCCCCCCCTAGGAGGCCAGTTCAAACTCCCTAGGTCAGCGGATAGCTCTTGCCCTCAAGGGACAAGTAGTCGCCGCTCGGCCACGCAGGACCCGTCCCGTCGACGATGATCGACGTGCCGCCGCTGACGATCTCCAGCTGGATCGTTCCCGCAGCGCCGCCGCTAGCCACGACCGCGTCAAGAAGAATGGATTGAGGCGGCGCGAGGGCCGACGGAATGCCGCCCACGACGGTAGCGCCCGTCCCCACCCCGCCGCTGTTATAGACAGTGCCGCTGAACTTCACTATGTCCCCCTCCAGCCGAACCCTAGGCGGGGTGGCGGCCACGACGGCCGTTCCCAAGGTCAGCATCGTCCAAGGACCAGCAGCGAGCGCCATTTCCCAGGCGGTTCCGGTATCAAAGTAGAAGCGCGAGACATCCGTCGCATAGAACGTGCGCCCGAACACCCCAGGGCTTGGCAGGCTGGCCAGGACGCCCTTGCTCGCCAGCGCCGTGCTTGGCAGTATCCGTGGCGCAGACTGCAGAATGTCGCCGGTCACGATGCTCGACGCATTGGCCGGCACCAGTACGTACCCGATCACCAGCGACGACGTGGGCGTAGCCGGCGCGCCCGACAGGTTCGTCAGGCTCGCCCCCGACGTAGGTGTACCCGTGTTCATCTGCACCGCGAAGGCCGTGCTGGACTGCCCGTAGGCCGCGTCCGTCACCGTTGCCGTCACGGAGTCGATCCGCGGATTCGACGGGTTGGACGCCGCGAGAAGCAGGTTCGTTGAGGACGACACGCGGCAGTAGTAGCCGCCCTGCGTCGAGCCCGAAGTGCCCGGCACCCACGCCTCGCCAGTCCCGACGTTGACGCTCATGCCCCCGCCGGCAGTGATCTGCATGTCGGCAGAGTTGACAAGGCCACCCGTGATGCTGCCAACGCTGCTGCCCCGGGCAAGCAGGGAAGCGATAGCGCGACGGGTCTGCTCCGCGCCATAGCTGCCGCTCTGTGCCGCGAAGGCTGGCGTCTCGACCGTCATCGTGCCCCCTCAAGGGCGGCGAGGCGCCTCTCGATCGTAGCCAGCCGCGCGTCCACGTCACTCCCGTCGTCAGCCACGTCGCCAGCATCAGCCGGACGACACGCCCGCAGCAGCCAGCCGTACGCCGTGGCTGTCGCCTGCGCCCCGTCCAAGTCATCGCCCATCACAGCCAAGAACGCCTGCGGCGTCGGCGGCTCCGAGCCGTCAATCATGTCCGGCATGCCATGCGCATCCGTCCCGGCCGCACCATCGAGCGCCGGAAATCCAGCGCGGACCATCGCATTCTGCGCCTGCCCGGCACTCGACGCGGGGCCACTGAAAATCAGCGTGAACGCACTCAAGCCTGGCTCCAAGTATTCGTTGCTGGGTTGTAGACCGCGAGCCCCCACTTACTGCGACTGCTCGACGCTGGCAGGCCAGTCGGGTTCCCGAAGTTGTCCACCGTCACGTTGCCGAGAATGAGCCGACAGTTCGGGGTGCTCGCCGACGGGTTCGCGATCGTCGGATCCACCACATAGCTCGTCCCCCCCGAGGACAGCGCGCCCAGCATCTGCCGGATCTGCGTAAACAGGTTGCCCAGCCACTGGTCAGCAGGCTGTGGATAGTTCGGCACCGCGCCTCCTACACCGCAGGGGCGATAGCGACCACGTACGGCGGCTGCGCCAAGCCGAGCTCAAGGGTGCTATCTCCATCGTCATTCACCGTGGCCGTCCAGCCTGTAATGCGCCACGCCTGATCCAATCCCGCGGGAAACCGAGGATCGAACGTCGTCCCGTCCGCCGCTAGCGCTGGCATGAACAGCTGCGCGCCATCGCCCACCGTGAACGGAAAGCCGCCGCTCGTCAGGCCGATGTTCGGATCGAACAGTCCGAGCGTGATCGACGGGGACACCAGCGCGTACGAGTACATCGCCGAATCAGATACCGCAACCTGGCCGAGCATCTGCATCAGGTTCGCCGACTGCGCGTTTGCGCGCGACATCGTGCGCTCCCACAGCGGATAGCCCTGATCCAGCGGCGCAGGGTTCGTGTCAACCACGATCGCGCCCGAGCCACCGATCTCGTAGACCTGATTAGCGGTCTGCGTCCCATCCTCAGGGAACTCGTAGCTCCGCGCAAGACTCGCGTCGATGTACAGGTTGCTCTGCGCCGCCGTACGGCCGCGGTAGGGGTAGTCGATGTTCACGGTGCCCACTGGCGGGGACCCGGGACCCTGGGAGTAGGCGAGGTCCACGCCGTAGTCAAAGCCGACGTCCAGTCCGAGCTGGCCGAGCTGGCTGAAGATCGTGTCGACGGTCTGGCAGGACGTGAACGGAAACGTCACGTTGATCCAGTCCACGCTCCCCGCCTGCGGATTCGACCCCGAGGGGATCGCCCCGTTGTAGAGCACGTTCAGCCCCGCGAGAATGTTCGCGTACGGGTTCACCGAGCCCTGCGAGTACCCGAGAGCGTCCACGACGATCTGACAGCCGATCAGGCCCGCGTCCCATACCGCAGCAGTCCAGAGCCCCATTCCGCCCGGGTTGATCCCGGAGTACGGTGGCGCGCTGTAGTCGGTCGCCTGGACGCGCTGCTGAAACCACGCCCACGGTTCCGTGGCCTGCACGGTCATCGTGTTCGTCGTCTGGTTGCCCGATGCCGAGCGCGACGGCCGGCGCGTCATCACGATGCCGCCCCACACCAGGGCGCCGAGGTAGTCGACCACCACGAGCGTGCGGTTCGGCTGCGTGTTCTGGATTGGATCGGTAGCCTGGACGCGAGAGTCCATCAGGTCGATCGTGAACGACGCCTGCTGGGGACTATTGACCTGCGATCCGAAGGTCAGCGACCGGACTGGCGTGGACCCGAGATAGGCCGCCGTCAACAGGTCGAAGCTGTAAAGAGTGAAGCCCGACATGCGCTACAGGATCCAAGCGGAGGCGTACTGCACCTGGAGAGTCCCGGCAACCTGTGTCTGGTCCTGGCTTGAGAAAGCGATCGTGTTGACGCCCCCTGGAACACTGTTCGCGACACCCGCGGGCAGCAGCGTCCACCACGAGGACCCTGGCTGCAGGAATGCGGCTCGAGGAGCGCCGATGGTCGTTCCTGCCACGTAGTAGGTCGCCGTGTGCATGTCGGTGTCGATCAGCATCGTGTCCCCAGCGGCCATCGTCACGGCGAACGAGACATAGGGAGCTCCAGGCGCCGACTGGTTCTGAATCGTCGGCGTCGTGCACGGGCCCGTGACCAGCAGCAGCGGGCGGGATTCGATATTCCCAGTGTTGACCGCCTGGAGTACGCCTACGGAAGAGGCGCCGCCTCCGAAGCCAAGGTTGAAGCGCAGCGGGAACGAGAAGCCAGCCGTCGGATTCGGCAAGCCCACCGAGGGCCCGAGAGTCGGCGCTAGGTAGAGACGCGGGTCGCTTGCCGAGAACTGGATCGTGATGTTCGTGAGCGTGCTGAGCGCCGACTGAATGTCGATCGGCGCGCTGTGCTTCCGGACGCGCGCCATGCACGCCATCGTCCCCCAGCCGGGGAGCCCGAACCACAGCGGAGACTCAACGATCCCGCCGGGAAGGATGACGGCGGCCAAGCGCTGCCAGTTCGCGAGCGTGAGCAGGACATCGGCCGTGATCGTGATGTCACGCCCGTCGAGCAGGTCAAGGCCGACGAACCGGCCAGCGTCGCGGGCTCTCCCAGCGTCACCGGAGCGGACGCTGCCGACATCGAGCCCTTCGATCTTCTGGATCTGCATCGGGTCGGCAAGGCCGCCGAACGTGTACCCCAGGAACGAGAACTGGAAGGGCGCAAGCGTGGGGACCGTCGCGCCCAGCGATGGGAACGGCACCGGCGCCCCCTTTCCTAGTGGCCCAGGCCCGAGCTAGAGAGTCGGATACGTGTAGAGCGAGCCGGACTGGTAGGCCCCGCCGCCGTCCGCGATGCGGTACGAGTTTCCGCCATCGCTGAACGTGAACTGGCCCGCGTTCCCGTATGTCGCATAGGAGTTGAATGCGAACACGCTGCCGAAGCTGGCGAACCCCGTGGTTGAGCCCGCACCAGGGCCATTGGCAGGAACGATCATCTGCATACTGCCTGCCGTAACCTCGCACTCGTTGCTGATGAACTTGTTCATCTGGCCACCCAAGTTGATCGGGTTCTGGCAGGCCTGGAAGAAGTTGCCGACGATGTGCACCACAGAAGCCATGCCGCTGATGCCCGTCGAACTGTTCGTCCCGTTGTTCGCGCTGATGAACGTATTCCCGCTGATGGTCGTGTATCCTTGACCATAGGACGCGTAGTTGTCCCCGCTCGCGGGATTCGTCATGAACGTAATGCCGGGCGTAGCGAGATACTGATTCTCGAAGCGGCAATTCGTGATCGTGTGATAGATCGAGTCGTAGCCGCCCGCGCCCCCATCGGCACCGCACATGATCCTGATCCCGTAGGCGTTGAACCACCCGATCAGGCACCGGTTGATATTCCAGCCCTGGCACGCGGTCAGGTCAATCGCCCCGCGGCCTGCGGTGCTGGTATCCAGCGCACCCTCGAATCCCAGGTCCTCGATCGTGCCTTCCACGAACGTCACGTTGCTATAGGCCGGCGCGATCACAAACCCCGACGCGCCCCCCTTGAGGTAAAGGATGCTGTTGCGACTCCCGGCACCCTTGAACGTGATGTTCGCGTTCGCGTATTCGGGGAAGGTGATGTTGCCGACGTTGTAGTAGTTCGATGTCGCCGGGAAGTAGATCACGCCCCCGCCGCCATTGACGCAAGCAGTGACTGCTGACTGGATCGCGCTCGTGTCGTCTGTCGAACCGTTGCCCGTGGCCCCGTAGGCCATGACGTTGTGCCAGCCCGGAGGAACGGCGCTGCTCGAGGAGGAGGTTGACTGCCAGGTCGCGGTCGTGGCGCTTGTCGCGACAATCGCCTGCCCACTGGAAGGCGTCCCCGATACGGTCACCCCGTCGATGGTTGATCCGCCGCCAGACTGGGCCTGCCAGGAGGCCGCCGTGGCGCTCGTGGCTACCAGGATCTTGTTCGCGGCAGGGGTTCCGCTGATAGTAACCCCGGCGATTTTCGCGACCGACGGGTTCGGATAGGTACCGCTGAGGTCACCACCGGCGGTACCAGACGGAGCACCCCCGGCAGAGGCCTGCCAACTGGCTGCCGTTGCGCTACTGGCAGTCAGAACTTGGTTCGCGGAAGGGGTGCCGCTGACGGCGATGCCGGTGATCTTCGCGACAGAGGGATTCGGGTAGGTTCCCGAGAGATCCCCGCCAGCGGTCCCTGAGGGCGGCCCTCCACTGTTCGCCTGCCAGTCGGCAGCAGTAGCGCTGGTCGCGGTCAGCACCTGGCCGCTAGCGGGTGCGCCCGAGACGGTCACGCCGGCGAGTCCCCCCACGATCGCACCATTACCATTGCTCGCAGGCGTTCCGCCGTCAATCAATGGCACGGCGGTCCCCGGCGGCCCGACTAGGATCGTGCCCGGAGCCAAGCCACCGCCCAAAATGCCCGTACCGGCATGCGGAGTGTCCTGATAACAGGCGATCGAGCGCACAACCACCGTCTCTGAGCCGGTGAACGTCGGGCCCTGAGACGTGTACGCGGCGCGCAGGTCCAGACTGAGCAGGAGGTTCAGGTAGACATTCGGCCACGCCGAGAGCCACGAGTAGTCAAGCGCAGAGAGGTGAACGCCGTCGACGTAGGTCTTGACCGTGTTGGCAGTACCGTCGATAACTTGGCAGTAGCGATGGAAGTTGCCGTCGGTCTGCCACGTCTGGTTGTAGGCCTGAGCTTGGTTCTCGGTGCTCGTGTTGTGGTTGATCCAAGCGGCGATGGTGCACCACTGGCCCGGATCGTTCAGCAGGTAGTTGCAGAACTCGCCGAAGTCCTGTTCGTTCTGGCCCTGGGGGTCGGTCGCCCACCAGCCGAAGTCCATGCCCTCAAAGAACGCTGGGAACTTGATAACCGCCTCGACGGCGAAGATGACCCCGGTCGTCTGCTTGAACCCGAAGCCCTGGATCGGAAAGCCGGTAGCGCCACCTACGGGGTTCGTGGGCTGCGAGCTCAGGCATCCGGACTGGTAGTTGATCGTCGTCCCGTTGCCGTTGGTTCCGTAGCCGGTCGAGTTATAGGTCGCCGTGAAATGCGCCCCGTCGGCCTGCTGGCTGACCTGCGAGCCATTGAAGACCGTCACGCCGTAGGTCGGGTCAAAGCTTGGCCGGTTGGTGTTGGCGGTACCGGAATCATAGTCGCGGTTAGCGCCCCACATCCCGCTGGAGGCACCGAACACCTCGGCCGTGCTGAACCCGTCTGCGAACACGACCGACCAGCCGCCGGTGGGAACCGACGGTCCTGACGGAATCGCGTTGACGGCGATGTCATTCGCTGCCGCTGCCGACCCTGCGATGAGGTTGCCCGACGAGTCGGTTCCGAGGAGCGCTTGAGACGCCACGCCGGGAACGCGGACACCCGCGCTCGCAATGAGAACCGAGTCGACCTTCGGCGACATCTTAGGCGCTGACGACGACGTGCTTGCCGACGCCGCCGGACAGGTACGTGCCCGAAACGGCGCTCGGAGCGGTTCCGAACGTGATGCTTACGTGGTTAGTGTCCACGACCGCCCAGTCCGCGATCTCCATCGCGCCGGTACCCCGATCGACAACCGACACGCCCGCGACATCAGAAGTGCCAAGACCGTGGTTGACCGAGAAGGACGTTGTGGAACCGTCGCCGATGTCGGTGACATACTTCCCGGCCACGCCCAGCGACGTGCGAGCAGCAGGGGCAGTGCCAGCACCCGTACCGCCGTTGGCGACCGTCACCGGGGTACCCAGGGCGAACTGTCCAGAGGTCAACGTCAGGCCGTTGCCCGCCGTATAGGTGTTGGTGGCGTTCGACTGTGACCACGCCTCAGTGGTCGTATCGACAGTGACCGTAGCGCCGCTGGTCAGGATCAGCGTCCACAGCTGACTGACGGACTCCACCCACACCGACACACCGCCGGGCTGCGTCGATCCCGACGCGAAGTCGGCCGGCCGGGTCAGCGCGCTCGACGCGCCATTCCACACCCAGATGCCGTTCTGGGAGCCGGTCGTCTGCCCGGTGAGCAGCACCCGCTCGCCCGAGCTCATGGTCACGCCACCGATCGTGGCGCCCGGTGCGCTCAGCGACAGGTTCGCAGTGGCCTGCGCGACCACCGCACCCTTGACCTGCAGGCCCGCGCTGATCGCGTCCGCATACGCTTTCGTGACGGCATCCCCGGGATTACTCGGGGCGGGCAGGTTGATCGCCCGGCCGCCAGCCGAGAAATCGAGATTGTAGTCAACCTTGGGCATGATCGGGGGCCTTTCGCGTTTTAGCTGATCAGAAGAGTTCCGGCCAGGGGAGCCGCGAACGTGACTACGGTCTGCGTGATGCTGTTCTCCACTTGCGCCAGCGGCCGCAGCTCGCCGGTCGTGTCGTACACGGACACGGCAGCGGGCAGCCGCTCAAGGTCGTGCGTGGCCGTCCACACGCTCTGCGCGGCCGGGAACCCGAAGATCAGGGGTATGGAAATCAGCGCCTCCGGGTTCACCAGTTGCGCCAACGAGAACAAGTTGACGCCAGACCCCGCGTCCGCCGACGGGACCGACACCGCGAAGCTAAACAGCGTCTCGGTTTCGTACACGCCCTCAACGTTGTAGTACGTGCCAGCCGGCGTCGTAGTCGGATCGTCGTTAGCGTTCAGGGTGATAGAGAACGCGCCATTCGAAGCACAGCGCGCGGCCAGTTGCTGCGGCACCACAATCTGCGCCCGGTCGGACATCGGAGTGTTCAGCGTGAACACCACTGACGCGCCACTGGCCGGCTCGCTATTCGAGAGGGTGACGACGCCGCTGACGACGACCTGGCTAAAGGACAATGCTCCCCCCGCCTACTGGTCGGCGCCCGGGTTCAACTGCTGGACGATCGCCAGAACCGGATTAGACGCGTAGGCGTTCGGGACGGTCTGCCGACTCCCCGTTCCCCACAGGATCTCGACCTCAACCTGATAGGTGTCGGGCGTATCGGTGTCCGAGGCCCCCCACGCGTACTGCGCCGCGCCAGCATGCATGTTCTCGGTCGTGCACGGGCCCGTGACCAGCGTGCTCGTCTGATTGCCCTTCAGAACCAGCGTGACCGACTGTGCGCCCGTCAGGTCGATCGGCCCGTTCGAGTCCTCAAGCAGGACCACCATCGGCGGGAACGTGTCGTTCTGCTTCATCACGGCACGGTCCAGCTCAAGCGTGGATGAGTACGCCTGCACCTATCCCTCCTCGCCTAGTACGGCACGACCGTGCGCAGCGCCCAGCCAACCTCCGAGGCGATCGCGCCCGCGTCCGTGGTCGGCACCCCCGTGATATTCACCACGAGGCCCTCGCCCGCATACTGTGTCTGCGCGGCAGCCTGCGTCACGCTGATCTTGCCCTGCAACGCCGCCTCCTGCTGCGCCGCAGTCGACTGAATGCTCGTCAGGCCCTGCGACGCCTGCGCCAAGTCAAAATCGTATTGGCCCGTGATCGCCGTCAACTGCGTCTGCGCGGCCTGAATCGCCGCCGCGGACGTGTTCTGAGCGTTCGTGTAAGCCGCGTTAGCCTGCTGCACCTGCGCCGCGGCCTGATCCTGCGCCGACTGGTACGCCGCGCTCGCTGCCTGAATCGCCGCGTTCGACGCATCCTGCGTGGCCGTGAACGCGCTCGTGGCCGCCTGGATCGCCGCGTTCGCGCCAACCGACACGTTCGTGAACGCCGCCTGAGCCTTATTGATCGCCTCCGTGGCCGCCGCCTGCGCGTACGCCAACTGGGCGCTGTAGATGTCCTGCTCGGACTTCGGAGCGTTCGCCGACAGGTCAACCTTCGTCTGCGCCGTCTGGACCTTGATGTCCTCCGACAAGGTAGTCGCGTCCACGTGAGCCTGCGCGGTCGCGATCCGCTGATCCTGAGCGACCGTCACCTGATCCTGATGAACCTGAGCCTTCATGTTCGCCTGATCCCGTGCCACCGTGACCGCATCCAAGTGAGCCTGGGCGGCCGCTACCTGCGCGCTCGACTGCAGAGTGACCGTGTTGAGGTTCCCCTGCGCCTGCGCGGTCAACTGATCCTGCTGGACCGTCACCTGGTCAAGATTCACCTGCGCCGCGTTCTCCGCAGCATCAGCCTGGGTCTGCAGCGAGTCGAGCTGCTGCTGAGCAAGGTTGACCTGCTGGTCGAACCCCTGCTTGAGCACGTCCAGCTGGACCTGCAGTTGCTGGACCACGAGATCAAGGCCGAACTTGCCGCGCTCCTGCAGCGTGTCCGCCTGCACCTGCGCCGCACTGTTGATCGCATCCACGGCCGCGGTGGACGCGTCAGACATCAGCGTGGTCTGATCCTTGACCGCGGTCGCCATGCCCGACACCTGATCCTGCACCACCTGCGTCATGTCCTTCACGTACGTCGTCTGCGCCTGCGTGGCGTCAGACAGCGCCTGCTCGGCATTCGTCGCGGCCTGGGTCTGGGCCTGCGTGGCGTTAGAGACGGCCTGCGCCTGGTCCTTGGCGATCGTCAGCGTGTCCGCATCGGTGTCGGCCATCAGCTGCGTCTGCGCCTGGGCGACCGTCAGCATCGCCTGCCCATAGTTCTGGGCCTGCTGAGTCTGATCCTTCAGCTGGGTCGCCTGCATGGTCAGCGACTCGGCGTCCTTCGTCAGCTGCGCCGCGTACAGCTCCTCGGCGAGCGCGTTCATCGCCTGCTCGTGGGCAGCGATGATGCCGGCCGCCAGTTGCTGCAGAGCCTTCACGTGCGTGGCCTCAAGCTCGGCTACGAGGCTGTCGAACTTGCCCTGCTGCGGGTTGAGCGCCGGGCCGCCCTTCACGTCCTTGGCGAGCTGCGCCAGGTTCCCGTTGCGGGTCTTGTCGAGCTCGCTGACGAGCTTGGCCAGTCCCTTGCCGTGCTCGCCCGCGAGGACCTTCACGAGCGCGCTGGCGCTCGCCCCTTGCTTGACGCCGAGGTCCTTGTCGAGCGTGCTCATGCCGCGCCCGTGGATCTCGCTCAGGTCCACGCCGAGCTGCGCCTGCCACTGCGGGACGCCGCTGATGCTTGACTCCAGCACCTGCTCGATCGAGTCGTAGTGCGACGGGCCGCCCTGCAGGGACTTGAACAGGGAGGCGAGCGGGCCCTTCGTTGGGCGCTCCTCGACCTCCTTGCCGTGCACCCGGGTCTTGACCTCGGGCAGCAGCTTGTTCTCCAGCTTAGTGAACGCCGCGCCGTGGATCTGCGTCAGCTGCTCAACGAGCGTGGAGAGCGCCGCGCCGTGCTTGTCGCCGATGTCCTTCGCGAGCTTGCTCAGCGTCTTGCCGTGAACCTCAGAGAGCGTCTTGGTCAGCCCCTCCTCCCACGCACTCCAGTTCGCCGGGCCGGTCTGGGAGGTCAACTGGGGGACTGTTGCCGTGGCGCCGTAGCGCCCGATCACCGTGTTCAGCTGCGTGGAGATGCTGCCGGCGGTGCTGACCCCGAGCGTGTTCTCGAGCGTCTTGACGGTGCCGTTCTGAATCGCATCGTTGAACGTCTTGAGCATGGAGTTGCCCTGGTTGGTCAGCGCCTGCAGGGCGGCCTGCATCGCCTTCTCTAGGGCCTGCTCATAGCTGACGTACCCTTGCTCGCCCGCGGAGGCGACACCACCGACGGTCACCATCCTGCCGTTCGGAATCGTCGGATGGTAGGCCTGGAACCCGCCGCCCGCGAGTTCGGACTGCACGTCCGCGGCCGACATCGGATGCACGCCCCCACCAGCCACGGTGCTGCCGGACTGGCCGCCCGATTCGAAGAAGTGCCCGAGGATCGACATGATGACGTGCTCTTGATCCTCGGGGCCGGTGTGACGGTCATAAATCGTCACGTACTGGCCCTTGCCGGGCTGCATCCCCGGAGCGTCCCACAGCCCCTGTGTGCTCTGCGGGGAGGACAAGAGGCCGCCGGAGTGCAGCACCGCGGACACGAAGCCCGAGCAGTCGACGCCGATCTTCTTGAGCTGCTCGATCGGCTCCCAGCCGGTGTAGTGCTCGCCGGCATGGTTGTACGGTGCCCCGACGAGCGCCTGCGCGGTCGAGAGCATGGTCGCCACCGCCGCGGGGATCGTAGCCGTGGCAGCAGCCGTCGAGCGCACACCACCACCGCCACCGGAAAGGCTCGAGAACGCCTGCTGAGCAGCACCTGTCCGGTTGCTCATGTCCGGAATCCCGGCATGCTCGAAGGACTGCTCGAACTCCTCCGCGGCCTGCTGAGGGTCGGTCGCGGACTTCAACTGCGCCATCAGCGACGGAGACAGCTGCCCGAGCACCCACTGCACCTGGGACTGCACGCTCGAACCGTGCGCCGCATCCCACGACCGAGCGCTCGAGCCCGCGCCGGGCTCGGCGGCGGACCACAGCCCCACTCCGGCCGCGCCAACGTCCATGTTCGGGTTCAGCGACGATTCCTGAAACGCGTTACCGACGAGCGCGGCCGCTCCCGCCTTCGTCAGCCCCTGCGACATTGCAGCGGCCATGATCTGATTGGCCACGGAGTTCTCGGACGAGCTCCACCCTGACACACTGCCCGATGAGCCATGAGGGGCGCTACTCCCCCCACTGCCGCCTGTCGAGCCGCTGCCACCGCCCCCGCCGGACCCGCCGAGATACTTCGCCAGCGAAGAGTTCGGAACCGACACGCTCCCGCCCCCCGGGGTCGGCATCTGCGTATACCCCGAAGCAGTCCTAGCAGCACCAGTAGCACCACTGACCACCCCCCCGACAGCGGCGCCCACGCCATCAAGAATGCCACCGCCCCCACCGCCCCCGCCAGCCCCGCCGGTGAACGGGTTGCTCACCGAGAGAGACGGAATGTTCGGAATGCTCGCGCCACCGATGCTGCCGGTGATCTGCCCGATCGTTGAGTTGAACGTGCTGATAAGCCCACTGAGCGCCGAGTCGATCGCACCGATCGCCTGGTTCAAGTCGGAGATCAGGCCATTGATGATCTCCTCAATGCCCTCCACCGCCGTGCCGGCAGCACTCTGAATTCCCGACCACACCGACGACCAGTGCGTCGCAAGCTCGGTGGCGGCAACCCCGAGGCCGATCAGAATCAGCCCCAATCCCGTGGAGCCGATCGCGACATCCATCGCGGTCGCCGCAGTGTCAGTTGCCGCGACCATCCCATCCTCGGCGGCAGTGACCTCCGCTTCCATCGCCGCGGCGCCCGGGCCGACCTTCGCAAAGCCGCCGTCCATGATGCCCACCGACGAGAGCACCCTCGCTGCCAGCGAACCGATGCCAGCGGCCATCGCCTTAGTAGCCCCGACGAACGCCACCGCCCGCGTGTACGCGAACGTTGCCACCGCCACGCCCAGCACACCCTCGATCACCGCCGCCAGCGTCTTCGCGACCGCCTGGTGCTTCTGCATCCACGCGATCACGCTCTGGATCGCCGTACCCACCGCCTCAAGCTTCGGGATCAGATAGGACCCGAACGCGTCCGCCAGCGCCTGCGTCGTCGCCTTCAACTGCTCAAGCTGCGTCGACAAGTTATGCGTCGCCGACTGCCAGTCGCCCTGGAAAGTGTTCGCACCCTGGCCGACCTGCAACGTCTTACTCCTCAGACGGTCAAGCTCGTCAAGGAGGATCTGCACGCCCGCGGACTGCCTGCCCCCGAACGCGCGCGTCAAGATCAGACCCGTCTCGTTCGCGGTCGCACCCGAGTCCTGAAGGTGAGTTTTCAGATCCTCGATCGCCCCGACGATCCCGCCCGAGCGCAGCGCCTGAGCAAGACTGCCGGCCTTCAAGCCGATCGACGCCAGCGCCTCCGCGCCCGCCTCCGAGGGCGCCTTCATGATCCGCAGCGTCGAAGCCATCAGCGTGCCCGCGTGAGCACCCCGAATGAAGTTGTCCCCCAAGGTCGCCAGCGCACCACCGAGCGACTGGATCGACACGCCAGCAAGATGCGCCTGGGCGAGCACGCCAGTGCCGAACGCCTCCGCGAGATCCTGCATCTTCATGTCGCCCGCGCCGACGATGGCGTTCATCGAACCCATCGCCTTCGAGTAGTTCTGAACGCCCTGAATGTTTGAGACGATCGCGGCCCCGAGCGCGTTCGTCACGTCCTCGAGGTTCGCGTTGCCGACCTTCGCGCCCTCGGCGGCCGTCCTGAGGATCCCGAGCTCGGTGGACACGCGCTGCGCGGGCGGAAGGGTCGCGTTGAGCTGCGAGGCCACGTGATACAAGCCCGCGGATAGCTGCTCCGGGCTCTGGCCCACCGCGCCAGCCATGTGCAGCACGCCCGAGGTCAGAGTGCCGATCGAAGACTGCGCCACGCCCGCCTGCGTGTGCAGCATCTCCATTGACTTCTGCAAGCTCGTCGCGCCCTTCACGCCCTCATAGGCGGCAGCAGCAAACGCAGCCATCCCAGCCGTCGACGGCTTCATCCCAAACGCCCCAGCGAACTTCTCGCTCAACCCCGTGGCCGCGGCCTTCGCCCGCTCCGCAGACGCCGCCTGCTCGTCAGCCGAAGCCCTCGCGGCATCCGCAGCCCGCTTCTGGGCGGCCTCCTGCTCGTCGGCGGAAGCCTTCACCGCGGCAGCCTCAGCGTCCGCCGCCGCCTTCGCCTCATCGGCGGCCTTGCGCATCGCCGCCTCATACTCGCCCTGGACGCTTACGGCACGATCGTAGGCAGCCTTCTGCGCGTCCACGCTAGCGCCCACCTGCTGCGCCGCCTCCGCGGCCGCCTCACCAGCGGCCCTCTGGGCGCGCGACATAGCCGCAGACTGCTCCGTGAACGCCGCAGCAGCCCGAGCCGCCGCAGCCGCCTGGTCATCGGCACTGGCGCCCACCGCGGCAGCCTGCTCGGCAGCCGAGCGTGCCGCCGCCTGCGCAGACAGTTGGATCTTCTCGGCAAGCTCAGCCGACGCGTCCGCAGCCGCCTTCTGAGCATCCGTGCTCGCCCGCGTGGACTGCTCATACTCCCGCTGGGCAGCAACCGCCTTGACGTAAGCGGCCTTCTGCTGGTCGACGCTCTCGCCCATCTGCCGGGCCGCCCCAGCGGCAGCATCCCCCGCGGCGCGCTGGGCCTTGGTGATCTGCGACGCCATCTCCACGAACGCCGCGGCGGCACGACCAGCGGCCGACTCCTGGTCGGCGGCAGAAGCGCCCATCTCCTCGGCCTGCTTCGCCGCGGCACGGCCAGCGTCCGCAGCCGAGCCCTGGATCTTCTTCGACGCGTCCTCGGCGACCACGCCGGAACGAACGAGACTCGCTTCAAGGTCGCGAGTATTTCCGATGAAGGCAACTTCTACGAGGGTGCTCTTCCCGGCCATCTACTCACCACCTCTCAGCGCAGCGCGAGCGGCCATCTCCAGCCACTTGCTGCGCGTCATGTTCCCGCGCGCGGCGTCTATTTCGGCCAACAGTCCAGGCGAGATTCGAATTGAGCGACGCCGGCTGTTTGACTGCTCTACAGGAGTCGCCCATCGGCAATTGCCCGGCTCGTAGTTCCCGTCTACGTCGATGCGATCCAGAGAGGTACCCGCAGGCGCGGCACCCATGTCCGCAAGGAAGGCCGCGAACCCTGCGGTCCACTCGTCGCATACTGAGATGCCACGACCACCCCAATACGGGTAATCCGCGTTACGCGGATTCGTGCACCGCTGAATCATGCCCACCCACGCGTGATACGTGGGCGTCATGCGCCCACCCCTAGAGTGGCCGTGGGTCGCGCGCGACCGACCCACATCCCGCTTCCAACAGCCGCACGACTTCACCTTACCGGACTTCAGCTCAACCCCAGGAGCAACCTTGGTCGCTCCACAGTCGCAGCGACACAGCCACGCAGAGTGGTGTCCAATTGTGCCCTCTCGCGCACATACCACCAGCCGTCCAAAGCGTTGACCCACCAGTTGCAAGGTTCTTACGCCTGCCCCCCCTCGATCGCTCTCATGACGGCCTCTGTCACCGCTGCCAGCAGCTTCTCCGAGACCTCGCCCTTCGCCGCCTCCGCGGCCGGCCCGAGGAACGGCCGTGCCGTCTGGTCGTACCAGTAGTCCCGATTGCCGAACAGGGGGTGCCGGAACTTGCCTGGCAGCCCGTGGTGCTCGTACGGGGCGGCGTCCGGTGCCGCCGGGCCCCCCGCGACGATCTTTACGGTGCCAGCGCGCGGCCTGATACGCATTGAGCCCGGAATGCGCGTCGACCATCCCGCGCGGGCTTGGGCCTCGGACATCACGGGAGCGGCCGCGGCGCGCATCGCCAGCCGGCACGCCTTCCACGCCTCCGGACTCGCCGCCCGGAGGTTCCGGGCGAGCCGCGACAACCCCGCCGTGTCCGCGACAATGGGAGAGCCGGTCGGGCTGACGTTAGATGCCACCGGCCCTCCCGTCGGCTATGGGATCCAGATGCCGGCCTCCTGCGCCTGCACCCGCATCTCCCGGCGATGGTCGATCCCCTGCAGGTAGATCAGAAAGTCGATGAACGAGCACTCGTCCACCTCCCTGGCCGACAGCCCGCAGATGTCCGCGAGGTCGAACAGGTAGGTATTGCGAAGCTCGTCGATGTCCTGATCTAGGCGGGGGTTGCGTCGCTGCCGGAAGAGTCCGGCGTAGGCCCCGCCTCCGGGAGCACGGGCTCGGGATCGAGCTCGTCGTCATCATCGTCCGCCGCCATAACCTCGCTGACCGCGAAGTCGAGGTTCTGCGGGGTGCGGATGTTCCGCCCCGAGGCACGCAGCACGATCCAGATCGCGCACGCCCACGCGTCAGCGTCACCCTCGATCAGGAGCTGAACAAACGACAGGTACTTGCCGTACGCGGGCCCGAACCAGCTCTTCATCTGGCGCAGAACCCCAACGGTGATGTCCGTGCGCGCGAGAGTGTACTTCTCGCCCTCGTACGTGATCCGCCAGAGATCCGTGTCCTTGGCTGCCATCTACAGCGTCGAGTCTGCGGTGACGAGCGTCGCCGACAGCGGGCTGTCGTTCGACGGGTCGGTGAGAACACTGAACGCCAGCGTGGCGGTCACGATGTCAGGCCCCGCGAGCTCCGGCGTGCCGCCCGAGTCGATGAAGCACTCGCACGGGTTCAGGGTCAGCATGTTGTACTGGCCCGACGTTCCGATCTGCGGGCCGGTGAACTGCGCGACGATCGACGGGACCGGCAGCTGAGTGTGCATCAGATCCCACAGCACCGCCTTGTTCGTCGGCAGAAGGTCGACATCCATGCTACCCGTGATCTTCGTCACGCCGCTGGTGGTCGGCTCGTCCTTGTAGCTGCCGCCGACATAGATGCGATCGACCTTCAGGATGCGCTCGATGCTGAACGAGAACTTACGCACCCCGTCCACGAACACCTCAGAGCCACGCGCCCCGGCCTTGAACTGCATGCCGAACGCGGTGAAGATGGCAGTGCTTGCCGTGTAGGACGGGGTGAAGGCGGCGCTTGCCTCCTCCTTGTACTGCGAGTCGATCGACAGGTCCAGCATCAGCGGGTTCTGCAGGTCGATCGAGAACGTAGCCTTGGTGATCTTGCACCCGTGGAACGTCTCGCAGTGGATGTTCCCGCCCGTGTCCGGCACGAGGTTCTGGAGGGTCATGTAGTTCTGACCGTCCGGCACCCCGTAGTTGCACGCGATCTGGTAGGCGGGCGTGCTGCCGACCTGCGTCAGCGACGCGTTCGACCCCATGATGTTCTTGAGCAGCAGCGCCATCCCGGAGTTCAGGAACTCCATATTGACGTCGCCCTTGGCGTCGTACCACATCGGGACACGACGGGAGCCGAGGTCGACCGTGCGCCCGTAGGCAAGCCCGGTGCCCTGCGCGATGTGCGGAACCTCCTGAAGCTTCGCGGAGCGAACCTCAAGGGCCCTGGTGGGGGACACGAACGTCCCGTACGTAGACTCGGCGGCGATGCCTACTGCACCGCCCAACCCTCCTGCGATCCCGGCCATTTAGGCGGTACCTCCTTCGGCCGACGCTGCCGGCGCTTGAGTGTCGATATGCCCGACCACCTGGCCGGCCTGACTCACTACATCTCCGTTGTCCAGCACGCGCACGTCGGGACCCAGGCCAGGGGGGGGCTCGCGGGCCACCTCCGGGCCGTGGGCGGCCTCCGGGGCCCTGGGCGAGGATTCCCCTTCGACCTCATCGTCGCGCCGCCAGGGAGGCCCGTACGAGCCCGGATCATCCACTTCGATCCACTCGCCCGGCATTATGACTCCATCGCCCCAGCGCCCAGCCGGGACGAGCGGCTGCGTGCCGCCGTTGTACAACCGTGTCCCCACGTGGGGCTCCTTTCAGGAGGGAATGCAGCCGTGACTATTGCCGCAGCCAAGATGACGCACCGACCTCTCATGACGGTGCATGTGCTCCCCACTGCCGGGCAGCACGACGCCCTGCAACCACGCGTCGAGCCTGCACCAGTGCCGAGCGGGGTGGTTCATGTCCCGCATCGTCCCCACGCGGCGCATCGCATCCGGGTTGCGGGCGATCAGCTCTTCGCCGAACTTGGCGCAGCCAAGGCCGTAGTGGCGCTCATGCGTGCCGTACCGGTACGGGAAGGCGCACCACTCGTACGGGCAGGCGTCCAGCTCCTCGAGCGCGGTCGCATGCACCACCATGTCATGCTCGATCACAGTGAAGGTTGCGCCATCCGCCCAGTACTCGAACAGCAGATCGAAGTAGGCTCGCGGCGAGATCGAAACGTCAACGCCGTACACCGGCCAGCCCGTGGCCTCCAAGGCGTCCCGCACGCGATCATCGACGTCGCCGGCCACGGGCATTATCACCCGCACAGCTCGGGCCACCTGTTGTCATGCGGCCAGCCCGGCAGCAGGTCGACCACGCGAGGATGGTTGATCCCGATCCACTGCTCGGCCTGCCACCGCGGCGCGTCCTTGCACGGCGGGAGGGTTCGCAGGTAGTCGCAGCGCGCCATCCAGAAGTTCCCCCCGAAGAAGCCCGAGCCATCCGCCGGCACGGTCATCGTCCCGAACATGCCGGGATACTCGGCCTCGGTCAGCCAGTGGCACCCCACGGCGTCGTGGTCCTCGAGGAGGGCTAGGTTTTCGCGCCAGCGAGCCACCACGCGGGCTGTCATGGAACGACGCCAACGGTCACGAAAGGGCTCGACGGTCGCGGCGCCCTTCGTGTGGGCGTAGAGCACCACCCCATCGTTCTCAAGCGCGTAGTCGCGAACGAGGTTGATCGTCGGCGCTTCGGACGTCGCCCGGGACCAGTTCACCACGACCTCGGCCGGGAAGCCGCTCTGGGCGCAAGCCTGCCCGAACTCGAAGTGCGGCCGCTCCCACGCCCCGTCCAGCCACGCGTGGTAGAACGCCCGGACGTCAGGCAACCGTGATCCGGGACTTGAACGAGTAGCAGAACTCCACGACCCCAGCGAAGCCACTCCCGGTCGGCACGCCCGTGTAGTCAGCGCACTCCGGAAGCATCCGCTCCAGCGTTGCCGGCGCCGAAGCGCCCAAGATCGCGCTGCCCGGGCCACCGAGGCTCCCGTTGCCACCGCTGTAGTTGACGAACGTCGCCATCACGACGTCCTGATACAGGCTCCACGTATCTGCCAGCGCCGACGCCGGATCGAAGCTGCCGAGGTACGCCGTGGCGTAGCCCCAAAGCTCGAACGTCTCATACTGGTTCAGCGACCCCAGAGAGGCAGGCTCGAAGGAGTGGTTCCGGATACCCGGCTGCCCGTCCGGGGAGCCGCCGAGCAGCACGTACGAGTTCGGCTCGTCCTGCTGGAGCGCTTGGGCGAACACGGAGATCGGAGGGTTCTGCGCCTGTCCCGCCGCGGCGAGCAGCGAGTAGAACGCCGCGAACGCCCCCGGGACCGTGCTGACAAGGCGACTCACCCCATGCCTACCTGCGCGTACTGCTCAAGCAGCGGGCGCATCATCGCCGGCATCACAGAACCCCAGAACTGCGACGGGTCGGGCCTATTCCACTCGTCCTGGCCCGACGGGCGGCTGCGCGAGTGCTGCTGCGTGTTGTCCCAATACCACTTGATGGCCTCCTTCGTGGCGAGCTGGACGCTCTTGGGGACCGGGTTGAATCCCGCATCCCACTCCACGATGACGTTCCCCGAGCCGGGGAACCACGGCTTGGGGATCAAGCCTTGGAACACGCGCGTCAAGCGGCCGGTGCGATACTCGCACTGCCAGCCGTCGACCTGGCTCGTCGGCGTCTGCTCCGTCAGAACGTGCGGGCCGGAGTAGCCCCAATACTCGGTGACGGAGATAACCTCGAGCACCGGGACGTACGGCAGCATGAGATACGAGCCCTTCCAGCCCGAGTTGCCGTCGAACTTGAACTCGAACCGCGTCTTCGCGAGCGGCCGGCCGGCCTCGAGCTGGACCCACTCTGAGATGCCGTCGATCAGGTCCTGCAGGACGACATCGCGGCTCGTGTCAGAGCTCGGCACATTCAAAAAGGGCTTGAGATCGTTCTGCAAATCCAGGAACGATCCCCACTGCGTCGACAGGGCGTTGCTGTTGAAGCTCACTGGTGCCCCTCCTCGGCCACGAGGGCACGGAGCTCTCGCAGCATCTCCGAGTGCCGCTCGGCGATCTCTTCCCGGTGGCGCGCGTCCGCTTCCGCCGTCAGCCTCTCGCGATCCGCTTGACGCGTCTGCGCCAGCAGGATCAGCGGCGCCGCGTAGGCCGCCTGCGTGCTGAACAGCAGGTTGAGCAGGATGAACGGATACGGGTCGAATCGCAGCGCGACCGCCGCCCCGTTGACCGCGATCCACGCGATGACGACGCCCGTCTGCGCCACAATGAACCGCGGCGTGCCGAAGAGCCGGGCGAACCGCTCAGCCGCGCAGCCGAACCGGTCCGACCCGAACGGGCTCGTGTCGTGGCGATGGTGTCGCGCGCTCATTGGATCTGCTCCGCGCCCGGCAGCAGCGTCCCGAGGTCGACCGTCCCCGGCCCTGGGGGCACCGTGATGAGATACGACTCCTCGGTGGCGCCGGCCACGCGCACGTCGATGCGCCACTGCGAGTCCGTGGGCGTCGTCCCCGGGTCGGCATTCGAGGTCAGCGCCTGACTGATCGCGCCACTGCCGTTGAGGTTCACGCTGACCTCGGATGCCGGCACGATGCTGACACCACCGTTCGTGATCCTCTTGGTGAGCGCGCAGGTGATAGAGCCGCTAGCGGGCGTCAGATCCGCGTTGGCCCACTGGTGCGTGATAATCGTCTGACTGAAGCTCATCGGCGGACCTCCATCTCGGGCGCAGCCGTCGTTTCGACAAGCTCCGCGCCTCGACGCCGCACGGCCCTGCTGGCCGGCCGCGAGGTCGTGGTCTGATACACGGCCGACCTGTGGCGACAGGGCGCAGGGCGCCCGATACTCCACAGCGTTTCGCCACACTTGGCGCAGCGCCACAAGTACTGAAGTCGCATCGGCACCCCCTAGGCCTGCAGCCCGTCTTTGTAGCTTGAGCCCTCGCAGCCGCCCTTGGCGTGTGCCAGGTAGTAGGCGCGCTCGGCGCGCTCCTCGTCCGTAGCTGGCTCGTACCACGGCATGTGCCGCGCCTGGTACGGCCACCCCGTGCGCAGCGCGTGATATCCGAACGCGCCTCCGGGCGGGTACAGGGCGAACGTCGTGTCCGACAGCGAGTCGAACACCCCCGGGGCAAGCCTGCCGCGCCAGCTGTCGCCAGGCCACGGATCCAGCAGCTGCCGCTCCCACGGAAGGCACCCGAGATCCCCGGGTACGTCGCCCAAGTACAGGCCGAGCGCCGCCTTCGGGCCGCCGTAGCGCAGCAGGAGATCGTGCAGGTACCGAACCGCATCGTGCGGGCAGTCGTCCAAGGGAACCACGTCGGGGTCCGTCAGCACGAACCACTCGTCGCGTGGGGCCAGCCCGGCGTGCCAGAGCGCCCGCGAGCCCAAGTTCTTCCCCAAGCAGACGACATCGTGCGGCGTCGAGCGCAGGTACTCCACGACGGGCTCGTACGTGCTCGCGTTGTCCAGCAGGACGATCCGCTGGTGCCCGGCGCGCTCAAGCCACGCGACCAGTCGGCACAGGTCCACGACACGATCCCGCACCGTGATGAACACGGGCGGGTCAATCGAGCTGATCATAGATCCAGCGGTAAGTCCCCTGAAGCCCCTCTGCCAGCGTGATCGAGGGCTCCCAGCCTAGGGTCGATCGGATCAGCGTGTTGTCACTAGCCCGCCCACGGACGCCCTCGGGGCCATCCACGTAGCGACGGCGAACCTTGATCCCGGCGATCGCCTCGACGGCATCCACGAGTTGATTGATCGAAACGAGTTCCGAGCTGCCGAGGTTGATCGGCTCGGACATGGACGAGCGCATGATGCGCAGGATGCCCTCCACGCAGTCGTCAACGTGCATGAAGGAGCGCGTCTGCTCGCCGTCGCCCCAGATCTCGATCTCGTGATGGCCGGAGCGCTGCGCTTGGGCGATCTTGCGGCAGATCGCGGCCGGGGCCTTCTCGCGTCCGCCGGCCCAGGTTCCCATCGGGCCGTAACAGTTGTGCAGGCGCGCGACGCGCGTCGCCAGCCCATAGTCCTCCGCGAAGTGACGGCACAGTCGCTCGGAGAACAGCTTCTCCCAGCCGTACCCGTCCTCGCAATCGGCCGGGTAAGCATCTGCCTCCTTCAGCCCCTCCGCGCCCGGCTGGGCCTGACGATAGGCGGGATAGACGCACGCGCTACTGCTGTAGAAGTAGCGGTCGACGCCCCAGCGCCAAGCCCGCTGCAGCAGGTTCGTGTTGATCGACACGGACAGCATGCAATCGGCCCTATGGGCCGCGATGTAGCCCATGCCGCCCATATCGCACGCAAGGTTGTAGACCGCATCGATCCCGCGCACAGAGCCGACGAATGCCATCGGATCCCGAAGGTCACAGAGCGACACGCTTTGAGCATCGGCATACGTCTGCCACCACGCAGCCCACGGCTTGATGTCAACCGCGCGGACCTCCTTGCCGTCGGCCAGCAGCCGCTCCACCAGGTGGCCCCCGATGAAGCCGCCCGCGCCGCAGACGAGAATCACCGCATGACCGCCCGCAGCCTTGCCACGTCCTGCTCGCGCAGTTGCTGCATCTCAGTGCTCGCGTAGCGCTCCGCATTTCGGTCGCGGACGCACCGCTCTCGGTTCTGCCGGTAGGTATCGTCCTCCGGCACCCCCAAGCTCGGATCGTCGGGGTGCAGGTGCTGGATCCTGAGTTCCGGGATGTAGTGGCGCCGCCCCACCGCGTCGCCGAGGTAGTTCATCCACGTGTCGTTCCAGTCCTGACTAAAGAACTCGACGGTCGCGCCGCCCAGGGCATCCGTCCACTGGCGGGAGAGGAAGGGGTGGCTCGCGTGCGCCTGGTTGCGAAAGCCGTCGGGGCCGTACACGAGCGCGATACCGTCCGGGTACCGAGCGAACGCATGCTCGACCATCTCGTCCCAGCCCGACGCCCGGAACACGCAGTCGTCGCCGAACATGCCGAAGATGCTCCCATTGGCGGCACGCCACGCATCGTTCCAGCGCTTGCACGGGATTACGCGCGGGGCCACGAGCAGCCAATGGCTCGTCATCTCGGCGCACTCGTTGCACTGGATCACTGCGTCAAAGGACTCGACGTCGTCATCGTCCACGCACCACACGACCTCCACTAGGGCAGATGCGGTCGCCTCGACGCTCTCCGCGAACCTACGGATATTGTGAGGGCGCCCACGCGTCGGAACGAGCAGCGAGATCACGTGCGGCGCCGATCCGACCACCCCGACTCACCGGGCCCCGGGTGACAATGCAGTGCCGCGACGAGCCGCAGGCGACGCTGGCGCTCCAGGCCCTCGGCCTTGAGCTGCGCTAGGCGCTTGCGATTGAACTCCCGCTGGACGGCGCCCACCTTCGGGTCCATCCGATCGTAAATGTCGCTCATCGGTGATAGTGCTCCACCGCGGGCCAATGCACATGCCAAGGCCCGCGGACTGTCGCGTTCACGGTCCCCTCAACCTCCCACCACGGACAGCGTTCAAGCGGGGCGACGCGTGCCGAAGGCACGATCTTGCAGAAGCCCACGCCCGAGAACTCGGCCCACTCCTCGCCCTCGCTACCCCACGCCACCGTCAACGTGGCCGCGTTCGCCACCGCGCCGTGCGCCCAGCACTCCCGCGGCAGATGCATGCGGTAAGCGTGAGTGCAGAGCGGATGGTCGCAGGCCACGAGTTCGCGCGCGAGCCGATCGGAATACTCCATGTCGTGCTCAACGTTCACGATCACGCAGTCCTCGCCCCACACTCGGGAGAGCTCTTCGCCGTACGCGTACTCATCATGCCAGCGCGCAGGAACGAACCGGCACACCAATGGATCACGCAAAGCGCACGGGCGGGAATCGAACCCAAGCCCAAGGCCGTAGCCGACCTCGCCGCCCCAGCGGCGCGCGCACTATCCCCTCGACCGCCAAGCCGGGGATAAGCCTACCTACTGCTAGTCGACGTAGTTGATCGCCGACATGCCCGAACCATTGATCGAGGTGACCGCGCCGTTGTAGTTGACCAGAACGGTCGCGTACGAGTAGCGCTGCAGAATCGTCTCGAGATTCGTAGCAAGCGTCTGCGGAAGAACGCGGTTGATCGCGTTACCCTCGTAGACCTCAACCTCGGCCAGGCACCCGATGAGCGCCTGATCGTAGTTCAACGTGCCGCCCGTGGTCGGCAGGTTGGCATCGGTGAACACCGGAAGCCCGTTGAACCGGGTGCCCGTGTAGCCCTCAATGCCAGCGTCACCGTTCCCGCTGTTCGCCAGCGCGTTGAACGGTCCCGCGTAGTCCGGCACGACAACCGGCCGGCCCTGCGCATCCGACCACGCAGCGATGAACTCGTAGCGCGCCGGATCGAGGAACAGGTGCGTCGGGTTCAGAACGGTGCCGATCAACTTGCGCATCGCGGCCTTCGCCTTGCTGACCTGGCCATAGAAGCCACCCGAGCCGGGCAGGCTGCCCGACGGCGGGGTCAGCGTGAACACGCCACCGTTGCCCGTCCACGCCTGCGACGTGGCATTCGCCAACGCCTGCGCGAGAACGTACTTGTCGAACTTGGGATCGTAGTCGCGCTTGAGCTGATCCTCGCACATGACATCGAACCGGTAGTCCGGCGCCATGCGATCGAGCACCACCTGGGACAGCGTGACCTCGCCAGCGAAGATCGCCAGCGTCGCCACCGCGTACCCGGCGCTCGGATCAACCTCGGTAACAACCCCGGCCTCAGTGAACTGAGCCACGCCAGCCGGCCCGGTCACCTGCGGCTTGTAGATTGCCATGCCGTAGTCAGGCAGCGGAGCCTTGAAGCACTGGTCCGCGAACGCCCGGCCGTACTCACGGTACGGGATGTACGGGGTAGCGAAGATCGGCGTCACGAACGACGCCGCACCACCACCCGCCGCCGACGCGGTAGCGCCACCGCCAGTCGTTACCGCACGCGACTCGACGCCGTCCTTCAGCTCCCGAGCCAGCTTCCCGCGCTGGCGAACCTCCGCCATCACGTTGTGCGTGAACTCAACAGACGAGTCCCGGTAGATCTCGCGAAGCTGCCGCTCCGCGTCCTTGCCGAACGCGGTCGCCGAGGCGATCTCACGCTCCACCTGATCGGACCACTTCAGCATGCGCTCCTGCGCACCGCGATACCGCGGATCGATCGCAGTGCGCCGATCCAGGGTGATGAAGTCCGCGTAGAACGAGTTCGGCGAGCCCGGCCCATAGACCATCGGCTCGTCCTCGACGCTCACGTCCGCAGCCACGCCACCCGTCACCAGCTTCCGAGCCTCGACAATCATCTTCTGATTGCGGACCTCGGCGCTGACCCTCTCGATCTCGGAGTCCAGCTCCTTGATCTCGCCTAGGAGCTCGGTGCTCCGGGACTCCTGCTCGTCGCTGAGGGACTCGCGCTCCTCGCCCGTTTCCGGGTCGCGGAGGATGCCCTCGAGTTCCTGGCCGGCGCTATCGCGCTTCGCCAGGAGCGCCTTCAGCGGGTTCAAGAACCCACTCCTTTCATTGTGGTGTATGTGAACACCACGCCTCCCGGACCATCCGCGAGCGGTACTGTTCGCCTTGGCCTGAGCGAACTCCCGGACCTCGTGAATGCGGTACTGCGAGGCTTCGCCTCTTCGTACGTAAGTACTGCGAGGCACCCCGCTTCGCGGGGATTTGTCGGGCCCTACAGGACCCGCAGCTTGTGCGCCTCCGCACGGATGCGAAGCGCGGTCAAAGTCTTGGACCGACTGTCGGCGTGACCATCCTTCGACTGCGCGACGATGGCCTTGTCGATCGCCGCCTCGGCGGCGCTGATGGCTTCCATCACGGCCTTGTCGTCCGGGTCGGTCGCGTTGTCCGGATCGGCGAGCTGTCTCGCCTTCACTTGGGCGATCTGGGCCTTGAGGTCCTTCAGCCCCCAAGCGATGCCATGATCCTCGGGAGTGGGATCGTCGCGACGCTCAGCCGCCACCGGCTCGTCGTCGCGGATCTTCTCGCCCGGATCCTCTTGACGAAGGCTGCCGCTCAGGTCACCCGAGCCGTCAGCCGCGTCCGTGGACGAACCCTCGCCATTTTCGACGTCACCCCCGACCGAGGCATCCTCGTTCAACGTGCCAGCCGCGTCCGGCTCGGCACTGTCGTCGGCCTCGATCAGGCTCGAAGGATCGAAGCCCGATGCCGAAAGGACGGTATGGATCGCCTTCGCGGCCTCCACGATCTTGCCCTGATTCGTGTCCGAGAGCACCTTGCCCGCACGAACGTCCGCGTACAGGCGCCGGACGCGCGCTCGCGACTCGACGGGCATCTCCATCGCCATGCGCTGCGCAACCGCGAGATTCGTGCTTGGCGAGCACGGGTAAGTCACCCCGCTCACGTCCAGCAGGTTGTCCAGCTTGTACACGTCCCGGGTTTCAAGCGTCCCGTTGTCGCCCCACTCGTCAAGGCTGACGACCATGCCGACGGACATCTGGTTCATGTCGCCCCGCTCGACGGCGATCGCGAAGTCGTTCGCGAGATGCTGCCGGGCGTCCAGTCGAGCCTCAATGTTCAGCGACCGGGGCGTGTCGGCAAGGGTGAGCGTCCGCGCGGTGGTGCGCGCCATCGCCAGCCCCTCGTGGTTGAGCAGCAGCCGGCAGTCCACCCCGCGATTGAGCAGGTCGGCGACGCATCCGGGCATCATGCGCTCCTCGAACTCGCCGAAGATGTCCCGGACGACGTACGGGGAGTCGTACACGATGGCGGAGCCGGTGATGATGATCTCGTCGGAGTCCCGGACGCTGCGAACCTCAAGGTCAGTGGCGTTGTAATGCCGGACCTCGGGTATGAGCGGGACGGCCCGGTGGCGCTCCTTGCGCCCAGGCTTCCGAGCCCTCAGCGGCGTCCGCTGCTCGGGAGCCGAGCCGTCGTTCGCAAGCGAACCAGTGCCGTTGCAATCCGGGCACTTGCGGTTGCCGTCCATGATCTTCCCGGTGCCATCGCACGTCGAGCAGTCCTTCGCCTGCGCTCGCGAGTCGTCGTCACTGGGCATCTTCAGCCCGAGCGCCTTGACGCGCTTCTTGATATGCGCGACCACGGATGCCTCGGCGTGGTCGCCGTTGTTACGCAGCCTCCAAGCGTTCTCGGCGTCCGCCTGGCTGTAGATCGGGAAGCTGCCGTCGCTGAGGGCCGCGCCCTCCTTGGCGGCCTTGTCCCGCTCGGCCTGCGTGTAGTCCTTGCGCGGCTCGACGTTCTCGGCCACGTCCTGTGTCTGGGTACGGATCGTGACCTCCTCGGTCAACTCTACGTCAAGGCGAGCAGCAACGACTTCTCGTCGTCGCGCTCAAGTTCCCAATCCAGCGCCTCTCGCCTGCGCCGCAGGCGGATCGTCGTCAGCCTCATCCACAGGCGAGCCGGACGAGGACTGCGGAGCCTGCGAACCCGTCTGGCCAGGCGCCACGTTCGAAGCGAACGGCGCGATCACATCGTCACCGCCATCCACGGGCGCCCACCCGAGCTCCCGGGTACGGACATCGTTGATCGACGCCGCCTGCGTCATCCGCAGCGCCTGGATCTTGATCGCCTGGAACTGCGCGTCCGGCTTCGACAACTGCTGCTCATCGAAGCAGGCGAACTGTCCAGCCGGCAGCAACGCCGAATACACTTCCTCAAGCGGCACGATGTACCCCGACAGGGTGTCCAGCTGGAAGCCGATCGCCTCCTCCTGCCGGGCATGCGGAGGCATTGGCGACTGGCGCTGGAGCGCGTTCGGCATCCGCGACTGCGGGATACCGAACCACGCGCCGATCACCTGGCGGGCATACTCAAGCGTTTGCAGGTACTGCGCCTCGTCGGGCGTGTTCAAGGCCTTCGTGGCCTTCACGCCCGAGTCCAGCACGAGTGGAAGGTGCGCTTGCGACAGGCCACTATGCTCGATAAGGAACTTCTGGGCGATCCGGTCGATCTCGTCCTTGCCGAGCTTCTGGTCGGTCGACAGGATGAACGACGGGGACGCGCCCTGGCTGAACCAGGTCGAGCCGAACTCGTAGGCGGCCATCGCTAGCGCGCCGGCAACCCCCGCGTAGTCGGTCGGGTTGAGCGCTCGGCGCGCGCCCGGCAGCGACTTCATCGGAACGTGAACCACGTTCCACAAGTCCAGTACCTGACGGTTATTGCTGCTGCCGTAGAGGTACTGCACTTGGCCATCGTCAATCTTCACTTCCATGAACGCGGGGTGCAGCACCTCTATCGTCCGTGGACGCTCAAGGCGATCGCGATCGAGGATGTACCAGAACGCCTCGCCGAACAGCGCCATCGACCAGATCGTCCGGTCGATGCCGGTGCACTGCATCATCGACCCGCCGATGCCACCGAGGTTCCCCCCACCGAACGTGTTCGTCAGGATCGCCGGCTGTTGGCGCAGGAACTGGCGATAGACCACGTTGTCCTGCGAATAGCCCTCCGCGTACGCCCGGAGGTTGCCCATCTTGATGATGTTGTTCGAGATGATCCGCAGCGCCGTGTAAACCACGTCAACCTGCAGAAGCGTGTGCGGGGTGACAAGCACACCAGCCCGCGCCATATTGTTCCAGCCGTGCGGCGGGATGGCGTGAGGGTCCGCGTACGCGTAGCCGTTGCCATAGTTCATGCCCGCGAGGTTGCGCTGCTCAACGGCAGCGCCAGCCCGGGCCTCCCGAAGTCGCGCGAGCGTCAAGACTCCTCCCGCCCGCGACGGCGCAGCCGAGAAGGCCACCGCAGCCAGCCGGGGCGCACGGGCGCGAAATCATGCCCCGCCCAGCACTGCGCCTCGTACATGAGACAAGCCCCCGCAACCACGAGAGCGGGCCAAGGGCGGCCGGTGGCGAGAAAGGCAGCCGCCGTGAAGGCAGCGCCGGCAAGCCACTCGAGGATGTCTCCTACCTTCACGGCTCACCACCCTCTTGAGATTCGGCGGACACGACGAGGGCGCCGGCCAGCAGTGGCGCGGTTACAACGCGCATGGCTGGGGCCGAGGTAGCCCGTCCGATCCTGCGTGTGATCGAGGTCCCAAGGCTCGCCGGGCCAGATCGGCCGTTTGCAGCGGGCGCACATGACACCGCCCGCGGCCACGATCGGGATCCACCGCTTGCGGAGACGCTGGTGCTCGCCACCGTAGCCCCGGTCCCCGGTCTTGCGCTGCACGCCGCGGCGTGGGCGAGCTCTCACTCGTCCGACGTGGTCGCCTTCACGTGATGCCACCGCAGAATCTCAGAGCGCACCAGATCCGATTCGATCGGCGAGAACAGCTCGCGCGAGTCCATCGCCGCGACAGCCACCCCGAGCATGCCCGCCAGCGCATCCCCGGCCTTGACAAGCTCGCGCTCGGCCTCGGTGCTCACCGGCGCCACCGTTTGAACGCTGCCCACCATCCCGGCCGCTCCTCGGGCCGCGGAGCAAACGCGCGAGCGCGAATAGCCGCATACCTGAGCAGGTCGGCGTACTCGGCCTCGTGCGCCCGCTCGATATCGTCAAGGATCGACGTCGGCGACGCCGGAGCGGCCGACCGAGCCTGATGGCGGAACGAGGGCGGCAGATTCATCACAGCCCCACAGTGGGCGCTGGGGTACTCGTGAAGGGCCCAGCGTTCCGCGGCACCTCCTCAACGGGAATGAACCGCTGCTGGCCCGAGGGCGGCAGCACCGGAACGACAGGGATCTGCCGCACGATCGGCCTCTCCGTGTTCGTTCGGGCCGCCTCAAGGCACTTCGCGTACACGCGACGGAACTTGGGCGAACCCTTCCACCCCGTCAGCAGGGCCAGCGAGCCCCCGTTGGCCGCCAGCGCGCGGTCATGCTCAGTGCCGCTCGCCAGGTCGCCCAGGAACCCCAGGGCCGCCCGGTATCCGGCGACGTCGAAGCCGAAGTCCGACGCCAGCAGCCCGTACGGGTTCGGGATGTCAAACCCGCTGGAGAGATCCACGTCGGGCGGCTACGGCCGGGACGGCTTCGGGCCCGGGCTCGGACCCTTCTCGGGACCCATCCTGCTCGAATCGGGCTTGAACGCCGTCGAACCCTTCACGGCCGTGGCCGCCTCAATGGCGGCGGCTGGCTGGCCAGCGTCAACATGCGGCGCGTGAGGAGCCACCACGTGGCCGTCGGCGCGCAGGTTCGCCTCGTGGTCCTCGATCTGATTGCGCAGCTCGGCCTCGCGGCCCACGCGCTCCAATAGCTGCTGCTCAGCTCTTGCGACGTGCTTCCTCAGCTCGCCACGCAGCCGCTCGGTCTTCTCCATGTGCTCGCCCAGCTCGGAGATGAGCTGGTCAAGATGCTCTCGGATCACGGTTCCTCCCGTGCTCGTGGTTGCAAGTCCTACGTCTCGTCACCCCACGCTCCCAGCCAGAACGAGCACGCCAAGGTGAACGCCACCAAGGGGCTGATATCCACTCCGGACTGCGCCCGACTCCAAGCCCACCCGTCACCGAGGCGCCGCTGCCCAGCGCCAACCAGTGCAGCGGTCAGCTCGGGCTCGCCGCGATGCCAAGCACGCTGCTGCTGAATCAGTCGCAGCCAGAACGCGCACGCAGGAGGCACTTCGCTCGTCTTCAGCGCGATCACCCGGTCAAAGCCGGCGATGCGCTCAATCTCGGGCAGCATGTGTCGACATGCGCGCTCGTCCACGACGACATGGGGACGATCAAACCGGGCCACCTGGTCCGCAAGGGCCGGCAGAAGCCAGTCCGTCCGATCGCCGGCCTCAAGCACGCCGCCCTGTAGCCCCTTCGGGCCACCCTGCGGCCCATCGTCAATCTCGCCGACGGCCACAAGCGCGGCATGGGCGTCCTGACGGTCAATGTCCAGCCCCAGGACCACCCAGGGCGGCCTAGGAGCCTCCGGCCGGGCGAGCAGGTTCCAGTGGTCGATCGGCACGATCGGGTCGCCGAGTGCCGTCACCCACTGGTTGAGGAACGCGCGACGGAACTCGCTCCGGGTCATCGACTCAAACGCCGCCCGGATCGTGTCCTCGTCCACCGTGTACCCCAGCGCCGGCATGCACGCCCGCCACGTCGCAGGGTCCCCCGGGTCGGCATCCTGCGGCGCCGAATACTCGAAGTAGCAGGTGCCCTCCGTCAAGCCCTCGTCGACAGCGGCACGGCCTCGCTCAGTCTTCGCCAGCAGGTAGGTGCTGAACGACGGCACCCCCACGGTAGAGACGATCCAGAACTGCGCCCCGAGCATGCCAGGGCGGTTCCGGGTCATCGTCGCGGGCCGTAGCGCCTGCTCAATGCGATCGTCCTGGTAGGCGAACGCCTCGTCCACGATCGCGGTGTCGACCACCTGCCCGTGACCAGCCTTCACCGTGCTCGCCGCGATGCTCTGGTGAGAGCCGTTCGGGAACCACCAGCCCTCGTCGCCCGGCGCTAGGCGGACACGCACCGATGAGCCGATCGCCGATCCCTCGACCACAGGGGACCAGTTATTGACCCACTGCTTGCGGGCATCAAGCGCGCTCTGCGCGCAGTAGACGACATGCTGGTTCGCGGCCACGATGCAGCGCGTCAAGATCAGCGAGAGGATCAGTGTGCTCTTGCCCGACTGCCGGGGCGTTATCAGCCCCACGTCGCGGTACACGAGACGCCCGCTGTCGTCTAGCTCAAGCGCCACGTCGGCAACCTCGCGCTGCCAGGGCATGAAAGGCTGCCCGAGCAGCTTGCTGATCCTGTGGGCGGCCCCTCCGAGCGTCCGGCGCGATGGGGTCCTCGACGTCGCCCATCGTGGCGCTCCGGTCACGCTTCCAGCAGCGCGCGGGTCAGCTCTTCAAAGCCCGAACTCTGCCCGAGGCGCTGCGTCATCGCGTCCAGCTCCTTCGCGGCGGCCACGCCGGCCGAGGCCATCACGCCCACGGTCGCCCTGCGGCCCTTGTCGGCCGTGACGGCGTAGGTCAGCATCGTCTCGGCAACCAAGGAGCGGGTTTCGTCGAGCTCGCCCCAAGTGGCGATCAGGGCGCGCGCGGAGCGCTCTGTGGGACCCGGCCCATCCTTCGCGGCGTTGATCCAGCGATAGACCGTCGCCTTGTTTACCTCAAAGTGGGCAGCGATATCGTCAATGTCTCGGCCCGCGTCACGCATCGCAAGGGCCTCAGCGCGCTGGTCGGGCATGCTGCCTCCTCCAAGGCGCTCCCCTGTTGCAGGAGCGGTGCTCAGGCCCGGCGTGGGCGGTCCTGTCGAAGTCGTTGTGCCCCAGGTCCCACGGCTCCATCGGAAGGATGGGAGAGCCGCACCTCCAGCACCGGACGCCCCCCGCCCTCACGGTCGCCAGCCACTGCCTGCGAAGCTTCGCGTGCTCCCGCCCGTATCCCCGCTCGGCCGTGCTGAGCACGTGCGGTTGGCGAGGACGGCCACGACGACGAAGGCGTGCCTTGGCGCTGCACACATTGCAGTACCAGTGCCTAGACGATGCAGCGGGGTTGCTGCAGGCAACGCACGGCCGTGTCGCAGGACGCATGCCACCCGGCGCGCACCCGGGGCACCGCTTCCGTGCCTTCGTGACACGAACATGCTCAAAGGTCCCGCCGCAATCAACGCAGACGTAGACGTGCGTTCGGCGAACGTAGACGTGAGTCTTGCGCATCGCGGCCCTCCCTCGTCACGCCTGCGCAACGCATCGGTTGCGGATGCTCGCGCGGCCTTCGCTGAACTATTTGCAACCTTCTGGTTGCCCGTCGGCCGATCGCCACGCAACGCAACCCAGCGATTGCGCAAATCGCCATATGGGCCAACGTGCGCGAAAGTTCGACTGGGGTCCTCGCCTTACCCGAAAGGGATTTCTTACCCCCCCCGGGGGTTGTGTGAGCCCCGCCGTCGCCCTCCTGGCACCATGCCCGAGCCCTCCTACCCCTAGCGAACTTGACGCCGCAGGGTGCGCTCTATCGCTAGGGGTGCTTGCATCCCGGCTTGGATGGTGGCCGGCATGTGCAGCCCGTTGTCGTGGAGGTGTGCTCGCATCGCCTCGTCTAGGTGTGAGATCCCGTTGGATGCTCTCACGAGCTGGCACTCCCAGGTGACCCGAATGGCCGTCAGGTAGCACCTGGGGTAGACCCAGGTTCCACGCCCGTGCCCGTAGGCAGACCATTCGCCCTTGGCGCTTTCGAGCTCGTAGCGCCCAGTGATGCACCCGCGGTCGTCAATCTCGGGTCCCACCACTCGGTACATGCGCTCGTCGTGCCTGACGTAGGCGTCTGCTTCAAGCCTTGGATCAGTCTCCACGGTTGCCCTCCCGTGCTGTGACCTGTGGTTGTGAGCGATCCCCCGCCTCTGATCGCTGCTGACGCCCTGTGCCTGACCGAATGGTCCGCTGCGGTATTGGGTCGTCGCCCTCTCGGCGAGCGATGGCGCAGTGCGCAATCATCCACCGAAACACACCTTACCGCTTATGCACATTGAATTCAAGGCGCTTGGGTATGTATGCTCGCGCCCGACAGGATGCGGCTGACCTGCGCCTGCGACAGTCCGACCTCGTCGGCTATCAGGCGCTGCTTGATTCCCGCAGCTGCCATCTCCACAATCCTCCGTGTCCGGCTGTCCATTGCTCTCCGCTCGCCCAGCTCGGGATCATGGCCGTTTCTCGTGCGCTGGGCTTGAACCCAGCGCTGAGCGTTCCGAAACGACTCGGATGGTGTGCGCATGTCCACGGCCGCGGTGGCAGAGGGTACGCCGACGTAGTGTGTCAGCAGGTAGTTCACGGCGTCGTCGTGCGACGCCCAGCGAAGCGGCCGGCGCTTGCCGACGTGCTCCTCGTAGTCTTGGGTCGCGGCGCCAGCCAGCGACAGTGCCAGGCCGGCATCTTCGGACACGAGCGCCTTGTGCATGCGCCACCGGTAATGGAAGTACAGCGAGGACTGCTTGGACGGCGCGTGGTCGCCACGCGTGGTCGCCTTCGTGTCGACGCCGCTGGGCAGCTGGCTGCCAGCACCCCGACCACCTTTGACGGGCATGGGCTGTCGGTCCCTGGTGCGCAGCCGGTCGGTTGTGGTCTCGA